>Ga0315310_10002039_pt1 | contig 12701 bp, 8 predicted proteins | sample TDP5_MG_FD_203630 | JGI IMG/M metagenome (GOLD analysis project Ga0315310, IMG submission 203630) | Freshwater sediment microbial communities from Lake Towuti, South Sulawesi, Indonesia - TDP5 | ecosystem: Environmental > Aquatic > Freshwater > Lake > Sediment | place: Indonesia: South Sulawesi... | reverse complement strand
TAAGCAAGTTCTTGCTGGCATTCCTATTCCGTCGTTTGTGAAGTATGCCAGTATAAAATGGGCTAGCAGGCACGTAGCTGGCGCACGAGGGGGAAACCAAGGAGAGCCGCAGCGGTCAATACACTGATGCCGAGCCCGAGCAGAAAAGATGCGGGCAGGTAAACAAACTCCACCACGTGGGAGCCAGCCGGTAAAGACACCGCGCGAAAGATGTAGTCCGCAGCTAGAATTCGCTCCTTACGCCCGTCAACGCGCACTCTCCAGCCGGGGTAGAATGCGTCAGTAAGCACTAGGAATCCCGGCTGGGGAAGTGTCGCGCGCAGCCGGACGCGGTTAGGCTCGTAACGTTCGAATGTAACTGACGACGCGCCCAAGCTTTCTGCGGGCGAAAAAGTCGGAGTGCTCGGCGGACTCTCTTCTAACAAGACGGTCGTACGCGGGTTGAAATCAGGCTCAGCCAGTCTGGCAAGGAGGGTGTCTTTTTCTGGGATAATTTCGGCTTGGTGCACGATGAAGGCCCGTGGTAGCACATCGTTATTGCGGTAAATCTTGATCTCATGGTCGTAGACCAAGTCGAACCGCGCTTGACCTTTGCCGCTGCTCTGCAAGCTCAGGTCACCCCAGCCCGCCCAATCGAAAGCGTTGTTGGCTTGGGGGAGGGTATGGAAGCTGAGCAGGACACGGCGGCCGCGGAATCCCGCTAGGTCAATGCTGGCTGGGTGCCACTTGCGCTCCTGGGGATTATTCTTCGGGTCTATGGTCTTGGCGAACAGCGGGTGCACGGGCGCAGCCAGCACGGCGAATTGTACCCCGTCACCTTTTCCCGGCTCCCAGACGGCAGGTTCCAAGCCGAAGGCGAGCCGTAATGTAGGTCGTTCGGCAGGAACGCGCAGGCGGAAGCGGACGGTGGCGGGTGGGTGTTGCAACCAAGTTTTCAAGCGGCGGTCGCCGATAGTGACCTCGGCAGGACCCACATAATTCGGCTCTGGAGCGATGATTTGCGACTCTCCCAGCCGCGCCCGTAAGGACTCTTGGTCTTTCTCGTCGAGCGGGGCCCAGTGTGCCCAGTCGAAGAAGTTATGGGCGCCGGGTAGGGTTTGGAAGATCAGGTAAATCTCCTGGTTGCGATAGCGGCTGAGGTCGAGTGCGCATAAGTGCCATTTCCGGTCGGTGGGGCGATTCTTTGGGTCCACATATTGTGCGAAGAGCGGTTCTGCCGCAGACAGATCAGTAACGTCCACTTGAAAGCTGACGCCGTCGCCTTTGTCCGGCCCCCAGGTATTGGGATGAAGCCCGAGGGCAAAATGCAACTGCGCTGGCTGTGCGGGCAGTTCGGTCTCATAGTCAATGCGTGAGGGTGGATGCTGAAAGAGGACGCGTTTTGGAACTTGGTCAATGACGAAGCGGTCTTCGCCGATGCCCCAGCGACTGGTGGGAAGCACGAACCCGTCCTGGAGCACAGTGGTCAACAGCGGTTGGCCGCGCAGCTCCACCGATGACAGTACGTACTTCACATTCATCAAGTCCAGCAAGCGTGAGTTAACGATGTGCCTTCCTGGCTCTGACCCGATGAAGCGGTCGTAGATTTCTGGGCTGAAGTGTTTCCGCAGGAAATCCATATATCGTGCGACCAGGATTGGCTCCAGGGTACGGATGTCGTGCACATCGTAGCCCATAGCAGTATTCGGGTAGAGAATGTCTTCCGAGCTGTACACTCTGTACGGCTGTGAATCTGTCTTCAAGAAGTCAATGAACAGCGGCTTTGTGAAGGTATCATAGCGCTGGGTCCGCTCGTGAGGGACATAACTGATCAGCTCTGCCGTGGGAAGTAGTACCACGAGGAGAATTATCAGCTTGGCAGGGCCGTAGTGCCGGGCACCGTGCGCCAGAAGCCAGACCATAACCACTACGCTCAGGAAGATCGCACCTCTGCGCAAAACATATGCTTGCGCGCCGGCGGCCGTCGCTGTATCCCAGTAATATGCGGTGAAGCCTGCGGCAAAAAGGCAAAGCAGGGACGTACCTAGAGCCAGCCGACGATAACTGAGGTTGTTCTTCAATAGTGCTTCGGCGCCCATGCCTGCAAGCAGGGCAACACTGAGAGCAAATTCAGGGAAGGCATGCTTGGGAAAGATACTCATGCTGAAAAGAGGAAGATGACCTAGCCACTGCACCGATGGGACACCATACGCTTTCAGAAGGTAAAAGGCGCTGAATCCGGCGAAAAATAGAGTCAAGCGGGTTAGGGGGCGTCTTCTGCACAGTGCCGCAATAGCCAAGAGCGAACATGCGCAGCCCACATAAGGCAGGATGGCAAAAGAGGAAATACCGAGCCATGTCTTGTGCAGAGTGCCAAAGAAGAAATGCGGGATGACGAGCGAGATTGCCGTCTGTATGGGAGAATGCACCAATCCTACGCCGCCGCGGGGATGAAACGCGTGCTGAAGGTATTCGAGAAAAGGTAGGATCAACGGAAGCGAAATCAGTAGGCCAAGCGTGCCAGCCGCGGCGAGGCAAGTTACCTGCTTGGCTAGGTGCGGCCAGCGCGGTTGCTCCACTGACCTCAGCGGCCAGGCGCGCACCAGGAAGTAAAGACCGACAAAGAAGAAAATGAATAGAGCTGATGCAGGCATACCGCCCAGAATGACAAGGGCAGCCACAAACACAGTGACAACAAAGGTTCGGTAATTCGGTTTCAAGGCCAGCCTGTCCACGGCGAGAAGCAGAGCCGGGAGAACGATCTGAACGTCCAGGTCAGTCATGTTCACGTAGAGCACAAGGTGGCCGCAGAGGCTGAAGGCAATTCCAGCGATGAGTGAGCCTGCTAGGCCTATACCGAGGGCTCTGGCAAGGAGAAAGGTAAAGAAGGCGGCGAGAAACAACCGCAAGAGGAGGTAGAAGTCCCATACTGCTGGCGTCTGGCTGGCCGCCAGGAGCAATCGCAAGGGGAACAGAGCCGCGGAAGCCATATTCGCCAGCAAGGGAGTTCCACAGCCCATATAGGGATTCCACAATGGCAGCCAGCCAGCGGTGAGATACTTTCGCAGGGCTTTTACGTAAGGTTCGTATTGCCAGGCAGAGGCACCAGGGTCGAGAACAGGAAAGAATTTGACCCGCGGGCCCGGATACCCATAGGCACCTGCAGGACCAGCAGTGCCGGGGGCAATGTTGGATGTCAGCAGAGTGTGCCCGGCAAAAACTACGTCCCGGAAGGCAAGCACAATGACCAGCGTCAGAACTACCGCCGCTAGCAGCACTTCGCTTTTGCCAGCCTTCAAGAGACGTTGCGAAAGCGCCTGCATGTCAGGTTCAACAGCCTATTGTGATTCCCTCACTCAAGCAGAAAGACCAGGGTAGTAGTGATCACGGACCGGTATTCCGCCTAGCAAGCTTGTCTTGCAATTTTGCTATCACTGCGTTTAGTCGCGTTATCTCGGAGTTCAGATTTTGACAGTGTTTGAAGTATTGCACTCTCTCCTGCTCCAAGTTCTCGGGATGTTGTATATATGCTTGACCAATTGGCTCTGCCGTATTCTCGACAACACTGCATAAAGCCACTCGGAGCGCAGGATAACTAAATCCTGCCAGTCATCCAGCGCGCCTTGGCTGAATCCAACAATATGACCCCAGTTATCATGGACATAACCGCGAGAGATAAAACTGATTCCATAAAGGTTGGTATCCAGGTGGTTGGGCAGGTCATCCTGGCTGATAAACGCAAATCCACTGGAACCCAGGTTTCTAGTGGCGACCCGCAGAATTTCTTGGTCAATTTCCAGCTTGCCGGTCCGTAACTGGACTTCCATTGCATGTTGTCCGTGAATGGTCAAAAGGATTAGGCCGTCCGGCTTTGTAATCCGTTTCAAGTCTTTCAGCCATGCCAGATGGTTTTCCTCATTCAGATGTGAGAACACCGATACCGAGTAAACACAATCAAAGTAGTTGTCGGGGTAAACGGTCGGAGGCCAGGCTTCGTTGTAGGCGAATTGAGCAAACGGAAGGTTTTCCCTGCACCAATCAATGGCTTCCCGATCGAGGTCGGTTCCATGGAGTTCCAATCGGTAGGAATTCCTAAAGAAATAGCGCATCACCCTGCCGAAGCCGCAACCAAAGTCCAATACCTTGCCACGACAGTAATCGCCGACCAGCTTGAAAGCGGAAGCACCGGTTCCTAGAAATGGCCTCTCTTCTGTGTTCGCACTTACCCGCAATCGCTGTTCTGCGGCGGGCAGTGGTGGCAGCACTAATCGCACAAATGGATACTCCTCAATGCCGTGAATATTCATCCAGATCCAGAAATCCACGCAGTCCCAAGTTGGGAACACCGCTTGTAGGTCTTTGCGGCTGAAATAGATGTTTTTAAGCAGGTAATCCAAGCTATCCATGGCCGAAACCTCCTATATGGCCATGCCCATTCCTGGGGAAAGCTTATCCTCTCCCCCGGTTTCGAAATCAAGAAGTAGCTAAGAAATCCTAGAGCAGGCTTGCGCGAGAGTCAATTATCGCTGGGGAGAGAGGAAGACGATAGTGAGATTCTCGCCTGGCTCAACAAGCCGCAAGGTGTCGCGTGCCTCGGGGGGTAGTGCCCAGGGAGGTTTAGTTTGTGCTTGTGAGTTTTGCTAGAATATAGGCAGTTTGCGGCCGAGATGCGCTGAAATTGAGCCATTCTTGAACCATTAGCGCGGCTGCTGGGAGGTGGCTGGTAGTGTTCCCCACAAACCCAAAAGGCCCAACGAACTCAAGTAAAGAAGGGGTGCGCGAGCTACTCGACCTCCCATTCGACCAATATCAGAGATACCGCGATGTGAAAGAGATTGTTGAACGACTTCGAACTGCCGCGGGGCCCTTCTGGTTGCTAGATGTTGGTGGAGGCGAAGGTCAGTACTTGCCCGCTCCAGCTTTCTTTACAAAGGACCGCGTCTGGGTCGCCGACCTGCACGATATTAGCTCGCCGCGCTATGTGCGAGCCAGCGGGCTGCACTTACCCTTTCGTGAAAAAGCCTTCGACATAGTATTCAGTTGCGATACGCTCGAGCACGTTCCTCGCAAGCAGCGAGCGCAGTTCGTGAAGGAGCTCTTTCGCGCATCCCGCCGATTTGTGATTCTCGTAGCACCTTTCCGCAGCGCGTTGAATGAAGCGGCTGAACAGCTAATCCAAGAAATTTATACTCAAGAAAGTAGGGAGCCAAACAGAGCTTTACTGGAGCACGCTGCCTACGGCTTGCCTGACCGCGAGAAAACTCAAGCGCTTATTCAAAAGCTTTCTGCCTATTTTCTCACCTTTAGCAGCGGCAACATTCATAACTGGCTCATCATGAACAGTATTATTTTCGCCTTGGGCCCCATCTCCGCTGATCTCTACCGCGCGGCAAACCGCATCTACAACGCTACCTTCTACGAACGCGACCACGCACTGCCCGCGTACCGAACTGGGTTCGTTGCTTGCAAGGCGCGCAGGGATATGCGTCTTTTGGAGCAACTTGAACACGAGTTACCCACCTGGTTTGCAAGAAGGACGCGGGATTCCGCGCAGTATTTAGAACCTACCCAATTTCTCAGCTCGTCCCCTGCCTTCCAGCGCTGCCAGCAAGCTATCTCCTCACTGAAAACATTTCTCACAAATAAGGACCAGCATATGCGCAATCTTGAGCTACGGGGACAAGAGCTACAGCAGCAGGTGGCGCATCGGGACAACCTGTTACGGGACGCCGAACAGCAGGTAGCGCACCGGGACAACTTGCTGCGAGTCAGCCAGGAGCAAACCGCCCACTTGAGCAAGCTGCTAGAAGAGGCCAAGCAAGAGGTGGCGCATCGGGACAACCTGTTGCAGGACTTGCACCAGCAGGTGGCGCATCGGGACAACCTGTTACGGGACGCCGAACAGCAGGTAGCGCACCGGGACAACTTGCTGCGAGTCAGCCAGGAGCAAACCGCCCACTTGAGCAAGCTGCTAGAAGAGGCCAAGCAAGAGGTGGCCCATCGGGACAACCTGTTGCAGGACTTGCACCAGCAGGTAGCGCATCGGGATAACCTGTTGCAGGAATTACGGCAGCAGGTGGCCCACCTTACTAATCTGCTAGATATTGCGCGGCAAGAAGCAGAGCATCGGGGCAATCTACTCGCCCAGGCGTCGGAGCAGCTCCGGGTGCGAGAGCAGGAAATTCTCGCACATCTGAGGACGATAGAAAGCCTACAGACCAAGCTTGCAGAACTGCAAATAGCCCTGCAACAAGCAGGCTACGAACGAGAATATCTTGAGCTGGAGTTAGCGCGAGCGCACCGCGAACTCAATTTACTTCCAGTGAGGTTAGTGCGCGGGCTGCGGCGGTGGTTCAAGCCACAGGAAGAAGAGCGTACCACGTAGAATGAAACCCAGCGTTTCTGTCATCGTGCCGACCCGAAATGCGGGGCCGGACTTCCCGCAGCTACTCGAGAAGATAAGCACGCAGAAGGGCTCCCTCAGCCCAGAGATTGTTGTCGTTGATTCCGGCTCCACGGATGGAACCGTAGAGTCTGCCCGGCGCTACGGCGCCAAGGTAGTTGAGATTCCTCCTGAGACGTTCGACCACGGCCTAACCCGCAACCTGGGCATTCAGGAGGCACGCGGTGAGATTTGCGTCCTGCTGGTGCAGGACGCCTTGCCAGTTCACGACCACTGGCTGCAAGCGCTCATCCAGCACTTTGACCGTGACCCCTTGATTGCTGGCGTAACCACGCGACAAATTCCCCGGCCGGAGACCGACATCGTTACCCGCTGGGAAATCGGATATCACAATAAATTCCTGGGCGACGAGGTCAAACTCCGCGCTATCTCGGATTGGGATGCTTTCCTCCGGCTCCCGTTGCAGGAGCGGTTCTTCATGTGCAACTTTGACGATGTCTGCTCCGCACTGCGCCGCTCAGTCTGGGAAAAGCATGCCTTCCGCGCCGTACTTTTCGCCGAGGATCTGGATTGGGCGGTACGTGTTCTTCGCGCCGGATACAGAATTGCCTATGAACCGGCAGCGGTCGTCCTACATTCGCATATTCGTCCAGCCATCTATCATATGCGCCGCCAATACGTCTCCGCGAAAGTAGTTCCCGGGTTTCTGCAATGTCCGATTCCTGGGCTGTTTGCCACCAGCGATGAAGGATTCTTTGCCGCAGTCAATTTCCTTATGCAGGAAGCATTTTCATTGTTGCTTCTGGTCAATCAATTAGATGGCTGTATTCCCCCAGCGGTCTGGCGGGAATGGGTGAAATTCGTAGAAAGGCATGGGGTTGATACCGCCAGGGGAGGAGGCCAGAGTCTCTGGGAGCTGGCGTATATTTGGGCGCGCAGGTTCGGCCGGTGGCTCCCACTACCCGAACAGTTCAAGTCACCGCTGCGCGCCAGGCTGACGTCGGTGCGACACAATCCGATGCGGACTCACTTCTATTTCTTGCTAGTCGCGGTGGTAGAAGACGTGGCCGAATTGAATGCAGCGGCGCTGCGCCACATTGTCGCGCATTGTCTGGCGCGTACTCTGGGTGGCTTTTTGGGTAGCTATTGTTTGTGGTGTGAGCAGCAAGGAAAGGTTTCGCGGGAACTTCGGGCTCTAGATCAAAGCCTTTGCATTGGCGTCTGAATGAAAATTCTGCTTGTCGTCCACACTTTCTTTCCCCATTGGCGCGCTGGGACAGAGGTTTACACCCTCAACCTCGCGCGGGGCTTGCGGGAACGCGGCCACGAAGTTCAACTGGTGTGCTACGAGCCTCGTGAAGATGCCCCGGCTAGACTGCAGGCCGTGGATGAAGACTACGAAGGGTTTCCCATCCACCGCATTTTCTTCAACAAGAACCACCCGGACAAACTGCTCCACGAATACTTCAATCCGCAAGTGGAAGCGCATCTAGTTGACTTCTTTGCCCGCCTTCGCCCCGATGTTGTTCACGTCGTTCATACAATGCACTTGTCGGCAGCTAGCTTGACGGCAGCGCAACGCCTGGGGCTGCCGGTGGTATGCACTGCAATGGATTTCTGGTATGTGTGCCCCACGTTTCGGTTGCTGCGCCAGGACAATTCTATTTGCCCGGGGCCGATCAATTTCCTGCAGTGCATACTTTGCCGGGCACAACGTATGCGGGGATGGAAACGCAGGCTAGTTGCCGCACTGGCGCCTTCAGACTTCGCGGCCCGGATTCTTATGCGCGCAATCCGAGTCCTGGTGGTTGTGCCGGGCTTGCGCTCTCTGCCCATCTTGCGCAAGCTGCGGTACGTTACTGAGCGCCCGCAGCGTCTGCGTGAAATCCTTAGCCGAGTAGAGGTGTTGATTGTTCCCAGCCAAAACACCTACAACATCTTTGTCCAAAACGGCGTTAGGGCTCAACGCCTGCTGCTTCTCGGTTTCGGCCTGGCGCTGCCGCCCGAGATTCATATTCACAAGAAACCATCTAAGACGCTTCGGCTCGGCTATATTGGCACGCTAGATCATGCTAAAGGCGTGCATGTGCTGCTGGAGGCCTTCCAGCACTTGGCCAATCAGGAGGCACTCGCGCTGACTGTGTACGGCGACTCGCGCCACTATCCGGATTACTACCGGCGCCTGCAGGAATTGGCCGGAGCGGATCGAAGAATCAAGTTCGCGGGAACTTTTCCCAACGAGCAGATTGGTCGAGTTCTTTCCGAAATCGATTTGCTTGTGATTCCTTCTTTATGGCACGAGAATAGCCCGTTGGTTCTGCATTCGGCGTTTGCCACCAAAACCCCTGTGCTTGTGTCCAACATCGGCAGCCTTGCCGATGCCGTGCAACACGGGGAGAATGGATTGGTCTTCGAAATGGGCAACTCTGAAGATTTGGCACGACAGATCGAGCAAGTCTTAGCTGACTGCACCCTGCTGGAAAAGTTGCGGCAGGGAATACCACCGGTTAAGACTATGGATCAAAATGTTCAGGAACTGCTGGAGATTTACGCGGCCTTGGCCACTCATGCTGGCGTGACGGAGCCCAAAATGGAGGCCACTTCGCTTGCGAAGTGGTTGCGGGCTGTTAGCAGTTCCAGTTCAGCTTTCGAAACCCGATTAAGTCTATTTGAGCAGGCAACGCTGAATTCGGCAAGCCGGTTTCACGCGGCGCGCTTTGACGATTGGTTAGAGCTTTGTCGGTGTGGGTTCTCATACGAGTCTCCCCGGCTGATGAATTTGCGTTTAGTGTGGAGATGGACGCGACTTCCAGACCAGAATCTGGCCGTATTCGTGCATTTCCTGAACAAGCAGGGGAAAATTTCTTTTCAGGCTGATCATCTGCTTAGGGATGTTCTTGGGCACGGGGAAGCCCATGCACAAGAGCTCGTTGCGTATTCGGTCCCTGTTCGGGTGCCGGAACAAGTCCTAGCTGGCTCCTATGGCGTGCGTCTAGGGGTTTGGGTTCCTTCTGAGCAGCGATTTCTTGTGCCGACGCGCGTGCGCGGCTGGCGCCGGGATGCGTGGCAGGGTATACGTGTGGGCCGCATCCGGGTGCGATGAAAGCCCGGTTGTTTCTGGATTAACTCTCTTTTGCCTGGCGAGGTTAGGCGGATCACACCGTTGTTGTCGTCTGTGCCTCGGTACAAGCAAGCAGGTTCTGATAGCGCGCGATAGCTCTTGCCGGCTCCCCCAGCCAGAGGATCTTGCCCTGGTCGAGTAGCATGACCCGATCACAGATTTGCTGGATAGCGGATAGATCGTGAGAGACAATGACGATGGTCCACCTTTTCTGCTGCAACTCCCGCAGTCTTTCCCAGCACTTCCGCTGAAAGCTTTCATCACCTACGGCCAAGATCTCATCGATGAGCAAGATATCGGCGGCCATCGTCGCCTCAATGGCAAATGCTAGTCGCAAGTACATGCCGGTGGAATATTGTCGCACCGGCGTATCGATGAACTCTCCGATATCAGCAAAGGCCAAGATGTCATCGAACCGGGTACGCATTTCGCGTCGCGAAAAGCCCAGGAGCGCCCCGGTGAGGAAGACATTCTCGCGTCCGGTGAGTTCCGGATGAAAGCCGGCGCCGATGTCAATCAGGGCAGAGACTCGTCCGTCTATGGTCACAAATCCCGCGGTTGGCTTGTAGACTTTGGCCATCAATTTGAGGATGGTACTTTTACCGGCGCCGTTGCGGCCGATGATCCCGAAAGTTTCCCCTTCTAGGACATCGAATGAAATGCCCTTCAGGGCTTCGAAATCCTGTGCTCGCGAACGAGCGCGAAAAGCAGAGGCGAACAGCTCGCGTAAAGTTTCTGGCCGTTCGTGGATGAGGCGAAACCTATGAAACACGCGCCGAAAACGAATTCTGGGCTTAGGCGCGATTGCCAAACTTCTAGACATAGTAGGCATAGGCGTCGTCATAGTGACGGAAGATAAAGAAACCAGACATGAGCGCTGCCAGACCTATGAGCAAGGAAATTGCCACGAGCCAAACTGGCGGCGCGTTTCCATCGTAGATCGTAAGCCGAAAGCCTTCGAGCAGGTAGAGCATAGGATTCAAGCGAAACCAGAATCGATAGGCGGGGGGAACTAAGTGAATCGAATAGAGAATTGGGGAGAAGTAAAACCAGACAGTGAGCAGAATCTGCAAAATATGGGCCATGTCACGAAAAAACACATTTACGGCGGCGAAGAAGAAGCCGAAGCCCAGGGTGAAGAGAACCAAAGCTAGCAAAGGGACAGGCAGATAAAGCCACGTAGTATGAAACGGGAATTGGAGCAGAAAGAGAAGCAATGCCAAGGGCCCCAGGGAAAGAAGGAAATTGATTAAATTAGCAGTGACCGCTGCAACCGGAAATACCAATCTAGGAACATAGACTTTTTTCAAGAGCGGGCCATTGAGTACGACGCTCTCGACGGCATAGGCGAGAGACTGAGAGAAGAAGATCCAAGGGAAAAGCGCACTGATCAGGAAGACTGCATAGTGATCGATCGGGAAGCGAATTACGGTAGAAAAGACAACAGTCAGAACAATCATCATCAGCAGCGGGTGCAGAAGGGCCCAGAAAAACCCAAGCACGGAGCGCTTGTAGCGGACTTTCAGCTCTTTTAGGGCGAGAAGCCAGATGAGTTCTCGATGACGAATGAGGTTTCGGCTCAGAGCGAGCATGTGCCCGGTAGTCCAGCGAAAGGCAGAGAATCGAAGCTTCAGCCGCGACAGCTTCGCTTATACTGTAGGAGTGTCGCGCTGTCAATGGAGGGCCGGGCGAGCAGGTTAAGGGCAGCAAAGTCGTAAGTAGTCGAAGGGACACAAGCATGTGGTGTGGCGGCTTGTTTCGCCGAAACCGGTGCCGAGCGGTCGAACCATAACAAGTTAGGGAGCTATTCTCTTTGTTTGCCATTTGAGCTAGTTCGGAGGTACTTCTACCTTGATTGTGCAACGTAACAAATGTCGCTGCCTCGTTCTCGGTGGCGCCGGGTTTATGGGGTGCAATCTTGTCGGCAGACTTCTTGCCGAAGGATACCGCGTGCGCGTCTACGACACGCCTACTTCGAATCGAGCTAATCTGGCCGCATTTGAATCGGAAATAGAATTCATCGAGGGAGACTTTCTAGACGCGGCCGATGTTGACAGAGCGTTACAAGACGTTGACTTCGTTTTTCACTTGGTAGGAACAACGCTACCAGCTACCTCCAATACCAACCCGGTTTTCGATGTGGAGTCCAATGTCCTGGCCACTATCCGCTTGCTGCAAGCAAGTGTGCGGCATGGGGTCAAGCGGGTAGTTTTCCCCTCTTCTGGTGGCACCGTGTACGGAATACCTCTGAAGATACCTATTCAAGAAAGCCATCCTACTGATCCAATTTGCTCGTATGGAATCACAAAATTGACCATCGAAAAGTATCTACAACTCTTCCGCCAGCTACACGGCTTGGACTACACCATCTTGCGCATAGCTAATCCCTATGGAAAGTATCAAAAATTAACCGCACAACAAGGAGTAGTAGGGGTCTTCTTGGCGCGTATCAAGGAAGGCAAACCGATCACGATTTGGGGGGATGGCTCGGTGACCCGTGACTATGTTTATGTAGAAGACGTGGCTGATGCCTTTGTAAGAGCCCTTTGGCAGGATTCTCCGTACCGGATTTTCAATATTGGCACTGGTGTGGGAACGTCTCTGCGTGACTTATTGGCGAGGATGGAGCAGGTTACGGGTATCCGGCCGCAAGTTGAATACGCAGCGGCGCGCCAGTTTGATGTACTCATAAATGTCTTGGACTCCACCCGCGCGCAGAAATACATGAACTGGCGCATTGAGACGGATTTGGACACGGGGCTGCGCAAGACGTGGGTTTGGCTTTGCGGCGGCTAAAAGCAAAACTATTCGTGTTGAACATGTGTGCAGAATTATAGCTGCTGCCAGCGGCGCCGGCGTCTGGTTCGGTCCAAGGGCTGGTAGAGAAGACTTGCCAGAGCCACCAAGCACTGCGGCCAGCGCGGAGTGCGTGTGCGCGCATATGGTTGTGCACAGAACCGCAGTAGGGGTTCGGCGACCCGTTCCCAGTAGAACTTAGGGGCCAACTTGCGCAGACGCTCAGCGTACTGTTTCCGGCGCTCTTGGTCAGAGGCGAGCGAAAGGATAGCCTCTTTCCAGCCATGCACGTCGCCGGCAGGCAAAGTCTGACCCACTTTTTCCCGCTCGACCAGCTCGGCAAAGTAGTCGCCCTGGCTGAGGAGCATGGGTAGACCTGCCCAGATGTAATCCAATATGCGG
>Ga0315310_10002037_pt1 | contig 12702 bp, 14 predicted proteins | sample TDP5_MG_FD_203630 | JGI IMG/M metagenome (GOLD analysis project Ga0315310, IMG submission 203630) | Freshwater sediment microbial communities from Lake Towuti, South Sulawesi, Indonesia - TDP5 | ecosystem: Environmental > Aquatic > Freshwater > Lake > Sediment | place: Indonesia: South Sulawesi... | reverse complement strand
CGAACTCCAGATACGGTTCCTTTTTGGTTCCGTCAAAGACCTCATTGGTGCTGACGTAAAGCATGGTCGCCCCACAAGTTTGGCAGGCCAGGGCCACATTCTGGGTGCCCAGGGCATTCACCCGGTACGCTGTATCGGGGTCGGCCTCGCATCCATCCACGTGGGTGAAGGCTCCGCTGTGGATGACTATCTCGGGAGCGAAATCAACTGTGGCCTGAAAGGTCGAATCCGTGGTGAAATCGTGCTCGGGCAGGTCAATGGGCAGGAAAGTATGGTCCCCCATCGTTTCCAGCAAGGCCCGTCCCAACTGCCCTTTGCTACCGGTAACGACGACGCGCATCTTTCTACCTCCTGTTAGTATTACAACCGCACTTCGCCTAGATTGTCATTCTGAGCGACCGAAAGGGAGCGAAGAATCTCGTTGCAGTGGTGAGGATTGCTGCCGCGCAACGGGATTCTTCGTCGCTTCGCTCCTCAGAATGACAAGTGCGGCTGTAGTATTAGGCGGCGATTTGTCCTAGGTTGGATGCCCTGCTTACTTTATCAATATCTCCAGCAGCAGGTCAAACTCAGAATACCCTACATACCACGCTCCCTGATTAAACTGAAGTGGAGAGTGACCATATTCTTTGCATAGAGCAACAATTGCCTTCTGAATTTCTTGATCGCTTGCCCTATCGCTGACGATGCCAGTCTTACGAGCTAACTTTCGTATCCATACATCAACTGGTTGAAGATAGATAGCGAATTCATCGGGGATTTTATCTTCCAAGTGATAGAGGGAAACCACATCACGAAGATAAAAGGAGGCAATCTTGGGGCCAATTTGGATAATACCGTTCTTGTTCTGGGAACGCTGAAGCTCTCTATAATGCTCGTCTATCTCCCCGTGTCGAATGCGCTCGACAGAGTAACTTACGATGTTATGCGCGGGCAATCGATCGATGAAATTCAGAGTGCTCAACACCATATCTACATCTCTGGACTTGCCGACTTTGCCTTTGCCAATATATTGCCTTAATTCCCTTTCGATTGTTATCCACCCTTGACGGCGCTCCCTCTCATAATTAGCTGTCTGTTCATCTCCAGAGAATATCGGTGAGAGCACGGCGACCACTGCTTGATAAACCCGTTCAGAGACATTATCGCTTCTGCCTTGAAAACATGCTCTGCCAAAGAAAAAATAAGGGCGGCCCACCAGTTTGCTAAAAGCCAGTCAGGATCGTACCTACCCAATACCTCCTGACGGTATCTGCTGCTATACGAGACAATTGAAGAAACAAACGAAGCATTCATAGTATTCTCCTCCCCAGCCTGGACCTGGCCAACAGAGCCACCCAGTAGAGCGGCACGACGGCCAGCGGCAAGAACACCAAGATGGCTGCTACCATAGCAGCCTGCACGAGGGCCGAAAAGTGCAGGAAGAACAGGGTGAGATCGGGCAGATACCAGGTCACTGTGGGACCGTTGAGCCAGTAGCCGATGGCCACCTGGATGCCCAGGAAATAGATCACGGCGAAAGAAAAGCCGTAAAGCGATTGGGCCACATCCAGCAGGGACCTTTCCCGTTCGTACCAGAGCCAGCTAAGGGTGACGGCCAGGCCCACAGCCAGGGCGATGGCTACCTGGCGCAGGCTCTCCGCCAGAAATGGCTCTACTGGCCTGGGGATGTTGGGCGAATAGACGTTGCCTTCGCGGATAAATAGCAAATGATAGACAGCAAGGCTCAGAAGAGCGGCGAGGATCAGGATGCCCAGGCGTTTGCTTCGCTTCCACCAGGCGAGGAAGAGGGGGGCCAGGATCGCCACCAGGGCCCCAATCTGGCGCTGGGCTCTCTCACCTTGAATGTGCCGCGCCCGGCCTTGCTCCATCTCTTGGTCAATTTGTCGGACGGCGAGTTCCCCCAGGGTGTAGGCACTGGTGTAGTTCTTGACCTGCAGGGAACTTATGGCCACCAGGGCGTCGCCTTCGGCCGTCTCGCTGAGGGTCCCAGCGCCAATGCTACGCAGGTACGCTTGGCCCAATTCGACCCGCTGTTGGGCCTGAGTCACTTCCTTTATGGCCCGCTGCAATTCATCCATGCGCAGCATGTCGAAGCGAATGGGTCTCTGGGCCGCGCTGGGCACGGCCGTACCCAACAGGGCAGCGACGGTGGGAGCCACGTCTCCGGGGGCGATATGGCCGTAGTCGCCGGGCACCACGGCGGGACCGATCATGACGAAGGGGGCTGTCAGTACCACCTGACCATACTGGTCACGTTCCCCTGTTTTAGGGCGGCCATAGTCAGAGACGACGATGAGGACGTTGCGCTGCACATTCGTGGCCTGGGCGATGTCACGCAGATAGGCGTCAACGCGCAGGGCAGCCTGCTGGTATTCGCTGCTGGCCGCGCCGTACTCATGGCTAGCGTGATCCACCTGGTTGAGGTGGATGAGCAGGTAGTTTAGATGAAAGTTCTTGAGGAAGCGCAGGGCGGTATCCACCACCTGATCGTCCGCAGCGTTTTCGTCCTCCACAAAATACTGAGCGTAGAGAAATTTCTCTGGCACCATCCTTTGCCACCGGTTGGAACCGGCCAAGCCACTGGTAAAGCCAGCCCGCCTCACCTCAATGAACAGGTGGTCAACGGCTATAGGTTGGATTTCATTGGCGTTTTCAGGGTCCAGGAAGGGCACGCCGTTGATCTCTGGCCCGGCTCCGCTGACCAGGGTCGTCCAGGCTGACTGGGAGGCGGGGCTGGGAATGCCGACCATGACCCCTGAAGCGCCCTCCTCCCGCAAGCTGTTGAGGTAGGGCATCTCCAGCGAGGTGTCGTAACGCAACCCGTCCACGACGACCATGACGACTTGCTGCACCAGGGGCTGGGTCGGCTGGCCGAGGGGCAGTTTTCCCTTGAGGGGCGATTCATATCTGTAAAGCGAGTTCAGCAGTACCATCGCCCAGAGGTAGGAACTGGGAGCGATGATGAGTAACACCATCACGCTCAGGATGATTTTCCAGAATTTTTTCACTCACGCTCCTTTAACACGAAAGGCACGAAGGCACGAATTTCACGAATATGGCTCCATCCTGTTGTGATGCAGCTTCCGCGTTTGGTGCAGTGCGAAACCAGTTTCACTGCTCCGCTGATAAGGTTTGTGCAGGGAGTAGCTCAATACCATCGGCCTGTACGTTTTCATAGAGGGTGACATGGTGATGGCGCATCCTGGCCCACCGCTCCTGACCTATGATCCGAGGGCCGATGAGCACGTCATAGGCCAGCGATACATCAGCCGCGATGCTGCTGATAGCGTGACTAAAGCGCCAATCTTCCGTGTCCACAATCAACAGCATATCAATGTCTGAATAGGCATGAGTGTCGCCCCGAGCCTTTGAGCCGAAGAGGATCATTTGCCTCACCCGTTCTGGGTAGGTTTGCCACACGCGCTCCGAAAATGTCTCGATAGCACGTCGGTCCCGTTCGGGTAAGGAGGAGAGCTTCTGACGGTTCATAGCCAACCTTCCTGCTGAAGGTATTGTCTGACACGCGCCACAAACTGGCGCGCATGTTCAACGTCCACAGCGGCCTGCTCTGGTTCGATGATTGTTTCGAGATCGAGCCTTCGTGCCCACCACTTGTGCAGATAGTTCGGTGGACGGTAATAGTGCTTGTTATAACTTTCCATCTTGGCCAGTGCATTCAGCTTGTTCAGAGGGAATCTGGTGTCTATCTGCATGGCCAACCTCTTTTCTGCCTGGCTGATGAACTTCGCGTTATTCTCCATCTCCTCGAAGGACTTAAACAGGAGCAGGAGAGTTGCTTCATGTAGCCCATGGTGGTCAGGTCTTCACGCCGCATGATGTCGCAGGCGTGGGCGATAGTGTTACGGAGTTTGTCTCGGTCCCAACCTGCCGTTCCTCATCAAGGAGATCGAACAGACGCCCCTGTCAACTTGATACTTGGCGGCGTGTACATCGAATACAGCAACCTCGACGGGTCATGATACTTCTCCAGAAAATACCGCCACGTAGCGAGTCGTCGTGAATCCGCTGTGCTTCAATCGCTGCGCTCAACTCACCTTGCCAAACGTTCTTATACTCGTCTATTCTACCACGACTCTCCTTCCCCGGCAACTGTTGGGAGCGCGAGGGCGAAGAAACGAATCAGCGAATGACAACCTTCGCCATTCGCTGATTCGTGGATTCGCTGGACTTGTGGGTTGCTTCTAAACGCCATCGCGCACTCCATTAATCCAGCCCATCTGTTGCTGTCAATCAGCCTCTCTCGAACGTGCCCGCTGGAGGGGAGCGTGAAGAGGCTGGCGAAGCCAAACCTGGCCCAACGCCCACGATCGGCTCAAGGTGCTACCTCGTGGGGGTCACTTCGAGGCGAAAGGTCGGGAAGAGGCAATCCAGGTCTAACACCCGTTTGATACTGTCAGCACAAGAGCTAATAGCCAAGGACACGTCCTCGATGGAAGTGCCAGGCTCCCTGGCGACGAATTGCAACACGAATTCCGAATCGTTGATGGATAGGGTCGCCGCCGTAAGCGAGGGATGCCGTCCCCTGGCGCAGAAGCCGTACTCCGGGCGGTCTGCCTGCTGAAGGCCATCACACAGCATAAGCAGGTATCCAAGGGGACGAGCAGATGGTGTCAGGGGTTCCAGGTTGAACGGATATTGCATCAAGAAATACTCGTAAACGTTGTGGAGCAGGATGCCGGCCGCCGCATCCACAGCAGATTGGTAAAAGTAAGCCGGGTTCCAACCCGACCGCAGATACAACGTGCCTATCCATTTTAGAAGGATGATGGCACTCAGAAATCCGTGGTCAACGTCGCCTTGAGCCATTCCCTGAACCAGGCAATCTCGGAGCATTTTCGCCAGTGTCTCTCGCCCGAAGGTCTTCAACCGCTGGGCCAGGTTGCCGGCCAGCAAGACCAGGATGTCTGTGCTCAGCGACGATTTGTAATCGGGGTACTTGGCAAAGAACTTCCCCTCTTTTGTGGGAAGCGGCCAAAGCTGGTTGACGTACAGCAGGCTATCGAGGTGTTCGATAGCCAGCGAAAAAACGGGATGGGCGATCTTGGGCGCAGGCTGCCTTTCTGCAGTATCGCCAGAGAGCCCAAGAACCGGTACCAGGGCAAATCGGGCGTACTCTCGAATGGACTTGTAGGCGATTTCGACCGGATACCCGATATCGTGGAACAGTGCAGTCAGACCCCAGCGGTGGAAAAACTCCTCCACCGGGCTGGGATAGCTATCGGGATAGGCAAATGCCTTCGTAGCTGCGTCCCGAAAGGGCCGATTCCGCTGGTATATCGCCAGGCCCAGTAAGAAGACCTGAACTGAGTGGGTGTAATGGTCACGGTGTTGGGGAATTGTGGGCGCTACTTGCTCCTCGAACTCTCGCATCCGGTCAGATAGTTGCCGCAAGCCTGGGGTGCGATACGTGTCCAGAAAGGCCTCATAAACGGCGAGTGCATTGTCTTTGTGGGGCTCAGTGGATAGAAACCGCTCGATGCTAGGAAGAATCTGCTCGCCCCGCTCGTAGAAAGTGAAGCTGGCGAAGAAGTTGTTCAGGTATTGGCAAATAGTCTCCCGGTACTGAGTCATGGACTATCACTTTCGCTACTCATCTCGCCCCGAGCTGTGCTAAGTACTGCTGTGCTTCCTGAAGAAGTTCTCTCAGACCCTCATCTTCACGGTCCGGCCAGCTATACCACTGGATTAGCGCTACGATTGTGTCTCTCCTGAATCCTTTCCAGGCACGTCCGAGGTGAATACAGACAAACGATTTGAGCATTTCAATTTCGTCAAAATACGTCAATATTTTATTGATTTTGAGTCGTAATTCCTGTCTGTCGTTCGGCTCCGTCTTCCTGATCTCTGAAATAGCTGGCATAGTATGTCGTGGGAGAGGCTGGCCCCGGAGGAAACGTATGAGGTTATTCAGCTTCAGGAGAAACTGATCGGGATCGCGGAAATCGATCCACTGAAACTGCCTAACAAATAAAGGTGTGTCACAATCCTTCAAGAGAAGGGGGACGAAACGACCTCGATCCCCACTGACGGCAAGGTCTAGCATCACGTCGCATTCCAGCTTTATCCAGGACGACTTCATAACTTCTGGCGAAAGAACGACAGCGTGCTTGCGACTGGTCTGAATCGCTTCTTCTATGGCATCTTGCCACCTCTCAGCAGGCTGGATGTCCCATTGATATATCCATACTTTGTGCTGCTCTACTTCAAGATGGATGGCCAACTTCTTCACCCAATCTGCATCTGCTCCACTATAGCTTGCGAAGAGATCGTATTTGAACTCGCTCATTGCTCTCAGTCCCCTTAACTCACTACACTCACTACTCTGAAGCACGGAGTTTGCTCGCAAACTTATTCGCGTGGTCAAGAAGCGCTCTCAGTCCCTCTTCCTCACGTCCTGGTTCCTTATATTGCTCGATCAGCGCGACAAGCTTGTCTCCTTTAAGCTCCTTTTTGCCTATTCCTAGATAACTCAGGAACAGTGGAAACTTATCAATGTTATCAATGTAACATAATGTCTTCTCAACTGCAAGAACTAGTTCCTGCAAGCGGGAGGTTCGCCTTCCGGTATGTTCTTTGCGATCACCCGTTGCCGAAGTGCCATCATGATAGTCTACTGAGCGATATTCTACCGACAGAGTATTCCCCTGCTTCATGTTAAGCTCCAACTTCGGCTCGCTATCCAATTTCACGATAAGCCGGGGCATCGGCTCCATATCCGCCCCCTGTTCGTCATTCTCTGCTCTCATAGGTACACCTCTCCTTACTTCAACACGCCTGCCGAATGCAAGGCAAGCACCACTGGCACAGCCAGCACACGAGAAAGTGGCTGCGCTAACAAGCGGCAAGACTAAAGCGCGTCAGACCTGATTTTGTCCATTCGTCGTGGCTACTCGTCACGTCGCTTGGATTTTTTCTTCACCTGCCAGTACTCCACATCGAAGCCGAACGGTCCGAGCACCGTACCTAGAACCTTATCCATGAACGAGGGGTCGGCTTCAATGTTACTGCCATTCATTAGGAGGCTTATTGACTCGACTCTCTCACTCTGCCTGCTTTCGAGATCCTCGGTCGAAATAACCAAACCATCGGGTTGCACAGGTTCCGCGTCGGGGAGAATGACAAAGTGATCGGAATATGCTTTAGGTTCCCCAGTTGAGATGATCAAGCTCTGGGGTTGCACAGATTCCGCGTCAGGGAGAATGATAATGTGATTGGAGTATGCTTCAGGTTCCGACTCAACCCGCCCAAGCAACTTGTCAATGGGTTTCTTTCGAGATTTTCAGCTCATGTCACACCTCACTAAAAGTACATTCGATCTGATTTGCCCAATTGATGTGATGACTACTCCTCACGTTGCTTGGGAGCACGCTTTCTGCACCAATACTCCGCATCATAGCCCAGCGGTCCAAAAACCATGCCTAGAACCCTGTCTCTCAATGAGGGCTCTATCTTGGGCTCTATGATGCTATTGCTATACTCGAGGCGTTCGACTAGTTCCGCCTCACCTCGCCGGAGTCGCCTCTCCTCGAGTTCCTTTCGATTTCTCTCCCTCATGTTACACCTCACCAGTTGAGTTTCTCAGCGATAATCGCGTTCACCGGGCATTCAGGATGTAGACATTCCCGATGACATTGCAGCCGTCGCTGATCGGCTCGCAATCGGTTTTGATGCTCTCTCAGAACAGAGTGGATTCGCCGCAGTCGCATATCACAACGGGTGTCGTCCCGCTCGTCTTCCAACAATGCTCTTTCCATGTCTCTGGCCGACATTCCGAACTGGATGGTGCCCTCCACCTCGGTGATCCCCAGATGCACGTCTGCGGCCTTGATCACCACCTGAACCACACACTTGGGAGCCCACGGATCGTCAGAGTATCCCTGAATGAAAGTCAGCCAGTCGTAGCCTTCCTGGTAGCGGGATGGTTGAAGGTTGGGGAAGCGCTTGAAGTATTCGCTTTTCCTGGCAATTGTGTCCAAACCACGGTCCTTTTCCATCAGGAACACTTTGCGGCGGTAGGCCGCCGGCCTTATCTCCGTGCTCATCTGAGGCAAGAACTGGAGTTCGACCCAGGCGGCAAACCCCTCGTTCAAAATGATGACGCCGTGCGAAAGGGCTTCGATGGCCTGCCGTCCATGTTCGTTCTCGTAGAACTTGCGGGGGTGTGGAAATGGCAGGTATTTTGCGTCGGCCTTGCGTAGCAGCCCATGACGGTAGAGGATAGACAACTGCTGTCCCAGACGGGTCTGCTCGTAGAAAAAACCGTGGCCGTACTTCTCGTGCAGGATATACGCCGCCAGGTTCTGCAGCAACCAACTCTCGTCGTAATCGGTCATGTAGACGAAATTTTGAAGGATGTTCTCCTCCAGTAGTGGGTGCAGGTCGGCCCACCACCGTGCCAGTTCGGGGTCAAAAGGCACACAACAACCCACCACTGGAGAATATACGGGAGCCAGGTTGACCAGCAATTCTTTCAGCAAAGGCAGGTTTTGCATCTCTTCCCGGCGCGCTGCCACCAGAGCCGCCGACAACCGTTGGGATTCTTCCGCCGGGTAAAGCGTCTTCACATACTCCTCCGGGGTCAGCAGCCGGAAAGGGATGGATCGTACCCTCTCCGAAGCAAATTCCTCCCGGATTCTCGACGTCAACCGGGAAGCCTCCGCATCCAACGGTTCGACGACGTCTTGATGAATCCTAGCTATCTGGTCACGAAGCGATTCCCTGAGCCTGACAGATAGGGTGGTTGATTGTTCGGTGCCAACGATCTGATACGTGAGGCGGTAATCCCCAGGGACTATCCCCTCCAGGTGCCACCGATCAAGACCATCCACGTTCTCTCTGCGCACGCAACCCAGTTTGGATCTGAGATACCGGAGATCGGTTTCGACGGAGACTATCTTTGCCCCGTCCTGCCATTGGACCCGCCCCTCGACGACAAAAGGCTGGTTCAAGTCGAATTGGTCACGGACAGCACCCTGGGCGTCCACCGTCCGTAACTCCAACGTTGCGTGAGCAGCGCAATGGAACTCGACAAATCGGTCGAAGAAGAGCGGCGCTTCCTTCTTGCCTCTAGGCCAGTCAATGGTCAGACTCAGGCTTTGTCGGCCCAATTGCTGGGGTTCGACGCTCCATTGGAGCCAAATCTGCCCCCCGGGGGGGATGGAGCGAATTTTCACCGTTGGCTCGGAGATCAGCGCCCCTGCATCGGATTCCAACAGACAACGGATCCGTTCTAATCGCTGAGGCTGGGGATTGCGTAACGTGACGGATATCGTCCCGCTTTGTCCCAGGGGAATCTCTTTCTCTACCCTAGCATCAAGGCAGTCAATGGGATTCTGAAAGGCTAGCCAACGAAGGATGTTGTGAGCGAATTGTCGGTTACTGGCCTCGTTGAAATCTCGATCGCCGAGAAAGATGAAATCCCCGACGGCGACCACACGCCCTTTACCTGTCTCCAGGCCTATCGCGAACGTGTCACCGTCGTTGTGAAGTCTTGCTAGAGGATAATAGCTCTCGGCTACAGGCGCTACGGCGCTTACGTCCCAGGCCGTCAGGGCGGAGATCCCAGAAGTCAGGTAGTGCGGTTCGAAATCGCGGATCACGTCAGGCGGTACATTAAAATACTGCTCAAAGCGCAACCCAAGCGACTCTGTCAGAGTGTTGAAGCTCTCCAAGGTGCCGTCTCCCCGCTGTTTCTGTCTCCAGATTGCCTCTGCATTGGCGGCGATCAACGCCCCCCCGCCCTCACGGACGAATTGGGTAATGGCCTGGATCTCGGACGGGGAAAACGCGCTAGTCGGTGCCGCGATGATCAGCACATCCTGACCTTGCAAAGCATCTTCATTCAAAGAAGTTTTGCAGGGCGCGACGGTCATACCCAGAGTCTGCCCTTCGCTCTCGATTTTTGTCCAGGTATCTGTTTCCTCGTCACGCTCTGGCTCAGCCTGGGTACTCAGCAGTTGCCCGTGAGCCTCGTCAAAGAGCACACTCGACATAGTTCTTCATATACTGTATATACTGTCCAGCAGCAGAGTTGCTGATGCAGGAAGTGACCACAGTCCCACACAGAATGTTGCTTGGCGGTGGACGTCGTAACCAGCCACTGGTCGGGGGGCGGTCAGGGATACCCCTGATGATGCGGAACCAACAGGGTGTTGGTACAGAAGTGGCAAAATTGGTCAGCGATCCGCCGCCGGAGGTCATTCTCTACTCACACCCTTGCTTGCCCCCTGTCTGAAAAGACCAACGACAACCATTGCTGTTGACAGACCAACAGCGTCAGGTTGCCGTCGTTCGCGTGGCCATCCTTTGCATCCCTCCTTACAAAACAAATGCCAAAGCCCGAACCGTGGAAGCTGTAGTTTAGTATACCTCAACTCCAATCATTTGTCAACCATTCGCTGACCGGGTGACCGTTTCATAATTGGTGAAAAGTCTCCTGAAGCTACAGCCTGTAGTGGTTACACATAGATGATTCACAACTTCTTGTGGTTAGGAATGGGCTCTCACCAAATTTGGAACAGTCACTGACCGGATAGGACAACGATTCGTCCCAGCGGGGGGAATGCGGCCGCAGGCCCGGCCGTTGCCTTGTGCTGAGCCCAGCCGAAGCATAGGCCGCCTCGACCTCCGGTTTTTTTCGGTTTCCTCGAAGGGCTTGAGGAACAGGAGCCACGAGAACTGCTCCATGTAGTCCATGGTGGTCAGGCCTTCGCCGCATGATATCACACGCGTTGCTAATGGCGTTACGCAGTCCTTCGCGGGTCACGCGGGTCTCCGATTGGCATTCGCCTGCAGATTCCAGATATTTTGGACAATTTGTTTCAACTTTCGGCAACTCTTGCCCTGTTCCTCAGCTTTGGATATTATGGTCGAGATAACCTGGGGGTATTTGACAGCTTGATCCCTTTGTAGGTCAAATTCACTCATGCACTCGTTCAAGAGTGTCTCATATAGATCATGGCCTATATCTTCAGCCAATCGCTCCTCTGATACAACGGAAGTTCTGAACACGGATTTCTCGGATGATCATAGCGTGTCTACCCTCCTCTTGGCACGAAGAACACGGTATCCCATTGAAAGAAGATTCTCGACTCGACCCCCGCTAAACAAAACGGGAAGCCAGTTTCTGGTTGGCGGCAAGGTAGCGTCTATCGAGAAAGGCGTGTATCAAGCAGCAGCATACAGCCGCACATGCAACTCATTCACGGTCTTCTTGAGATTCCCGGGCCCGTGGAACGGTTCAGCGATGGCGGTGAAGGTGCCGTGCTCGCTCAGGGGGCACACACGGAAGACCTCGGGCTTGGCGTTCTCGTCCACAGGGCATCTTCTTAGCGAAGAGACGAGGTTTCGGTGAAGCGGGCCAGAAACTCGGCGGGGCTCAGGATAATGATGCCCTCGTACTGGCCCAAGTTGAGCAGATGCCGATCGCCGGAGACAATGACCGTTGCTCCGGCTGCCTGGGCACACTCGATGAATTTGTCATCGTCAGGGTCAGCAGTCACCACATGCAGATCCCCAGTGATCTGGACTTCCTGGGCGTGCCGTCCCCAGTCGTGCAGCACAGCCTGGATGCGGTTCACCGAGAAGCCGAATTTGTCTTCCAGCTTCTGCGAAAGTTCAGTCAGCATCTCACGGCAGTAGATCGCCTGTACGAGACCGGCACGGGCCAACAAGAGACACTGATAGGGCTTGCCACGCCAAAGCAGCCCGGAGACCATCACGTTGGTGTCGAAGACAGCGCGCTCCGGCATGGTCTATGCCTCGTGAAGCAGTTTATCTACTAGGCGTTCCCGCTCCTCTTCCGACAGGCTGTCCCAGTCAATGCCCTGCTTGGCGCACAGGGCCCGCATGCGCGCGGCACCGTAGTCCACCAGCGCTTCGAAGCGATCTAGTTCCGGAATGAGGGCTTCAAGGATAGCACGCTTCCCGGTCGGGGAAAGCTGCTTGACCCACTCGATCACCTGAGTTTCAGGGACGGAGAGTGTCACCGTCGTCATACGCCTGTTGCCTCCTTTCCACTGTCCATAATCTCCTGAGATAGTCATCTTTATCTATCACACTTTTGCAGAAATGCCTTTCTCAAGCCGCCGCATACACAGCCTTACCTGCAGTTCGTCCACAGTCTTTCTGAGATTCCTGGGCCCGTGGAACGGCTCTGCGATGGCCGTGAGAGTGCCATGCTCGCTGAGGGGCCGCGCGCGGAAGATCTCAGGCTTGGCGATTTCCTCAATGCCCCAGGCACCTCGGCGTCAATTCCCAGGCTGGCCTCACGTCGCCGCCAAGGCCAGCGCTTCCGCCTGTCTGTCCACCTCGCGCAGCATCGCCTGGATAGCCTCGACCGTCTCTTCGTCAAAGAGCGCCTCACCGCACTGTTTGCAAATCCAGGCCAGTACATGGTCAATGATCAAATGATATCCTTGCGATTGGCCATGCAACTGGTACGCCCGCGCTCAAGCGTCCCGTGACAGTGGATGCATTCCATCGTTCAGTTTACCCAGCGCCATCAGGGGACCGGCGTTGCACAATACAACCGGCATAGCGCTCAAGCCAATTCTTCTGCCAAAGCTTCGGCGCTAAAGGGTGGCTCCATGCCCCGCGCGTAGGCGTGACGAGCCAGTTCAGATTGTGACACGCCAGCCTGGTGTGCGGCTGCGCCAAAGGAGATTCCGCCACGTGCGT
>Ga0315310_10002036_pt1 | contig 12704 bp, 11 predicted proteins | sample TDP5_MG_FD_203630 | JGI IMG/M metagenome (GOLD analysis project Ga0315310, IMG submission 203630) | Freshwater sediment microbial communities from Lake Towuti, South Sulawesi, Indonesia - TDP5 | ecosystem: Environmental > Aquatic > Freshwater > Lake > Sediment | place: Indonesia: South Sulawesi... | reverse complement strand
CGACGGGCGTGTTGATGACTCCAGGTGTTTATCAAGAGAATCTGCGAAAAATCAGAAGATGGGCAAGTGATACGGGGAGGAATTCGTCAGAAGTTGAGCCAGCTGTGTTTCTGTGCACTGTTGCGGCGAAAGACGAGGAAACTGCAAGGAATTTTATGGAGTTTCCCGCAAAAATACTGTTATCACTCACACCAAAATTGCTTGAAGGTTATGGTGTGGAGCTTCCATCAAAAGAGTTGCATATATCACAGTTTGTTTTCAATCCAAGAACCGTTCCAAAGCTGTTGGAAGAAATCCAGAAAATACCTTTCAAAGCTATTGAAGATATATTTGTGTTTGGCACACCAGACGATTGTATTGGTAAACTTGAAAGGTATGTAAAGGCAGGAGCGCGTCACTTCCTGCTTAATTTCTTTGTGCCAGATCAGTTGAGCAAATCGATGATACAATTCTACGCTGATAATGTAATCTCATACCTTAGGAATGAAACGAAAGGATAGATTCTCTGCTCCTCAGAAATATTAGAGGAATACATCCATGAGCGTTCAGGAAACAAGGAAGTATAATCTTCGAACCTATCGCACGGGAGATGAAAACGATATCATTTCCCTCTTTAACAAAGCCTATGAACATTATGCCGGCTTTGTTCCTAGGACACTTGAGTACTGGACCTGGTGTATTCTATCTCGCCCAGACCTGAGTGAAGAAGGAATCACAGTTGCCATTGATAAGGGTCGAGTTGTGGGTTACGCAGCAGTTGAAAAATCCGGCAAGATTCTGGAGTTTTGCTACGATCCAAGCTGTGAAGGAAAGGCCCTTGTTTCAGAATTGTTGCGCCGGTGTATTGACCATGCTGAAGATCACGGAGCCAGTTCGGTAAGTCTGAGTGCACCACTTCAAGACAGAATTGTTCGTGATGTCTGTGAAGAATTGGGGTTCACCGAAGAACCACCTCCTTCGTTGTTCCTGAGGGTGCTGGACATACCCTATATTTTCAGCAAGATTGCGGACCAGAGAAAGATGAAAAAAGGTCTCGAGGAAGCAATTCTAATTGATTTGAGGGGGTATCCGCCTTGGTGTGCTCAGCATATTGCAATATTGGTTCAAAATGGCGACGTGACTGTTTCAACTGAGAAGCTGGAACGTCCGACTGCCAATGTTGAAGCCGATATATCCACAATTTCCAGATGCATTTTTGGCTCAAGACGCACTCTTTACAAAGCCATCCTTGAAAGACGGTTGAAAATACGTCCTTCAAGAAGGATTCTCAGGACTGTAAAGGTTCTCTCGATGTTTCAACTAAGAAATCCCTCATTGTATATGCCTGTGGCAGATTTTGGGTAGGAACTAAGTGGAAGAACACGTTATGTCCGAGGAATCCCAATACCAGATAAGAGTTCTCCCGGAGAAACCCAGAGCCGAGAGGATCAAGCTTTTAGTGGACACTTTTAAGATGAGCAACGAATTCTTGGAGTGGAAGTATGAGTTGAACCCGGATTTTGATCGTTCTCTTGTTGTAGTTGCCATGAACAGTGGACAGGTTGTTGGATGCGCGAGCTGGCTACCTAGAACACTCAAGATCTCCAAATCACTATCGGTAAGGGCAGCGTTAGGGGCGGACTTGGCAGTACATCGAGATCACAGGGGTCGAGGTCTTGCCAAGCTCTTAATCGCGTCGGAAAACACGTTTCTTGAAGAGAAGAACATCGTTATGAGTTATGGTTTCGCTAGTTCTGAACTGGTTGAACACGTACATGGACCTTTGATAGGCTTAGTTGAGATGCCAACGGATACAATAGTGTACAAGAAATACTTGAACCCGTCAGAAATTGGGGAAAAGGTGGCGAAGATGAATAGAATCGTTGAGTCTGACGAGAAAATCAAGAGGAAGATAGCAGGTTTGGACTTGGTCGTTTTGTTTCACCTAAGGGGTATGCCCGAGTTCACCATAAGAATTGGTCCTAATGCGATAAGCCTGCTAAAAAACGATTTGACTCAGCCAGATCTGAAAGTGGAAAGCGCTATAACATTCTTCGACTTGTTCAAGAGCAAGAAAAGAACTCTGGCCCTAGTTAGAGCTTTGCTGACGAGAAAAATAAGAATCAAAGGAAGCCTAAGAGACACTCTCAAACTCTACAGTCTTTCGAAGTTGTTGGGGACGCTGCTTACGTAATTCTTGGGTGCACATTGGACGTTTAGCCTTCTAGAAGAAAAATTGCGTTTGCTCGTAAAGTGCTGGAAATAGAATGATTCAACTGTTAGTATTGCTTTTTGCGGTGCTTTTTTCAATTTTCTCTGGAGTTTACGGGATTTACTTTGCTTATCTTAGAGCACATGCAAACGAGCCTTGGAAGCTGAGAATTGAAGAAAACTTTCAACCGAAAATATCGATCTTGATCCCAGCACATGACGAAGAGAATTCGATAGTGTCAAAACTGACAAACGTGAAGAATGTTTCTTACCCGAAAGATAGTATGGAGATATTGGTGGCTGATGACGCTTCTGAAGATCGAACATTGGCGATGGTTGAAAATTTCATGCGGGATGATTCTGAACTGAATATAAAAGTGGTTAGGCAGAACCCACGCGCTGGAAAATCGGCGGTTTTGAATAAGGCTTTAACGGTTTCAAGTAACCCGATAGTTGTGGTTTCGGACGTGGACGCTCAGTGGCCTTCGGATATCCTACAAAAGGCATTGCCATACTTGTCGGATCCTAAGGTTGGTGCTATCACGGGCCAAGGAATAAACCGAAACATCGATGAATCGTGGGTGACCGAGGCTGAAAACACTTACTTGCGATTTGCATCCTTACTTAGGCTTGGTGAATCAAAAATACATTCGACTATAAAATTCGAAGGAGGATTCTGCGCCTACAAAAAGAATGCGTTTGAGAAGTTTGACTGCGAAACTGGCTCAGACGATTCTGGCACAGCTTTGGAGGTTGTTCAGAACAATTATAGGGCAATTTTAGTTCCTGAAGCGGTGTTTTATACGAATTTTCCAACAAGTCTTCTTGTCAAGTTAAAGATAAAGGTCCGGCGCGCTAACCAGCTAATAAGTTTGTGGGCAAGGTGTTCTAAGCTGTTGTTGAAAAAGCGTCTTCTCCTTCCAAAAAGAATAGTAGTGCCTGAGACGATGCTGTTTATTTTAAATCCGATTATTCTTCTTGCTCTAATCATTACGGGATTAACTACAGCTGTTCTTTTTCCATCCTCCTTATTGTTGGTGACTATTGTGTTGCTTATCGGAGGCTTGCTGCTTTTCGCCAGGAGAGTATTCATTGAGGTGTTTATCGATAATTTGATTCTTCTTTATGCTTTGACAGCTTTCATGCTTGGAAAACGTTACATCACTTGGGAAAGAAACTGAACGTAAATTGCAACTTTTATCATTGTTTGAACTGCTAATTTTGTGCGCAAGAAAATGTGAGAAGAGGTAGGTGTAATATTGATCACTTGTCTTACATTTGATGACATATCACCACTGTATTTAACTGCATTAGAATTGAAACGCCTCATGGACTTACTGAATGATATCAACGTCAAATGCACCCTGTTTGTTACGCCTAATGGATATGAAGGTTCCTGCGCCAGGGAAGAATTCGTTTCATGCTTGAAAACAGCTGTAGATTATGGACATGAGCTGGCTCTTCACGGTTATATGCATACGAAGAATGAATTCGGATGTTTTTATCCGATTCCGTTACCTATTCCTTTTCCAACGTTCATCAAACAGAGAGAACGTTTGCAGGAAGGCATGAGAAAACTGATGCGCCTCACTGGGGTGAGACCGTTAGGGTTCAGGGCGCCCTTTTACCTGCATAATAATGCTACTCTTCGAGCATTGGCAAGCCTTGGTTTTCGTTACGATTCAAGTGCGACTGTTTTCAAACCAGCCCATGGTATGCGTTTGAGGATTAGATGGCTACGCGATTGCAAACCTTTTGTATTTGAGGGCGTGGTGGAGATTCCTGTAAGTGGTGATTATGCTTACAACTTAGAGAAAAGAGATTTTCAGGGTTTTTTGGGAAGAGCGCTAAAAGACTTTCAGTGGACTGCATCACATGAAGGCGTTTTTGTCTTAAACAACCATCCAGAGCGTTTTAAGGAGTCTGGACTCCAGTTTTTGAAACAGTTTATTAAGTTACTTTCTGGAAAGACAGTTTTTCTGCGACTTGTAGATGTCGTTGATACTTATCAGCACAAAATCTGACCTGACAAGGGTAAGGCGCCAAGAACCTATTGACTGGGGCAGTTGAATGGAATACGAAATCCAAAGGTACAGGGAAGGCGATGCCACAAAACTGGCTGAACTTTTCAACAGAGTCCACAAGAGATATGCAGGGTTTACCCCTAGAACTGAAGATTATTGGATATGGTGTTGCTTTCAACGCCCCGACGTTGAAAACGATGGGATAATAATTGTTGAGGAGAAACAAACCAGAGAAATAGTCGGCTATGCTGTCTTGGGGAAATCTGGAAACGTCTGGGAGCTTTGTGTGGACACAAAGGCTCCTAGAGAGCAGATTATGTTGATCATGTTTGAGGAAATAAATGGATACTTTAGAAAGGTAAACACTGATAGAATTGTCATAAATGTGCCTAGCGACGACCGAGTGATGCAAGAAACATGTAGACAAATGGGACTTGCAGAGCAAACTCCAAGTCATATGTTTGTTGGGATCGTAGATTTCGAAGCTTTGATACAAGCTCTCAGCAAGAAATCATTCGAGAGAATGAGTGTCTCCAAGGAGATAATTACCGTTAAGCTTCTAAATGCACGCCCATGGATTAATCCGGATTTTTCAATGAAAATCGAAAACGGGAAGCTTGAAATTTTGCCTTATCTCGCTTCAGATGGACTTACTGTTAACGTCGATTCGGACATCTTTGCTTCTTTGATATTGGGAAAAACGAAACCCTTGACAGCGTTCGTGAAGAGGAAGTTAAAGATACGTCCGCTACGCAAAATTTTTAGGGTCTTGAAATTTCTCGATTCGATTCAGATTGACAGCCTGTGGTTTTATCCGCTTGCCGACTTTGGTTGATTCGCATGTACAAATGCAGGATTTTCTCAGCTAAGGACTCTGATTCTGTTAGAGAATTAATAAAGACAACTTTCTATGATTTCCTAGACGGAGATTATTGGGACTGGAAGTATTTGCGGAACCCGTATTTTGACCCTTCTCTTGTAGCTGTTGCGGAGAATAACGGTGAGGTTATAGGTTGCAGTCATGGGATTCCAAGAAAATTCAAGATAACAGAGGATGTGGAGGTAAATTCCGTTCTCGGAGGCGACTTGGCTGTAAGACCTGAGTACCGTGGGCAAGGGTTAGGCAAAGAACTCCTGTTGCAATGTAGAACCCAAGGAACGATTAAGAATCAAAAAATAGCGCTATTCTATCATTTTACCAACGTTAACCTTGCAAAAGAAATACACATCCCATTCTTCGGGGATGCAGAGGTAACACCATCAATAAAACAATTCTACAAAATAACTAGTTGGAAGAAGCTTGTCAGTCTCATGGAAGACAAAAACATCAAACAAGCACTCTATAAAAAGGTTCCCTCGGGAAGCAAGGATTTAGATTTCATCATTCTCTTCCGAATGACTGCAGCTCCTCCACTCACTCTACGCTTTTCAAAAGAAAACGTTGACCTGTCCGAAGAAGAATGTGAAAACGCGGATATCACAATTGAAGGAAACTTAGCCACCTTTACATCTTTTTTGGGAGGCAAAAATATTAAATGGCAGCTATTGAAGGCTATTCTCAAAAGAAAACTCAAGATCAAGGGGAAACCATGGAAATTACTCAAAGCCTATCGCGACTTCGACTTCTTCAAAACTTTCGCCGAAACCATTACTAAATACATGCGTTAACGTTGCGACTGTGCGCTAGGCATATGCAAGGCAGTTTGTGACCTTTCTCCGAAAGGATGAGTGTTTTTGGTGATGAAGCCTAAGGTCACCGTGGGGATTTGTGTGAGAAATTGCGAGGCTTTTGTTAAAGAGGCTATTGATAGTATTGGGAATCAGGATTTCCCTCATGAGCTTATGGAGTTAATCTTCGTCGATGACGGCAGCACAGATAATACTCTATCGATTATCAAAGAGCAAGTCTCAAGAATCGGCATCCCCGCTAAAGTTTTTCGCAATTCTTGGCACGGTTTAGGCTATTCAAGGAATATGGTCATTGACAATGCAGAAGGCGACTTTATTCTGTGGGTTGACGGAGACATGGTTCTTTCAAAGGACTATGTTGAGAAACAGGTAGAGTTCATGCAGCAACACCCCAAAGTAGGAATCGCAAAAGGAAAACAAGCATTAAAACCTGGGGGAAACCTGCTGGCTACTTTGGAAACGTACTCTAGGGCAGCAGGCAGAATGATAGATTACCAATCTGAAAAAGGACCTTCGAGGGCTTTGGGAACGGGTGGATCCATCTATCGAATGGAATTCGTCAAACAAGCAGGGAAGTTCGATGAAACTTTAAGGAGATATAACGAAGATTGGGATATTGAAATCAGAGCGAGGGCAGCTGGGTGGTCGTTATGTGCGATGAACGTGGAATTTGTTGATTACGAAAGACATGGATTAACATGGAAAGGTCTATGGAGCAGATATTGGCTTCGAGGATACTTTACACATTACTTTCTTCATAAGAACCGCGGATTAATTAAGCACTACTGGATGTTCCCACCCACCGCCTTTATGTCAGGTCTTCTCCATGCCCGCCGTCTTTTCAAACTAACACACGAGAAGAAGGTTTTCCTATTACCATTCCACGCTGTGTTCAAAATGACAGCTTGGTATGTTGGGTTTGTCAGAAGCCATTCGAATCGTTATGAACCTAACCCGTAACCAATGAGCTCTGACTGCAACCTCGCTTGACTCTGACTTCCTACGCGGAGGAGTAAAACTGTGAAAATCTGCTTTTTGGGCTGCCGCGATGATCTCCTACTAAAAGATACAGGTTTTCCTATTCGAGTCTACTATCTAGCAAAAAGCCTTGCAAGGCTGGGCCATGTGGTTAATATCGTCATCCCGGGAGATAAGGAAACGTTCGAATGGACTGATAAAGTAATAGTGCACAGTGTAAGCGGTTTCATTCCGTATTCGGTCTTAAGATTTTTCTCTCGGCTAGTCGGTGTAGCGAAGGCGACTTCTCTTTTTCTTTATGATTTTTCATTTATCTTGAGGTCGCGCCGTATAATTTTGAGTTCGGATATTGTTCAAACTGAAGGGTCAGTTTCATCAGCTTTAATAACACTCATTGTGAACAGAATCTTAAAGAAGCCGATTGTTGTAGATTGCCACGATGCTTTTCAAGCTCTAAGAATAGAATATCAGAGCCTTTTGAGGAAAATGCTCGAAATCTTCTTGGAAAAAATGACCTACAAAAATGCGGAACTAATACTGGCGGTTTCCGAAAAGGATAAGGACGTTCTGGTGAAGAATGGAATCCCCAAAGATAGGATTGTGGTTATACCCAACGGGGTGGACACTGAAACCTTCAGACCCTCAATGAAAAATACTGAAGTTCGCGACCACCATGGCTTAAAGGATTTTTTCACAGTGGTCTTTGTGGGAAATATGGAATATTTACCTAACCAAGAAGCCGCTGATGTGATCACTTCAAAAATTGCTCCAAGGACTCTTAATCAGCTTTACAACGTGAAGTTTCTCATGGTTGGGAAAATCCCGCCTGAACTTGTTGTTGATTCGTCTAATGTGATTTTTACAGGCTTTGTTGAGAATCTAGCTGAGCTTCTGACAGCCTCAGATATAGCAATCGCTCCCTTGCTTCACGGGTCTGGTACAAGGCTGAAAATCCTTGAATACTTCTCCTGCGGTCTTCCTGTAGTTTCCACTTCAGTAGGTGTTGAAGGATTAGAGGTGGAAAATGGCGTGAACATCTTGGTAGAGGATAATGTGGATGAATTCGCTGTCAAGATAGTTGATTTGCTTATGAACAGAGAGTCCCGAGTAAGAATGGGGAAGGCGGCAAGAGAATTAGTGAAGGAAAAATATGATTGGCATACGATAGGAAGACAACTTAATGAAGCTTATTGCCTGATCAAGGGAAAATAACCCTTAATCTCATTTAAAAGAGAATCGGTTATGCTTGTCTATGAGTGCGAGTGAAGCGAGGGATCGTGAGTGAATGTAGGGTTGATAGGCTGTGGTAGAGTCGCGCATATTCATATGGGCGCTTATAAGGCGATGAGCAACGTGGACGTGGTTGCCGTGTCGGATGCCGACATCAACAGGGCGAAGGCTTTTGCGGAACCTTATAGGATTGGCAAAGTCTTTTCAGACTGCAAGGATCTTTTTGAGGTTAAGGACCTCGATTTTGTCGATGTATGCACTCCCACTTCAGCGCATGAAACGATAGTCCGTGATGCTGCAAGGTTCGGACGTAATGTCCTGATGGAGAAGCCTATGGGACGAAATAGTGAAGAGTGTGAGAGGATGATTGAGGAATCAAGAAAACACGGAATTAAGCTATGCGTCTGTCACAATCAGCTTTTCTTTCCGCATGTTAGACGTTTGAAGTCGATCGCGGATTCTGAGGATTTTAAGTTAACGTCCTTTCGGACGTCTCATAGGGAGAATTTTGAGTGGCTTAAGGCCCACGGTTTAGCGCAACCTTGGAACGTGAGTCCTGAGCACGGGGGCATTCTATGGGAGGTAGGTTGCCATCTTGCGTATCTTCAGTTACATTTCTTGAAGGATATAGATGAGGTTTATGCCTTGGGTGTTAAGGCCAAATATCCTGTGTGGGATGACTTTGCAGTCTTGTTACGGACTTCTTCTCAGCGTTGGGGTACTATGGAGATCTCATGGGTTGCGCAAGAATCTGAAATAGTGTATGAAGTTATTGATTCCAACGGGAGGAGGGTTCAGGCTTTTTTGCCTCATGGTTACGTAATAGAGAGAACTCAAGAGTCTGCAGCTGATGCGGCAGGCGTTGCGCAAAGTTGGTTTACAGATGAGAGAAGGCTCTTCAGAAAATGGATGAAGTTTGCGAAGGATCAGTTTAAGAAGCCGCAGTGGGGGCATTTTGAATTGATTAGCAGTTACGTTGAAAGTTTGGAGAGGGGTGCTCCTCCGCCGGTGACGGGAGAAGATGGTAGGAACGCTGTTAGGCTTCTTGAGTGCATCGAAGAATCCTTGAGCGAACGAAAGCCTGTAAACTACTCCTCATGGTAAACGCGAATATGTTGCGTTTTTCGCCGTAAAAAGCATTAATCCATACAAATCTTCATATCAAATATCGTCGAACAGAATGAACCCTTGAATGAGCATCGCCCGGTTGCATTGTCCTCTTAGTTTTGTTACTATATTCTCAACTGAAAAACATATAAGAGGTTGCATGCAGGGTGCAGGCATTCTGTCCATATAGGTAGAGGAATTAGGAAGACGTAGATATCCTTAGAGGTATCTAAAGCTTAAGCAATTTGAAAATTGCTTAAACAATTCCTTGCTCGAGCAAATGAAGAACTAGAATGTAGGTCACGGAGTCGAGACTGTGAAAGTGTTGCTAATACAAGGTTATTTAGGAAGAAGAGGGCGAGAACTTCCTTCCTTTCCATTAGGGCTGGTGTATCTTTTGGAAAATTTGAAGAATCACGAATGCATTGTATTTGATCCAAACGTCGTAGAGCGACCTTTTGTAGAGACTCAGAAAATTATACAAAAAACAGGCCCTGATGTTATTGGTTTGGCCTCAAGAAACGTTGACACCACGCAATCATACGATGTATTCTCCTATTTTGAAGTATTCGTGTCAATGCTAAAGTTTGTTAGGCGAGTAAGCCCTCATGCAAAAATAATTGTTGGCGGACCTGGTTTTTCGATTTTCGCTAGAGAGATCATGACGAAGTTGCAGGAAATAGACTACGGTGTTTTCCTCGAAGGGGAGTACTCGTTTCCGAAGCTTCTTGAAAATTTGGATCATCCAGAACATGTCGAAAGTATATACTTTCGAAGAAATGGAAAAATATTCTTTACCGGAAGAGGCAAACCAATAGATTTTGAACGATTGCCTGCGCCACCAAGAGAGTTCCCAGAGTTAGAGTTAAAAAGTTATGAAGAGGTCGCTTATTCCATCGGAGTTCAAACCAAACGGGGATGCGCTTTCAGATGTGCATACTGTACGTATCCGTATATTCAAGGGAGAAATGTGCGGCTGCGATCTCCAAAGAAGGTGGTTGATGAGATAGAAGGCTTAGTGGACTTGTACGATATAAAAACGCTGTTTTTTGCAGACAATGTTTTCAATTTCCCGCCAGATCATGCAAGAAAAATCTGCGAAGAATTAATCAAAAGAAAGGTGAACATTAGATGGCGCGCATATTTCAGGGAAGATTTTGTCAACAAGAGATCCATCATTGAAGCAAGAGATTCTGGTTGTGACGTTTTCGAATTTTCTCCTGATGGTGGCTCTCAGAAAGCGCTCGACATCCTTCGTAAAGACATCAAGATGCAAGACATAATAAGAACATATGAATTGGTCAACGCTGTTAAGGGGGTCAGATTTCGTTGTAGTTTAATGTACAACATACCTGGTGAAAATTCAAAAACTGTTACAGACTTCTACAAGTTTCTGTTTAGAATCATGACTAAACACTGGAAAAAACTCGACTTGATCGGCCTTACCAACATCCGCATTTATCCCCATACTCGAATATACCAAATCGCCTTGAAGGAAGGAGTTATCGACGAGCGAACAGACCTCTTGACTCCTACCTTCTATAATCCATCACCTTTTGATGCCACTTATCTAGCCGTGAAATGGCTTAGAAATCCACTGAACGTGTTTACACATTTAAGAGCAGGGGGTTAGTTGGTTTTTTAGCGCGCGCTATACAAATTAAGATTTTTGGTTGATGGGGACTTATTTTTGAATAAGAAAAAAATAATAGTGTTTTCTCCGCATCCGGATGATGAAACGCTGGGTTGTGGTGGGACAATTGCGCAGAAGATTAGCGAGGGATGCGAAGTTTTAATAGTTGTTATGACTAATGGCAGAAATGCCTTTTTGAAGTTGTTTGGCATAGACTCTAAACCAACACCTAACGAGCTAAAGGAAATTAGAAGGGAGGAAGTAAAAAGAGCCTTAAGGATTCTAGATGTGCCAGAAGAGGATTTGTTCTTTCTGGATTTCGAGGATGGTTCGCTTGAAAAAAATGAGAGTGAAGTTAAAAAGAAGGTTATTGAGATATTGAGTAAATGCGTTCCTGGGGAGGTTTATTTCACTTATGAGAAGGATTTCAACATGGATCATCGTATAACGAGTCGAATAGTTTCAACCTCCATTAGAGAATTGAGTCTTGATGCTATAAAGTGTCGATACTCAATTACGCGACAGTATGCACGTATCGGTCATGTAATAGATAATTTATCCAATTTTCTTAGGCACAACATGATTCGGGTTGACATTTCAAAGTTTCTGCCTCTGAAAGAGGAAGCTCTGAAAGAGTTCAAAAGCCAAGTGACGATTATATCCGACAGACAACAAAGACCTGTCATCGAAAACATCGAAAGATTTTTGAATAGCGAGGAAATATTCTTCATTAAATAAGACGCTTGACGTTTTCGGCAGTAACACTTAATCTTCGTGTATTATCATCAGAAGCAATGTTTTGAATTGTTGCTACAGGCCGCGAATATGCTTCTGAATCAAATCTTGGCGAAAGATAGGAACCTATAGATTCAAGTGTCAAAGGATGCGGATACGGATAAGGCACGTAGCCTGGTCTTGCTTCGAGATGATACTCAACACCTTCAGTATATCCAGCAGGAACATCTACTGGAGTGTTTATGTTAGTCATACTATTGTCCCAAATCCAGATATCTTGTGGTTTATGTTCCTCAGTTGGGCCGTAAGCCAGCGTCATCGCGATACCTATGCTTGAATTCTTCATTATGTTGTTGAAGACTACTCCCCCACCACCACGAAACAGAACAGCCGCCTCACCCATTACGTGACCTGCAAGACTGTTCCAGCCATCCAGGTCATTATCATATACTTCAAGTCCTCTTCCTACTCTTGGCTCGACACAATGCACATCGATTTGAGAGTAAGGACGAGGTTCCTCAAATATATTATGGCGGGCAACCACCCATCCGCCTCCACTTTGGTCGAGTCCATGTCTTAAACGTTTGAAGTGGTTATCCTCAAAATAAGCCACATTAGATAAGCCATCATATTTGCCGAGAAAAGTATCTATACTTTCTGCAAAAGACCCGTCTCCAGCCATTCCAGTCCCGTAACCCCCCACGGCTTGTTCACCTAAAATGTCTTTGTATGGGTTATCAAAAAAGTTATGGTCAACCACGCCCCGAGTTTTGTATCCTGTTTCAGCCATTATATTGAGTAGCATCTGACAGAAGTTTATGAATTCACAGTTGTCAACTCGAAAGTCTTGGACATTCTTTATCGTAACGCCTCGAGTCATGATTGTCTGTTCCTCAGTTAGGTCGGCTGGTTGGTATCCTTTGAATGTGATGCCTGAAAGACGCATTTGCGAGTCTGCATTTCGTGCTTTTCCATCGATAATAAACATCTCCGCTCTATTTGGAGGTTTTTCAACAACTTGCAATACAGTGACCCCCTTTCCTGCTCCAATAATGTTTATTTTTCCGTAACTATCAACCCCTCTCGGTGGAGAACCATGAAAATCGCTGGCAGTCCAA
>Ga0315310_10002035_pt1 | contig 12708 bp, 11 predicted proteins | sample TDP5_MG_FD_203630 | JGI IMG/M metagenome (GOLD analysis project Ga0315310, IMG submission 203630) | Freshwater sediment microbial communities from Lake Towuti, South Sulawesi, Indonesia - TDP5 | ecosystem: Environmental > Aquatic > Freshwater > Lake > Sediment | place: Indonesia: South Sulawesi... | reverse complement strand
CTGGGAATTGAGTGAAGCGCCAATCGGCTTAACCATCATCGAGAAACTTGTCGGTTTACTTATGATTGCCATAGGAGCCATCACATTCTACGTGACCTACACCAATCTTAGTAGCGCTGTGAACCCCGTTATATTTCTAGCCACGGGCATCATTCTGATAGCACTCGGCATACTCTTAGTGCTGGCTAAAGCCGAAGGAAAGTAACAGCTGAATGAAGTGGCGCCGCCGGTAGGATTTGAACCTACGACCAACTGGTTAACAGCTTCAGCCTCTCACCGACTTGGTTTAGAGTCAGCTGCTCAACCGGGCTGAGCTACGGCGGCAAACCTGTAACGCTGTTATCTGAGAACTCACAACCATATTTAAGTTTAGTCAGTTGAGCTTCAAGGATTCCATTGATGCCTCCGCTTAACGCACTTTGGCTCTATTAATATGGAAGCAGGTTTTCCTCAGCCTTGTTGACATTTAATATTAGCGTTGAGAGCAATTAACTAGGCGGTGAGGAGCTCAATGACATCTTTGCTTGCAGACATGTTTGACACTGTTATCGTCCGTTTCGGCGGCGAAATAGGCATTAAAGCCCCATGGACCAGAAAACAGTATGAACGCCGCTTAGCCAGCAACATCAAAGCCGTGCTGAAACACCACAACATCGCCTACTCAACACTCTTAAGAAAGCCGGGTCGAATCTACATTAAGACTCTTCAAGCTGAAAAAACCGCCAAGAAAGCCAGCCGTGTCTTCGGCGTCTCATCTTTATCGCCAGCCCTTGAAACATCCTCCAAACTAGATGACATACTAGACACGAGCCTCAAACTCGCCAAATCAAAGTTTGCGAAGGGAAAGAGTTTCGCAGTTCGTTGCCACAGAGTCGGCAAACACGCGTACACAAGCAAAGAAATATGTACCCAAGTTGGAGAGCGTCTACTCACGCACCTTCCAGAACTAAATCTACGTGTAGACTTGAAACATCCAGACCAAACGCTGCAGGTGGAAGTTAGAGAGGAAAAAGCCTACCTGTTCACACATATAAATAAAGGCGCAGGCGGCTTACCCCTTGGCACCCAACCCAAACTCATCTGTCTGCTGAAGGGCGATGTGCACGCGACAGTGGCTTGCTGGATGACTATGAAACGCGGCTGCCCACCAATGCTTGTCCACATTGAAAAAGGCGCCACTAAATCCCAGAAAGATAGCCGCAATGTAAAACAAGCAGCCCAGACTCTGATGCAATGGAACATCGGATTCCCAAAAAAACTAAGAGTAACTCGCTTCGACCGCAGTCCCCCAAAAAAGTCGGAGAAACAACCGTCAGAATTGACTGCCATCATATGGAAGCGACTAATGCTTCGAACAGCTCAACGCATCGCAGAAGCAGAAAACGCAGAAGGCATAGTCACAGGAGATGTTTTAGGAAAAAGAGCAACACAGGCTGTACACTCTTTCAGAATCCAAGACGAGGCTGTCAAAGGCTTTCCAATCTACCGACCTCTCATAGGACTGAACGAGGCAGAAGTCGCAGCCACAGCGAAGGCTATCGGATTGAAGGAAACAGTGAAGAAAGAGGCTGAACACACGAAACTTGAAACCATACCGAAGCTTGAAGAAATCAAAGGAATAGAACGCAGGCTGAACACTGAGAAACTCGTTAAGGAAGCCATCAAATCTCTCCGAACACTCGAGCTGTAATTCCTGCAGCCCACTGAGCAACTATGTAGAAGCTTGAACGTCCAGAACCACTTGATACCAGTTAGGCCCCGTGGACCGCACAACCCTACCAAAGGGAACCTCAGATCCGACGCCCATTTCTCGCATTTTCTCAGCCACCCTAACCTTCACCTTCTCCACCGGGTCCTCGTTTCTTGAGGCATGCTCAAAATCATAATAGTGTATCCAGCCACCTGAAGGCTTTAGGGCAAAAACTGCACAGTCCAGGTATGCATAAGCCTTCTCGGGCAAGGGCATCACAACACGATCACAGATATGGCCCAGATGCTCGAACACAACTTCTTTGGCGTCGCCTAGAACTGGTACAACACGGTCTTCGACCCGGTTCAGCCTAATATTAGCGTTAGCAAATCTGAGGGCAGGAGGGTTCAAATCTATGGAGTAGACTCTTTTTGCTTTGCCAAATCTGGCCATCAATACGGAGAAAGTGCCAACGCCAGCAAACATGTTAACCACGGTTTCGTTGGGCTTAACCAGCTTTGCGACACGCATTCGTTCAAAAGAGAGCCGAGGCGAAAAATAGCAGTTTTCAACATCAACCTTGAATAAGCAGCCGAATTCCTTGTGCTCGGTTTCGGTCTTCTTCTCCCCAGCAATCCACTGGAGCTCGCGAAGCCTGAACTCTCCTGAAACACCGCTCGTCTGTCTTAGAACAGTCTTGACCTGTTTATGAATTCGCATAACGATCTCAGCGACTTCCGAGCTCAAAACCTTGAGGCTGTCTGGCGTTTTGATAATCGCGATGTCACCAATGATATCGTACGATCCGTTCAGACGCTCCGATTCATGACATGGCAGTTTTCCATCAAGAATCGACTTCACGCGCTTTCCCATCTGCGCTCCCATAGAATGTGGCATATTTATTCTGCGACTGCGAAGCGTTTTAACCATGTCGCTATTCGCTGGAGCTTCTTTGGCAAATATTCTTCAACAAGCTCTACGTCACGCATCTTGATAGCTCTCAACATCATCAAAGCCAATGCGTAGGCAGCACCACCAACTGCCACATAGACGGGAAGGAGATGCAACCGAATCACAAGAAAGTTCTCCACAAAGCTGGTTGAACCATGGAAAATTATGATCCGCACCGAATCAAGAGCAACGATAGCCAAAACCATAATGGCTGACGCTGCTGACGCCTTCGTCAAAGCTTCCTTGTCAAACGATACTGGAACGAATTTCTTCAGAACACACAGACTTAAGACTAGGCTAATCACAGCCGAAAGCGCTCTAGCCCAAGCTGTCCCAATCATGCCCAAACCTGCATATGACAACAAAACAAAAGACAGAACTGCACTAAGAACCACTGAGACCACAGACAGCGCCGACGCGACCTTTGTTCGTTCAAGTGTCAAGAGAATTGGGCTTACTGCAACACCTAAAGTTCCTGCCATCGCGGCTATGCAAATGATCATCAATGGCTCAGCAGCTTGAACGTATTGCCAACCAGCAAACAGGATTATTGCCGGACGGGCTAAGGTAGCCAACCCAATGATCAATGGAAAACCCACAAGAACCAGATACCTCGTGGATGCTCGAAACGCGTCTCCCAGACGATTGAGACCCTGCAACGTGTAGAGTTCGGATAGCTGAGGAAAGAGGGCCGCTAAAGCAGCAGTCGAAAACAACATTGGAACTGTTGACGCTCTAATCGCCACATTGTATACTCCTAAGACTCTCTGGGCTTCAACAGCCCCACCAGGGAGCGCACTGGTGTATGAATAAAGGATGAGCTGATCAATCCACGCTACAAAATAGTTGAAAATGCCTGCAGCATACAAGGGAAGAGAAAACCGGAACAAAGGCTTGAGTTCATGTGGCTTCCCCACGACGCCTAGATTCTTGGCAACAATCATCAAACCGATGATGGAAGCAACGGACAAACCAGCCAACCAACTGAAGATAACCGCATACAGACGCCAACCCAGATACAGGAGAAAGATGCCCACTGCGTTTTGAAGAACAGTGTACACCAACCCTATTGCCGCCAAATCCCGGAGTCGCTGCATGCTCTGCAAGAATCCAGATCCCAAGATGTACAGAATATTGAAAACCGAGGTCAAGGCCAAAACGCGAAGCAACAACGCATATTCAGTCGTGTTGAACAATTGCATCGACAATCCTTCTGCAGGAATGAAAAGTGCGACAAAAGCCACTGCTGAAGACAATGAACATACCTGAATCACTCGTGAGACGACCGACCTGGCTCTCTCAGAATTGCCCTCCGCGATGTACTTCGAAATGAACTTTATGGCAGCCGACTGTAAAGCAAACATGCCAAAAACCTGGGGAAGGTACAGGGCGAACGCCATAAGAGCGAAGACGCCCATCTCCTGATCTGAAACCGCGCGAGTTAAGATAATGAAGTAAATCAGGCCGAGAACCGAGTTGACGAAGCCCTGAATGAACATGTAAGTCGTGCCGCGCGCCACTTTAGCCTTAGTTTGAAGCTCTGCCAAAGATTTCTGCACCTGTGAAAAACTTGCATGAAGGCAAGCAACTAATAAATATAGTGGGCACTAGACGGTTGCGTGTGTCCTGAACTGCCAGAATTGACTGGAGAGAAATCCTCTATTTTTTAAGAGCTACCAGCTTGTCTATTGCTTCTATCAATTTCTGCACGTTTGCGTTCCAGTTGACTCTGACTCTGACGGTTTCCTCAGCTTTCAGCCTTAACCTCTGGCGCAATTCCTCGTTTCCTGCCAAAAGAAGAATTTTCTCAGCGAGTTTTCCGGAATCTGCCACAGGAACCAGAAGCCCGTTGGTTTCGTTGTCAATCCACTCGGTATTTCCACTGATGTCGGTCGTAACAGCTGGTAAAGAGCAGGCCATTGCTTCCAATAGGCTGGCAGAGGCTCCATCCGAAAACGATGTTGAAACATAAATGTCCGCTGCGCTCAGGTAAGCCGCGACTTTCTCATGCGCCACGGTTCCGATGAACCGAACCTGCCCCTCATCAACGAATCTCCTTGATTTCTCCTTGAAGACCTTTGTCAAAGGTCCCTCGCCCAGGATGAGAAACCTCACGTTCTTGTTTCTCTCTAAGATGTTGGGAATTGCGTCGATCAAGTAGCCCACTCCGTAGATCGCTCTGTGGTTCCTCAAGCTTACAACGACTACGTTGTCATCTGTCCAGCCGTACTGTTTTCTAATAGCTTTTCGCTGGTTTTTGTCTCTCTGTAATCCGCTCAAGTTGACCCATGGAAACTTCACTATTTTTCTAGGCTCGCACCCCAGTCTTGTCACGGCTTCTTCTTGCACCTTGCTGTCCACGACTACGATGTCTGCTTTTTTCAGGGAGAAAACTACGAGTGGCTTTAACGGAAAATACTTCGTTGGCAAGAGCAGGACGTCAGAGCCCCAGATGAAGAGAACGAAAGGACGAAATCGCGATAACGCTGAATAGAAACCGTAGGTGCTTGCCCAGCAGCCAACAAGTACGTCAGGTTTGACTTGGCTTACGAGTCTTCCAAAAATTAACGCTCTTATCGGAGTCAGCAGGTGCTTTCTCATGCCTTCAAAAGGATGGAGGTTTGTTGCAGGGATAAGATCTTTGATCTTGACCGTTCTTGTTTCAGGTGGAATATGTGTGGGTGAAGGATTAAAAGTGAGTACGTAGACATCGTATCTTTCGCTGAGCGCCTTTAGGAAAAGCTCATCGTAGACGCTTTCTCCGTCATGGGCATATACGAGCTTGGTCACCAGCTTCACCTTAGGCTCGGTCAATTTCAGATCGGAATCAACTCTCAACGCTGTTCATTAGTAAGCCATAATGCATTTAAAAGTTCAAGTTGAAATCTTGCTGATACGTCGCTGACAACAATGAAGAGCTGTGTTGCATTGCATTCGAACCTTGAAGACTTACTGCGATGGGAATCCCAATCTAGAGGGAAGGGCACTGAACGGGACGAGTTCAAAAGACAAAGGCTTGTTTGGCACCTAGTCACGCTGGGTGGCGTGAGACCCAGTTCTAAAGTTCTTTCAGTGGGCTGCGGGACAGGCTACTATGAGTTTGCGGTTAAGCGATACACCAACAGCTTGTTCTGCCTTGACTACTCAAGAGAAATGCTATCTATCTGCAAGATGAGAGGTTTCAAGAACCTTATTCGTGGAAGCGCGTTATGCTTACCGTTAAGATCAGATGCTTTTGAGTGTGTCTACGCGTTATCCCTGAACTTGATCGGCAGCGTTCTAGCGACCGACTATACAAGAATGAAATCAGTGCAAGAGATGAAGCGTGTAGTGAAGAAAGGCTGTAGAATTGTAACCGGACACCCAACAACGTTCTGGAAGCAGCTTAGAGGTTTGCTGGAACACGGTAACCCCAACATAGAGAAGTTCAGAGTTTCACCTGACGAAGTTGCGAGATCATACAAAGAGAACGGGTTGCAAGCTCTCAAACTGATGATATTACCGCCTTTACCATACGAGATTTTGAAGAGAATAAGCTATCAAAAACTAGATCGTCCCGCATCACTGCTTCTTCTGAGTAGGCTAGGTCCTTACATGCTACTGTCAGGTTCGAAATAACACTGAAGCTTATGGTACCACAATTCACATAATCGTTCTACGTTTCTTTCGAAGTATGTAGGCTTCATTTTGCATCGTCACGGCAGATGATAAAACAGAAAAATACTGCCAAGCATTAGAAAAAACCTTAGATATGCTTGAATCATCATTGATAAACGATTCAGCGAGGGACAAATAATCCGAATCTCAAGGTATTTGAAGGCGGCTACCAAATACGTCTGGAAACGCCCAAAGTGCTGGACGAACGTTATGGTTAATCAGTTGTTCGCTTTTGCCAAAATCCCATATGCGCCCATGCTGCCCGCCGCCGTCACGATCGAGCCGATAAACGTTTGTGACCACTGCTGTCCTGTTTGTGAGACCGGAGCCAATATACTCGAAAGACCCAAAGGCTATATGAGAATAGAAGCTTTCAGAAAGATAATTGACAAGATCAGTGCCCACACTGCGGAAATTCTTCTGTATTACATGGGTGAGCCTTTTCTGAATCCCCAAGTCTACGATATGATAGAGTATGCCAAAAAATTCAATATCAAAGTAACGATCTGTACAAACGGCAATTCTGTGAATCCCATAAGACTAGTAGAAGCAAACCCAGACGAGGTCTCATTCGTTATCGGCGGAACAACGCAGAAGACCCATGAAATCTACAGAAAGCGAGGAGACCTGAGCAGAACCTTAGAAAACGCCCGAACATCAGCAGAAGAAAAGCAAAAGAGAAACGGCGATACGAAAATTGTACTAGAACTCATCGTTATGAAACACAATGAACATCAGATTGCAGACTTTCTGAAACTGGCTGAGAAGTTAAAAATGGATGAGGCTCGCCTTATCTCTCCTTGTGTAAGAACCTACAAGCAAGGTCTTGAATACCTGCCTAAGGACGACAGGTGGTGGTTGTATGATAGGAAAGCCTTTGAAAACGACGGAGTGCTGAAGCCAAGATTTCGGAGACCCTGTTACTGGATCTGGCACAGCTACGTAGTCATGTGGAATGGAGACGTGGTGCCGTGCTGTCGTGATTCAGAAGGAGAGTATACTATGGGCAACATCCTAAAACAGGATATAAAGGATATTTGGAATAGCAAGAAGTACAGACAGTTCAGAAAACTCGTAGCTAATAGATGCATTTTGGATATTTGTCAACTGTGTGAGGGCTATGAACCCCCAGCTCTTTTCAAAAAATAGAACTTTGCGCGCCCTAAACATAGTGGACAGTCCATTAACAGCACTTAAAGCTAAAGGAAATTTAGGCTACGCGAATGGACTGTATAATCCAGGAAACTTTTTCGAAGAAGTTCTAAGGGAAAGATTGGAGATGAAGGCAGAGACACTTAACGTAGCCCAAAAAGTGTACTTTCTAGGGTTTCAACCTACAGATGTGGTAAAAGGCTTCTTAAGCATATCATCTGTTGTCTGGATACCAATGTCTGGATTTGTTGTGTTCGAGGCAGCCGCGTTTCGAGCACCCATCGTGGCGTTTGACATAGAGCGGCATCACGAGTTTACTTCCAACGAAATCAATGGATTACTGGTTGAAAATAGAAACTTCAAAGAAATGGCTGGCGTCGTTATTAAGATGCTAGATAATCCCGAGTTGGCTAGAAAATTCAGTGAAAGCGCACGAGATAAACTCGCAAAAGAATACAACCCTCAAACCCTAAAAGAGAAGGAGATTGAAATTTATAAAAGCATCTTGAACACGCGAGCGAACGATTGAAGAAAGTGGCTACTTTGACAAAATTAAATATTGCAGTTTACGTAGAAGCTCTGGGAGGATGCCATGGTTATCATTTACGGTCTGTTGAGCATTACATTCATAACGTTTATCACATTTTTACTTAGGGTAGCTCCTCTTTGGAGGCAAAGACACCTAGGAGTCGATGCCTATTACTTTCTCTTAACAGCAGAGGAGTTTAAAAAACAAAAAAGAATACCCATCAAGCTGCCGCCTTACTACCTTTTAGACGTAGAGGAACAGTGGTATCCACCTGGGTTTTCAGTTTTTCTCGGTTTACTACCTAACAAGTTTCTTTACAGGTCTTATTGGTTGATATCGCCAATCCTAGATGCTTTGAATCTCGCCGTACTCTTAGTCTTTATTTATCTTCAAACATTTTCTTTAGAAGGTCTTTTTTTGGCAGGGATTGTCTACGCCTTGACCCCCATATTGATAACTGAAACCACAACACTCACTTCGAGACCGTTAGGAAACTTGCTTCTTACAGGGGAAATACTAAGTTTGGCCTTGTATTTTCAAGAAGACTCCATACTTTTCTTGATATTAGCGGTAATATTTGGGTTCACAATTTTTGCGAGCCATAAGATGTCAACGCAATTCTTATGTTTTTTCTACGTCTGTCTCACAATAGTTATTCAATCAATTATCCCGTTGGTAATCTTAATATTAGCTTTCATCATTTCGTTGATCATATTAAGAGGGTACTTTTTTAAGATCCTCAAGAACTACCAAGATGGCATCGTTTTTTGGCATAGAAACTGGAATTACTTAGGAGCTCACCAAGTTTACAATTCCCCAGTATACACGAGGAACAGGAAATCTAGCGAAAATAACACATATACTCCAAGGAAGCACCACATTTACACAGCACTTGATTATCTGAACAAAATAAAGTCGTCAATCTTTACAAAAAATAAAGCTGCCTACTTCTTTCTAAGAGGAATATTTGGCAAAGATGGCAATCCCTTCATAGTGTTTGTTTTGTTGAGTAGCTTGTGGATATTTGGAACCCTCGCACCAATTGAAAAGCTGATTTTCTTATGGGCTTTCCTCGCTTTTGTATGGATGCTTCTCACCATATTTGTTCCCTATTTAAGGCTTCTTGGAGAAGGATTCAAGTACATGAGGATGTCAGCTTTTCCAGCAGCTTATATTATTTCTTTATCTTTCACTTCTAGTAATGTGTCGAGATTAGGTATAGTTCTGGTAGCTCTCATTCTTCTCTTTTCCGTTGGTAGATGGTTTTTAACATTAAGTGAGCTTTCAAGAACAAATCACACACCTTCTATCTTAAATGAAGAGCCTGCGCTCGAGAAAATGTTTGAATACATAAAAAAGAACCCGGAAGTAGACTATATTGCTTGTTTTAGCGTCGATTTAGCTGATTCACTTGTTTATAATTGTCGGCGTCATGTTTTATGGGGCACACATCATAATTGTATGAATAGTAAGGTCGTAGATTTCTTTCCAGTGCTGAGAAAGCCTTTGAAATGGTTCAAAGAGCAATATGGAATCAAGTACATATTGGTTGACACCGCATACGTTAGACCACAGGACTTGGAGTTAGAAAAAAATTCGATTGTTAAGCAATTTGGCCAATATGTACTTTATAGGTTCAATTCATAAAATATCCGCGCTATGAAGTGCGAAATCAAGACGAAAAGACTCAGGGAGCTTTGAATAAGAATTCTTCCAAAGTGGGCTTCTGGAGACAGGAATAGGTATACGTCTCATGAAGGAAGAAATCTTGCTTTACTATAAAGTAGAAACTTGATGACATCTATTTCAATTTTTGTTCTTTTCTTCGTATATGTTTTAGTAGAAAGATCAAAAATGGTGACATTCTTGTAATTTTTGGCAGTGAAGTTTTTCTTAGTAAATACGAGTTTTACCGAATCGTTTCCTATGGATTTGTCATCTGCCTCAGGAAGAAAAATAATCTCATAGCTGTATTTGCCATCTTTAATACGCCAACCGTTCCTTAATTTTGACGTATTTCCTTTATAATAAGCAACCACGAATTCTGTCATGAATTTCCTCATCATCTCATATTTCTCTCCCAAAGTGATTTTTCTGTATGCATGAACTTTGTCACTGATGTCTCTTGCAGGATTCCCTGCAAAGCAACTATTCGAAGGGACATCTTTCGTTACGATTGACCCAGTCAGAATCACTGATTTTTCTCTGATTCGTACTCCAGGCGAAATTACGTTGTAGGAACCAACTATCCATACATCGTCTTCGATATCGACAGGAGCCACTTTAAATATATTACACCCTTCCAAAAGTTCACCGTGACCTCCGTGTGTCCAGATACAGCTATATGTCCCTATTCCGACTCCGTTTCCAATGGTTACCCTGTCGTAAGCATTTAGAATACAATTTTGTCCAATCCACACGTTGTGCCCTATAGTGCAAGAGCTAATTCCATTAACGAATAAATGATTGTGTAACGTAACATAGTCCCCCGCTCTAAAAAATGGAACAACTATCTTGCTGTCGTGCCCGATAAAACAATTATCTTGGATATAAAATTCGCCGCATTCTGCCGGCAATAAAATTATGCAGTTCTCCTCAATTTCTGACCCAAATCCTATATGGATACTTTTCCCAGAAATTGTGGTATTGTTTCCTATGGTGACATTGTCCTCAATACGAATTTCTTTTCCTTTTAGAATCACATTGGCCCCTATTTTGATAGACTCTCTTAATTCAACTTTCTCGCCTTCAATCTTGCTATTTTCTCCCAACCTTATAGTCTTAGACATGTTTTTGCCTCCATATTTCGTCTATTTCACTCAATGTATATGTTTTTATCTTCTCCTTTTCTATCTCATTTAGAAGTCTGATAAAGAGGGTTTCTATACCAGATTTAGGATTGTAGAACTTGAGGAGTTCTTCTGGTGCTTGATGATATTTCTTAGCCTTTTGGTAAGTTTCTAAATTCCTTGTATTTAAGAATACATGAATTGGATGAAAATCAAAGATTTCCAACCCTGACTTCTTTAAGCATAAACTTTTTAAATCAAAGCTGTTTGGACTCAAGCAGATATGAATATCATCCATGAAAAAGATTGGTAGTTGCAGAATGTCCCCTAACATCTTGAAGGGATGTATGTCTGTCTGTCTATACATCAAATAATTGCTCTCATAAGAAAGCCCTAATTGTTTATAAATAGGATACAATCTGGAATTGGTAAAGAGAGAATGAGACCTCACGCCCCTGGCACCTGGAAAGAGTGAGATTAATTTTCGAAGAGTCTCAAAGTAGTTTTGGTTCTCGTTTAAGAAATTTGGATGAATTGCTAACTCATGATTCTTTATTTCGCACCTATGCGTGCAAAAAAAGGTAGCCTTTATATTAAACTCATCAAGCATTGATGCGCATTTTTCAACAACAACATCTGGAGCCCAATCAACATCCATGGTCATTGCCAACATGTCCTTTCCCTCCATTGTTAACATCTCGAAGGCAGCTGGCACAATACCCTACCGTCAGTCGCCTTGATATTTCTTCTGTTAGACGTAAGGACCTCCGAGAGTATCACAGATCTTAGTGAATATAACCCAATAAAAGGAAAAAATATGCTATAAATGGTTAACCGGGACGTTTGAAGGACTTGACGCTGGCTGATGGATACATCAACAGTGAAAGCAAATCAAAACCCTAGAATTCTTGAAGGCAGTTGTCAGCGTGGACGCTTAAAATCTTAACAAAGATGAGCAATTCTGAACCTAGAATTGATGGTTAGAATCTCATTTCACTGTCTTTAGCCATGTAAACGTGTGCCCAAGTCCTTCTTCCAATGTTGTCGAGGGTTTTCTTCCAAATAGCTTCTCAAGTTTAGCTGTGTTGGCATAGAAATTGTCGATTTCTCCCGCTTTCTTGGGTTTAAACACCAAGTTAGGTCTGACTTTCAGTATTTTGGATGCCACATTTATCAGTTCCAGAATAGATGTGGGTTTACCAGTGCCAAGGTTCACGAGCTCGTTGGGGATATTTTCTCTCAGCGCTTGGATGCAGAATTCTGCAACATCATCGACGTAGACGAAGTCTCGGGTGGCAGAGCCGTCGCCGTACACTGTGAAAGGCTCATGAGAGGTAAGCCTCATGTAAAGACTCGGTACTAGAGCTCCGTGTTGAGGATATTGCCATGGACCGTACACGTTGAAGAAGCGGAAAACCACGTAGTCGAGACCGTATACTTCATGGTAGACCCTTATGTAGTCTTCACATGCTTTCTTAGCCACGGCGTAGGGTGTTTTAGGTTTGCATGGGTGCCCTTCGTCCACGGCGTCGTATTTCACTTCGCCCACGACGGATGACGCCGATGAAAAAACTATCTTCTTTGGTTTTGACTCTCTCATAGCGTCTAGAATATTCAATGTTCCCTCAACGTTAACCTTCATGTTAAGCTTGGGATTCTCCATCGACACGAGCAAGGGTGAAGCCGCAAGATGCAAGACTGCCTCGACTTTTTTGACAATGTTTCCCACGGCTTCAGGGTTCAAAATATCTGCTTTGACATAGTTGATTCGGGTTGGAAACGGCGAATCTACTGCGTCAACTGCTATGAAGCTCAAGCCTTTCTCCAACAACTTCTGCACAACGTTTCTTCCTATGAACCCTGCAGCTCCAAACACGGCTATTGTCGCCATCGGGTTTTCCTCTCAAGCCGTCAGTAAGGAATCAATGCTGATTTCAGGC
>Ga0315310_10002034_pt1 | contig 12714 bp, 11 predicted proteins | sample TDP5_MG_FD_203630 | JGI IMG/M metagenome (GOLD analysis project Ga0315310, IMG submission 203630) | Freshwater sediment microbial communities from Lake Towuti, South Sulawesi, Indonesia - TDP5 | ecosystem: Environmental > Aquatic > Freshwater > Lake > Sediment | place: Indonesia: South Sulawesi... | reverse complement strand
AAGTATGTCCCGGATCTTGCATTTGTATATGGGCTAGGTGATGGAGGCGGCGGTCCTTTAAGACTAGAAATAATTTATTTAAAGGAATTTCTTAGACACAAGCTATTTAAAAAATTCATTACTATGTTCAAGTATTTTCACAAAATTGAAAAAAATCAAGATGAGTATCCTATTTGGAACGATGAATTATATTTATCCACGCATCAAGGAACCTATACATCACAGGTTTGGCTTAAGGCTTTAAATCGGAAAACTGAATTTGACTTTTATAATCTAGAAGTAATTTCCAGCCTTAATTCCGTATTTAATGGGCAATATCAAAAGGAGAAATTAAATAAATTATGGAAGATTTTTCTATTCAATCAATTTCATGATATTTTACCAGGATCGGGTGTTCCTGCGGTATATGATGATGTAAGAAAGGATTTCAAGAAAATTAATCGAGTATCCACCAAGATTTTAGAGGTTGCCATCAACTTTTTGTTACAAAAGATAACAATACCCCAGGAGGGCCTCATTGCTTTTAATACCCAATGTTTTAGGCGTAATGCGCTCCTAACTCTTGAAGATTTGGAAAAGTATCGTATAAAAGATAAAAGTGGAACTGAATTGCCTTCTCAAATCACTGATAACAAGCAATTATTCCTTGCCACAGGAATTCCAAGTATGGGTTATACCTACTTTGCCTTGGAAACTGCAGAAATGCTCCCCGAATACGAGACGGATTTAAGTACTCACGAGGAAGCCAATATCATAATTTTGGAAAATAGATTTCTCAAAGTGCAAATAAGCAAAAAATCAGGGCTGATTTTAAGCATTTATCATAAGGATCTGCAAAAGGAAATTCTCACTGCCCCTGGAAATCGAGTGCAAATCTATAAGGATAATAAGACCGGGATGTTCGCCGCATGGAATATCAGTAAAGATTACAATCGAAAACCAATTCGATTAGACGAAGAAATTAAGATGGAGATCAAAGAGAATGGCCCTGTAAGATTGACCTTAGAAATCAAGCGGCAATCCCATAAACCACCTGTTTTGATTGAACAAACCATCAGTTTACTATCGAATACGGATCGCCTCGATTTTCACTTATTTTTGAAATATCACCTAGTATCGACGATTGTGAAGCTGGCGTTTCCGCTTAATGTGGATAGTGATAAGATCCATTGTGAAATCCCGTTTGGGGTAATTTCAAGATCGACGAAGCCTGTTACTAAGCAGCAAAAGGCGCAGTGGGAAATATCAGCCCATAAGTGGGTTGATCTCTCGCAGGATGATTACGGAGTCACACTGATCAATAAATCGCGCTATGGCTATGATGCACATTATCTTCCTAAATATAAGAATCTCGTCCGAATGACAGTCTTACGCGTACAGTATTACCCACGTGCTGGGCATCCCCTCTTCAGTTTCTTACCTACCATGAAAGTCCAAGAACAGAATGAATTTTCAGTAGATTATGCTTTATATGTTCATAGAGGCAACTGGACAGATGCGGACTCCGTTTCACAAGCCTATGAATTCAATAACGCTCCCCTTGTAATTCCCGTTCACACAAACTCGGGTTCTCTCCCAGAAGAATTTGAATTTCTTAGTATAACGCCAAAAAATGTCATCCTAAGTGCTATAAAGGCCCCTGAAGACAAGCTCGAACAATCGGTCGTTTTACGAGTCTATGAAACTGAGGGGAAGGAAACTGAAGCGAACTTGAAATTTGCAGATTTTATCTCGCTCCAAAAGGCAGTTGAAACCGATTTACTCGAATTGAATCCGAAAGACCTTGAATTTGAATCGAATTCCCTGAATTTTAGAATAAACCCATTCGAAATAAAGACCTTTCTCATCCAATATCAAATTTTACTTTAAAATTCATTTTTTATTATCTTGAGTGCTCCATTGGGACAAAGATTCTCACATAATCCGCATTCGAAAGATTTTGCTTGACATAAATCAATATTTAAGGGATAACAAACGCCATTTATTACTCTTAGAACTACTTTATTGGTTCTAGGTGCAATTCCATCCCCACATAATGGCTCAATTTGAATATTAAGAGGACAAGCAAGCACACAAGTGCAACAGCCGCTACACAATTCAGGATCAATTTCAATATCAAATTGTGCCACTTGCTTTCTACCCGTGTCTTAAATCTGTTCTAGCTTCATTTTACATATTTAACTATGTTACACAAATTGAGGGAATATTAAAGTATTTAGGCAAAAAAGCTCATTTTTAATTTCTAAGCCCAACATAATTTAATTGAAAATATTTAAAATTATTTTATGAGAAAGTTTAGTGATTATACTTAATTTGGATAGGAATGGTGAAGCAATGCAAACTGAGGCTAAGGAACAGAAGAAAACTCAAGCAGATGAAGAAACTCGAGTTTATCGTCCAAAAGTTAATAAGCGATTATGTATAGGTTGTGGCGATTGTGCAACTGCATGCCCCATAAATAAGCGGGCCGATATCTCTATTGATAAGACTAGAACAGTGTTATCTATTCGAAATGGGCTTTTATATATCGAAAATACCTATTTATGCGATGGATGTGGAATCTGTATTGAAGCCTGTCTTCCGAAGGCTCTTTATATTGAATTTCCAGTTCAGGAGGGCAAATAGGATGTATCCCGCATTTGTTCGTGCCATTGGTGATGATATTCAAAGAATAGAGATGCGGCTCCTCAACTTAAAAACTACTGTAAATCACAACTTGCAAAAGTGTCAGGGCTGTATGACATGCCTGATCGTGTGTCCCAAAGATGCAATTTCTCGCGGACCTATTGGCGCTAGTGTCCGAGGTGATCCTGTTAGCCATAATCTTGCAAATGTTTTATTTGACCAAAACAAATGCTCTTATTGTGGAACCTGCGATGTCATGTGCCCTTTTGGCGCCATTTACCTGCTAATAAATGGCGAACGAAAAATCAAACTCCTAGAAGAGAAAGCGCTACCTACTTTATTATATGAAGAACGGGAATCTCCGAAACTTGATTTCAAAGCTCGGAAATATTGTGAAGGCGAGGTCACAATTCATCCTGAGAAATGCGTGGGAGGATGCAATACTTGCGCAGTGGTTTGTCCTATGGACGCCATCTCGATTCCAAAAGCGGAAAAAGGATGGGAAAAGCCCCCTAAAACCTTCATTGATAAGGATAAATGCATTCTTTGTGGAACATGCGTGGCGGCTTGTCCTACTAAAGGCGCTATCGAGATACAGCGCACTGCCGTAAATAGTGAAGGCGAATTCACTGAGCCGTTCTGGCCGAACATCGTGAAAAAACTCACCACACCTTTAAAATCTGGAATTTCTATCAAGAATCAAATCAAGATAGCAGAAGAAAAGAAAGAAGAAGAAAAGAAAGGAGAAGAAGAGCAAAGTCAATGAAATTTCTTTCTCTCCGATTTTTTAACTATTGGCGAAGGCTTTGAGCGAGCCAACTAAGGTTCTTGTTATTTTTGATTTAGATTTTACCTTGATTGATAATTCTATTGCCATCTGCAATGCTTTTAATTATGCTCTAAAAACTCTTCATGTAAAACCTCTGAAAAAGAAACAAATAAGAGCCAATATCGGCATTCCCTTGAAAGAGATGTTCCTTCCCTATGTACATTCGGAAGATGCAGAGAAAGCTGTGGAACTCTTCCGAGAATATTACGGTGAGCGTTTTTTTGAAGGAGTAGAGTTAATTCCTGGTGCTACAGCTCTTTTACGACATTTGAAAGAACTTGATTTCAATTTAGCGTTATTAACTTCGAAAAAAACAGAATTAGCGAAAAAGCTATTAGAATATTTGAAGATTAAAAATTATTTTTCAATTATAATAGGCGAGCAGAAAGAATTTGCACCCAAGCCTAATCCAGCATCTATTTATTATATCATTTCAAAATTTCCCAATATAAAAAAAACTTTTTTAATTGGGGATCATCCTATTGATTGTTTATCGGCTCAAAATGCTGGAATCAACTTTATTGGCGTTTTAAGCGGAAATTATTCCAAAAAAGATTTTCAGTCTTGCACAAAAAAGAACTTAATTTTCTTAAAAAGCGTTCGTGAAATAAATCCTGCTCTTCATCTCATTTAAAATGCAAATATAAATTATCCTGAAACCTAGCTGTTTTGTTAAATTGAATTATTTTAACTCCTTTTCACTCAAAAACTATAGTAAAAAATTGTATCTATCTTTTTGAATATTTCATTACAATAATCAAAAGAATTTTGTTAAATTTAAAAAACTGGTCAGGTGACAAAAAAATGTCTGAGATAAAAATGGCTCCTGATCTATGTGCTTATCCGGATGAAGAACATAATGCGTTAACAATTGAAATCGAATTACCAGGTGTTCCAAAAGAAAATATCACTTTTAAATTACACAAAGATTCCTTCTACAAAATTAGGTAAGCAGAAAGAATTCAAACCGAAACCTAGTCCAGCATCTGTTCATTAATTATTTCAAAATTTCCTAATATAGAAAAGCCCTTTTAATTAGGAATCATCCTACTGATTGTTTAACGGCTTAAAATGCTTGTATCAATCTCATTTAACTTAAATATCAATTGTATTTTAACTTTAAATATTTGAATTCATTGATATTAAGTGATTACCTTAGTAAGAGAAAAAATTGGAGATTTGGACTTAGTGAGCATTCTCAACGAAATTGTTGCAACTCAAAAGATTTTATTAAGCCATGCAGAAAATTATGCTAAATATATAGCATCTAAATTGGGAGCTAATATAGCAAGAATTGTATTATTTGGTAGCTTATCCAAAAAAAATTCAAATAAAAATAGTGATATTGACATTCTCATAATTCATTTTGGTAATGTAGAGTTTGAAAACCAGCTCGCTGAAGAAACATTTAATTTTATGATGACTTCTGGGGCGCCAATTGAATATATTGCATATAGTTATTTTGATTTTAAATACAATCCTACTTATTTTCTTGAATATAACCTGAAAAATGGTGTGACTTTATTTATGAAAAATAAAAATGAATTGAAAACTAAAGAAATCCAGAGTTTAATAGAATTAGCAGATGAATTTGAAATTTATGCCAGAGAAGTTTTTGAGCTCAAACGGACTAGACCGGTCATTGATCTAGGTTATAATTCAATAGAACTTAAAATTAAAGCATTATTACTTAAGATTCTCAAGGATCTACCCGGCTCTCATGGAGGATTAATTGCAAAGTTTGGAGAACTTTATATAGTGACAAAGAAGATCCCGCAAGAACTGGGACGTAAAATAAATAAAGCTTTAGCACTCCGCAATAAAGCACGATATGATCCTTCGGCAAATCTTACAAGTGATGATTGTGAGACCATTTTATCATTGATCACTGAATTATCGGACTATCTCACATAAACTAATTTGATGTTCAGTCTAATAATTCCAAAAACTCATCAATCGTCAAATCAATTTGATTTAAAGGATATTTTAAGTGGCGAGAGTTCTTATTTTCAAAACCTTTAATTAGATTTTTGAGATACGCGAATTTATGGACTTTGAAGCGTTAATAAATCCGAAGGTCTGCGCATTAATTGGAGCGTCCAATAACCCTGCGACGGAGGGTTATCGATTTCTTGAAGGCTGGTTAGCCAATGAATATTCTGGCAAGATTTATCCGGTAAATCCCAAATATGAAGAAATACTGGACCTTCAAACTTATCCCGATATTCGGGAGATTCCCGAAGAAGAAAAAATTGATTATGCCTTAATAGCTGTTCCGGCGGAAAAGGTACCCTCAGAAATTCAGAAATGTATAGAACGGGGCGTAAAATTTGCCATAATTTTTTCATCAGGATTTAGTGAAGTCGGCAATCGGGAATTGGAGGATCAGATTTTAAAGATAGCCAAAGGAAAAATACGAATTTTAGGACCTAACTGCATTGGAGTATATTCTACTGAAGCAAAGCTGGGCTACTTCAATGATCAGCCAATTCTTTTTAAGGGGAATGTCTCATTCGTTTCTCAAAGTGGTGGTTTAACACGATTTTTTATCTGGACTGGGTATTCCCGTGGTTTCTATGTCCGTGCCACCGTTTCGATCGGAAATACGATTGATGTCTCTACAAGTGAATTATTTGAATATTTTGCGCAAGATCCAAAAACCCAGATTATAGCGGCTTATTTGGAATCCGTGAAAGAAGGGCGTGATTTTTTCACAATCCTTAAAACTATTACTCCCTACAAACCCGTTGCTATAATGAAATGTGGGCGAACTGCAAAAGGAAAAGTTGCAGCACAAAGCCACACGGGTGCAATTGCAGGGTCTTACGAAGTCTTCGCTGCAATGGTAAAACAAGCAGGAGGGATTGTCGTTGAAAACATGGAGGAACTCACTGATGTCGTTCTAGGACTTAAAACACTGAAGGACTGCTTACCCTCTGGGACGAACACAGCTATTATTAATACAGGTGGGGGTATCGCTGTTGAAATAACGGATATCTGTGAATCTAACGGCTTTTCGGTAGCGGACCTTGAAGAATCGACACAATTAGCCTTAGCAGAAATACTTCCTCCAGTAAATGTAATAATCAAGAACCCGACAGACTTAGGGGCTAGTGGGTTCGATCCCGAAGTACTAGGAAAGGTTATCAGCCTTCTTTCTCAAGATCTCCATATTCAAATTATTCTCCTCGTCCATGAAGTGGACCGGTTTCATCAATTAAACAAACGCTTCCAAGTTCCTGATATCGGCAAGATTTATGTAAAGGCCATACAAAAAGCTCGTTATCCAACAAAACCAATCATTGCAATACTCCCTCGAGCATGGGAGCAACTTAAGAGTTTTACCTCATATCAAAATTATGTGAATGAATTATTGGAGATTGGAATACCGAGTTATCCTACAGCCTCTCGCGCAATATTTGTCCTTAAAAAACTCATTCAATACAAGAAATTCTTAAAAACACATAAAAGTTGTAACTTTGAATAAAGAACAATATATCTTATAATCAAAAAATTAAAAGTTATTTGGAGATCAAAATTTTGAAAAAAAGAAATTTGCCCTACTCATCGCGGATTCTAGCGGCGACTTCGCAGTTTGGTGAAATTGATTAGTGCAAATTGTGGAGGTGTTGGGTGGATGAAGGGGGCATTTTGCGTGGGCTGTAGAGGTACAGGATAGGTCGCTGAAGGGTGTAAGAAATGCAAGGGGATAGGTTTAATTTCAATAGAGGATTGCGCGGCGTGCGGTGGAACTGGTAAAAAAGACAAGAGTGAAATTTGTCCCACTTACAAAGGGTTGGGGAAGATTGGGACAGATTGCCCGACTTGTAAAGAGAAAGGGGTATCCTCGAAAAAACATTGTGAGCTTTGCGGAGGCAAAGGGTCCCTGAAAAGGATCAGCGGAAGGTATGTGGTCAATGCCATGGAATAGGAATTTTTATAATAGGGGAATGCCGGGCTTGCAATGGAACGGGCATATTTACAAAAGACTGTTATTCTTGTGATGGAAAAGGGCGTATCGCCCCTCCCCCTCGCATTAATAAAGTGCAAGTGGAATAAACGGAATTATTTTCTTCTCCTTTAATCCTATTATATGTTTCGCTCTCGCTTGATTTTTTGGTACGCTTCATTCAATTGCTTCGTAAGCTCCGTGGAGGCGTAGGGGTTCGAGTCCGGATGGAGGAATTTGACGAGTTGTTTCCAGATGCCCGTGATCTTATCGAAATCCGTGGCAGGTGAAATGTCATAACTTTGGAGGAGCCGTTCGCCCAGCCGATTGAAAAATTCATACGGATCCTTGGTATCAAAAGAGGGCTTCTTGGGCAAGAATAATTATAAAAGATGATATTTATTTATTATAATTAGAAATAAGAAAATATTGTAAAAAAGGTAGGATAATATGGATCGGATAATAATTGACAAAAACCGGCTCAATTCAGAGTTTATTGGAAAGATAAATGAATTTATTAATGCAGCGTTTGAAAAAAAAGTCAAAGGAGAAATTCTTGCGAATATTGATCAAGGCGCGCTTACCAAGCAAATCAAAGCAGAGGTTTCTAAGCAAATTGCACCCTATATTAAAAAAGGAGTAGATGATTTTATAAAGAGGCTTATAGATAAAACAATTGACGAAACGATAGAAGAATATTATGTCAAACACAAAAAACCAAGGAAACGCCTACCAATTGAATATTAATCCTATTATAAGTTTCGCTCTCGCTTGATTTTTTGGTACGCCTCATTCAATTGCTTTTTGAGATCCGTGGAGGCATAGGAGTTTGAGTCTGGATGGAGGAATTTGATCAGCTGCTTCCAGATGTCCGGAATCTCATCGAAATCCGTGTCAGGCGAAATGTTATACTTCGGCTACACCATCTACTCAAATTTAAGATAGCCGAAAAGGGGCATGGCAGTTCCGCGCTGCGCCGCCGAAGAACTGGGTGCCTTAAATGAATATGACTTGCTTTCTGCCCTCTTATAAAATAGCCTATCTTAGCTAGTGCTTTTACCTATTTCTTTGCTGAAATAACGGGTAATTGTCATATTGAAATATCAATAAGAATTTCTTTCATATCCTTTTATTATTGCTATACTCCCACTTGCATGGGAAATACTTGACAATTTTACTGCCTACCAAAATTATCAAACTGATCTGCTTCAAATTGGAATTCCTAACTATCCCACAACCTCGCGCAATATTTATGCTAAGGAAATCATTGAATATAAGACCGTTTTAGAAACTCAGAAAAATAATACCTTATGATCTTTTTAAAGTGGAATGATTATATCTTTCAGATATTAATTTTAAATTAAGCTGAAACCATTGGAGATCGGATTTTGAAATTACCAAAATCAAAGGCTGGGACGCTCTTTCTATTAATTGGTAATTCAGGGGCTGGGAAAGATTCACTCATTCAATGGGTTCTCCAAGCATGGCCCCCTGAAAAAGCACGCCTCTATGTTCCCACACGCGTTATTACACGCCCGCCTTCTCCTGAAACCGAGGGCTTTGAATCGATTTCGGAAGAAGAATTTCATCAAATGACGGATTCTGGGGCTTTCAGCCTACAATGGCAAAGCTACGGTAATTATTATGGAGTGCCTAAAGAAATTGAAGCCAAACTCGCAAAAGGACATCCAGTTCTCGTAAATGTTAGTCGGCAAATTGTGGATGCTACACGCAAACGATTTCCGAAAGTTAAGGTTATTTTTGTGAAAGTTCCATTCATTATTACTGAAGAAAGGATTAGGGCGCGAGGACGTGAAAAGAAGGCATGTTTAAAAGAACGGATAGAACGTGCCAAAAAAAATCCAGAATTCTCAACTGCAGATTTTGTAATCGATAATTCAGGCAGCATTGAAATTGCTGGAAAGCGCCTTTTAGGCATTTTAATAGAAAATTCATAAAAAAAGTTATTTTCTTGTTATTATTTCGCATCCATCATTCTGAACTAGCACAGTTTTCTCCGCTTGTGCCACGACCTGATTACTGGCCTCAACTAATACTTGATATTTATGAAGGAGGTTTTGGCCCACCAACCGATTGATGATCGGCTCGGGAATCGATTCGTACCAGCGAAATGAAAAGGGGAGTGACCGTCGTTCACCCCAGATTCTATTTATGAAGCGGACTATGTTATTGGGTAAGTTTTTGGTTCTGTGCTTTGTTAAAGCAAAAATATAGGCGTCATTACGGTCAATAACATATCCCGCAGATGTTGAAGAGGTTGTGAATGGTTCAAGAGCAAAAACATCGCCAATTTTAAATCGGTATGAATTACTGGGGTCTTCTACCTGAATGCTGGGAACCGAGACACCTGCATGTAATTGATATTGGGTCATTAGATGCCCAGAAAGATTGTTAATGGGCTTAACGCCATAACTTTTTATAGTCTTTTCCACGGCTATTCCCACATCGCCTACTTTGACACCTGCTTTGATAGTTTTTATTGCAGTTTCGAGACCCGCATTTGCTGCATCTATAAGGGGTTGATACTCTTCAGTACCGACTTGAATAGTTATAGCCATATCTGTGGGAAAACCGTCCAATTGCACGCCCGCATCTAATTTTATCAGACATTGCGGGGGAATCTCAGTAGTATCATTTAGCGGACAGGAATAATGCGCAGTTACTTCGTTAATCCCAATATTCAATGGGAATGCAAGTGTATAGCCTTTTTTTTGAATCATTTGATCTTCAATCACATTTGTGATATCGAGTAATTTGACGCCAGCTTCAATATGCGCCCCTATATTTTCAAGTGCGCTAGCTAAAACTTTCCCAGCTGCAAAATATTTCTCTAAGGATTCCTCAATCATTGTTTAAGATGCTCCTTTTTTCTAAAGCTTTAATGCGCTATTTGTTTTTTTCAGGGAAAAATTAGATTAAATCTGATGTTTAACAGTTTATAAATGGAATCGAAATAAGAGGTTTTCGACCAAATTCCAATCAGGGCAAGGTCCTATTTTTAGGTAGGAGGAAAGGGCTCAGTTGATAAGGAAGGGGAAATAAGCGATCTTTTAATTATTGTCGGAAGTTCGAAGGGATAAATAGTACAGAGAATTTTTTCTACGAGTGTAGCCTACAGCTCACCCATCACTTTTTGATAGAAAACAACATGGAAAAACGGTTAAATCGACTAAAAATCGAATGGTTTATATACCGTAGCCTACAACTCTTATTCATGCCATATATGACTTCTCGTTTAGTCAAAGGGGTGCGCTATTACTATATTTATGAAAATTATAGAGAGGGGCAGAAAATTAAACATAAACTACTCAAATATCTTGGGAATGCGAATCGATTAATGCAGCTTACCGAGGGTACCCTTATTAATTTGAAAGATTTAAAATGTCCTACGGTAACTAAATATGGTAACATCGTATTTTTCTATAGACTCATTCAAAAATTGAACCTCATTGAAATTATTGATGCTACTGTACAGAAAACGCCTGGAGCAGGGGCAGACATTGGGCATCTCGCCGCCATTTTACTGATTAATCGCTTGCTGGCGCCCTCGAGTAAGCTAGGGATCCAAGAATGGTATGCAAAAACGGTTCTCCCCAAATTGCTGAATATCTCAACCGATCAAATCCATCCCCAGGCGTTTTGTCGTGCCTTAGACTATTTAACCGATGATGTGGTAGAAAAAATTGAATCGCAGCTCCTAGATCACTTAGTTTCTCTCTATTCCCTTCAGTTAGACACCCTATTTTATGATCTCACTTCGACCTATTTTGAAGGGAAGCATTGTGCGCTGGCTTTTTTTGGCTATAGTCGCGATCATCGGAAAGATCGCCGCCAAATTGTAATCGGACTCGTCATCGCCCGCACCACTCGATTTCCATTAAAACATTGGGTCTTTCCCGGCAACATGGTGGATTGGGAAACTGTCGAGCAGGTCATGAAACAGCTGAAACAAGAAAAGAACCTGCCCCCTTTTACGATCGTGACCGATCGGGGCATGTTTCAAAAGGAGCTTCGACTCCAACTTGCCCTCAAAGGGTTAAGTTTCATAACTGGCGTGAAATCAAATGAAATTCTTGCGAAAAACCTCTTGGAAACGGTATCAGATGCCGAGTTACCACCCTTTCAAGCACGGTCAGGGGCGCAATTCAAATATTACTTGCAAGTCCATGAAGAAGCTGGCGTTTCCTTTCGCGTCCTGTTGATTTTGAGCCCAAAAATGCGAGAAATCCAAATACAGGCCCTCCAAGAAAAAATCAATAAAGCAAGGACCCAATTGGAAGAATTACAAGAGGAGCTTCGTGGACGTAAAAAGAAGGTAGAATTATTAGACAAAAAAATGCAAGCCATCCTAAAATCTTGCAAAGCCTACTTTCAAACCACCGTCACCCAAGATGCGGCAGGCTATTGGGACTTGACCTTTCGCATCCAAGAGGAAGAACTCAAAAAAGCACAATTGAAATTCGGAAAATATGTGCTCATAACCAATGTTGCGGATTTATCACCAGAAGAGATCATTCAAGCCTATCTGGATAAGTGGGAAGTCGAGGATGCCTTTAAATTCCTGAAAACTGCCATTGAATTACGTCCGCTTTACCATTGGAAAGAATCCCGAGTGAAAGCCCATGTTTTTATCTGCATCTTAGCCTATCTGCTCCGGACTGTCATCGAACATGAATTGGCTCAAGCGCATCTACCTTTTTCCTATCTGCAATTGAAATCTATTTTAGGACAAATAAAATTAATCCAGCTCAAGACAAAAAATAAAGTCGAGGAAATTCTCACAGAAATTCCGCCTGAGGCTAAAAAAATCTTTAAAACCTTTAATGTCGAACCTATTTAAATAGTGTTAAACTCAAGTTAAATAAATAATAAGTAATAGAATTAAAATTAATATGGCTTCTGGCACTACTGCAAAGCGTTTTTCATTCCAATCAGGAATCCATGCAAAAAATCTCTCTCTGAATTTATCAATAAGCGGATGTATTTCATATCCTTCTAACCATAACGGATTCTTCTTCAATTTCCGGATGCCTCGAATAAACATCCAATCGTAAATATCAATTAAAACTGCAATTCCCATTGCCCACCAATACGGATTCCAGAAATAGACTAAGACAATCCCACTTGCTGTATAAATAATTATATGGTAAATCACCCAAAATTTATCATGCGGTTGAGGATCCTTGAGATGATATGTGAGTTTTGCAAGGCTATCAACTAGAAAATGGGAAAAAAATGTGAGAACAATAATTAAAATTATATTAAAAGGTGGATAAAAGCTAATAAAAAG
>Ga0315310_10002033_pt1 | contig 12714 bp, 14 predicted proteins | sample TDP5_MG_FD_203630 | JGI IMG/M metagenome (GOLD analysis project Ga0315310, IMG submission 203630) | Freshwater sediment microbial communities from Lake Towuti, South Sulawesi, Indonesia - TDP5 | ecosystem: Environmental > Aquatic > Freshwater > Lake > Sediment | place: Indonesia: South Sulawesi... | reverse complement strand
ATTTGCCAAGCCGTGAAATTGGAGCACGCTGTGTACCTTACTTTTCCTTCGTGGACAAGGTCGTTGAGCGTTCGAAGTGTTTCTTCGAGAGGCGTTTCGGGGTCGAAGCGGTGGAGATAGTATATGTCGACGAACTCTGTCTGCAAGCTCTTTAAGCTGTGCTCAATCTGTGAAAGTATGTGTTTGCGTGAGAGTCCGCTTTGGTTTGATCCTTGGCCGATGCTGAATCCGACCTTTGTGGCTATGATGACTTCGTCTCTGCGGTTCTTCACAGCTTCTCCGATTATCTCTTCAGACTTGCCTCCGGTGTAGGTGTTCGCCGTGTCTACTAGGTTTATTCCGCAGTCGAGAGCCTTGTTTATTATCTCTATGGAAGCCTTTTCGCTGATTTGTCCGCCAAAGTTGTTTGTTCCAAGACAGATCTGCGAGACTTTGAGACCGGACTTGCCGAGATTTTTGTAATTCATAAGTGTTGACATCCCGCGTGAATTTTAATGTATTCTGAATCGATGATTAAGTGAACTCTATTTTTTAATTGTTGCTGAACTGAAGGCGCCTGCACGCGCATTGCCTTAATAGGTGCATAAAGATATTATTGTGTTGGGGTTGTTGAATTGCCTCTGGTTCAAGTTTCTGTTTGGGCTGGTATGAGTGGGGAGAATAAGAGGAAAGTGGTTGAGGGGATGACGAGGGTGTTTGAGGAGCTGGGCATTCCCCGTGAAGCCGTTACCGTCGTTATTTATGAAGCTCCTAAGACCAATTGGGCGACTGGTGGACAGTTGCATTCAGAGAAGTTTGCAAATCGTTAGACTCAATGTACGCATTTCAGGGTTAGTACCAAAAACATTCAAGACCTGCGCTAGCAGAATATATATGGGCTACCTGTCTCCAAAGAAAAAGACCACTAGGTATCTAGTTTCAGGGCCTTCTTGAGCAGTCTTTCCTGTGTTTGCCTATCATATTCGACATAGCATTCTTTGTGGAACCATTTCTTCCGGACACACCAAGGATGCTGAGACGGCCAAGTCCAATGCTTGCAACAGGCGCAACGGTGTGGAAACTTCAGAAGTAAGCCTGTCCATGCGAGCTTGATGTCCCAGGTGAGGTTCTTAAGATCCATATTGACTTCCCCCTAACCAACGGTTCATAGATCTTCTAGGGTTCTTGCGTTTAGCAATTTTTCGAGGTCAGAGTTGATTTTTAGGTCCATGGCTTTCTACCCTTTGAGATGATGGTTCATATGTCGTTTCCAGTTTTCGCTAACGTTATGTGATATCAGAACATAAATCTATTATCTGTGCAAACATGGATGATATGGATAGATGAGGGCATAAGGGATGGCCAAAGCTAAGACTCGATTGAAAGGTCTTCCTCACGTGAGGATATCTCTGCTAGACAATCAAGGCAGGTTACCTAAAAGGTCAGGCTTGAATTGGGGGCAAAGGCCCGAATACAATAGAAATCCCGACGAAGCGTACATTAGGGTGCCTAAGTACGTGGACAATTTAGGTTTTTTCCCAGGTGTAGGAGTCCGTTTTACTATACACACAGATGATAACAAAACCTTGACGTGCACCAGAGCACAGGATAGCGCGAAAGCCATAGAAACACCGGATGACAACAGCATCATGGGCCGGTATTTCAGGAGGAGGCTTGGACTGGCGAGCGGAGCGCTGGTAAGAAAACAGGATTTACTGAGATATGGCCGCACTGATTTGGACTTTTACAAAATAAACAGTCGGACCTATTACATGGATTTCTCTTAACTACGAAAAATGCATAATTGGTTTCAAGCCAGAGAGACAATTGCTCGTATGTTCGTTCTAGCTTGCGCTGAAGCTATGTGATTGCTTGTCGCCACTCGTCAATGTTTCTGCGGAGTCTGCCTGTTTGCTTGCAATATCTCTCAGAGGGAAACTTGTACCCAGGTATAGAGTCTGTTAGCTCAAGATCATCCCTGTAGGCAAAGCCCGCGACTTCGCATCTTACGGGTCCAAGCGGCTCGATTCTGTTTTGATAAAGCTGAAAGTGCTGTTGATTCTGCAGAAGATTTATGATCTCTTGTTGGCCCACCCTGAGTAAATGGTCGTCTGGAAGATTCAATCTTGTGAACACGTAAACATCAGACTGGCGGTTGGGTAATTCGACCTCGTTCCTACTAAGTACTAAAGAAACGTTCGTGTGCTTGGTCGCCTTGACTGCAATCTTATTCGCCGGCGTCCTTCTTTGCCCGCCCTGTATGATGGCGAGGACATCTTGGGGAACAATTTCCCGATGCATTTCAAAGTCAAGCTTAACATCAAAGCCGAGCCTTTCACGGCAGAAATGAGCAAACCCCAACTCTCCAAGTTGTCCACGGACCCAGTTGGAAACCTTTTGCCCGAATTCTCTCTGCCTCGCGGTGCCGAAGTCTATGGATGCATACCCGCGGAAGTGTATCGCCAGCGCGAAGTCGAGACATTTAGCATATTCGTCGGATGACAACATGAAACATCTCGAGTCATAATCTCTTTTCCATTCAAGGAGTCGGTCTCTATCCATGCCTGTCTTTTCAAACTCTGCTCCCATGGAATAGAAGTTTTTGAACTGTTTGTCCTCCATTCCGAGAAGGCGCATAGCTTCTGATTTTGTTAAGACAACCATGTTTTTTCCTGAATCAGCTAGACGCTAAAAGACTTTCGCAACGACTGCAAATCTTATATGCGAATTGTGTACCTAGTGTGTTTTAGGTGTGTCGTGTGGCTACTGACAAGAATGCAGTAAAGCGTGTCCAAGTATCTTTTACTCCAGGACAATGGGGACTCATAAATCGCTTCAAGGCAACGATGGGCGAAACAGATGCAGACATCGTCCGTAACATTGTTCTGGCTTGGCTTGCTGAAAAATCGATCATAACAAGTGATGTGAAGCACAAGATTGAGACTGAAAAACAATGAAGACGAAATACACTCTTTTTTCATTGTTCACCGGCGCTGGAGGATTAGACCTAGGCTTTGAACTTACGGATAAGTATGATGTTTTGTTTGGAAATGACATATCCCTGCCTGCAACACAGACCTACGCCCGTAATTTCAAGGTCAAGCATGTTATGGTTCAGCCTAGAAGTTCCGATTTGCCTGTTGTCTTTCTGGGAGATGTGTCCAAGCTTGCATTTGACGGGTTCGAACACATTAAACCAACTGTGGTAGCCGGCGGACCTCCGTGTCAAGATTTCTCAATTGTTAGAGGGCCTCATGCCGAGAGGGGCGGAATCGACGTCTCCAGAGGAAGGTTATATTCCCATTTTGTTAGGGCGCTTATTCATCTTCAGCCGAGTGTCTTCGTGTTTGAGAATGTTCCTGGCCTAAAAAGTGCTAACGAAGGGCAGGCATATGTAGCAATCCTCGAGGATTTTTCATCACTTCGGGTCAGATGGGACGATATAAAAAAGCTGGTGGGCAACGACTCAAAAATAAAACCAAAAGACTACGACATTATATTTGCAGGCTTGGTCGATGCTTCAAAGCTTGGTGTGCCTCAAGCAAGAAGGCGCGTAATCGTTATTGGCCTTAGAAAGGATCTTTCAAAGTCTATTTGGTGGAAAATTGAGGCTTTGAAGCGAAAAGCGGCAAACCACCTTTACGGAGATACGCTTCTGAGCAAGTATCCATTGACTCCTATAGAAGTTTTTGAAGGAAGGCCGCTTCAAGAGCTTGAGGCTTCGTATGTAAAAGTAATGGAGGACTATCGAGGCGTACCTGAGGAAGTCGGCACCAAGAAGGCATTAGAGTGGAAGAGAACTGTTTGGGAGAAACTAACGTTCAACGTAAAAGAAGACTATATTAGGACTAATCGAATAAATGCGGAAAGTCAAGAAGAATTAAACAAAGCTTTAGAAGAGCATGCTGTATTGTTAAAGAAACTCAATTACTCCAGCGCTAAAGTCTCCGAGCTTAAAAGTCCTGACGGTAGTAATCTGATCCCAGGCGAATCCAAAAGCATTCTTGACAGAATGGAGAGGATACCTCCGGGCGAGAATCACGAATTTGTTAGGGGAACAGAATGGCAGGTTGAAGGACGTGGCATAAGTTTGATTTATAAGAGAATCCACCCGTTGAAGCCGGCTTACACTGTAGTAGCGTATGGAGGAGGAGGAACATGGGGGTATCATTACGAAAAACTCAGAGGCATGCTTACGAACAGAGAAAGAGCGCGGCTTCAGACATTCCCTGACAGCTTTTTCTTTCAGGGGGGTTTGTCTCAGGTGAGAGCTCAATTGGGAGAAGCTGTACCTCCGCTTATGGCCAAAAAGATAGCAGAAATCGTTGCCGATATTCTCGAAGACTTTACCTGAGGTGCAAGACGTGCCGTTTGTCTCCAATGAGATAGAAAGAAAGCAAGAACTCGCTGAGAAGCTTTTGACGTGGTGGCGACTGAATAAGCGAGATTTTCCCTGGAGAAGAACGAACAACCCCTACAAGATACTTATTGCTGAGCTACTACTAAGGAAAACGACAGCAAAGCAAGTTGAAGCTGTATTCCGAACGTTTTTCTCGAGATACCAAGATCCAAAGGCATTAGCCAATGCGTCTGAAAAAGACCTCGAGGATATTATCAGGCCTCTCGGCATGGAACACAAAAGAGCTGTTTTGCTTAAGGCTGTCGGAAAGGAAATAACTTTAAGCCATGGTGGCAAAGTGCCAGTTTCCAGAGAGGAACTGCTAGACCTTCCCGGAGTTGGTCCTTACGCGGCGAACGCTGTCCTATGCTTTGCCTATGGCAACGACGTTCCCTTGGTTGATACAAACTCAATACGAGTTTTCCATAGGGTTTACGGCTTCCAGTCGCGTAAGCGGAGACCAAGAGATGACCAAACCCTCTGGAATCTTATTGCGGAACATATTCCTAAGAACAAGGCAAAAGAGTTCAATCTGGCCGTAATAGACCACGCCCACAACATTTGCGGTCCGATTAAACCGAAGTGCTTTGATTGCCCCATTGCAGATGTCTGCGACTATTATCATAGTTTACTAATTCTTGAAAAGAAGCTGGAACCGACAGAGAGAAGATACCACTTGATCCGCATGCCGAAGAATTTGACCAACATATTTCCTTACGATTCCTCAACTGAAGTATGGACTGATGATCGCAAAGTCCTTCTAAAAGTTGATTCCTATGGTCGGATGTATCCAGCCCACCTGCTCTGGGAAGACTTTATAGAGCTGTTAAGGCTTGACCCGGACACAGATGCCATTGCCTTTAAATGGAAAACCCCAGAAAAGAAGATTGTAGAGGTTGGAGTTAGGCGGTCAGGATTATTATAGTGTTGAGAAGCCATGAGCCATAGTGGCTCATACACTAAGTGGTGGCTCCACGAAATGTTTCGTTGAAAATATTGTCAAGCTTGGAAAAGAGTTCAGAAGACGAGAAGACACTCGTCTCCTTGTCTTTGAGATCTTGGCGGATAGCCTTTGTTAATCTGCGGAACATACTTGGTTTGGCTCCCTCAGCGAACTCTTTCCACTCTTGATTTGGTTGTTCAGATGATCTCTTTTGCAACCACTCTATGATGCGTGGATCTTCTCGTATTTTCTCTGAATCAAAGAATTCGACCCATGACCTCCAGTTGCCCGCTGCTTTGACAAAATCCCAATCGAAGTTAGCCAGCAAAGAACAGTATCTGAAATGGTTTCTTTCGTAATGTTCTGCGCGCGACCTTCCTGGTCCAGGAATCAAGTTTCCAGCGTGATCGTAGATGGCTCGCCATATGTATTTTTGATCTTCCAAGAGCACTGTATTCGGATCATTCGCAAACGAGAGACTTTTTCCGACTTCATACCAGAGTTTTACAACTCCTCGAGTTCCCTTTAATCTTAAAAGGTTCTTCTTCGTTATGGCAGTTTCAATTTCCTTCATTTTTTCTTGGAGTAGGAGGTCCAGTTTTTCAGCTTGTTCCTTAGCCTCGCGCGTAAGCAAACGGTCTGTTCGATAAATCTTGACAGTTTGCAATTTTCCATCTATCTCTCGAGTCTCTCGGACTATAACAGGCACGCTGACATCACTCCGGGTAATACTTGTGCATCAGCTCTCCAACTACAATGTTGGTCCTGCGTAGCACTGAATCTGGTGTGTCTTTGTCTTCACTTCTGAACAGCTTGGATTCCACTTGCATCAAATCGATTCTACATAACTCGTAGGCCATGAGGTGGAATAAATACGAGGCAAGGTCATCTTCATTATCGCTCACAGCGTCGTATGCCGGATGCTTTAGATTGTATTCAAAAATGAAGCCTCCTGCCTCCCCGGATCTAGCCTCTCCCATAACAGGCCTATATTCCTCATATTCCACGGGATCGACCCTCTCGAACAGCCCAGCAGAAGGCGGGTCTTCCTCCAAATAGAAAGCCGTTCTCCTCTCGTCCAGAATCTTGCCTTTATCTTCCTCTGAAAGCGAGATGAGGCGGGCTACAACTGTATACCTACCCTTGTCAGGATACACATCTTGAGAGAAAGACTCTGAATGAGGTCCGAGGTAATCTGAGGTACTAGATAGATTCATCGTTATATCTGCTTCATCATAAACTTTGAGCAGTTTGTCAAAGTATCGCAAAAACAGTCTGAGCTTGACAGCGATTGCTCTACTCGAATCATTGACTGCTCGTGCGGATATATTCTTAAGTTCTTCCCCATAGTTGACCCGGAAATCTCCCTTTCTTGGGAATTCGAGAGGCGCAATCTGAACTCTGATAACTTTTGTCTCACCACGGTCCCCATGGCCCCCTGTCCTAGTTCCAACACCTGTTGCCATGCCCACATCTTTCGCTAATCGATTTATGGCTAATAATGCTCTCCGCTCAGCAGATTGTTGCAATTGCCGGCGCACGGCTCGTACATCAACCTTCCATCCAAGTTTATCGCGCGCAAAAGAGTTCATCTCCTCTTCGATGAAGTGCTTTATAGCCCCTGGTAGCGATTTCCGAAAGTTAAATGAGTAATGCTCCACACCCTCATCCTCACGAAGCAGTTGCTCAACGTCCTCATCAAAAGTCACATAGCCATAGATTGTCTCGGCTATTTCTTGAGGCAAGTAGCGAGGTTCAATGCTACAAATTTTCATGCCACCACGCTGAACTGAAACCCCTTTTATGTCCTCAGGCACTGGGTTTTTTCGTGCACTAACAATATGTAACTTTTTGATCTGGAAGTCCTGTCCTGCAACCTTTATTTTTTCATTCTCTTTAATCCAGACTCGATGTGTCCTTGAATCGATCTCAGGAAGCACGAATTCAATTGGCACACTCGCTGTGTGTTCTTTTCCGTCAATCTTGACTACTATTCTTGCGCCGTATTTCTGAATTATCTCCCACCAAGTTTCGCCAAGAAACCTAAGAAAATCTCCATTCTTAAGGGCCTCAACCAATTCATCGGTCGGATTCACGATTATTACCCTTGTTCCTGTCTCTGTCAGAGGTGTTATTGAACCTGCTGTCATTTCGCTTAGTTTTTTCCTTCCGGTGTCTCCATCAAACGCTGCAACTTTTGAGTTTGTTTTTTTCACATAGCGAAGTCCGAATCTGTAGGTTCCATCTTCTCGCAGACTGTCATACAATATGGTGTGTTCTTTCGACACACCCACAAAGACAAATTTGCCTCTACCACGCGCTCCTAAGGTTGTACCCGAAGATTCCTTGAGAAAAGCTAAACTTTCGAAGCGTGCCCATCGTTCATTCTCAGACAAGTCGTTTTGCATTTCTGTCTCTGAGAGGACTCTTCCGGTAAGACCAGTGGTGCCCTTATCAGTCATGGTCAAGAAACGATTATTGCCGCTATCAACAACGAGCTCAAACAGAAAACTCCAATTTGTTCCCCTTTTGAATCTTCGTGCGTCCCAGCCGTTCTGGATCGCGTCTTTTTGGAGCCCATGAATTATACCTCTTCGTTCTTGATAACCACTGATGATTTGCTGTAGGAGATTTTGCCAGTCGATCACAGTTGGCCGCGTATCTGCTTCCGACACATATTTCTCAACAAGACCGCTCATGGTTGTTTTCACCTAGTCACTATTCTCAGGTTGAGTTCCTGCCTCAAGATGGCCAATAATCTTGTAAGTTGCTCTGGAAGGACTTACTATCCCCAGTTCTCTTAGCAAGGCGATTTTTCCTGAAGCGAATGACGTTGCTATGTTTTCCATCTGGCGTGCAAAGGCCTTCGGTGAATTCTTGTGTCTACTCCCACTCAATACCAAAGATTCGAATTCTTTGTTCGCTTTGACGTGGTTAACTATGTCTTCAAAGCACCTATCTTTTGCAGATAGAAATGCCACAAGGTCTTCAAAGACTGTGAGTTCTTTGTAGCCTTTTGCGTCTATTCTCTCAAGATGTGTGAGTAACCATTTTCGTTCCTCGCTTGAAAGTGGTTTGTCTTTCTCTCCACGTTCAAGCGATGGGTTAGGCAAGTTGGCAAACTCAAACCCTTCACGTGTGATGGAAATCATCGGATCACTTTTTCCCCCAGAGATGCTTAGAAGCCCCATTTCATAGTAAGGCCAAATCAATTGCATTGCCAGTCTATTTTTCGCGCTTTCACTAGTTTTCTTAGGAAATCCTCGGGCTCTAAGCCCTGCCCTCCAGAATTGAACAATGCATTCATCAACGAAGTCCCAATACTTGACTGCTTTTCCTTCGTTCTTCTTCATTAACTGCAATAGTACTCTGAGCGCCGCCTTTCCAGGGACATACGAATTAAACATTCCCCAGCTACCAAATTCCTTTTTCTCAATATTCGCCTCACCAAAGTTCATATCCTCGGGGTCGGACGCTTCGTTGATGAAACTCTTGGACTGCGGGAGGTCGGCTGATGAGAAAATATCCTTTTGAAGAGGACTTGTAATGGCTTCAGCTTCAACTTCGACCAGCGCATCTATCAACTTTAGAACTCTTTCTTTGTTCTGTTTTGTTATGAGAATTTTTATTTCCATTTTTTTCAATATACTCCTATATTGCAATTATATATGAATATAAATCTAATATAAAAGTATATCGGCGTCAGATCTCGTGTGCTACGCTCGATCTTCATTTAATCATTTTTGTTCCATCAATCAAGTTGCGCGACTAACCAGTCTTTCTAATATCTTCGGAGTTTACTTTTTCAATGCTCGACCACGTGCTAAGTTGCTTCTCTCCAAATCTTACGTGAACAAAAGCGCTTGGAATTCTTATCATGTCGCCTTCTTCGACCTGGGAGACTTGATCACGCCACAGGTTCAGTTTGATTTTCCCAGTGTCATCTTCAACAACTGCATAAGCATATTTCTTCAGTCTGACTTCAATTATTTGGGATTTGCTCACGACTCTAGCAACAACAGTTATGTTTTCCATGTGAGGTTTCAAATCAATAATTTTAACCTGCATTTCTGAAAACCATTCACAACTTGTCGAATTTGCGTTTTAATAATTTCGATTATGCCCCCGGTCATACAGGATTTATCTTCCAGAATGTGCGCACCTTACTATGGATTATCCTTCACGCGTCCTCCTGCAGGCCTATTAGCGCTCGCTTCATGAGACATTTGGGCGGACATAGGCTTAAGACGTGTTCTAATTAGTTGACCACAACTACATTTAACATAGACTACTCTATTCCACTCCAAAAGACTTGCTCCACGATACTCCTGCTGACGATCCCCGCGACCGTATGTGATTGTATTAGCGCATCTTGTGCATCGCCTCCTGTACAGTTGAGGCCCATGCGCTATTGTAGTTGGTCTGTAAGGCACCGGCTTCATAACTGCATATAGGCAGTCGCGAAATTATTAGTCTTTCCACCTTTGGGACGAGCGTGATTATTATTACTTGCTCCAAGCGGAAGAAGTTAACAACACGTGAAAAAGAAACCATCCCCTAGACCAAACGCTTCGGTGTTATTACTTTTTCTAGGCGGAAGTTAATAACATCTGAAAACAGAAACCCGTCTAATAAAAACCACATAGAAGAAGTTGAACACCTACATGTCCTGTGTTCATCAACATCTAAACACACACTAGCCAACATCTAGAGAAGCTGTTGTAGCGAACCCTTCAGCGTCAACAATAACTTCAACACAGCCCGCAGCAACACATCACACACATCAACAAAAGTGGTAGAAGAAGGTATAAGCCGCTGTTCGCCTTCTTCTTCTGAAATTTTTCTTCCCGCAAAGCCACTCGTAACATCCCAAAACGTCACCTTTAACCCACAAACCAAACCGATTTCTTTAGAGCATGGGCACCACTGTGATGAATGGTTGTTCTTCTTCTTTGCTGGCGTAGCAGGCAAGAGCCAGAGCGAACAATTGGTCATCATGCCTTTGCGACGGATGCCAAAACTTCATGTGAATGTGCTCTCTAGCAGTTTTGGGCTGCAAGTATTCATACTGCTGCTCATTCATCTGCGAAATCAACTCCGCATCATCCGGTAGAATGCCGAGGTTTCTCTGCTCCATCAACAACTTCAAATAAGTCAAGATTTCCTCCTTCCAACGATCCGTAAACACCAAACCCTTAACATTAGACAAATTTACCTGCTCCAATTCATCAACAATCGCATCGCCAACACCAGTTTTGTCAACACATATGCTCACAAAACCGAAAACCTGATCCGCCCTAACCACATGACCAATCACATCAGGATAAGGCGTGCCCAACGGAAACTGATGCTTGTAAACAAGCCTCCGCTTATCGCCAATTCTCTGAATAACAACCAGAACACTGGGATCCATCTGCTTCCCAATGTCCAACCCAGCATAAAACGACCCCACAAGCTTACTTCTCTCAACCTTCTCCAAATCATCAAAAAACCGACTCGCAGAATCGGGGTTGCCCAGCTCTGGATCAACACATGTCATAATAAGATCCATCGAGAAAAACACGTTTGTCAACTCCGTCCACTCAGCTTCAACCTCACGAGTCCACTCCTCCTTGGTCATGTCTAGCTTCCACTCCGCAAGTCTCTCCTTACTAACCAACGGACTCGAATAAGACGGATAATGATGCACACTATAACGTTCCCTGTGAAGAAACGCCCTGCGCAAAACATGGTCAAAACCCTTAGGCGTCCCACTCATCACGAAATGACATTCAGGCTTCGTCAACATCAACATAATCTCAGAAGTAATCATCTCACTCGGCACAATAGACGCCTCATCACAAAAAACCCAGTCAGGATGAAACCCTCGGAGCTTATCAGGCGAACACGGCAAAGCCACAAGCCTTCCACCCAAAGGAGGCTTCAACCTAATCGTAGTCCGCGTAGTACCAGGATGCTTAATCACCTCCCTCATCAAAGGATTAGCCTGAACCGTATGGTAGCAATAGTCAAACATAATCATACTCTGGCGTTGCGTACTCGAAATAATCAAACACTCAACCCTAGGCTGAGTAAAAACCAACCAAAGGTTCTTCCGACTGAAAACCAGAGACTTGCCCCAGCCACGGCCACAAACTGCAACCTGCCTCGGCTGCATATCCCGCAAAAGCCTCTGATGATCAGGCGCATCAACAAGCCACTTATCATTACACATCAAAACCGCAAAAAACACAGGGTCCTCAAGGACCCTACGAGCAACTCTCTCATCACGCAAAACCTCACGAAGCGCCCGAGGACGGGCAATCAGGCTCTCCGAGACCGATGCTGCAAACCCCAAGTCGACGAGTAATCGATCACAAAACTCTTTCTTCTCCACATCATAGCCCTCTTGGCAACCTTCGTCTGCCACGTCCGAGGAACCTTAGTCAAAAGCGAAGCAAGATCCTCATCATCCAGCTGCTTCTCACCCTGACCCGCAAGAAGCTTATTCAAAACCCCAATCGTGTCAGCCAAAGTCTTGGCCCAACGCCGCTTCTCCTCAGACTCCAACAAAGGATCAGCCATATACAACTTGGCCTCATCAATAATCCTCCAAAGAATCTGAACAGCCTCCTCAACAGTGCGCTCCCGCCCACGCCTCACAGCTGCCCTCTTGCGAACACAAGACCTTGCCTCTACCACTCCAAAAACCAACACTTCAACCCAATTGCCAAGAACTCTCTCAAAACCTCAATGTATACCTTCTTGTCCCGCTGTACAACACAAATACAACAACAAGCCTCACCAGCCTCAAAACCCCCAAAACAACAACCAAGAAGCCAACAAACCAGACAACAAACATATTTGACCCCAAATAGAGGGGCCTACAACAATTGCACGCACAAAAGATTGCACCACACTAAGCAACGAATGCGCACGCGCACAATACAATGCGAAATAGAAAATGCTCAAGCCTCCCGAAAACAGAAATAGCATCAAGACAGGAGTGTTCATCCAAAAGAATGTTGTTGGCGCCGGGTGTGGGATTTGAACCCACGCGGCCCTTTCGGGCCACAGACTGACTGTTGTTAGTCTCTAGTGACTCCAGGCTTGAGCTTTTAGGCGCTGAGCCTATCTGCTCCCTACCAGACTAGGAGAACCCGGCGTGTTGTTTGCGTGTGATTTATGAATGAGGTTGCTGGTGTTTTAAGGATTTTGAGTTTGACGGTTGGCTTTGTGCCACATCTTTGGATAGACGCCTCGAGGCATGAGCACACGCATGGTTTTGGCCACCAAGCCTCTGTTACTTTCCAAGATTACCTCTGTCGTTACCAACGCTCGGGCAAGGGCTACTCCTTCACCCTTCTGTGTCATCACCGCCACCGAGTCTTTCGGTTGAATACTCGAGTCTATG
>Ga0315310_10002032_pt1 | contig 12717 bp, 12 predicted proteins | sample TDP5_MG_FD_203630 | JGI IMG/M metagenome (GOLD analysis project Ga0315310, IMG submission 203630) | Freshwater sediment microbial communities from Lake Towuti, South Sulawesi, Indonesia - TDP5 | ecosystem: Environmental > Aquatic > Freshwater > Lake > Sediment | place: Indonesia: South Sulawesi... | reverse complement strand
CACAGATCCAGCCTACACAAGGCTTAAAGGACTAGGCGTTGCAGAGAAAGACGTCAAGATGATCCTTAAGAAATGTGAACCCATAGAAAAGACCCGTGCGGCTGAAGCAGCGGCGATGGTTGTCAACGAGTTCACAGAAAAATCTCGTCAGGTCCTCGATGAGCACGATGTGAATCAAAGACGCGAGAACGAGGGCAAGCTGAAGGCAAATGTCATTTTGACCAGAGACGCAGGACACCGGCTGCCAAGGTTCTTCAACATAAACAAGAGGTACCGGGTTAGTTTTGCATGCTTAGCTGACATGCCCGTCGAGAGAGGCATAGCCAAGCTGGCTGGCATGCATCTAATCGATTTGCCGCCGCCTTCTGGAGATCTTAGGAAGGACTGTCAGATCAGAGTCGATAGACTGTTTAATGCAGTGCCTGAATACGACTGCTTTTACATTCACATAAAGGGTCCAGACGAACCTGGACACGACGGCAAGTCCCAGGTGAAGACGCAGATGATTGCCACGATAGACAAATATTTCTTCGAAGATCTTCTGCGCCGAATAGACCTGAAGGACAATGTTATCTGTGTCACTTCTGACCACGCCACACCATGCAAGTTGAAGGCACACAGCGACGATCCAGTTCCGGTCTTGATCGCTGGCAACAAGATCAAAGGCGATCGAGCATCAAAGTTCTCTGAGAAAGAATGTAAGAGAGGAAGCTTGAGGACTTTGCCGCATGGATATCAGCTTATGCCGCGATTAATGAGTTTCGTTAGAAGCCACAGGGCTTTGCGAAAAGGCTAAAACATTCCACATCTGTCTTATGTGTCAATTGTGTAATTGCTCGGGGAGACTGGTTTCATTGGCCGGATTGATGTTGGTTAGAGATGTTATGACCAAGGAGCCGAGGGTTGTTAGACGAGACACGAGCGTGCAAGAGGTTGTGGCAACCATGAACAAGTTTGACATAAGCAGCGTCATAGTTGTGCAGGAGAAACGCCCAGTCGGCATCATAACGCACAAGGACATAGTGTCAAAAATCGTTCAGCCGCGCATTCCACCAGACGCTGTTAGAGCCATGGAAATCATGGCAACGCCCGTCGTGTCCATAAATGAAGAGGCAGGCATAGAGGAGGCAGCCCGACTCATGGCCAAGAAAAGAATCAAGAAACTCGCAGTGGTAAGAGACGACCAGCTTGTGGGCATTATTACAAGTTATGATCTGATGAGAGCTGCACCAAAGCTAACTGCAATGCTCGACGAACTGCTCAAGAAGTAGCTTTTACTTAATGACTTACGAGACTCAAGATAACTGAAGCAGTATAGAGCGCGCGTTCTACTGAAAAGAAGAAAATCACGTAGCCCAGTACCGTCTCCTCCCGTCGAACGAAACCACAGGTAAACAGGGTACGCTCAATTGCACACAACCAGAATGTAATTCTTTACAAGAGCTTGAAAAAACACCTCATGTTGGTAAGCCATCTCAAGGGAAAATCTTCAGTAGCAATGGAACTATCAATAATGCAGTCATGTTCGTGAGCTTCATGAAGATGTTGAGAGACGGTCCTGCCACGTCTTTCAACGGGTCTCCGACAGTGTCGCCAGTTACACTCGCAGCGTGCGTTGGCGTGCCCTTCATCCAGAATTTTCTTTCAATGAACTTCTTAGCATTGTCCCATGTGCCTCCGCCGAAAGTGAAGAAAGGTGACAACAGAGCTGAGGTAGCCAGTTCGCCCAAGAGCATAGCACCTAACGCGAATTTTCCTAACAACAGCCCGATAACGATTGGAGAACCCACAGCAAGCAAACCCGGCGCAATCATCTGCCTCAGCGCATTCTTCGTTCCCAAGTCTACACAACGCGCGTAGTCTGGCTTGGCTCTGCCCTCAAGAATGGCTGGATTCTCATTTAGTTGCCGTCTCACCTCATCGACCATTTTGTAGGCTCCTTTCCCCGTGGCTCCAATCGCTAATGAAGAAAACAGAAAAGGAAGAGAGGCACCCAACAGGAGACCAACAATGAGAACCGGATTCAAAAGACTCTCGTTGGCTGCGGTGAGTCCCACCATTTCCTCATAAGCCGCGAAAATCACGACAGTTGAAACAGTGCCAGACGCCGTGGCAAAAGCCTTCGTGTAAGCCTTAGTCGTGTTGCCCATCGCATCGAGTTCCTCAAGCACGCTTCCGTTGCCCCCGTTACCAGGCTTTACGCCTGACATCAAAGAAATACCCGCAGCATTATCGCTTATAGGCCCAAACGTATCACTGGACATGATCATCCCAATCGCAAGGTCCGTTCCAAGATTGGCCGCGACAATCCCATAGATTGAGCCCCCAGTTATGAAGTAAGAAAACAAGATGGCAGCCAAAATGGACAAAAAAGGCACGAACGGACTCTGAAGCGCGTACGACAAACCTGTAATTATGTTAATAGCTGCCCCACGCTCAGACGACTCCGCTATTTTTCTCACTGGTCTGCTGTTGATTCCAATGTAATACTGCACTGCTATTCCGACGGCGAGGCTAGCGACCAAACCGCTCACCACTGCATAGAATATAGTCACCGACTGCAGCAACACCACTGACGACAAGAATGCACCTAACGCACAGATTATGGAAGCGATGAGCAAACCTACGTTGAAAGAGATGATCGGTCGAATCTTTCTCCACCCTCTTACGACGAAGACACCAACGATCGTCGCAAGAATACCCGAGGCACCAAGCATGAGTGGAAACATCAGGGCAGCAGACTCACTCACGCCCAACGCACCGATCAAGACAGTAGCCAAAATCATAGACGTAATGTAATCATCGCTAATAGACTCAAACAGATCAGAACCTCGCCCAGCACAGTCACCTACGTTGTCTCCAACTTGATCTGCGATCACGGCGGGATTGCGTACGTCATCTTCAGGGATGCGCCACTCCACCTTGCCAACCAAGTCTGCGCCAATGTCTGCCGCCTTGGTGAATATGCCTCCTCCCAACTGCGCGAACAATGCTGCCAAGCTGGCTCCGAAGCCAAAACTAACGATCAGCTCCGGGTCTCGATAGAACAAAAAGAGCAGGCTTACTCCAATGAGGCTGAGTCCCACAACAGACAGACCCATAACCCCTCCACCTCTAAAGGCCAGCGTGAAAGCCTTGGCAGCTGAAACTCTCGCAATGTTGGCCGTTCTTACATTAGCTTTGACCGCCACACGCAGCCCAATGTAGGCCGCGAGCAACGAAAGCCCAGCCCCAGAAACAAAAGCGACAACAACCCTGACATCCCGAAAGAAAAACGCCAAAGGAACAATCATTACCACAACAAAAACAGCGATGGTTCCGTACTGCCTTTTTATGAAGGCGTTGACGCCCTCTTCAATATACCCCGAAATCTTCTCCATCTGACGGGTTCCGACAGGCTCCTTAATGATGGACCAGGCTAGGTAAGCGACCACGAGCATCGCAAGGGCTCCAATAGAGAGCGCAAGCAATGTTAGGTCCATCCGTCACCGCTTCCCTTCTCCTTAAGCCATGTTAGATTCTGCACGTATCGAAATTGACCTTACAACACAGCAGGGTTCTAGCTTATAAACATAACATCAGAAATCGTCCTACACATCGCCGTATGAAAGATGAAAAATGCTCTAAAATGCTGCAGCAGGCAAGGCGGAGCCAATGCGACGTGTCTTATCTCACTCCAGAAATTCTTTCAAGAAGACCGCATACTCACAGGGATGCTCATTCTTCAAAAGTGACTTTATTATCTTGATCTTGCTTTTGCCACCGTGCGTTACTCTCGAAGCAACATATTCGATAACTTTCTTTCTGAAATTGCACAGCCAGGTTTGCTGTCCCTTCTTAACAACCTTGTAATATGGACATGTTCTATATTTGAGGGTGAAACCTCCTTCAAAGTATTCTACCTCGACCTCTGTTCCTGTCTCTCTGTACATGTCCATCAGGCGTTCTCCTGTCTCTTTTATTGTCCATGGATAATCAAGGGGGAACATCTCATCCAAAGTGGGTCTAACTTGACGGAAAGCCTCTTCCAGAGAGTCAGCCGACATCGCGTCAACTACTGTCTGCACCGCTGCACTACGAGGTATAGGCTCCAGAGTGGGCTTCTCAGTTTTCTTTGCTCTGAAGTTGAGCAAGTTCTGGAATGAAGTGATCGAGACCTCATATCCCAAGCTCTTGAGCATCGATTCGATCAGAATTCTTTGGCTGCTTATCACAACCGGGTCCATCTTCTTGAAAATAACTGAGAAATGCTCATCGTCGATAAATCTGACTTCTGCAGTGGGCTGAGCCTGGTTAAGGTTTTTGAGGATAAAGTTTCTCGACAACCGCTGGATTTTTTCCACGTCGCTCTTGGCAAGCATCCTTATCGCATTAGCAATCCTTGCTCCCATGTTTCTATATATGTCCTCAAACTTGTCTCTGTCGCTTTCAAAAACCTTGGTGACGAGGGAGTCAAAAATGTCCCTTGGGATGAACATTGTGCCTAGGAATTGTTCGCTCACAACACGATAGAGGTTCAATTCAACAAGTTGATCCAAAACATCTTTGCCGCCTTCGCCAACGAACTTGATCACCATATTGCCGTTATCATACTCTGTCAGATAACTAACGAGTTTCCATCCTTTGGTCGCCAAAATCAATGAGAAAACAACAGTTGCAATATTAGCCATGGAAGGCGTTGAACCCTGAAATGATATTTTCATGGTTTCATCGGTCTGTTTTGATATTTTCACGTTTCTTAACCAGTTCGTTTTTAACCCCGCAGAGAAGAGCGCCTCAACAAACTCCTTGGGATCATCAGGAAGCTCCTCAGGCTTCATAAAAGTCCTAATGTCGTCGATCACTTCACAAAGGTCAGCTATTGAGCCTTCAAGATTCTTTTCGACCCATTTCAGAAAAGCAGGTCCGACCAGAACTAGGTTATTCTTGAACAGGTGCGGTTTCAGAAGCAACAGTTTCTCTTCCATCTGCTGGTACAGCTGCTGCTTTGGATCGGTTTTTCTCAAAGTGTATATGTCACCACGGATCATTTTCAGAACTACGTCCTTGCCCATTATCCTCAGATCGAATGGCACCTCTAATCCGTCTAGGGTAACTGCCAACTGGTAGGCGACCATCTCAGGTATGCGTGTGAAAACCATCGGTCGGAGAATTGCGGTGTTGTCTAGCTCACTGTAAGAGGCAACATCGTAAAGCCTTGTCAGATCCCTTATTTTCCCAACGATAACCAGGAACTCTCTGAAGTTCGCAGGACTCTTCCAGTTGAGTGAACTTCTAAGCAGTTCAACCGTATCTTGCGCATCAACCCTCTGCTTCTTCAAGAATTCATCAAATGCCTGATCTCCGACAGCTATCTTCAACAGCTCTTCCAGAACATCTCTTCTGACCGATGCAAGGTCAAGAGTCTCTCTTAGCTTGTTCTGCTCCTCAATCTCTGCCCTGATTGAGCAGTCGTCACACGACCCTACTTTCTCAACTCGCAACATTGTTTCAAGAGCCTTTTCGATGACTCGGCTCTTTGTTCCATAGGTCCTGGACAGCTGTTCCAGCAAATCGTCGGTCTTCTTCGAAATGGTGGTATGAAGGTGAACCGACATCACATTCACTTCATCTACGACTATGTACACAGATTCTTAAATGTGTTCATTCTGAACAAATCACGCCGAAGTCGACGACACTGATGCCTGATATTGAGAAAACTGCTTCACTAAGAAATAACAAAGGGAGGAATTAGCCTCTCGTAGTGCGAAGAGGCATCATCATTGTTCTTTTGCGAGTCTGGATCACGTTAGCAATTCTTCTCACAGCCAGCATGTAGGCAGCCGTTCGCATTGGAACATTGTGCTCCTGCTGTATTGCCAAGACCTCTCTGAAACTCTTTCTCATAATGACCTCGAGTTTACTTCTGACTTCCTCTTCTCCCCAGTAGTAGTTCATCTGGTTTTGCACTTGTTCAAAGTAGCTTACGGTCACGCCGCCAGCGTTTGCCAGTATGTCTGGAATCAGAAAGGCGCCTCTCTCATGGAGTATCTCATCGGCTTCAGGAGTAGTAGGCCCGTTGGCTCCTTCAGCAACTATCTTTGCCTTTATGTCATGCGCATTGTCTTGAGTTATCTGGTTCTCCATAGCTGCGGGCACAAGAATTTCGCATTCGAGTCCTAGGAGCTGCCTGTTTGTTATGTTCTCTGCTCCTGGAAAGTCGAGCACCGAACCTGTTTCTTCCTTGTGCTGTTTGACCTCGGAGGGATCAAAGCCGCTACGATTGTAAATCGCTCCTTTCGAGTCTGAGACTGCTATGATTTTGCATCCCATCTCGTGAAGTATCCGTGCCGCATGGAAACCTACATTTCCGTATCCTTGCACTGCCACTCTAGCTCCCTCGAGTTGTATGTTCATGTGCTTAGCTGCCTCGCTGATGGTGTAAACTAGACCTCGAGACGTCGCTTCGCTTCTGCCTCGAGAACCTCCCATTTCCACCGGTTTTCCAGTAACCACTCCAGGAGCAAACTGTCCCACAATTTCATTGTATTCATCCATTATCCAAGCCATGACCTGAGCATCTGTGTACATGTCCGGAGCGGGGACATCAAGGTTTGGTCCTATGAACTTGACTATTGCCCTCGTGTATCCTCTCGTCAGCCTCTCAAGTTCGCCTAGCGACATCTCCTTGGGGTTGCACCTTATCCCACCCTTAGCTCCACCCAACGGAAGCCCAACGACTGCTGTTTTAAAGGTCATCCACGCCGCCAACGCTGTCACTTCATCCAACGTAAGGTCTGGATAATATCTGATTCCACCCTTGGTTGGTCCAAGTGCGTCGTTGTACTGGACGCGATAGCCCGTGAAGACCTTGACGCTTCCGTCGTCCATGCGAACTGGGATGTTTGCTATTATTGTGCGCATGGGGTGTTTCAGCATTTGGTGTGTCGCTTGATCTATTCCCAGCTTTTGGGCAGCAACATCTAGCTGTTGGAGAGCAGATTCATAGGGGTTTGGCGTGGGAACAATTGGCTTAAGCGTCTCAAACTCAATCGATGCTGCATCTTGTATTGATGAAACCAGATTTGTGCAGATCTCTCTCGCTTCCTCTGTTGTGCAGCCACCAAAAAACCAATGGAAAGAGTCAACGAGGATTTCCTTCCTGTCTGCGCTGGCACTCACTCGACACATTTTGGGCGTTTCTGCGAAATAATCAACGAGCACCTTCAACGCATTAACGTCTGCTCTTGTAAGAGAGCCAAACCTTTTGTTAGTTCCTGCCCTATCGCACCGAACACATACGTATTCCGCGTCGTTAACCTTGTCTTCTAAGCATTCAATCACTTTGATTGCGTCTTCAATGGGGACTCCGAAGTTTTCTGAAAAGGCCGTGGCAAGGGCGTAGCGGGCTGAGGTAAAGCTTTCGATTTTTGCTGTCAACTCTGGGTTATCGGAGAAGAAGTCGGCCATCAACTTGATCAGTCCTAGTTCCATCGCCGTCAGTTCTACTAAACTCAACATTTTCGTTCACCTGAAAACCTACAAACGTCATGTTCATTCATACAAACGTTATGTCCATCATGTACATTCATGAACAACAAACCCTTTAATGGAAGAAGGAAGGAATCAACTATTCTAGGTGCCATACAATGCACTGTTCCACGGGAGTAAAGGGCATCGACAGGCTTTTAGACGGAGGCCTAATCCTAGGTGAAAACGTTCTCTTAGAGATCGAAACCGGAACGTTTGCCCACGAGTTTCTACTCGCCTTCATGAAACAAGGCATAGAAGACAAAAATCAAGTAATCTATCTGGACTTCATCTATCCTCCACAGGCACTGTTGATTTTGCTTGACCCACTGATAAGAGAGTTGCCCAAGGGCTGGGAAGAAAAACTCCTAGTCCTAGACTGCTTCTCAGAGTCAGCCGGACTCGGCGAACTCATATTCACAGATTTCTATGACCAAGCACCCGCATGGATGAAAAAGGTGCCCAGCTCCAAAGACGCCGAAAGATTCCACAACTTCTTCGCAAGAATAGAAAGAGAATTCGCGGGCGAAGGAACCAGGCTTCTATTCAACAGCCTAACCACAATGGAACACATCTGGGGAAGAGAGAACACCAAATCACTCTTCGGCCACGTGTGCCCAGCCCTCTACGCATACAAGACACTTGCCTACTGGACAATCGAAAAACACGCGCACCCCTTAGAATTCATCGCAGCAATCGAACACATGACACAAGTAGTGATCGACCTAAGCAAACAAGGCGAAAAAACATTCCTCCAAATCAAAAAAGCAGGAGGAAGATACGAAGCCACAACATACGAAAGAAAAGAATACAAAGTCAAAGGACTAACAATCAGACTACAAGAAAAAACAACATAAAACGCACCCACCCCGTCCTTCGTCATAGAAGAAGACCTTAAAGAAGCCACGCTCGCCTTCACCTGAACAAAATCACACGCACACACACCTTTCAAGAACGCTCCAATGGTCACGCTAAGCAACATGAAACGTCACTTTTAACAACATGGAAAGTGCCCCAAACCAAAGCCAAACCCAACCCAAACCACAAACAGAAACCAAAACAGCCGTCAAAACACAAACAGAATCGACTCACCCTAACCTCAAAAAATTTTTTCTGCACACATACTAACCCCCCATCCCCAAACCACACCCCAGAGAACTTTTATAAGACGCCCTCATGAATAACAAAACGAAACATCACCATAACACGGAGCAACAACCAAACTTGCCCACACCCCACAACATACCATCAACAACCTTCATCCAACGCCTAGCCAAATACATAAAAGACAACATAGACCAAGTCCAGCCGCCACCGTGGGCAGCCATAGCCAAAACCAGCAGCCACACACAAAGACAGCCAGAAGACCCAGACTGGTGGTTCACAAGAACCGCATCCATACTCAGAAAAATATACATCCACGGACCCATAGGCATCGAACACCTACGAGCAGAATACGGCGGAAGAACAGGCGGACACGCCCACCGAGAACACGCCAGAAAAGGCGGCGGCTCAAACATCAGAAAAATCCTACAACAACTCGAAACAGCAGGACTAGTGCAGACAACAAAAAACCAAGGAAGAACCGTAACCAAAGAAGGCAGACGCACCCTAGACAGACTCGCAGGCGAAATCCAAGAAGAACTCGAGAAAAAAATCCCAGAAATAAAGAAATACCCATAAAACCCGGTGCAAAACACCAAATGAGCGAAGACGAATACGAAGAAGCCGAACTAGAAGAACTACGCCGACGCCGAATGACCGAGCTACAGCAAAGACTAGCCCAAGAACAACAAAGAGCACAAGTACAGCAACAAGTCGAAATGCAGAAACAAGCCATACTCCGCCGAATCTTAACACCAGAAGCTCGACAACGAATCAACAACCTAAAAATGGTAAAACCCGAATTCGCATCCACACTGGAACTTCAACTCATACAGCTAGCCCAAGCAGGGCGAGTACAGATACCAATCACAGACGAACAGCTGAAAGAAATCCTAATCAAACTGCAGCAGCAACGTCGAGACATAAAGATCACGAGGCGATAAAGAAACATGGCAAGACACAAACCAACAGCCAAGAAACGTCGACTTGCAAAAAAAGGCAAGCAGAGACAATCGGTTCCAACATGGGTCATATCAAGGACGAGAGGAAAGGTTAGAACCAACCCTAAGAGGGGGCATTGGACACGAACGAAGATAAAGGCGTAGACGAATCCCAAAAGACCGACCAAGCAGAGACAGCAACAGAAGAGGCACCAAGACCAGAGGAGACTGAACAGCTCACAGAATCAGAAGAAGAGCAAGTTACAGGAGAAGAGAGCGCTGAGGAAGAGCTCGTCGAAGAACCACTAGAAGCCGAAGAAGAGAAAGCACCAGAAGCTGAGAAAGAGGAAGCACCAACCGAGAAGGTTGAAGAAAAGGGTGCAGAAGAAGCAGCTCCGGAGGAAGAAACCGAAGAACTGGAAGAAGAGAAAAAAGAGAAGCGCGAAGCGTCCGAAGAAGAAGAAATAGTTGAAGAGAGAATCTACACGATCCCATTGCGTCGAGCTTGGATTTCTCCACGCAAGAAGCGGGCACCCAGAGCCACACGTATGGTTAGAAGCTTCATTCAACGTCACATGAAGGTCGAAACTGGCCCCAAAGAGGGCGAGGAGGAAGAGGAAGGGCGGCTTGTTATAAGTAATGAGGTGAACGAAAGACTTTGGAGCAGAGGAATTGAGAAGCCGCCACGCAACATTCGGGTTCGAGCTGTCAAAGACAAAGAAGGCACAGTTACTGTTTATTTGGCTGAAGGAGATTAGGCTTGGCGATTTCTCTGTTGGGCTTCTTGGGCAACGCTAGCATCGGAGTCTACTCGCTCGCAACAGAGAGAATCGCTATTGTTCCCCCTGGAACTTCTGAAGCCAAAGTCAAGAGGTTGGAAGAGTACCTGCAAGTCAAGGTGTTAGAGACCACGATTGGAAAGTCTGTGTTGATAGGCGCCCTGTCCAGCGGCAATTCCAACGGAATAGTCTTTCCACACTATGTTACTGAAGAGGAATTGGACACTGTCAGATCTCTTGCACCAGACCTTAACGTAGCAGTTATGGAAACCAAGCGCACCGCTTACGGCAACATGGTCTTGGCGAACGATAAAGGCGCTATAGCTGACCCGAGGCTGATGGGGAAAGACCTAGCAAACATTTCCGACGCGCTTGGCGTTGAAGTGGTATTGGGTGAAATTGCAGGCTTGCCATACGTCGGTTCGTTAGCCACTGCAACGAACAAGGGTGTGGTTGCGCATCCGTTGCTGAAGGAGGGGGAACAACAACTGTTGCGAGAGGTGCTTAAGGTTCCGGTTGACGTGGGAACGATAAACTGTGGTATCCCGTATGTGGGCACGGGACTCGTAGCAAATAGTCGCGGCGCCGTAGCAGGGTATATCACAACCGGTCCTGAATTGTTCATAATCGGACAAGCATTGGATGTGGTGAGAGAGGGATGAGCGAAATCAAGATATACCGAGTCGTTGGCAGAATCAACAAGCCGAATTTTAAGACAGACTTCAAGAAGGAAATCAGAGCTTTGAAGCCCGAAGAGGCAGTTGAAACCATCTTTAAAGAGATCGGGAGCAAACACAAGGCCAAACGCTTTCAGATCAGGATACTAAACATTGAAGAGATAACTGCTGAAGAAGCCACTGATCTGAGTGTTAGAAAGCTGGCTGTGGGAGAAAAAGAACGTGTCGAGCAGTGACGAAGAGACCTTTCGCAGGCTGGTTGTTGAGCTTCGAATCTTGGAGGGCACAGCTGAGACTCTGCAAGCCCGACTTAACCTGGTTAACGCTGCCTTAACAGAGTTGAGCATAGCGAGGATAACGTTGGAAGGCGTGGAGAAGGAGTCGCCTGATGCTCCGCTGTTTGTGCCTATTGGTGGGGGTTCATTTATTAAGGCTAAGTTGGACAGCGCTGACAAGGTTATTGTTGGGGTGGGTGCGGGAGTCTCGATGGAGCGTACATTGACTGAGGCTAAGCAGACGGTTCAGAACCGCATCAGCGAGATGGAGAAGACGAGGGGCGCTCTTCAGCAACAGCTCGTGCAGGTGGTGGGTCGGATTCAAGAAAGCAGAGACAAGCTTCAGGATTTGTCGGCGGAGCTGAGTCAGGTGGAGCGTAGGGCTGGTGTTCCAAAGGCTGAGAGAAGGCCTTAAGGGCCTTGTCGATAAGATTGCTACTTCCGAGCTTAGGGCTGATCAAGTCAGCGCCATAATGAAGGATTTCAAGTTAGACCTTATTGAAAATGACGTGGCTGTTTTGGTTGCTGAGCACATTGGTGCTGAGTTAGAGAGGAGGCTTGATGGGGTTCAGGTTAAGCGGTTGGGAGACCGTAAGCAGGTTGTGAAGGACAGCTTGCGTGAGGTTTTGCTGGAGACATTGACCACCGGTGAGAGTGTTAGTTTTTTGGGGTTGGCTGAGAAGAAGCGTGCTTTGAAGGAGCCCTTTGTGGTGGTTTTTGTTGGTATTAATGGCACTGGCAAGACTACGAGTATTGCTAAGGTTGCGAGGCTTCTTATGAAGAATGGTTTTTCTGTGGTTTTGGCTTGTGCCGATACTTATCGGGCTGGTTCGATTGAGCAGTTGGAGGAGCATGCTAGGCGGTTGGGGGTGAGGATGATTAAGCATGTTTATGGTGCCGATCCTGCTGCTGTGGCTTTTGATGCGGTTAGTCATGCTAGGGCTCATGGTGTCAATGCTGTTTTGATTGATACGGCTGGGCGGATTCAGACGGATCGGAATTTGATGGCTGAGTTGACTAAGATTAAGCGTGTGATTAGGCCTGATTTGACTGTTTTGACTGTGGATTCTTTGACTGGTAATGATGCTGTGATGCAGGCTGAGGAGTTTCATAAGAGTGTGGGTATTGATGGGACTGTTTTGACTAAGGTTGATGCTGATGTTAAGGGTGGTTCGGCTTTGAGTGTGACGTTTGTGACTGGGAAGCCGATTTTGTTTATTGGTACGGGTCAACGGTATGAGGATTTAGAGGAGTTTAAGCCTGAACGTTTCACGGGCATGATATTGAAGTAGGCAGATGGGTGTACGTTGAGGCGCTGAAAAAATTTTTGCGGTGAAAGTTAGGCTTTTCTGTTTGTGTTTCGGGTTCTGTTTTGATTGTATACAGTGCTTTGAGCTCTGTTAGCTCGTGTTTTGTGGTGCGTTTCAACATA
>Ga0315310_10002031_pt1 | contig 12718 bp, 10 predicted proteins | sample TDP5_MG_FD_203630 | JGI IMG/M metagenome (GOLD analysis project Ga0315310, IMG submission 203630) | Freshwater sediment microbial communities from Lake Towuti, South Sulawesi, Indonesia - TDP5 | ecosystem: Environmental > Aquatic > Freshwater > Lake > Sediment | place: Indonesia: South Sulawesi... | reverse complement strand
TAAATGAACGACATGATAATGAGCACTCGGTGGGCTAAGGCGCAGTCGCGTTGGGGCACCATGATAATCTACAGCAACACAAACACGACAGGGCTTATCAGAACCCGAAACTTTCAGCTAAACCGCCTCGTAGAAGGGCAAGACTTGGAGCCAGAGAACATCGACCGCTACTCTATAGGTACGGCTGGATGTTACGGGTGCGTCGTTCACTGCCGTCACAGATACGTGCTTAGAGAGGGACCACACGCGCAACTGTACGGTGAGGGACCGGAGTACACATCGCTCGGCGCCTTCGGAACAATGGTTGACTGCAAAAAAATGGAGACTGTTCTCGTGGCTAATCACCTAGTAAACAAGTACGGGCTGGACACGCTCGAGACGGGAGGGCTCATCGCTTGGGCTATGGAACTCTACGAGAAAGGAATAATCGACGACAAGGTGACGGACGGCTTGAAACTCGAGTGGGGTGACGAGGGGGCGGTGTTCGAGATGATACGCAAAATCGCCTTAAGAGAGGGCTTCGGCAACACCCTTGCTGATGGATTCCGACCAGCTATAGCCAAGTTTGGCAAGGGTTCAGATTACTACGCTATCGAGGTCAAAGGCATGAGCAACCTGCACTCGGACGAGCGTCCCACGCCCAGTTTCGCCCTCAACATAGCCACAGCCACAAGAGGAGCTGACCACCTGAGGAGTCGTCCAGCCGTCGACATGTACGGCTTGCCAGAAGAACTCTTAGTCGAGGTTTACGGTGCGCCTGTTGCGTCGGACTACACTTCCTACGACGGTAAGAGCAGAATGGTCTGGTGGCAAGAACTCCTCTACGCTGTCACAGACTCGATAGGCGTGTGCAAGTTCCAAACAGTGTTCTGCGCCCTTCACGCCCCAAAGTGGGAGGAATTCTCAAGGCTGATTCGGTTGGCAACCGGAATGGAGTTGTCGAAGGCTCAACTGATGCAGATAGGCGAGAGGATATGCACGCTTGAAAGAACGTTCAATCTCAGAGAGGGATTTACCAGAAAAGACGACACCCTTCCCGAGCGCTACTTTAAGGAACCGACGCCCATGGGACTACCAATCGCCAAGGGCAGGAAAATCGACAGAGAGCGCTTCGAAAAAATGCTAGACGAATACTACGAGCTTCACAACTGGGACAAAAACGGCGTTCCAAAGAAGGAAACTCTGGAAAAGCTGGGCTTGGACAAAGAACCCACCCATCTCTTGTAGGAGTGTCGGGGATGCAGAAGATTTTGTTCATCGACCCAGAGAAATGCACGGGCTGTCGAATGTGCGAAACCGCCTGCTCGATGCATCACGAGAAGGTTTGCAACCCGAACAGAGCGAGGATTCACATCGCTAAGTGGGAGACAGCTGGACTATACGTGCCAATCGTGTGTCTACAATGCGAATCCCCAATCTGCGAGACGGTCTGTCCAGTTCGCGCCATTAAGAAAGATGAAAAGACAGGCGCATTGCTCGTCGACTACAACCTCTGCGTCGGATGCCGCCTCTGCGCCCTATACTGCCCCTTCGCTGGGGCGGGAATAGACACGGCAACTGGTAAAATCATAAAGTGCGACTTGTGTGATGGAGACCCTGTCTGCGTGAGGTTCTGTGACCCAGAAGCTCTACAATATGTCAAGGCGACGAGGGCGAACATGATGAAAATGCGAAAAGCAGCCGAGCGGTTCTCAGAGCTAATGCAAAAGCTCTTGGCTCCTTAAGACCTGACTATAGACGCCGCTTGCTCAATTATTTCTGTGACATCGTAAATTTTTATGCCCAGCGACTTTTTAACCGAGGCATGTCGAAGATTAACATTACACGCTGGACACGCTGTCGTAAGCGCATCCACACCTAAGGGCACAACATCGCTAGCAAGCCTAACATAAGCGGAGTTAACGCTTACAGGATAGTTAAACGACCAGAGTCCCCCTCCTGCGCCGCAACATCGGGCGCGTCTTTTGCTCAGTTGCATCTCAACGAGCTTTAGGTTAGGCACGGCTTTCAAAGCATTGCGGGGCTCGTCGAAGACGTTGCAGTGTCGTCCGAGCGAGCAGGGGTCGTGATAAGTCACTTTAAGATTTAACTCTCCCAGTCCAAGCTGTCCGTCTTTTATCAAATCGCAAACAAACTGAGAAGCGTGCACAACTTCACATGGCATTTCAACATTCAAGACTTCTGGATACAGCTTGGCGAAGGTGTAGTAGCAACCGGCACACGAAGTGACAAGAACTCTCGCTGCGGTTTCTTTCACCCGCTTAACTACGCGCAAGGCTACATCTTTCGCTTCGTTCCATAGCCCCGAGGCTAACAAAACATAGCCGCAACAGCCTTCCCTTTCGCCGAGAAGGGTGAAATCAACTTCGGCTTTACTCATGACATTGACAAGTGCCTTAGCGGTGTTTGGAGTGCGTGTAGCCACTACGCACCCGACCCAGTAGAGGACGTCCGCAATCCGTGGAAAACTCGGTTGCCGAAGCCCTTTCATCCAAGAGACACGTCTGTCAACGGGCATTCCGCTCGGGTCGCCAACTTCAGAGATGCTTTTGGCGGATTCGGTGAAAGCGGCTGGCGTTAAGCCCTTCTCTGCAATATTGCGGCGTGCATACATTACGGCTTTTCGAACCTGTGTTTCTTGGAAGCACTGAGCGAAGCAGAGTCCACAGAGGCTGCACGTATAAAGGACATCAACCAGCTTTGGAGAAGGCTGTAACTCTCTTGTGGATATGCCGCGCATGAGAAGGGCTCGACCTTTCGAAGCCCATGTCTCGATGTCGTTGAAAGACGACGCCACAGTGCAGTAGCCGCTGCAAACTGTGCAGTCCAAGCACTGACGAGCTGGCAAGCCTTGAAACAGTGATTTTAGAGCAAGAGCGTAATTCCTAAAGGTGCCGTGACCAGCTCTAAAAATTTCCTTCACAAGTTCTGCAGCCTGCTCTCTTTCTTCTGCCTTCTTCGGAATCTCAAGTTTCGGAGGAACAACATCATCAAGCAAAACTATAGGAGAACTAACAGACACGGAGACTTTGATTTTTCCATCGCTTCTGCGTATTAATGTGAACTTTTCCTTTCCGGCTAGCTCCATCACTTGTTCTGCTTGCTCGTTAGAATTAACTCTCACGATTAAATTTAACTCCGAGTACCGACGCTTTTTGAAAAAATGCTCATACGAGTAAACATAACGGTCTTCGACATCCGTAAGAACGTTTTTGGGTCCAACCACTTCTCTTAAACCTGCAACAATAGTTGCTTCTGCTTTGTCCATGTCAACCGAACTCGTCCACTCTGAAAGCGAATTATAGCCTCTTCCAGGGTAGTGCAGAAACTATGAAGTAGCTGCGGCTTTCTAAAACTGTTTCTCTCAAAATCAAGTGAAACACATGGAAAAATGTTTTCAACGGCGACTACTTGAGCTTGGCGCCACATTTCAGACAGTATTCAGACCTTGCGGGGAGGTACTCCGCACCACAGCTCCCACACTTAGCCATGTATGGTCCGTAAGGAACCCGCGGGTCCCCTCCTTCGGCAATGAAAGCCCGGATTTTTTCCATTTCGGTTTTTCTCTTCTGCTTGAAGGACCATAGGCCTTCAGTGGGCTCCATTGAACCGAGGTTGAGAGCGAACCAAGCCTTTCCGTGCTCCCACGTGGGACGCCAGACCAGTTCTTTCCACCAGTTGTGGTGAACCTTGTAGTACCAGAGGCTGGACGGGGATAGCTGTTTCATTCTGTCGATGTACTCTTTCACTTTTTCGTCTAGTTTGTCTTTCGGCACTACCTCGTTCACTACGCCGTACTTGAGGGCCTCTTCCGCGTTTATCTGTGAGCTTAGGAGAACCATCTCAGCCGACTTCTTTATGCTCATGTGCAGAGGAAGCCACTGAGACAGTCCCCCGATAGAAGTCATGCCAACCCTGGGACCAGGCGAAATGAATCTTGCGTGGTCCGCAGCGATGGCGAGGTCGCAACAAGCGACGAACTCCCAGCCACCCCCTGCTACGGCACCGTTTACTCGGGCAACAACCGGCTTTCCACAGTGCATTATCATGTCGAAGACTCTACCGTAGAACTCCCCCCACTCCCAGAACTTCCACGGCTTTTTGTTGTATATCTCGGCGTACTCGTTCACGTTTCCACCCGTGCAGAAGGCTCTGTCGCCCACACCAGTCATCACAACGAATTGGACGGAATCGTCTCCCATGGCTCTCTCATAGGCGGTGTACAACTCCTTGAGAGTCCCAAGGACGTATGAATTCATCTCTTCAGGGTTGTTGATGGCAATACACGCAGTGTGATCATACCAGTTGGGATCGTACTTGACGGTCCGCCAGTCTTTTGGATCCCCAGATGGATACCAGTCATACTCCCTTTCCGACATATCTATCACGGCTGTGTGTGATTACTTCGGTGTGTATTTAAGACTTACTTGAGAAGAAGAGATGAATGGGGATTCCCCCGCGCACGCAGCGTATAGCTTCGTTCTCTCTATTCTAAGATCGCTTTCTCAATTCGTAGATTACCTTGTCACCCAACAGTTTCACTGGGGTCAGTTTTAGCTGCATTCCAATCTTGATTTCTTCTTCGCCTATGTCTTTGCTTAGGGGTGCAAAAACTGTCGGTCCTTCCTCGAATTGCGCGACAGCGAGCACGTAGGGCGCGTCGTATCTGAAGCTTGTTGGAGCAAAGTGAACGTTTGTGTATGTGACTAATCGGCAGTTTCCGCTTAGTTCTATCCACTCTGTTTCGCCTGAGAGGCAGTCACAGTCAGCTCTAGGGGGAAAGTACACACGCTTGCAGTTCTTACACTTCGAACCCATTATCTTGCCCTGCTCCAAATACCTCATAAAGTCGTGAACCTTGGTCTCAGCCACGTAACTGACCTTGCCAAACCTCCCGAAGCTCATCCCCACCTTCACCTCTTCAAAATCGTCACGGCGCAGTACATGCCTATCCCACCCAGATTGTGCGCCAACGCCACCTCCGCCCCTTTAACCTGCGTTCCACCAGCCTCTCCGCGGAGTTGTTGAACCAAGGTTCGGATTTGCGAGGTGCCGGTCGCGCCCACTGGATGTCCTTTTGCAAGTAGTCCTCCGTCGACGTTTACGGGAATCTTTCCGCCCAAGTAAGTCTGCTCTTCCTCAACTAGTTTTCCGCCTTGACCCCGCTCGCAGAAGCCCAAGTCCTCGTAGTTGATGATTTCTGTTATGGTGAAGCAGTCGTGCACTTCGGCGACGTCTACGTGTTTGGGCGTGATCCCCGCCATCTTGTAGGCTTGTCTAGCCGCCTCGACACTGCACGTAAACGACGTGAGAGAGGTTCCTCTGCTGGTGAGGGACATAGGGCTGGAAGCCAAGCCCAAGCCGGCGACCCAAACGGGTGTGTCTGTTATTTTTTTGGCTTTTTCTTCGCTGGCGAGTATGATGCAGGCGGCTCCGTCTGAGTTGGCGCAGCAGTCAAACTGCTTCAACGGGCTGGCGATTAGACGCGACTTCAGAACCTCTTCAACCGTTATTTCCTTCTGGAACATTGCCCTCGGGTTTTTGGCTCCGTAGAAGTGGTTTTTGACAGCCACTCTGGCCAGTTGTTCCTCGCTTGTTCCATACGTATGCATGTGGGCGTTGGCGTACATGGCGAAGTAGGCTGGCATGGTTGGACCGAAGGGTGATTCCCACATTACGTCGCCTGAACGACCCATGACCTCTTGAATCTCGTCCGAGCGCAGTTCAGTCATCTTCTGAAAACCTATAACTGCGACGAGGTTGTGGAGCCCCGAGCTTATCAGAGCCCAGGCATTCCTGACGCCCACGCCGCTGGAGGCGCAGACGGCTTCCACGTTGTAGGTGGGTTGAGGGTTCAAGCCTAAATATTCGGCTATGACGCCTGCTGGTGTGCGTTGCTTGTCGTAGTGGGTTGCGCTGCAAACTATGCTGGCTTCGATCTCGCCTCGCGTTATGCCAGCGTCTTCCAGCGCCTCCTTGAAGGCTTCGAAGGCGATTTCTTTAATTGAGGCGTCTGGGCGTCTGTCAAACTTTGTTTGCCCCACTCCAACTATGGCGACTTTTCTCATAGTGCTATTCCACGCTTAAAGGTAAGACGGTTTTAGTGTTTGAAGTAAGATATCACCTTTTCCGCATAGAGGCTGCATGATTCCTTCATCATTTTTGGCGGGACAAAGAAGGGTGAGATGAAGTGGCGCACCCCAGCCTCCACATACTTTTCGATTCTGCCCATCACGTCTTCTGGCGAACCGAAAATCACAGGCGACTTGTCCACAACCTCGTCTGGGATTTCCTGTGCCTTCTGCAGAAAGCGCTCGCCTACTTCCGGATTGAAGACGAGGTTGTATGTCATGTCGAACTCTTTGGTTGGAACCGGATAGCCGAGTCTCTCGATTATTCTCGGTCTTGAGAGCAAGTAGAGCTTGGCTGGCAACAGCACGAGCTGGCGGGCTGTGTCGTAGTCTTTGGCTATAACGACATAGATGAAGAGTCCTGGCTCAATCTCAGGCGGGTTGTCCCATCCCATTCCATCCCAGAACCTTCCAATCTTGCTCGCCTCAGACAACACATAATCTAGACCTTCTCGATATTCGTCTGGCTGAACCGAAGCGGGAACCCAACCGTCGCCGAACTCGGCTACCATTTTCATGGTTCGAGGCGAGTTTCCCGCAATGAAGAGGGGAACGTGGGGTTTCTGGACGGGTTTGGGCTGGAGGAAGGCTTTTCTCAGTTTGTAGTAGGGTCCTTCGTAGTCCACGAACTCTTCTGTCCAGAGCTTCCTCATAGCTCTCAGTGCGTCTATTGTTCTGGAAACTGGCTTGTCCCAGACTATGCCGTAGGGGTTTAGGTTCATGGCTTCTCCTATGCCCACTCCCATTATAGCCCGCCCATTTGATAAGATGTCGCACGTTGTTGCCATCTGAGCCAAAACCGCAGGATGATGCCTATAGGTGTCGCTGACGCACGTGCCCAACCGTATCCGCCTCGTCTGCAAAGCAACCGCAGACAGAACAGACCAAGCCTCGAGGGCGTCCCATCTTCTGATGCCGAAGCCAACGGTGTGGTCGGGCATCCAGAAAGAGTCGAAGCCCACGTTTTCGGTATAGACCGCCAACTCACTTATCGTGTCCCAAGGGTAGGGAGCGCACTCGTACCCGAATTTCAGTTCTTCTGCAACGTTTTTGGAAATCATTGTTTTCAACTCTTTATTTTATTAGTCTTCTTTTCATCAAATTAATTGATACAATGAAGAAAATTATTGTAGCAACCATCAGCCAAGCAAAGCTTAGCAGTAGGGAAAGCTCAAACCTTCCCAAAATTAGGTTTCTTGTCAGTGCAACAGTGTGTGTTAATGGGAAAAAGAGTTGAGCTATCGTCTGAGTTAGCGGAGGAAGAACCGTTATTGGAAAGAAGGTTCCGCTGAACAAGAACATGGGAGTAATTAAGAGAAATTGGGGATAGTTGAAGGCGTCTATGTTTGGCACAACGGCGGTGAAACACATGGCTACGGAGGCAAAGAGCAGACCCGCAAGAAACGACAAGGGAGGTATTAGTAGCGCTAACGGACTCAAAACCAAACCGAAAAGCGCTATGATGACTAAGACTATAGACGAGTTGACTAGGCTTTTGGTGGCGCCCCATAAGAGTTCACCAGCTATAACCTCCTCTAGATTAACAGGTGTGGCAATGATTGCGTCAAAGGTCTTCTGATAGTACATGCGCACGAAGGAGGCGTAAGTGCACTCAAAGAAAGAACCGAACATCATGCCGATGGCTACGAGAGAGGGAGCAATAAACTGAACGTAGGAAACACCAGGTTCAATATCATGGACGAAGAGTCCTAGACCAAAACCCATGCCCAGTAAATAAAGCACTGGCTCCAGCATGGGTGGAACGAAATTCACCTTAAACGTCTTCATAAAAACGTCTCTGTCCCTCATCCAGACCTTCCAAACCCTATAGCTCAGTTTGGGCAGTCTAAAGTTGGCAGTGATTGCTCCACCCTTCATTCTCTCAGCCTCCTCCCGGTCAACTTCAGGAAAACGTCTTCAAGATTGGCGTCTCTAATAACCGCTTCCTTTAGGGGAAACTTCTTCAGAATCTTCGTAAAAACCCCTCTTGGTTCATTGACAAAGACGTGGATTTTCTCGCCCACAACCTCGGTTCTGACATCTTTGAAACTACTCCGGAGAAACTTTTCAACTTCCTCACTGTGAGGAACTTCTAAAACCTCCTCGCCTATGTGCTTCTTGACGAGCTCTGAGGGCTTGCCTTCCTCAATTATCTTACCATAATCCATAACCACTATTCTGTCGCAGAGTTGAGCGGCTTCCTCCATGTAGTGTGTTGTCAAGATAACCGTGACACCTCTCTTCTTTAGGCTGCGAATTCTCTCCCAAATGAGGTGGCGCGCTTGTGGATCTAGGCCGGTGGTGGGCTCGTCCAAAATCAGAATCTGAGGCTCATTGATTAGAGACCTAGCCAGAATCAGACGCCTCTTCATTCCTGCTGACAACTGGTCGATGATGACATTTTTCTTTTCGTCCAAAGCCAAGAATTTGAGCAGGTCTTCAGCGCGTTCTGTGGCTTCTTCTCTTGGAATGTCAAAGTATCTGGCGTAAACGAGTAGGTTGTGCAGCACCGTGAAGTCTGGGTCGAGGTTGTCTTCCTGCGGAGCCACGCCTATCATGCTCTTTATCTCTCTCGCGTCCTCGGTCACACTCTTGCCAGCCACGTATAATCGCCCAGAGGTCAAGGGCAGAACGCAGTGAACCATTTTTATTGTTGTCGTTTTCCCAGCGCCGTTCGGACCGAGAAAGCCGAAGCATTCACCCTTGAAAACCTTGAAGTTGATGCCGTCGACTGCCTTGAGCTCTCCGAATTTTTTGGTCAGACCCTCAGCCTGGATCAGAACCGATGGCTCCACAGTTTCACGCTCATATCTAATTTGCATAGTCTGTGATGCTCTCTTAAGAAAATTCCCCTCTTTATAATCAAAATCTGGTAACAGTCTCTGGGAAACAACCTTTAAAGAATAGAAGCGCAATATGATTAAAGTCAAAACGCTCTGATTTGTGTTTAATATGAGATGTGAGCACCATGAGTGAAGAGGCGACCAAAAGTCGGTTCCCGATTCAATCTCTGCTTTCAGCCAGATTGTTGCTCTCTCCGAGATTGGCTGAAGGAAGAGTTTACTTCCTAAGTGACATGAGTGGTGTGATAAGCCTATACGCTATGGACCAAAATGGGAGCTTACCCGAACCCCTACTGCCAGCTGGTCTCGCCCTGCAGAACCCACACCTAATGACGGGTTACAACTATTTCGTTTTACCCAAACTTCACAAGGTTCTTGTAATGATTGACGAGAACGGAAACGAGAACTATCAGCCTTGCTTCGTTCCCTTAGAAGGCGGTATTCCAGAACCAATCTTCGGCGACAAATACAAGAGTGAACAGTTGGCTTGCCTCCACAGCGACGTAAAGACAAACATCGCCTACTTCTTTCGAGATGACCGAAAAACTCCGAACATGGAATGCTTGAAGACTGATTTAGCTACCCTTGAAACCACTTCTCTAGGCAAGAGCATATATGGCAACTACTTCAACGGCGTCAATCGAGATCACTCCACTGTCATTCTCTCCGATGGCTATACCGCTGGAGACAACGTTCTCTACATTTGGCGCGAGGGGATGCCCGAAAGGCAACTCCTATACGGGGTTCCTCTGGAAAAGAGAACAAAGGATCAACAAATCAAGCTGCCCAACATCGGAATGTGCAATTTTACGCAAGACGGCAAAGGACTTCTCTTCAGGTCGAACATCTTCAACGATGATGGAAGCGTCAGCCACCTCTCGCTTGACGACCCAGTCAACGTCACCGAAGTGCCAATCTCTGGAATTCAGCACAAAGGAATGGGAGAGCTTGTAGAAGTCAAACATGTGGATGCAAACCGTTTTCTGGTAGAGTACAACATCGACGGTTGCTCTTGGTTGTTTGAGTGTCTATTCCAAAAAAATGAAGCCAAAATGTGGTTGGAGGTAGAACGCACTCTCTGCGGTCTCCCGCCCCTATCAGAAGGTGTGCTTTTAGGAGTTGACTTTGAGGTGGAAGAGAAAGCGACTGAGCCCAGAGTCCGATACGTCCTCTCGTTCACAAGAGCCAGTAGCCCAGCTCAGCTTTACCTCTACCTCTCCGAAGCCCACACAAAAGCTCCAAAAGTGCTGTCTAGAGAGCGCGTTCTAGGCATCGACCAGAGGTTTCTTTCCAACGGGGAGGACGCAAGCTACACAAGTTTCGATGGGCTTAGGATATCAGCGCGGTTGTATCTTCCTTCTGAACACTTAGGTTTCAAAGGACCCAGACCCTTGGTCTTGTATGTGCACGGAGGCCCGCAGAGTCAGGAGCGCCCGGATTTCACCTGGTTTTCGATGCCACTGATTCAGTTCTTGACTCTGAACGGGTTTGCAGTGTTTGTTCCCAATGTAAGAGGTAGCAGCGGTTATGGTCTAAAGTACATGAAACTCGTGGACCATGACTGGGGCGGCAACGATGTGCTCGACCACGTTGAAGGATTGAAGATGCTGGAGAAGGATTCTCGCATCGACTCATCGAGACGAGCCGTTATAGGGCGCTCTTACGGCGGCTTCATGACCCTAACACTCGCGTCCAGACACCCAGAGCTCTGGAAAGTCGCGTGCGACATGTTCGGTCCATACGACTTACCTTCCTTCATCTATCGGCTTCCTGAATCGTGGAGGATCTTCTTCATTCTATCAATGGGACATCCCGAAAAAGACAGAGAATTCCTGCTCGAACGCTCGCCAAAAACCTACCTGAAGAATCTCAAGTGCCCGATGCTGATCATTCAAGGAAGAAACGACCCAAGAGTGCTTGAAGCGGAATCCAGAGAAGTTGTTGAGAACCTCCGGGCGAACGGAGTTGAGGCAGAATTCCTTGTTTTTGAAGATGAGGGACACGATGTCATAAAGTTCAAGAACAAAGTGCTCTGCTACACCAAAATCGTCGACTTCTTCAAGAAGTACCTCAACCCATAAAAAATACTTACAGATATACGCGCGTGTTCAGTGAGACTTTTAGAAGTATCTAAATGCTTAAACTACATTGCACTAACCAAGAAACTGACGCGTGAAGTCGCTCTGAAAAAAGAGGATGGAAGAATAGTGGAGCATTAGAATAGCTGGTCCTTTTTTATCCAGTCTGGATACCATTGGTAGTGCTCTCTTGGCTTTGCCTCTTTCAAGCCTTTGTACGTGGCTTTCGCCAGGGCTATGTTGCCTCGCCTGTCTCTATACAGTTTCACGAGTCCTTTGGCTTCAAGAGAGGTCAAAAGCTGGTCGAGCTGCTGGTCCGTCACGTTTGCCAACACCTGTTTTAGGTCGCTTCGGCTCATGAACAAGCCTGGGTTCACGCAGTAGTCTTCAGCCAAGGTTCCTAGCAGTGTTTTCTCGTTGACCTCGCTGATTATGGCTGGTTTGATAGTGGAGATTGGCACTCCGAGTTTTGGGTGTATCTGCCGACATGGCATCTTCAACTCGTCAGCCATGACTCTCAACCCCTGCCTATACAGGACCATTCTCATGACCTCGCTTGTTCCAGCGCCTATCTGGTTGACCTTGGCGTCTCGCATGAACTGCTCAACGGGGTAGAAGCGCGTCCAACCGTCCCCGCCCATCACCTGCTGCGCGTCAACCATCAGTTTCTCGTAAGCCTCAGACGCATAGAGCTTAGCCAGTGTTGCCTCCATCACGGCGTCCACCTTCATGTCCATGAGATGGGCTGAGTGATAGGTTAGGAGTCTGGCAGTTTTTAGGGCTCCGAACATGTCGGCTATCTTGAACTGGTTCACCTCGTACTCGATTGTTGGTTCACCGAACTGCAGACGTCGCTGAGCATGACCGACGGCGTATTTTATGGCTTCCCTCATCGGACCCAGCATTCCCGCGGCGAAGAGATTGCGTTCGAAGTTGAGTCCGTCAACCAGAACTTTCCAGCCGTCACCCTCAGCGCCGATTCTGTGAGACACTGGAACCCTCAAGTCGTCGAAGCTCAGGTAGCCGTTGGGCAAGCCAACCCATCCTCCGAGCTCGTTTATCTTCTCCACATAGAACCCAGGCATGCCCTTCTCAATGATGAAGGCGCTGAGATGCGCGTACTTGGCCTTGTCTTCGGTTCGCTCGCTCGTCTTGGCGTACACGCAGTAGATGTCAGCCACACCCGCGTTGGTGATGAAGCGCTTCTTGCCGTTCATGATGTACTCGTCGCCCACTAACGTGGCGGTTGTCTCTATGCCAGCTGCATCAGAGCCGATTGATGGCTCAGTGATGCATATAGCTCCTAGTTTGCCCCTTGCGATTTGGGGTAGCCACCTCTGCCTCTGGTCCTCATTGCCAAACTTTAGAAGCTGTTCGACGCCGCCGAACATCGTCACGGAGTAGGAACCAGTCAACGCTGAGCAGACGCGGGCTAGCTCCTCAGCCACGATGCAGCAGCCAGTCACGCCTGTGTCTGTGCCTCCGTATTTTTCTGGAATTGACGCGCCGAACCATCCTCTTTCGGCGACTCCTTTCAGGAGGTCGGCTGGGAACTCTTTGGTCCAAGCGATTTCTTCTCCTCTCGCCAAGTTGGCGTCTGCGAACCTTCTGGTCTCTTCGGCTAGTTTCTTTTGTTTTTCGTTCCACCATGTGTATGTTTCCATCA
>Ga0315310_10002030_pt1 | contig 12718 bp, 9 predicted proteins | sample TDP5_MG_FD_203630 | JGI IMG/M metagenome (GOLD analysis project Ga0315310, IMG submission 203630) | Freshwater sediment microbial communities from Lake Towuti, South Sulawesi, Indonesia - TDP5 | ecosystem: Environmental > Aquatic > Freshwater > Lake > Sediment | place: Indonesia: South Sulawesi... | reverse complement strand
ACTTCCAACTTCACTGCGCGGAACAAAAACTGTGAAACCTCCAATCTTGGTGATGCCATCACCCCTCTCGCTTATCCCTTGGATGATCACCTCATACTCTCCTCCTTCGGCTATAGCAGGTCTGCCGGACAACTCTTTGGACGGCTCAACTTTTCTCAGCGCCACAGGAGCCTCAGGAATGAAGCTTGCAGGTGCAACCACTTTGGAAGGTATCTCAATCTCAAACTCATCAATCCTAGTTTCAGGTTTAAACTTCAGCGCGGTCGCGGTGGATTTCGGCTCTTGAGCTCCAAGCCGCATAGCTTCAAATTGAGCTTTCGGCACAGATTCAGCTAGCCTAGCTTCAAGCTCAACTATTCTTGCTTGAAGTTCACCTATTCTAGCCTCTAATTTGCGGGTCCTAATCTCAGCCTCACGTTTCGGTATAGAATCCGCCAACTTCGCCTCAAGATCCTCAAACTTCGCTTTCGGGACGGTTTCCAACAAGTCAGATAGACGCTTCAGCTGAGCCTCGATCCCTTGAACCCTTAGTTTCAGTGATTCGAAGTCTAATGCTCGGCTGTCTTTCTCGAGCAGAATCGTTTGCCCTCATCAAGAACGGATTGAGAACTCTTTTAAACTTGATGTTGGAATTTGACGAACCCTCATTTTCCAAGTATCATCGGAGAGATTCTCGATTGCTTCAGGTTTAAGGATAGATGAAATTGAGGCTCTCTTGAAAACGAAATAAGGGATCCCTTATTTATTTTCAGAAGAGGCGTATTCTTCATGTCGCTTCAACGCAGAGTGCAAAAGCTCAGAGGAACGGCTGAGGCGAGGAAGAAACCTTCCAAACGTGTTCCATACCAAACATCAAAAACATGCCAAATAAAAAATCAAGGCATCTTTTCTCTGTCTGCCATGGCCTGCTTGGATTTCTCAATCACTACTTTAAGGGTCCACGGAGTATTTCAAATACCCCATGGGTCAGCTTCTTATAATCTCTAGGCGGCATCTTTGGACCTAGTAGAACTCCTAATAGTTTATCGTAGCTTTCGACCTCAAACACACTAACAAAGTGATATTTCCTGTTGTCTGGTGCGTAACGCCCTTTATAACCAACCCCGTCCGCTTCAGCACAGGCAGCTCTCACTTTTTCATCCAACTCCTTAAGCTCTTCAGCAGTTCCAAACCAGTCGAAATACAATAATACTATCACGGCTTCTCACCTCACTCTCTTCTTCTTGGTACTTGTACAACTCCCACCTCAGCAACACGTTTACCCTCGAGCACTTTCTATCAGCTTGAGCCATAGCAGGAAGGCATATATGAAAACCCTCTACAGATTCTTTTCAAGCGGTCTCGCTTGATCGAGGTCGAGTTAGACGACCTCGAGAAGGTCGGTAGGGAGATCTCCAACCTTCTTGAGAAAAAGTTGTGAGCGGAGGTAGTTTTGAAGGGGAGCAGATTAATTGTGTCTGACAAGAAGGATGGCTCAAGGTTCGGGGTCAAGGATGTAAAGATTCACATGAAAGTTAGGTGGGAGATACGGCATCGTATTAAGCCAGGGGATATAGGTTATCTCACTTATCTTCACGGGATCTTGTATGCAAAAGAATATGGCTATGACGAAACATTCGAAGCCTATGTTGCTTCTGGAATTGCAGAATTCGTTCAATCGTTCAGCCCTGATGAAGACCGAATTTGGCTGGCAGAGACAAACGGTCGGATTATCGGTTCCATCGCCATCGTCGGACATTCAAAAGTAGAGGCACAACTTCGCTGGTTCCTTGTTCATCCCGACTATCGAAGACTCGGTATTGGGAAAGAACTCCTGCAGGAAGCACTTCAGTTCTGCAAGGAGCATAAGTACAAAATCATATTCCTTTGGACCACAAGCGAACTATCGGCAGCGAGTCATCTCTACACATGCTTCGGCTTCAGAAAAATAGAAGAGAAAACGCATGAGATTTGGGGAAAGAGGGCCACAGAAGAAAAGTATTATCTATACCTATGAATGCGCACGCTTCTTCCACATGTGCTGCGGGCTGGGATTCGAACCCGTCGTATACTGGCGGTGTCTCCCGTAAATCCCCTCTTTTCCCTAGAGGAGCAGCATCGAGTTCAATCTCTAAGACTTGAAAATTCTACACAGTCGACCCAGAGCAAAAGGGCAGTAATGTACTATCAATCCTAGAATGACAACAGGTGGCCGAAGGCTGCAGTGTCGTGAAACTTTTCTTTTGGATATATAAGGTTAACTGTTTAAATACTAATTAACAAGAAAGATACAAGCAACATATTCACGGCACATATACTACATGAGAAGATAGACTAGATTTTCGTCCATGTAACCATTGTTCTTCTGCTCTATAGTATTTGACTTCTGATTTCGGAAAGCTGCTGAAAGGGATCATGCTCAAAGGATTTGAGCGGATATAAAAACCGTTGAGCATGAGCTTTGATGTCTTTCTGCTCAATAATGTTGAGCATTTATGTATTTGGTTGAGCAAGCCTATCTTGGTGAAGCTCGGATACTTTACGGTAATCCGTTAGAGGTTCTCGATCACTTCTCCATTCTCAGGCCTGATGATATGTTTGACTTGTTCACCCAGTCTGCGATGTGGCTGACCAGGAATATCTTCTTGAAGGGCTAATTCTATCGAAACTTCTTAAGATAAGAGTAACGGTCCCGAAAGAGAGGGCGTTTAAGGATAAGGGCGATGTAAAGGCAATATTGACGTACGCAAAGCTTCTTCATCGCTGCTAATATACACGTAGACGGTGTTGGCTGGGACTTGTGAAGAAAGAGAAGCGTCGAAAATGAGAGAATTAGAAAGCACTTAGTTTAGTGCAAATTTCAATTATGCGTTTGATCTGCGAACCTGTCGGACATATAATAGGCAAAGTCACGCCGGACGATCTGTATTCCCTAATTCTTTCGCGGATTCTCTCGGCAGTACCAGACGCTGTGTATATGTCTAGCATCTCATCTGTGACTAGATCCGCTGCCATACGAGAATCGCCTTTGTCGACGGCTTGTCGTATCGATACTACATCACGAAGATCGAAACCGTCTAGACTAAGAGACCTCTCACTGGAATGGGCTAAGACATGCGCTAGGTATGCTTTCGTAGCAAGACTATCTATCTTACCGCGATAAGAGATGCAAGATGGGATGTAACAAGCTATATCGACCTTCGAAGAATCTCTTCCGCTCTTCGCAGCGCCAGTCTTCACATTTTGAACTGAAAGAGCTATTTGCTTTGGGGACAACCCTGATGTCATTAGGACGCCATCGCCTATTTCTCCGGCGAGTTGCAACATCTTGGGGCCAATTGCTCCAATGTATATGGGCACATATCTTCTGATCGGCATGAGTCTGCCTAGAGTATAGGGGTTAACTCCTAGCTTGATGTCGTGAATGCTAAAGCGTAAGCCTCGGTGATCAACCTGTTCGCCAGCCATCAATCTTCTAATGATACTCACGCTTTCTCGCATGACCGATAGAGGTTTTTGGAATTGAATTCCCATCTTCTCGATGAGAGGCTTGACTCCAGTCCCTATTCCAAGAATTGCTCTTCCTTTCGACATCTCATCGAGCGTCGCTATAGTCTGTGCTATGACTACTGGCGGTCGAGTGTAAGCACTGATTATTCCTGTTCCAAGTTTGATCTTTCTAGTAGCCTGTGATAGAAAAGCCAGTATGGAGACAGCGTCTCTAAGATAGTAGTCCTCGGCGATCCAGAAAGACTCGTATTCAAGCTCTTCTGCCAATCGAGCATATCGAGCTATCTCCATCGTTCTAAGATCGCCTGTGAATCCTATACCCAAACGCTGCAAGATTCCTCACCATTCAATAGATTATAGAACATGGACAGGCTTCTAGGAGTGAATTAACAACTTGTACAACGTGGTGGATCAGTCCGGATAGTGGCAGGCTACAACGTGCTCAGCGCTTACCTTCATAAGCTCTGGAACTCTTTGTGAGCATATCTTGTCTGCTTTGGGGCATCTTGGGTTAAACTTGCATCCGGGAGGGGGATTCACCAGGTTGGGCACCTCTCCTCTCAGAATTACTCTAGTCCTCCTGCGTTTGGGGTCTGGAATTGGAACGGCTGAGAATAAAGCTTGCGTATACGGATGAGATGGTGCTTTGAAAATATCCTCTGCCCGCCCCTTCTCCATTATGCTCCCTGCGTACATGATAGCGACCCTGTCGCTCATGTGAGCGACTACTCTCAGATTGTGAGAGATGAACATGTAAGAAAGCTTGAAGTCGCTCTGTATTTTCCGAAGAAGATTCAATATCTGTGCTTGAACTGAAACATCAAGGAAAGATGTTGGTTCATCCAGTACAAGGAAGCTCGGACTAAGTGTTAGAGCTCTTGCTATAGCTATCCTCTGCTTCTGACCTCCACTGAACTCATGAGGAAAACTGTCCATATGCCATCGTTCAAGTCCAACTGTACCCAAGAGTGTTGGAATCCTTTCTTTAAGCACTTCCTTCTCATCGCCACCTTGAGCGATGATAGGTTCATACAATAGATCTTTGACCTTCATTCGCGGGTCAAGGGATGAGAAAGGGTCTTGAAACACCATCTGCATGTTCCTCCTTACTTTCTTCATCTCAGCATCACTTAGCTTGAGCAGGTTTTTTCCTTCAAAGTAGATATCTCCTCCCGTCGGTTCGACCAGAAGCATGATAGTTCTTGCTAAGGTTGTCTTTCCGCAGCCCGACTCTCCCACCACGGCCAGTGTTTCTCCCCTACCAACAGTCAGGTCTACGCCGTCGACCGCACGTACGTTATAGGTAGCCCTTGAGAAGAAGCCCATCTTAACCTGGAAATACTTCCTCAGGTTCTTTACCTCCAGAATCGCATCTGGCATCTGAACCACCTATTCTTTGCAGTTGCACATGAGACACGAGACGTAGTGTCCTTGCTCTACCTCAAGAAGATTCGGCTTAATGTTCCTACACGACACTTTTCCCAACTCGCATCGTGGATGAAATCGGCACCCTTGAGGCGGGTTTACCAAATCTGGTACAACCCCTTTGATTACATGGAGGAGGTCTTTCTTCTCTGCCGCAAGACCTGACTTGCTCGGCAGAGAGGCGAGTAAGCCTTGAGTGTACGGATGCCTCGGATTCTCGAAAAGTCTCTTTACATCGCTCTTCTCTATTATTTGTCCAGCATACATCACAGCAACTTTATCGCATGTCTCCGCTACGATTCCTAAGTCATGCGTTATCAGCATAACAGAAGCACCGATATTGGTGACCAATTCCTTAACCAACTCTAGGATTTGGAAGCCGATTGTAACATCTAGAGAGGTGGTCGGTTCATCGGCTATGAGCAGTCTAGGGTTGCAGGAAAGAGCGATCGCGATCATCGCTCTTTGCATCATACCACCGCTTAACTCATGTGGATATTCCTTAGAAACTCTCTCCGGGTCTGCTATGCGAACTTTGTTGAGCATCTCGAGTGTTCTCTTTTTCGCCGTTTCTCTATCCGCTTTCTGATGAAGCGCAATGGCTTCAGCTATCTGGTCTCCAATCGTCAATACCGGGTTAAGCGAAGTCATGGGCTCTTGAAAAATCATCGAGATCTTACTTCCCCTGATGCTCCTTATCTCCTCGTCCGTCTTCTGCAGAAGATCCTCACCTTCAAAGATTATCCTTCCATCAACTATCTTGCCAGGAGGCCAACTGACGAGTCTAACAGTTGACAAAGCGACTGTAGATTTGCCGCAGCCGCTTTCTCCAACTAGTCCGAATATTTCTCCTTTGCCTATCTCTAAGTCGATGCCGTCAACTGCCTTGATCACACCTTTGTAAGTGTAAAAATACGTCTTCAGTCTTTCAATCTTCAGTAATAGTTCATATGACTCTCTACTTTCCGTAGTTGAACTAGCCTCCTATCTTCTAAGTCTAGGGTCCATTATGTCCCTTAATGCGTCTCCAAGGAAGTTGAAGCCCAAGACCACAAGCATTATTGCAAGTCCGGGAAACGTTGCGTACCACCACCATTGAGGCATGAAGGTTCGCCCTATGCTTATCATCAAGCCCCATTCAGGTGCCGGAGGTTGAGCCCCTAACCCTACGAATCCTAGTCCGGCAGCAGTTAGGATGACATATCCAACGTCCATAGAGATCTGCACAACAACAGGACCGAAGGTGTGCGGCAAGATATGCTGGAAGATTATGCGTTTTCGGCTTACACCCATAGCTCTCGCAGCTTCGACGAATGTTCGCTCACGGATGGAGAGAGCTTGACCTCTGACAAGTCTAGTGTACCACGGCCACCACGCAAGTGAGATTGCGATCATCGTGTTTGTGAGAGAAGGACCGAGAGCGGCGGCTATAGCCATTGCAAGCAGAATTGAAGGAAACGCCAGAAACATATCTGTGATTCGCATGATTGTCTCGTCAACCCAACCACCGATATAACCTGCAATTGCGCCGAGAGGTATCCCGACTGCAAGCGATATTGCAATAACCACGACTGTTATCTGAAGCGATATTCGAGTTCCGAAGATGACTCTACTGAATATATCTCGTCCCATGTCGTCTGTTCCAAAAGGGTGCTCCCAACTCATAGGTCTAAGGCTTCTTTCTAAATGAACCTCTGACACGTCGTTGGGATACGGCACGATTATAGGCGCGAACATAGCCACAAGGATCAGGCCGAGAACAATGACTATGCCGGCTAACGATAGCGGATTTTTCTTCAAGAGATCGAAAATGACGCGGTATTCCTCCATACGCGATCGCTGTCCTCTCACCCATTCTTTAATCCTGACGCCTAGTACTCCCAAAGATTCTACCTCACCCGTACCTTATCCGTGGGTCTAGGAAGGCGTAGAGTATATCGACAGTCAAATTGACTAGACTATAGACGACAGCGAGCAGAAACGTGACCCCCATTATCGCCGGATAGTCTATGAGCAACGTTGACCCTACAGCATAGAGGCCTATGCCTGGCCAATCGAAGATCGACTCAACTAAAACAGAGCCTCCCAATAGAAAACCGTAAGTCAAACCTACAACCGTTGTCGTAGGGATCATCGCGTTCTTCAAGGCATGCTTGTAGATGACTGTCCTCTCAGCGAGTCCTTTGGATCTGGCTGTCTTAATGTAGTCTTGCCTCAAAACCTCTAGCATAGATGAACGCGTGATTCTGGTAATTATCACTAGAGAACTATATGAGAGAGCGAATGCTGGCATTATCATATGTCGAAGTGTACTAATGAACACCGACAGGTTTCCAGTCAGCAAGCTATCGACCGTATACATGCCTGTAATGATCTTCAACGGGCTCTCGAGATTCACAAAAGGATCGACCCTCCCCGCGGTCGGCAAAATGTGGAGTATACTACTCAGCAATAGTTGGAGTAGTAAACCGAGCCAGAAGACAGGCATAGAGACTCCCCAGAGTGAGAATACTCTGACAGCATGATCCGTCTTCGTGTCCCTTTTGGTCGCTGAGATTATGCCTAAAGGAAGCCCTACGGCCACTGCGAGAATCATCGCCAGATTTGTCAACTCAAAGGTAGCTGGAAAATAGTCTCTAATGTCTTCGACTACTGGACGCCGGCTGTGCATCGAGATTCCTAGGTCGCCATGAAGCAGATCGTTCAGGTAGATGTAGTACTGGATGTGCAGAGGTTGATCTAAACCTAGTTCGTGTCTAGCCTGCTCAATCTGCCGCTCAGTTGCTCTAGTGCCTGCCCAGAGTCGAGCGGGATCGCTTGGGACGATACGTGTTATTGAGAAGGTTATGAGTGATACGCCCAACAAGACTATAAGCATCGTTACGATTCGTCTTGCAACATAGTATCTGAATTTCATCGAGTTCACTGCAGTAAATGTTGACTGTAACACATATTTCTTCCGAAAAAGTAGGGGGTTTAGCCGATCGTCCTATGTGCTCGTTGCCCTAGACTTCTTTGTAGATGTGGTAGTAGTCTATGTGGTACTGATAGTATGGGTCAAATTGCCATCCATGTACCCAAGATCTTGATATTCTGAAGTAGTCAAGTTGGAAGAGGAAAATCGTTGGAGCGTCTTCCACAAGTATCGCTTGCGCTTGCTTATACTTCTCGATAGCCGTATCTTTATCGGTCGCTGCTATCCCATTGCCCTCTACTATCAGGCTGTCATAGTTCGGGTTGCTGTAGAACGGCCAGTTGAAGATGCCTATCGAGTCTGTGTGAAACATCCCGTACAGATAGTCAAATGGGTCTGCATAGCTAGGGTCCCAGTTGTGTACACTGATGTGCGGCGCTGTATCAGGGTTCACGCAGAGAGGAAATAGTTCATCGAATGGAAAGGCACGTGCATCCAAAGTGATTCCCAATTTAGATAGGCTACTGGCGAACAGTTCTACACATCTTCTCACGGTGTCAACGCCAGAGTAATAGTACATAGTTAACGTGAAACCGCCGTTCGCATGCCCTGCGTCACTTAGAAGCTGTTTCGCCTTTTCCAAGTCGTAAGTGTATTTGAACAACGTATCGTCGTGACCCCAGAAGCCGAATGGAAGCGGTCCTTGCAGTTGCTCAACTCCCCCTAGGTAGATTGAGTCTCTCGCTTCGTCGTAGGGGAACGCGTATGAGAGAGCCTTCCTGACTTTCACATCGTCGAGAGGAGGTTTTTTGCAGTTGAGTCTAAAGTAGAGTGTATTGAAGCTCCGATCCTCTTCTACTTTTAGGTTTGGGTCTTTCTTCAGTTCCGCCAATTTGTCGTATGGAACCAGGTCATAGTATACACAGTCTAACTCCCCTTTCTTAAGCGCTATCTCAGCTGTACTTGGATCGCGAACCACCTTGATGATTATCTTGCTGACATGTTTGCCTTCCCAGCCTCCCCAGTATCCATCGAACTTCTTAAGTGTCACTTGCTGTCCATGGATCCAGCTCTCAAGCTGGTATGCACCGGTTCCGCATGTATGATCATCCATCCAAGCGCGTCCCAGATCGCCTTCCGTCTCATGTGCAAGAACATACGTTGGACTGAGCATGTAAAGCGTGTATGCAGCGCCTACCACATAGTCAAACGGCGTCGGCCAGTTTAATGTGAATCTTATCGTGTACAAGTCAATTATCTCTGTCTTGTTGATAACATAGAGCATATACGCTCCCGCTTGATTTATCGTCAATATTCTATCATAATTGAACTTCACCGCACTAGAGTTGAATGGTGTGCCATCGTGAAACTTCACTCCCTGTCTAAGGTGAAATGTCCAGACCATCCCGTCTGCAGACACTTCCCAAGACGTTGCCAGACGAGGCTCAGCCTTTCCTTCAGGTGTCACGTGAGCAAGGGTCTCGTACATTGGAGCCATTTGTCTCATTGAGTCATCCAATACAACCGCTGGATCAAATGACCTAGGATCTGAAGGGACTGCAAAGACTAGCGTGTCCACATCCGTACTTGGAGCACCCGGAATCGATTGGTAGTACCACCATGCACCAAGCGCACCCACAAGAATGATTATGACGATCGCAATTCCTATCTTCGCTTGCCGTCGCATCTCAAATTTCTCCAAACGCTTTTTCTTCATCTGCTCTCTCGAGTACTACTAAATTTAAGCTTTTCTGGGCTCTTGAGCCCCATTGCCCGTTCGAACATAACGATTCGAATCTTCAATGAAGAATAGCCGACCGTACGGTCTAGGGTGCTCAATGTGGTAACCTATATCGACAATATAACAGCCGGATTTAGCGACGGCAGTTCAGAAATTCGCAGACCAAGGTACTCGTCGTCCAGGACGAATATTGGTCTCTCGAGGCTTGGGATGCGGTTGCGTAGAAAAATGGTCTTGACGCTTCCGCGGAAAGGATCCAGCACGACATACCTGTCGTGGGGTGACGGAAGTCTCTCTAATGAATTCGCTTTCCTAATGATCGATTCGACAGTGGCTACAGTGTTCTCTAACACGCACAAGATTTGTAGGCTTCAGACTGAAATTGAAATCCTGCGGTCAGGAACAACCGTAAGATTTCCCAGCGATCCCTAGACAGTGCCTTCAGGTCTGTGGGCATTATTGCTCTCTCTTACATCTTGAATTATAAGATGAAACATATCTTTTGATTGAGCGAATTGTTCTACGAAGCGTACGAGATAGTCCGTTAGAGGTTCTCGATCACTTCTCCATCCTCAAGCCTGATGATATGTTTAACCTGTTCATCCAGCCCACCTATGTGGCTGACTAAGAATATCTGCTTGAAGCTTTGAGAAAGCTCCGTGTTTAGGAGATTCAATATTCCTTCCCTCCGAGCTTCGTCTGAGCTTCCGAGAGGCTCATCCAAGAACATGAATTCAGGATGCATCCCCTTAACCTCAGGAAGTAGCGCCAAGGCGAAGGCCAGCCTCATCGACAGAAGGAACTGGTCCTCTGTCCCACCTGAGAAGACATCCCTCTCCTTGAACTCTCCAGCTTCAGGGTCCCAGACCCTCAGCCTATACTCTTCGTCGAGTTGAACCGCTTTGTATCTGCCGAGAGTTATGATGGGTAAGATTTGGCCCATATACCTCTCCACATTCGGCCTCACCCTCTCTCGAAGAGCCTCAGCCGTCTTCTCAACGCCTTCAAGCGCAAGTTTAGCCACCTTAAGCTTCTTCTCCAGCTCCACAACCTTGGCCTCCTGCTCTTTGGCTCTCTCCTCGACATCCTTACGCTCCTCAAGGAAGCTCTTTGCTTCGCTATGCCTGTTTTGCTCCGACTTCAACGTCGCCTCCTTCGCTGAGATATCTTGCAGAAGCCTTTCCCTCTCCACTCTCGTCCCATCTAGCAACTCGCTTGAGAAAGAGATCTCTCCGAGCTCAGGAAGCCTGATCTCCGCAAGATTCATTTGAAGCTGAGATGCCTTTTCTTCGGTCTCCTTAAGTCTAGTCTCTGTCCCAGGTTTTGTCGTTACCTGAGTTAACAAGCCTCTGGCTCTCTCCTCGAGGACGCTCTTCTCCTTCCTGTCAGCTTCAAGTTGCCTTGACATCGCTGCTAAAACAGACTTTACTCCGGATGAAATGTTCTGAACATAGATGCCTGAGTACCTCTCTACGCTCTTGCAGAGTTGGTTAAGCCCCTCTTCAATGGACTTGAACTTCCCTTGCGATTGCTGGATTTCTGTCTCCAGACTTGATCGTTCCTGCTTCAGCCTATTCAGGAACTCTCGCTCAGTCAGATACTCTCTAGCTGCACGTTCTTGAAAGGATCTCAAAGCGAAGAATAGAATGATTCCAAATGCAGCGATAAACCCTGCATATAGCCCTACAATAGTAAACGATAGCGCGGAAGCCAGAAGGCAGATCACTAAGACGATCCATGGAGCCTTCGAAGGTTTGGCTAGCGCTCTGGCCTTCTCAGACCTCTCATGTATCTCGGAGGTAACCGTCTGCTGTCTCTCCCGTTGGCTTCTGATCGTTGCTTCAATTTCCGCCAGCTCGCTGAGGTGTTCTTGGCATCTTGCCATCGCCCCCTCAACCTTCCCAAGGTCTGAGAACTCCTTGAGCTTCTCCTGTGTCTCCTCAAGATCTTTCCCAGCGCCCTCAGCCTGTGCGATCTGCCTCTTCAAGTCTTCGATGAGAGGCTTCATCGCATCCAGTTGAGCTGAGAGCTTCTCTCTATCCTTCAGAGCCTTATCGTATGACTCGAGCTTCGTGAAGAGCTGGTCCATCGTAGCGAACTTGCTTCGAATTTCTTTGATATCTATCTCAAGTTTCCCGATGCTCCTCTCGATCTCTTCAACTTCCTTAAGCTTCTTCTCATACTCATCCAACTCATGCTTCAGCGTCTCAAGCTTCTCGCGTTCCGCTGGCAGAAGCCCAACCGTCGTCCTAGTTCCTTCTAGGCCCTTCTGCTCCTCTCTCAGCTTCCCGCCTACGGTAGTGAAGCTCTCTAAGTTGAGGAACGCGTTGATCACCCTCCTCCTATCTTCCTTACTCTGCTCCACAAGCCTCTCAAGATCCTTCTGCGCAACGACGTTGCTCGCAATAATCTCATTGAAGGTTATGCCTCCAAGCAGGTTCTCAACCTCTCTAGTCACAGTCTTAACCGTGGTCGCTATCGTTCTCTTGTGGTCTCCGCCAAGAATTTCCTGAAGGCTCGCTTCATTCGGCTTCGACATGTGAATCTTCCTTGTGACTTGAAATGTTCTATCGCCAATCGAGAATGTCAACTGGACGGATGCGTCATTCGCCCCGTAAGCGATTATCTCCTCATTGGATGGCATAGCGCTCGGCCTGATCATCCTTCCGTAGAGGGCGTAGAGTATCGCGTCGAGTAGGGTTGACTTACCGCTCTCGTTTTGGCCAGCGATGTAAGTTATCCCATCCGAGAATTCTAGCGGAGAAGAGAGCTTAAGCTTCTTGAAGTTGTGCGAGTACAGCGCGAGCAGCTTCACCAAGCTCCAGCCTCCTGAAGCATAGCGATACTCTTCTGAAATGCCTCTTGGAGGGCCATCCTCTCCTGCTCAGAAGCCTTCGCCATGATCGACTCAAAGTACCGTTTCAACTCTTCTAGAGGCGTGGTCCTAGGAAGCGCCTCCACAGGCTCATAGGCCTCTATCTCCATCTCCCTCTCATCAAACTCCAATGCGAAGAACTTCTCTTGGAACCGGGATAGGAGCGCAGGCCGCTTGTATGTCTCCAGAAGCTTGAGGCTCATATCGCCGACGATCCTAACCCTGAGGATGAGCTGCGGATCAGCTCTCTTCAAAAGCTCTTCATGTAGAATAG
>Ga0315310_10002029_pt1 | contig 12721 bp, 9 predicted proteins | sample TDP5_MG_FD_203630 | JGI IMG/M metagenome (GOLD analysis project Ga0315310, IMG submission 203630) | Freshwater sediment microbial communities from Lake Towuti, South Sulawesi, Indonesia - TDP5 | ecosystem: Environmental > Aquatic > Freshwater > Lake > Sediment | place: Indonesia: South Sulawesi... | reverse complement strand
GGCTGGTCTTCTGGAAGCTCTTCCCATGTTTGTCAAACAGGTCTCCGAGCAAATCCTCCGGCTTGCACTCCTCTTCCAGATTTCGGTTGATGTTCACCTCGCTCCCCAGAACTTGTCCCAGAGCCTTTTGATCCGCTGCCAGCCACCCTTCCAGAGCGTGAACGACCACCACGTATTGGGGAGTAACCTGCAAGCTCATCCTGGCAAGCTCTCGCTCCACTTTGGACACTTTCTTCTGTATCTCTGCTGGATCAGTGCAATGTGAGTCCACGCAGACGATGACCTTGGCAACATCCGGCTGTTGTTTTAAAAGGAACTCCAGATGGGCTTTTATCTTCCTAGCCTCGAATATGTTCCCTACCCCTCGGAAATTTCTGCAAACGGTTTTCTGAGGACTGCCCTGGGTTTCCAAGACTTTACGAACGAGGATAGAAATGGCTTGCACATCGCTCTCGCCCTCCACAAAGAGTCCTATACTCATGGAACTCCTCCCAGGGCACCAGAGTACCATAGCTCCCCTAAACCCAGGGTCTTCAGTGCTTCCTTCACCCCAGTCGTATCCTTGGCCTCGCGGCACTGCGTCTTTCCATCCACTTTCTCCACGATCATTAGACCTTCAGGGTCCTTCAGGAAATTGAGGAAATCCGGGGAATGGGTTGTCGCCAGAATTTGACTCCTCCGAGAGGCCGATTTTAAAGCATCTACAACCAACTCTAACAGGCCAGGATGGATGCAGTTCTCGGGTTCCTCAAAGCAGGCCAGGGCCGGGGGATCAGGGGAAGAGATAACGGCTAACTGGGCGAGGAAGCGCAGCGTCCCATCGGACATGGCCCAGGAGGGGATACGCAGGGGAAAGCCCCGCTCTTCGAAAGCCAAATAGGTCTGACCTTCCTCTGTGAGGGGAGTCAAAAGCCGCTCTATCTCCGGTTCGCCCGATTTCAGAATTTCCTCCACTTCGACAAAGCTCTGACTGTATTCCGATTGAAAAGTATGAAGCACTGAAGAGATGTTCTCCCCTTCCGTTTGGAGGCGCAGGTCCTTCCTTGCTGGCTGAGGAAGTGCCATCCGGGAGGGCACAAAGTTGTAGAAAGCCCAATTGTGCATGGCTTTGGCAAGCGCGCTTAATCTTGGATAAAGGGTTGGATCCTGACAATGGCTTAAGCTTAAACGTCTTCCTACTTCCGAAGAGGACCAACTTGAGACTTGCTCTCTGCTCTCGTCCCACACCTCAACACGCTTTTCTTCGACAGGGAACTCCAGTAATTTTCGTTCTCCACCGTCAAGGTGCATTGAGCAAAACTCCCTGGAGATGGTATAGAAGTTCGGTCCACCGGCGATCTCTACACGATAGGTAACCTGGTGCTCCTTGCCTAAAGAATCGAGGACTTTGGCCTCCAATTCGATTTCGATCTGGCGTTTGAGGTCCCCCCCCCAGACGATGTAGCGAAATCCGCCCCGGGAAGTAACGCTGGGCGCCCCTAGTTCCAAAAGCTCTCGCAGGAAGAGGAGGCAGTCCAGGATATTGCTTTTCCCGGCGTTGTTGGGCCCCACAAAAACCGTCAGGGGCCTCAAAGGGACAATTACGTCCTCAAGGCTCTTGTAGTTTTTAACTCGTAGCTCCTTGAGCATCCTGTTGCCTCCTCAGTTCGGAGAGGGAAAAACCATCCCCCCTCCCACCCGCCTTACGTGTCATCTATTAGCTTCTCATATCGCTGAATCTATTCTACCATATTTATCCTTTTGAAGCAACCAGGGGTCAAGTAACACCCCTCAACTTGCATTTTGGCAGAAAACATGTATAATATATTTGGCAATAATGCTATCAAAAAATGAACTCCCAATTGTGAAAAGGGCTTGCCAACTACCCCCTCATTTGTGCTTTCTTGAACTTTTATTTGCCTTTTGAGAGAAAAGGATGTATAATCTTCAAATTGGAAACCGAACTATGGAATTCTGGCGTGAGGAGCAACATTGTGGTCCAAAGACAGAAAATCGGAGCAGTGATGGTAGTCGGAGGCGGCGTCGGCGGCATGAGGGCCGCCATTGACCTGGCTGACTCTGGCTACAAAGTATATCTAGTTGAGATTTTGCCTGCTATTGGTGGAATCGTTGCCCAGTTGGGTTTCATGTTCCCTACCCATGACTGCGTGCTGTGTTCTGGCACGCCTGACCATGGCTACGGTTGCACGCGGCCTTCCATCAGCCCGGCGCTGCTGGACTTTAGCCCCCATCCCAACATCGAGTTGATGACGCTTACCGAAATAGTGGGGGTCGAAGGGATTCCAGGCGACTTGAAGGCAACCGTCGTCCATAACCCCCGTTACGTGAACGTCCGCACCTGCGTCTCCTGTGACGAGTGCAGCAAGGTGTGCCCGGTGGACTTGCCCGACAAATTCCAGATGGGGTTTGCCACCCACAAAGCAGTCCACAAAGTAGCGCCACGGGCTATCCCCAATGCCTATCTGGTGGAGAAGGGTGAATACTGCCTTGACTGCCGCAAATGTGAGGAGGTCTGCCCTACCAAAGCCGTAAACCTGGACGAGGAGCCCTGGTACGAGGAGATCCAGGTGGGAGCCATCATCCTGAGTGTGGGATACAAGCTGTACGACCCCCGGCCGGCCGAGGAGTTGGGCTACGGACGCTATCCCAACGTGGTCACCGGGCTGGAGTATGAGCGCCTGGCCAGCCGTTCGGGGCCCACTGAGGGCATCATGCAGCGTCCCTCTAATGGGGCGCTGCCCCAGCGCATCGCCTGGATCCAATGCGTCGGCTCGCGCGATCAGGAGCATACCTACTGTTCGTCTATCTGCTGCATGTATGCCACCAAAGAGGCAGTACTGGCCAAACAGCGCGTCCCTGGGGTTCACTGTCAGATCTTCATGATGGATGAGCGAGCCTTCAGCAAGGAATACAACGCCTACTACGAGCAAGCCAGGGATATGTGGGGGGTGCAGTACACCCGGTGCCGCATCTCAGGCATCAGGGAAGACCCCCTCACGCATGATCTTCTCATCCACTACCAGGATGAAAAGGGCGAACTGCACGAGGACTGCTTCAACATGGTCGTGCTGGCTGTGGGCAGTGAACCACCACCCAAGGCCGTGACCCTGGCCCAGGATTTGGGTATCGAGCTCAACGAGTACGGCTTTTGTCTGACGGACAAATTCGAGCCCGTAGATACCAGCCGGCCGGGCGTCTTTGTGGCTGGTGCCTTTTCCCAGCCCAAGGAGATCGCCGAGACAGTGATTGACGCCAGCGGGGCTGCAGCACGGGCTATGCGGCTCCTCTCAGGAGCTCAGGGCACCGTGTCAACGGCCACCCGTTTGACTGGAGAAAGGCAAGTGCGACATCTGGCTGGGGTACGGGGCAGCCGGCTGACAGGACTGGACTATCCGCTGCAGCGGGACGTCAGCGACGAACCGCCACGGGTGGGCGTCTTCGCCTGCCACTGTGGGACCAACATAACCGAGGTGGTGGATGTGCCAGCTGTGGTGGAGTACGCTAAGGGCCTGCCAGAGGTAGTCCATGCCCAGAACGTGACCTGGGCCTGCCTGCCCGAAGGGCTGGAAGAGATCAAGGCTGCCATCAAGGAGCACAATCTCAACCGGGTGGTGGTGGCGGCCTGTACTCCCCGCACTCACGAGGGCCTCTTTCAACATATCCTGCGCCAGTTGGGTCTCAACCCCTACCTGCTGGAATTCGTCAGCATCCGGGACCACTGCGCCTGGGTGCATTACGACGACCCCAGGGGCGCCACGCGCAAGGCCAAGGAATTGGTGAGGATGGGAGCAGCCCGGGCCCGGCTTCTGCAGCCAGTGCACAGGACTGGCTGGATTTTCAATCACAAGGCGCTGGTCATCGGCGGGGGCCTGGCCGGGATGACGGCCGCCCTGACCATCGCCGATGAGGGGTACGACGTCTACCTGGTAGAGAAAGGGGATCAGTTGGGCGGGAACCTGCGCAACATACACTACACCGCCGAGGGACTCGACCCTCAGCGCCTCCTCCGCTCCCTGGTCAAGCAGGTGGAGTGCCACGAGCGCATCGCCATCTACAAGAACACCCAATTGGTGAAATTTAGCGGGCACGTGGGCAACTTCAGATCGGCCCTACGCAGCAACGGGAATGGCCGGGGCCCCCAAGAGTGGGAAATTGAACACGGCGTGGCCATCGTGGCCACCGGCGCCCAGGAGTATCGGGGCACGCAGTACCTGCATGGTCTGGACCCACGCGTGCTAACCCAATTGGAGTTGGAGAAGCGCATCGTCGAGGAGCCCGAAGAGATCGCCAAACTCGACGAAGTGGTGATGATCCAGTGTGTGCGCCCCTACGGTGAAGAAGCCGATTATTGTAGCCGTACCTGTTGCACCAACACCATGAAGAACGCCATCGCTATCAAGAAACTGAACCCTAACTGCCGGGTCTATGTCCTCTACAAAGACCTCATCACCTACGGCTTCCGCGAGCAATACTACACCGAAGCCCGCCAGCGGGGGGTCATTTTCTTGCGCTACACCGATGAGAGCAAGCCCGATGTGCGGGTCGTCTACGGGAGTTTGCAGGTAACGGTGGAGGACCCCGTTATGAGGGATAAGCTGGTGTTTCACCCCAACATCCTGGCCTTGAGCATGGCCACCGCCCCGGGCGAGACCAACCGCGAGCTAGCTCGCATCATGAACCTGCCCCTCTCCCGTGAAGGTTTCTTCATGGAAGCGCACCTGAAGTTGAGGCCCATGGACTTTGTTGAGGATGGGATTTTCCTCTGTGGCCTGGCCCACTACCCCAAATTCATCGAAGAAGCCATCGCCCACGCCCTGGCCACGGCCGGCCGGGCCATGACCATTCTCGGCAAGGACCTCCTGGAAGTGGGCGGGGTCATCGCGGTGGTGGACCAGAGTAAATGCGTGGGCTGCCTGACCTGCGTGCGCACCTGTCCCTTCGGAATCCCTGCCATTCAGCGAGAAGCCTTCGGAGTGGGAGGCATCGCGGGAGCGGCCTACATCGAGCCGGCCCAGTGCACCGGCTGCGGCACTTGCACCAGCGAGTGCCCGGCCAATGCCATCCAACTGCGCCACTATCACGACGACCAGGTGATGGTCAGGGAGCAGGCAGTATTGGGCCAGTGGGTGGCAACTTAGAAACCAGGTTTTTGATAGTCGCACCCCATGAGACCCCAGCGCTCGGCACGGATTGCCAGATCCAGGCCGTCAGGGAAAAACCTGGTTTCTCTATCATTTCGGAGGTTCCAACCTGTATGTCTGATAATGGTTTCGATCCTGAGATTACCATTTTTACTTGCATCTATTGCGCCTACATGGCCGCCGACACGGCCGGAGCTCTCCGTCTCACTTACCCGGCCGGGACCAAAATGGTCAAATTGCCCTGCACAGGCAAAGTAGACGTTGAGTATATTCTGGAAGCCTTTGAGCAAGGAGCCGACGGTGTTTGTGTGGTCGCCTGCCCCCTCGGCAACTGCCATCACGTGGGAGGGAACGTGCGGGCCACCAAGCGGGTGGCTTACACCAGAAAGCTTCTCGACAACATCGGACTGGGTAGTGGACGGCTGGGTATCTACTACATGTCCGGTGGGCAGGGCCATGCCTTCGCTGATGCAGCCAAAGAGATGACAGAGAAAGTCAAAAAGTTGGGCCCCAGTCCGTTGAAGCAGCCCACTCAGCATCCTCACAAATAGAAACGGGGTCTGTCACAATGGAGTGACAATGGGCGACGACGTCCTGGCCCCGTTGACTTGTACCGCAACAGTGGTAGAAGAGATGGGAACTCAGAAAGGATGGGCGTCAATGATATCAGAAGACACAAAGAAGATTGGCGCAGCTTTGGTCGTGGGCGGCGGTATCGCTGGCGTGCAGGCCGCTTTGGATCTGGCCGAATCGGGTATCAAGGTCTACCTGGTAGAGAAGAGTCCGGCCATTGGGGGCAAGATGGCCCAGTTGGACAAGACCTTCCCTACCAACGATTGCGCCATGTGCATCGTATCCCCCAAACTGGTGGAGGCCGGACGACATCTAAACATCGAAATCCTGCCCACGACGGATCTGATCAAGCTGGAAGGTGAGGCCGGCAACTTTACAGCCACAGTGCTGCGTCGCCCCCGCTATATTGACCTGGCCAAATGCACTTCCTGCAGCGACTGTGAGAAAGTCTGCCCCATCACGGTGCCCAGCCTGTTCAACGAGGGCCTCTCAGAACAGGCTGCTATCTCCCGTCCCTATGCTCAGGCCGTGCCCAACGCCTACGCCATCACCAAGAAGGGTACCTCTCCTTGCAAGCACACCTGCCCGGCTGACACCAGCGCTCAGGGCTATATTGCCCTCATCGCCGCTGGCCGCTACGAGGAGGCGCTAGAAGTCATCAAACAATACAACCCCTTCCCGGCCACGGTGGGCCGCGTCTGCCATCATCCTTGCGAGGGTGAGTGCAACCGGGGCAAGATTGACGAACCGGTGGCCATCTGTGCCCTGAAGCGGTTCGTGGCCGATAAAGTCTATGCCCAGTGGGACGCCGAGGGGCGAGAAGAGAAAGAAGAAAGAGAACTTGCACCCTTCGCCTGGGCCCCACCAGAGCTTCCTCCAGAGGACAAATGGCGAGTGGCCGTAGTAGGGGCCGGGCCGGCCGGGCTCACGGCCGCTCACTTCCTGGCCCGCATGGGCTACCAGGTGACCATCTTCGAGGCGCTGCTCGTGGCCGGCGGGATGATGCGGGTCGGCATCCCCGCCTACCGGCTGCCGTGGGAGGTCCTCAACCGCGAGATAGACGAAATCCTGAAGCTGGGGGTGGAGCTCAAGCTCAACAGCCCCGTCCGGAGCGTTAACAAACTGTTTGACGAAGGATACGCAGCCATCTTCCTGGCCATCGGCGCCCACGAGCCCCAGAAGCTGGGTATCCCCGGTGAGGACGTGGAGGGCGTCTTCCACGGTGTGCCGTTCCTGCGCTCCGTCAGCCTGGAGGAGAAGGTACATCTGGGAGAGCGGGTGGTGGTGGTCGGCGGAGGCAACACGGCCATTGACACCGCCCGCACAGCGTTGCGCATAGGCAGTCGAGAAGTAACCGTCGCCTACCGCCGCTCCCGAGCCGAAATGCCAGCCAATTACTGGGAGGTTGACGAAGCCGAGGCCGAGGGGGTCAGGCTGGAACTGCTCACTCAGCCCATTGAGGTCCTTTCGGACAATGGCCACATCAGCGGCATCCGTTGCATCCGTATGAAGCTGGGTGAGCCCGATGAGAGTGGCCGCCGTCGGCCCATCCCCATCGAAGGCTCCGAGTTCGTCATCGAGTGCGACGCCATGGTGGCCGCCGTAGCCCAGGCCCCGGAGATCAGGTTCCTGGACCCTGACCACGGGCTGGAGATCACCCGCTGGGGCACCTTCAAGGTGGACCCGCAGACCTTGACCACCAACCGGCCGGGCGTCTTCGCCGGTGGTGACGCGGCTGCCGGGCCGGGGGCCCTCATTGAAGCCATCGCTGCCGGCCGGCGGGGCGCTCTGTCCATTGATCGCTATCTGAGAGGTGTGCCTTTGCTGACCCCCCGCGAGCTCACGCCCCTGCCGGTGGCCGAGCTAAGCGATGAGGACGTGGCCGAGATGCTGGCCCGGGGCGAGGTGGACCTGCACCCCCGAGAGGTCATGCCCACTGCGCCGGCCGAGGAACGCATCGGCGACTTCCGTGAGGTGGAACTGGGTTTGACCGAAGAGCAGGCTCGCGCCGAGGCCTTGCGTTGCTTGCGCTGTGGCCTCTGCTCCGAGTGCTACCAATGCGTGCTGGCCTGCAAAGCCGAAGCCATTGACCACCAACAAGCTCCCTACGAAGAGGAATTACAGGTAGGGGCCGTTATCCTGGCCCCTGGTTATCAGTTGTATAATGCCGAGCTATCCCCTGAACTGGGCTACGGGCGCTATCCCAACGTAGTCACCTCCATGCAGTTCGAGCGGCTGCTCTCGGCCTCAGGCCCCACCAGTGGACACATCACCCGGCCCTCGGATCACAAAGAACCCCGGCGCATTGCCTGGATACAATGCGTGGGCTCTCGCGACCAGGAGCACGACTATTGTAGCTCCGTGTGCTGCATGTACGCTACCAAAGAAGCCATGCTGGCCCTGGAGCACGTACCGGGCCTGGAGTGCCACATCTTCCAGATGGACATGCGGGCCTTCGGCAAGGGCTTTGACGCCTACTTCAAACGAGGCGAAGAACTGGGTATCAAGTACACGCGCTGTCGCCTCTCGTCGCTGAAGGAGGACCCCCAGACCAAGGACATCCTTTTCCAATATCAGACCGAAGACGGCCAACTGGGTGACGAACGCTTTGACATGGTCGTCCTCAGTGTGGGCATGGAGGCAATAGCCGACGCCCAGGCTCTGGCCGATACTGCGGGCATTGAGCTGGATGAGTGGGGCTTCTGCCAGACAGAGCCTTTCAGGCCAGTGGAGACCAGCCGGCCTGGGGTCTACGTCTGTGGAGCTTTCGCCGAGCCCAAGGACATCCCCGAGAGCGTCATCGAGGCTTCTGGCGCGGCGGCTGCCGCCCTGAGCGTCATCGGCCCGGCCAGGGGAACGCTGGTTGAGGAGAAAGTTTACCCGCCTGAAATCGAGTTGGCCGAGGATGAAGAGCCACGCATTGGGGTCTTTATTTGCAGTTGTGGCTCCAACATCGCCGGGGTGGTGGACGTGGACGAAGTCGTCGAGTATGCCAGGACCCTACCTGACGTGGTCCACGCTGAGAACACCATCTACACTTGCTCAGCCGACTCGCTGAAGCTGATCCAGGAACGCATCGCAGAACACAAACTGAACCGGGTCATCGTTTCATCGTGCACGCCGCGTACCCACGAGCCTCTCTTTCAGAACACCATCCGTGAGGCTGGGCTGAACCCTTATCTGTTCGAGATGGCCAACATCCGCGACCAGTGCTCCTGGGTGCACTCCGGTGAGCCTGAGGCAGCCACGCTCAAATCCAAAGATCTGACGCGCATGGCTGTGGGACGTTCGCGTCTGCTGATGCCCCTTTACACCGAGCCCCAGAGCCTGAGTCACGAGGCGTTGGTGATAGGCGGTGGCGTGGCCGGCATGGCGGCGGCCCTGAACCTGGCCGAGCAGGGCTTCGGGGTCTATCTGGTGGAACGGGAGCGGGAGCTAGGCGGGCGATTGCGCCACATCTATTACACCGCCGATGGCGGCGAACCACAAGCTTACTTGAGGGAATTGGTGGGCAAAGTCCAGGCCAATCCAAACATCGAGGTGCTGACCGGCCACGAGGTGGTCAAATCCAGCGGCTTTGTGGGCAATTTCAAGACCACAGTGGCCAGCGTGGACGACCCCACCCAGCGCCTCATCGAGCACGGCGTGACCATCGTGGCCACCGGTGGACGGGAGTACCGGGGCAGCGCATATCTGCTGGGGCAGGACAGCAAAGTCATCACCCAAAGCGATTTGGAGCAGCTTTTGGCAAGGAGTGACAGGCCAGAGGGAGCAGAAGGAGAGCTGGCTGCCATGACCCTTGACGCCTCCCGCTCTGTGGTGATGATACAATGCGTCGGTCCCTGGGATGACGGCAGTGACGATGCTCCCGACTTTTATTGCAGCCGCGTCTGCTGTACGGTGGCCCTCAAGAGCGCTATGGCCATCAAGAAGCGCAACCCGGAGGCCAGCGTTTACATCCTCTACAAAGATATGCGCACCTACGGCTTCAAGGAGGCTCTCTACACCCAGGCGCGCGATGAGGGCGTGATCTTCCTGCGTTACGACGACGAGAACAAGCCCCAGGTGCAGAGGAACAATGGACAGTTGCAGGTGACGGTCAACGACCCGATCCTGCAGGCTCCCATCGTGTTGAAGCCGGACCTGCTGGTCCTGTCCGAAGCGATGGTGCCAGCCGAGGGCAGCCAGGAACTGGCCAAACTCCTGAAGTTTTCCTGCACCCTGGAGGGATTCTTCCTGGAGGCCCACGTCAAGCTGCGTCCGGTGGACTTTCCGGCGGAGGGCATTTTCCTCTGCGGCGCGGCCCATTACCCCAAGTTCATTGACGAGACCATCGCCCAGGCTAATGCTGCTGCCGCCCGGGCCACAACCATCCTCTCCAAAGATATGCTCCAGGTAGGCGGGGTAGTGGCCGTGGTGGATGAGGAGAAATGCACTGGCTGCCTGACTTGTGTGCGCATCTGCCCCTACGACGTGCCACAGATGAACCCCTCCAAGGTAGGAGCGGGGGGCATCCTGGGTGCGGCCGAGATTGCGGCGGCCGCCTGCCAGGGCTGTGGCTCCTGTGCCGCCGAGTGCCCGGCCAAGGCGGTTCAACTGCAACACTATCGCGATGAGCAGATGATTGCCAAAGAAGAAGCGTTGTTCCAGGAATTGGTGATAGCCTAGCTTTTGGGAAGGGAGTGGCCCATGACCGAATTCGAACCCCAAGTTTTGGCCTTTGCCTGTCACTATTGCGCCTACGCTGCCGCCGACCTGACAGGCTCAATGCGCCTCTCGTACCCGACCAACGTCAAAATCGTGAAGTTGCCCTGTACCGGCAAGTTCGACGTCCTGTACGCACTCAAGGCCTTCGAGCGCGGAGCCGACGGCATCTTTATAGCCGGCTGACTGAAGGGAACCTGCCATTACCTGGATGGTAATGTCAACGCCGAGCGACGGGTGAATTATGCCAAGAAATTGCTCGATGAGATCGGCCTGGGCGGCGAGCGACTGGAGATGTACTTCCTCTCGTCAGCCGAAGGAGCCCGCTTCGCCGAAATCGCCACCGAGATGACGGAGCGCATCCGGGCTCTGGGACCGAATCCGCTGGGAGATGGAGCTAGATCATGAGTAAAGCAGTAGCTATAGAAATCCCTCGCGAGATATCGCAAGCTGCGCGAATGAGCCCCGAAGAACTGAAGAGAGAGCTGGCCATCCATCTTTTCGAAGAAGGCAAACTTTCCTTCGGAAAAGCAAGAAGCCTGGCAGCGATGACGATTTGGGAATTTCAGCAGCTTTTGGGGAGCAGGGGCATTGCTGTTCACTATGATATTGAAGACTACGAAGAAGACCTCGAAACTCTGAAAAGATTAGGACGAATATGATCGTCGTCAGCAACGCTTCACCGCTGGTTGGCTTGGCTTCGATTCGGCAATTTGATCTGCTCAGACAACTGTACAGCGAGGTTCACATCCCTGAAGCTGTCTGGCAAGAGGTTGTGGTTGACGGTGCAGGACAACCAGGTTCGACAGAAGTTGAGAACGCCAAGTGGATCAAAAGACGCCAAGTTGCTAACACGCAGTTGGTCCATTCTCTGCTCCAATACCTGGACGAAGGTGAATCAGAAGCCATTGCCCTTGCCATCGAGTTAAAAGCCGAGTTGCTCATCATTGACGAGCGGCTGGGGCGAGACACTGCAAGGCATTTCGGTCTAAACTTTACAGGACTCATTGGATTGCTGGTAGATGCCAAACACAAAGGACTGATTGGCGAAGTCAGACGCTATCTGGACGAGTTGCGAAACGTGTTCGGGTTTCGTATCAGTGAGAGCCTTTACCGAAGAGTCCTGACTGATGAGGGCGAATGGCTGCAACAATAGCGAATGCATATAGGGGTTGAGTCCGGAACCTCTGTTGAGAGAGGGGAATCAGTCTCCTCGCAAAGTGAACGACGGCGGCTTTAAAACTCACTAACGGCTCAACGGTGGAGATGCATTGTGTCCCGACGAAACACTTGGATAGCAAACGAGGATGTACAGAAGGAGATCTTCCAATTCTTCGACAAAATCGATCAGGACTTTTCCGCTTATTACGAACGCTCTCCTGGTTAACGAGAGAATACGATCAGTTCTCACAAGACGTAAACAGATTCCCTGGCGGCTAAATGTTGTTGCCCGCTATATTGACATACGAAGCGACGAATCCCGACACGGTGCGGACATAGGACTCACTGCAGAAATCATACCAACATCAGGGACGCGTCCCTTTGCATCTTTCAAGAAGGCATGTCTAATTCAGGCGAAGAGATTACATCTGTCTCGCTATGACGATGCTTTTGATGACTCGTGCTTCTATAGTCAAATCGAAGCTAGTGAAGAGCAATCACAAAAGATGCTTAACATTACCCCTTCTAGCTTTTACTGGCTCTACGGTCCAGCGAAGATACAAAGCTCAACAAGAGGAACGCTTAGAACATTAGGACTCCGTGTCCTACCAGCAACTATAGTCGCAGGGTTGACCACGAAGCCTCCCAATGCAGAATTTATCCGTAAATCAGCTATCTCATTCGCCGAGTTTATGGTAGATGAGTTTCTTGCATGTCTCGTTGGTGATCCCCGCCAACAAGTGATAAATATAGCCATGGGAGAAATTGTGGATTATCCCGTAGAGCATGCTATCAACATTTCCCTTGAGCCATACCGAGACTTGGATTATCAGCAAGAGCCATTCCGTCTCTAGTTTACAGCTTGACTAAAATGAAGGAGATATTACTATGATTGTAGGCGAACAAAAGCCCCTTGACGAGATCAAGGCCATGATTGCCGATTATGAAAAAGTTCTGATAGTCGGCTGCGGCACCTGCGTCACTGTCTGCTTTGCCGGCGGGGAGAAGGAGGTAGGTATCCTGGCCTCCTCGCTGCGCATGGCCACCAAGCTTGATGGCCAAAACAAGGAGATCGTCGAAGCCACGGTGCAACGCCAGTGTGAGTACGAGTACAACGAGGAAGTGGCCGAGCAGATCAAAGA
>Ga0315310_10002028_pt1 | contig 12721 bp, 11 predicted proteins | sample TDP5_MG_FD_203630 | JGI IMG/M metagenome (GOLD analysis project Ga0315310, IMG submission 203630) | Freshwater sediment microbial communities from Lake Towuti, South Sulawesi, Indonesia - TDP5 | ecosystem: Environmental > Aquatic > Freshwater > Lake > Sediment | place: Indonesia: South Sulawesi... | reverse complement strand
CCGTGGGGAAATCCAACTACGGCACACACGGACACGCCAGTTCCAGACAATAACCCCTTGGCCAGCTTCACGGCGTAGGGCTTGATGCAGGCGGAAGCGACGTTGTATTCTTTCGCCAAGGTACATCCGGACCTGAGCTCATCATCGGTGAATGTGGGGTGGAGCAAAGAGTGATCGATCATCTTCGATATGGCGGTTAACGAGTTGTTCATTCTCCTCTGGCTCATGAATCGATTGCGCCGGTATAATCCTTTTCGTGGACCAAAAGCCTTTTACTCCCAAATAGGTGGCTCGGCCTTCGAAGGTATATGAATCATAAACTTGCGATAATGGGTGGAAGCCCTGTAGTGCCCGGAGGCCTTAGGACGAAATGGCCGATCTTCGATGACACGGACAAATTCGCCGTCCTGGAGGCGTTCACGAGCGGGAGGTGGTGCGCGACATCGCACGGGCCAGATACGAAGAACGGCCAATTCGAGGCCGCCTTCTCCCAATATCTCGGGACCAAACACGGGCTCCTCGTCGATAATGGCACAAATGCAATCGCCCTAGCGCTCAAGGGGGGCGGGGTTGAGGCGGGAGACGAGGTCATAGTCCCGGCCGTCACCTTCATAGCCACGGCCACGGCCGTTATCCAAGTGGACGGGATACCGATCTTCGTCGACATCGATCCCGAGACCTACCAGATGAATGCCTCGCTCGCCAAGAAGGCGATAACGGACAAGACGAGGGCCATAATCCCAGTTCACTATGGCGGTTATCCCGCGGACATGGATGCCATAATGGAGATCGCGGAAGAACGGGACCTGCTTGTCGTCGAGGACTGTGCGGAGGCACACGGCTCGGAGTGGCGCGGCAAGAAGGTGGGATCAATTGGCCACTTGGGGACGTTCAGCTTCCAGCAGGGCAAACCCCTGACCTGCGGCGAGGGCGGATTCGTCTCAACGAACGATGACGATCTGGCCGCGAAGTGCGCTTCTTACGCGAACTTCGGCAGGCTGCCCGGCAGGCCCGTCTACGAGCACCACGTCTCGGGCTTTAACATGAGGATGACCGAGATGCAGGCCGCCCTCCTCCTCTCGCAATTCAGGAGGCTCCATCGTCAGACGGAGGCACGTTACATAAACGGGGAGTACTTCGCCACCGAACTCGGGAAGATCGGGGGGATCTCGGCTCTCAAGAGGGATCCCCGCGTTACGAAGAGGGGTTACTATTTCTACCTCTTGAGATACGATTCCTCGGCGTTCAAGGGAGTTCCGCGGGACAGATTCCTACAGGCACTACACGCCGAGGGAATTTACGCTGGCACCGCACACAACCAACCCCTCTACCAGAACCCGGTCTTTTCAGAGATGTACTTCGGCAGGACCGGCCATCCGATTCGCTGTCCGCTGTATGGCAGGTCAATCGACTACACAAAGGTCAGCTGCCCCGTCGCGGAGAGGATCTACAGGGATGAGATCGTGGCACTCGGAAAGGACTTCCTCATGGAACGCGAAAACGTTGACCTCGTGCTCCATGCGATAAGGAAGATCAAGGAAAACGTCGATGAGCTCATCGGTCCGTGACGCAGATGAAATTTTTCGACTGCAACGCCTCCTTTGGCACGCCGATGGTGCCGCCGATCCGCTACGCCGATACTGCTAAGGAACTGCTTAAGGAGATGGACCATTACGGCATCGCCGAGGCCTTGGTCTATCACGTGAGACAATGCGACGACTCCCCAGTTGTAGGCAACTCCATATTGTTTGACGAGATAGAGGGAATCGATAGGCTTCATGGGACATTGGCGATCCTCCCAACGCAAACTGGAGAACTCGGAACAATCGAGTCCATCATAGACTTAATGAGGGAGAAGAACATAAGGGCATTAAGGGCCTTTCCTGCTGAACACAAGTACTCGATGTCTAGGACCGCGCTTGGCGATCTCTACGATCTTATGACGGAGAGGAAAATCCCCCTCATCATTAACATAGGCGAGTCCAGTGGTGTGTCTGGGTGGCACTTGGTTGAGAGGATGCTGTCCGACGTCCCGGATCTGACGCTCATCGTTACGGAGCAGGGCTGTTGGGGCCAGGATCGCCTCTTCAGGCCATTGATCGAAAGGCACGCGAATTTATACTTGGATATCTCGAGATACGAATTAGACGGCGGCATAAGTGATTTCGTCGGGAAGTATGGCGCGGACAGGTTGCTTTTCGGGACGGCCTTTCCAGAATGGAACCCAGGAGGGCCCGTCTTGATGTTGACGCATGCTGAAATAGCGAACAGGGAGAGGGAGATGATAGCTTCTGGGAATCTCGAGGGGATACTCGGGAGGGTCAGGCTGTGAATCCGTCATCGCTGGTAAGGGAGTTCATGGAGAAGGGGAGGAGTGAATCCTGTCGCGTTATAGATATGCATGGGCATCTAGGCCCCTACCAGGGCATATACTTCCCCAATCCATCGCCTGAGGACATGATTCGCACGATGGACCGTTGTGGCGTGAGGATGATAGTTTCCAGTTCACACGCAGCGCTCATAGATACGCGTGAGAACTTCAAGATGGCAGATGTCGTAAAGAGGCATCCAGATAGGTTCAGAGCCTACTGGGTCATCAACCCCAATTATCCCCTCAGGATCGAGGAGGAGATCGCGCAATTCCCAAAGATCGATGGATTCATAGGATTCAAGTTCCTATCCGATTATCACAGGTATCCCATAACTGGCCCACGATATGAACCCGCGCTCAAGTATGCCGAAGGACACGGATTGCCGATCCTCATGCACACGTGGGGCCACAGCCCCTATGACTCCCCAGCCCTCGTCGATGAATTGGCCAAGAGATATCCCCGCGTCGTGTTCCTCATGGGGCACTCGGGATATGGCGAGTGGGAGAGGTCCATTCAGGTTGCGAGGGATCATCCCAATGTATACCTCGAATTGACCGCGGCCTACGCTATAAACGGCGTGATCGAAAAGATGGTCCTGGGAGCCGGCTCAAGGAAGATATTGTTCGGCACCGATCTACCATGGTTTGACCCCCATTATGGAATAGGATGCGTCCTCTTCTCCAGGATCACCGATGACGATCGGCACAACATCCTACATCGTAATGCTGAGTCCATACTGAAGCCCTTCATGAGTCATGGGTAGGATTGACGAGTATCTTGTAAAGGCCATTATACGTGCTGACGACTACGGGCTGACCCGTCGCTCCAAAGATCCTACATCTACCTCGTCGAGCTTCAGGCCTCTATCATGGGCGATCAACTTGAGATGCTCGACCTTAGACGGATCCAATCCCAACATCCTGGCGGCAACGACATCTATGGATAGGGCATCCGTGCCCATGAGAATACTTTTACCCGCATCGACGATGTTCAATGTTGGTTTGATGATCTTGCACACGTCAGCGATGACCTCATCAATGCCAAGCGGATGGTACTCAGAAAATTTCCTCCTCGACGAGATCAGGCCGAACAGGTTCTTCGATGCACATGTCAACGTTGTACTGCCGTGAGTTCCCAGCCCAGGCATGTTGATCATCACGTCGCACGTAACTGCCGTCTCGGGCATGGGCAGTTCAGCTACGGCGTGTGGGGAGGGCACACGGCACCAGTGCACCTCATCTCTCAGCAGGTTTCTGAGCTCCACCTTTTCGCCTGCGAACTGGCTATATCCCCTACTCTCGAACATGTCCTCCGCGTGATGGATTGCGCTATCGGTATCGCCAACGACGACCCTGTCCGAGATCGCCTCCAAGACATGGAGCACTGCCCCGACGAGAGGGGGTGAAGGGGGGTAATAGCCGCAAAGGTTCGGCTTTACGAGCGCGAGATGGACCCTTTTTGACTTGATCCCATGCGCTTCGAAGAGCTTGGGGATTGCACCAACGCCGCTCCCCTTGCTGATGTAAACGGCGTCCATGATTGATATGCCTGTTAATTGTCTATATATCGGTTCATTCTTCCCAGAACTCACAATAGCCCCCCATACTTTAAGATGAGCATTGCTGCTGAAGGTCAGTTCGAATTTCCACCTGTCATTCCGCCAGCTATCCTCGAGAGCAAGACCGTGACAACACGGTTGCCACTTCGTAAAACCGTGGTCATATGGCATGATGTGGAAAAAGCTAATATGGGAATTACCTCAACGCTAACTGTCTATATTAATTTACATTTATCGAACGAGGGGAGTTAACGTTATTGGATTCACTCCTCCCAGAATGATGCTGGCAGTGTCTCCGGCTTACCCTCAAGCTCTATCGCGACTACTGTATCTATCGGGTCAGGGGCCTTCGGCGGTAGCCCTCGCACGAAGAGGCGGTCGCGCCGTTGATCGAAGGGCAGCTTCTTCCCAGTCGCCAACATGTATGCCTTGATGACTCGGTTTTTGATGCCGGCGACGCATATCTCGGAGCCTGGCCAAAACATTACGTGCACGTAGACGGTGCTCCCCTTTGCCGTGACCTGACCGAGATGGGCCTGGCCGAATGGCGAGGAACCAGCTCCGTAGATCGATTTCCCGTTGCGCCGCAGCCACCTCCCGATGGCCCGCAACCGGACGGCATGTGGTGCGTAAATCGTGCCATCGGGCTTCGGGCCCACGTTGAGAAGGAAGTTCCCGTTGCCCGAGACACATCGCACTAGGTTGCGCACGAGCTGCATGGGGGACTTCAGATTCGGGTCACCCGGATGGTAACCCCACCAAAGGTCATCGATCGTCATGCACGCCTCCCACGGTCGATCCGAGCCCTCGATGTGCTGTTCGGGCGTGTCCAGGTCCTCCGGTATCGCCGAACGGTTATTGATGATGATGTCGGGTTGTAGGCCTCGGACCATGGCGTTGAGTTCATTCGACCGCCACGCCTCAGGGCTGTGAGGCCACGCGCCATCATACCACATGATATCGATCTTCCCGTACTGGGTCAGAAGCTCCCGCACTTGGGCATGTACGTAGTCGCGGAACTCTTCCCATCCCTTCGGATCCTTCTCGGGACCGGCCCAATAGGCAGGCCAACGCCAATCGAGCAATGAGTAATAGAAGCCAATGCGCATCCCGCGCTTACGGCAAGCGTCAACGTATTCGGCTACGAAATCCCGCTTGGCCGCCGTCTTCATCGAGGTGAAGTCTGAGACGTGGCTGTCCCACAGGCTGAAGCCGTCATGATGCCTGGTTGTCAGGACCATGTATCGCATGCCGGCCTCCTTTGCCAACGATACCCATTTGTCGGCATCGAACCTGCTCGGGTGGAATTTATCGCTGAGGCGCGCGTACTCCCCCTTTGGGATCCTCTCATTATACATCAGCCACTCCCCACGGCCCGGGATCGAGTATAATCCCCAGTGGATGAACATCCCGAATCGGGACTCTACCCACCATTTCATTCTCTCAGGCACGCCTTCCATTGACATGTTACAGTTTCAACCCCTTGCGTTGAAACCGTCGCCAAATATTTATTACTTGTGTATGATTTGCATGAAAAGCACAAGGGCCATATGGTGAAATGAAATACTAGTTACGACATGGCCGTATAAGCCCTTTTTGCCTATTCCCCTTTATATGAAAACCTCAGCTCATAAGCCCGATCCTAATAGGCGGGCTCATTTACCTCCGGTAGCGTGGCCATGTGGCCGCTGCCGTCCGTCATTTCTTATGAACTCGGCTTGTTCCGGGAAAATCCAGGATACAAATCCAACGATGGCCACGACGATCAACATGTAGATATAAAAATAAAACATCTTATGACTTCACCATTACGCATATACAGAGAACGGTATTATGGTTATTTTTATGCGAAGAAACTCCTCCTTTCCATAAGATGTCTGGAAGAGTTGACTTAATACAATCTGATTGCATATCAACAGTTATTGAGCATGCATTGGCGCCCCTCCCTCACCAAAATGAACTCCAAAACATACTTCAGCAAACGCTCCGCCTTCACTTTATAGTGCTAGGCGTTCACTGCAGCTTCCAATCCCAATCTCCTGAAATGAGCCCCTCTGTCATCGCCCTTGTTCCTAAGGATCAACCTCTCGGCAATCTGGCTCGCATACTTCAGCTCAGCCTTCGCGGGGGGCATATCCATGTCCGAAAGGGCCAATAACGTGTAGTAGTATGGGAAACGGTGCCATCTGCCATCCCCAGTACGTTCCTTTTTTATGCGATTGAGGCTCATCCTCAGGACGTCGTCCATTTCGTCGGGCGTGATCCCTTCAGGATGGGCAACGCGTAACGCACTCGAGCTCCTGATGAAACTTACGGTGCATTTGTAACAGCAGAAAAGGCCATCGTTCCGTTCGATTACCCTCCTGAAGATGCCCTCATAACCGTCCACGGCCTGCTTGAAGTACGTCGAACCCCATCCGAACTTCCAGATCGCCAGCGTCCGGAGGGCCTCTTCGCCGAGGACATGTCTAGCGCCCCCGTAACCCCCCATCATTTCGCCCGTCGGCAATCGGATGCCCCTGGAGATATCCCTCTTTGTCGGGGCGAACAGGCCCCCGTAGGATCCTGGCAGGCCCTGTCTCCTGAGGATCCACTGGAGCGCCTCCTTCGTTTGAGTGGCGGACATGTCCCTCAACCCCAAACGGGCCTCCTCCAATCGCCAGAGTGTCTCCTGTAACGACCTTGGGACTAGAATCCTCTCATCCTTCATACGCACAATTGGCAATGAGATCATTAATAAGGGATATTCGGTGGGCATCACCTCGAGTTCTCGTAGGAATTATAGAATAATAATGGAAGGGCCCTTTACCCCATCAACTCTAGTCATCATTAAGGCAATTGGATACCGTACATCATGCGAAATATTATATGCTAGTCGAATCACCGTGTCGATGGGGCAAGATGAGCGCAAATAAGGTAACTAAAATTACTCGGACTAGGCAGAGGAAATACCTGATTGCCTGGAGCCTTACGTTGGGCCATGGGGATCTGGAGAAGATCTCAAGACAGCCAGTGGCCTTGGATAAGGCACTTAGTTATGTACGGAGTCTGGCGAAGAAGAATGAGCTCGAAATCTATAGGTTCGTTGCGATGGAAGAGCTCACCCGCCACATGCGGTCGGTAGCGGAGGCCAAGGTCTCTGGGATAGCTATCACTAGGGCGGCATCCGTGGAGGAAGCGGGTGAGATGATCAAGGAATGGGTGGCGGGCCTAAGCTATGGCGAGACCCCCATAGGGAACTACTTGGAGTACGAGATCAAACCGCTGGCAGAAATAGGCTTGAAAGGGAGGGGATAAAAGATGTCAAGCACCTATACCGTTGTTGGCGAGAAGAGGTACTCAAACGTTGTCCTTAAAACGGATACTTTAATCTTCAAGAGCAATAGCAAGCTGGTTCTGGCTCCCACGGAGAAGGACCCAAAGGCCCCCAGAACGCTCACGATCATGACCAAAGAAATCGAGATCGAGGATAGAGCAACGATAACATACGACCTGGATGGTCGTACGGGTCTAGACCCGGACACTCCTGCCCCTCCCACAACAACCGTGGCCACCAACGGCTCCAACGGCTCCTCGCCTCCTGGCGAAGGAAGTTATCCCGTCGCTGATGATGGTGGGCCGGGGCTACCGGGAAACACGGGGGAGAGGGGCATAGACGGAATGGATGCACCAGTACTTGAAATATTCGTTGAAAATGTGGCAAGTAAAAACATGGAGATCGACTTCAAGGGACAAGATGGGGGGAAGGGCGGAAAAGGCGGAAGAGGCGGAAACGGGGGAAAAGGGCAGAAGGGGGCTGCCTCGACGACCAGTGACGCATGGTACGATGGTGAGGAATGCACGAGGGAGCCGGGACGAGGTGGGAACGGCGGCCAGGGAGGCGATGCGGGTTATGCTGGTAGGGGAGGGGATGGTGGGAACGGCGGCATAGTCAAGGTCTTTGTTTCCAGTGGTTCCCTCGCGGTAGTTCAAGACTGGACATACGTCGTTAGTGGAGGGACAGGGGGAGCTGCGGGCAATCCAGGTACTCGGGGAGATGGAGGTGATGGGGGCTCCCAGGGGGATAAGCATGGCCCGTGCCCCGAGAGGAGTGAATATCACGGGACCAAGGGATCGGACGGTCGGACGATGGATGTCATCGACCCCAATTGGAGGACGAACTTCAAGGGAGATGATGGGAAGGATGGATATAATACCGTGGAAGGGCTTAAGGAGATGCCAAAGTAGGGAGGGTGATGGTAGTTGATCATTTCACCATGGTACATCGTGACGGGGTACATGAGAATCGACGATGACGTCATCTTCACGCACAGGCTCCAATTCTTAGGACCGAAGAGCAAGCTCGTCATTGTGCCCAAGAAAGATGCGAAGGCCGACGCTAAGCGTATGTTGAAGATAGTGGCCGACACGATCGACACGATTGCGGGAACGGACTGTGAAATCACCTACGACCTTGATAACTCGGACCTGATACCTCCATCCCCAATAACAGGAGACTTGGGGCTTGACCCGGAGACAAAGGCGGGGAAGGGGCGAGATGGATCACCCAACTACTCACATGGCATCGCTGGGTTGCTACCCGATACCGCTGAGCCAAACTTCGACCAATCGATACTTGGTCCAGAGGGAGCCTACCCCAAGGCTGAGGACGGTGGGGAAGGCCAGCCCGGAGGCAAGGGTGGAAAGGGCATAAGGGGGATGGACGGCCCAATCGTCGAGATCTGGACCAAGGAGATCGTCGGCAACGGGTTTACAATCGACCTCAGAGGTCAGGAGGGAGGCGACGGTGGAAAGGGTGGGAATGGGCAGTATGGGGGAAACGGGCAGAAGGGATCCAATGCTGTTCCAGGGACGGGTGAAACATGGATCGGGATGCCCACCGCACGATGCGTACGGGCACCCGGGCTGGGCGGTGACGGAGGGAAAGGGGGTAACGCCGGCTGTGGCGGTGACGGAGGCGACGGTGGTAATGGGGGTGCCGTTAATCTCTTCTACACCTCGAGCGTAGATCGGACGAAGATCACATGCACGTTTCAGAAGGGAAAGGGCGGGAGCACCGGAACTGGCGGCACGCCGGGTAAGGGCGGGAAAGCAGGGCCACCGGGGTTTAACCTGCCCCCATGTGTACAAGCGCTGCCTGCCCGTACCGATGGGCCGGATGGCATCTCCTGTCCTTCGGATAAGGAGAGGGCCGTTTCTCAACCTGGAAGGGACGGCTTAGATGGCGCCTACTCCGAATACCCGGTAAAGGATATACCGAAGATACCTGGGCTCTGGCCGTAGAAACCACCTGCAATTAACTCCCTTCACTGGCGCCAGCGTGCCCTTCCTGGTGCAAGTTCGGAAGAAGGCCCCTACCCTCAATCGTGTTCAAGACCGAGCGCCTGAAGGTGAAGGTGCCCTTAATGGACTCCTCGGCCTCAGCCCTAGTGATCTCACCACCCAGGATCAGCGCAAGGTCATCGATGATCTCAGGGCAGACGGTCAAGAGGGATCTCTTAAGTGGCTCGTACGGGACATAGAATGACGGGTTCCTCCCATTCCTGGCCTCTTCCAACACGATCGGACATCTCGATAGGGAGTAGGCCCAGAACCTGAGGAAATAATTCGCGTTGGCGTTGTCCCCCCTCCTGATCAGGGCCTCGGCGACGGCCTCCCTATACCCCAACTCGAGGTGGGAGATGGTGTAGGCATAGTGGCCGCGAGCCCTGGGGTTCATCACTTGGGGCCGTTGAGACGCGCACCTGGCGCTCACTGCGTCGTATAGCCGTCCCAGAGCGACGAGCGAAGGAGATGGGTCAGCCCCCAAGTGGAGGTTGGATGTGATGAGCTTCTCTAGACTCGCGTTAATCCCGGCCATCATCTTCCTGAGCTTCGTCATGGGGTGGGTCTGGAGGCCCATGACGCTCTGTCTTAGGGAGTCCGCTAGCGCCATGATGTAGTAGGAGTGGGCGGTCTGTAGGTAAAAGATAGATGCGGATGGGAAGTCCAAGTTCCTCCGTGCCTCCCGGAGGGCTTCGTCGCCAAAGCCAATCTGGCTACCGATCCTTCGCTCCCACGGCCCCTTTTTATGCGCATTGAGCCTGATCTGATCGATCAGGGTCGCTGCCGGACGCGATCGGATCCAGATCTCCTCAGACTCCAGAAGGAGGTGGGGGAGCATCCTGTAGCTCGCCGACTCCACGGGGTCGAACATCGCCCCCATTGGGATCCATAGGACGTCCACAAAGACCCTGCCCGAGGGGGCTGCGACCGCCATCCTCTCGGGGCATTCTTCAGATCTATCCCAGATCGAAAGCAGGTCTACGTCCGATGCCTCCTGGCAGTCCTCGTCGATGAGTGGCCTCCTGCAGAGGACGCCGATGGAATTCGGCTCCAGAAGGCGCGAGGCCTCATTCATGGCCTCCTTGAGGTTGAGCTCGAGTTGTCCATGGACATCTGCCGCCATCATTTCACCTCATGTTGAATCTCCCATAAACTCGGAGAGCGCCATGAAGGCCGTCGCCGTGGTGAACAGCCGTCGGTGGTCCTTGATGACGGCGTTTATGGCCCTCCCGTCTCGTATCCAGGATGACGCCTTCCACGGTTCCCTCACTGATGGGTGAGGAATCCTCAGGATGTAACCAGACGCCCAGCTGCCATCGGCCAGCTGGTGGGCCAGGAGCCAATCTATGCCGTGTCCGATCTTCTCGGACAGATCTGGCTTGGGTTCCATCATGAGCCCCCTGAGGGCCAAGGCTGTGAAGAATGGCACGCCTTCGGTTTCCGAGTCACTCCAGCTCCCGTCTTCCAGTTGCGTCCTGGCCACCCACTCCTGTGCCTCATTGAGGGCTCCAAGATCATCCTCGATTCCCCCGGACCTAAGGGCCTCCATGCAGTGGACGGTGGCATAGAGCCTCCCGCTCCACCAATAGGAATTCCAGTAGCCCTCCGCGTTCTGGCTCGCCCTGATGAAGTCCAAGGCCTCACCGACCCGATCGGAGAACCCCGACTCGGTCAGGGCCTCGACGGCCACGGCCGTAACGCACAGTTGGGAGGAGAGCCAGCCCTCGAAGGAGATGCCCCCGTCCAAACGCATGTAGCGCCCCACTTCGCGCGGCGAGGAATAGGTTCTGAGGCCACCATCGGATCGGTTCTGGTGTCTCATGAGGAAGAATGATGCCCTCTCGCGGACCTCGCGGCCGTGCATCCCGAGCCTGGAAAGGAAACGGAGGCACCAAGAAGTCGAGTCGGCATCCGCGGGAACCCCCGGCCCATAGCCCCAGCCACCATCCTCCCCTTGGCTCTCTAGTATGTTTGAGCCGACCCTCGTCAACCAGCCGTTTCTACGCGCGCCCCCATAGCGGCTCAGGGCGTATCCAACGTAACCCGAAACCCAGTAGACGCTTTCCCCAGCCAGGGTGAGGAAATCGGACCAAAGCCCATCGGGGTTACGGCAGCCCCCCATGAACTTGATGGCCCTCTTGAGCGATAGCCTCACCCCAACGGGATTTTTAAATTTCATGTGGCCTTTTCGATCCCTGCCTTCTGCCGATTGATCTTCCTTATCTCCCTTGGATCGAATTTCGGCCTGCGGTCGTAATCATATAATCCATTGACCTCCTGCTCGATGTCGTATAGTTGCGTGTAGCAGGATGCCGAGATCCTGGGATTGGATAATAGGGACTCCGTTAACGACCTATATCGCGCCAGGAATTCCCCCGTCGTCGTGGGCCTCTCCCCGTAGCCCCATGCCTTATCTCCGCTTGGCTGTCCCGGATTCCACCACGTGCCGCCGTACTCGCTCACCATCACCGGCTGGCCGTCGAATGCAGCGCTCTCCTCAGCGTAGTTGGTCCAGAGGCCTCGTCCGGTTCGACCGAATTCATCGTAATGAGAGCTGAAGGCGGAGGGATCTTGCTCGTAGTCGTGAACGTCGTAGATGTCGGTATCGACGTGAACATAACCGCTTGAGTCTATCACGGGCCTCGTAGGATCCAACGACTTCGTGATCGCATACATTCTGCTGAGGAAGTCGGCGACGGGCTCATCTTGCCTCTTGAATACCCTCTCGTTGAAGGGCGTCCAAAAGATGATCGAGGGGTGGTTGATGTCTCGCTCGATGACTTCGAACCATTCATCCAAAATGGCCTCGCGAGCCATCGGGTTCGATAGGTCTGCGCCCCAATCTGCATACTCCCCCGTGACTAGATACCCGAGCCTGTCCGCCCAGTATAGGAATCGGGGCTCGAATACCTTTTGGTGGAGTCTTGCTCCGTCGAATCCCATCTCCTTTGACGACCTTATGTCCCTTCTCAAGTCATCGTCCGATGGGGCCGTGTAAATCCCATCAGGATAATATCCCTGATCAAGCACGAGCCTCAGGAATCTCCTTCTACCATTAAGGAGTATCTCGTCTCCCACGATGCTGACGTTTCGAATGCCGAAATATGAATGGACGACGTCGGCCTCCCCGTGCCCATCCGAAACCTCTAGGTCGAGGTCATAGAGGATGGGATCTTCAGGGGACCACTTCCTCAAATCGGCCTTACTAATGCGCAGTAGCGCGGGCTGAGCAGGGGCCTCAGTCTTTGATGATGCAACGGTCTTGTCCCCAAGAGAGGCCGTCACCTTTAAAGCGGTGAATCGCCGTCTACCTTCGATCTTGGCCACCACGTATATTCGCGACCCATCCTCGATCGGGATCAACCTATATCCGCTGAGGTACGTCTTTGGGACGGCCTCGATCCAAACCGTCTGCCATATGCCCGTTACCCTCGTATAGAAGCACTCATATGACTCCAGCTTGCTG
>Ga0315310_10002027_pt1 | contig 12722 bp, 13 predicted proteins | sample TDP5_MG_FD_203630 | JGI IMG/M metagenome (GOLD analysis project Ga0315310, IMG submission 203630) | Freshwater sediment microbial communities from Lake Towuti, South Sulawesi, Indonesia - TDP5 | ecosystem: Environmental > Aquatic > Freshwater > Lake > Sediment | place: Indonesia: South Sulawesi... | reverse complement strand
CCGACTGTCAGGTATCCACTCTGCATAAGCCTTCAACTGAGCTTCTCGAACCTTCTTTGCTAGATTTATAAACATTATTTGAAGCATTGGTTATCTCTCATAACCCTTCCTTTACTTCATTTCCCAAAGCCTTCATCAGAAACTTGAAAACTGAAAAGCCCGCGCCGCGGTCTGCTTCAAATCCTGTTGTTGCACCCAATAGGCATACGCCTTCTAGGCTGCGCTCCTTTGCAAGCCCAAGCATTAAACCAGTAGCCCCAACAATTCGGCCCTTGCTATATATAACCGCCCCTTTTTCCATAAACTCCGTGGCAAGTCTCGGCGAAGTGGCAGCCACATACACGCTTGCCTTTTCTTGTGTGATCGGTACTCCACCAATTGTGACGATTAAGCTGCAACCCTGTTTTCCAATAAAATCTAGTATTTCACTACAGACCTCATAGTGTGCAACAACATCATCAAATGAAGGCTGCGTATCCCCAGTCATCACAATAAAATCATTCTTCTCCATAGGCGCAGCGTAGAACTCGTACCGAGGCAAACGACAAATCCCCTTTGAATTAACCGAAACATAATCAGGAAAAGAAGGCGAATACAACTCCAAAAAAGGCTTTGCCCCACAAAACTTTATCAGAAGATGAGCAGCAATTTTACCAACATTCCCAAAACCCGGAAGACCCTGCACAAAAATCGGATGCTCAAGAGACGGACTGAAAATTTGACGAAAATACGGTTTATCCATTCAAGTCCCACCAAACCCGATAAGAGTCACGTAATACTAAAATGTTTTCTCAACAAGAACAGTAACACGGATAGAGCAGTATTCCACAAAAAGACTCAGCCTCGAAACTCAGCACCATCCTCCATAAACTTGTTCCCCTTCCTCTCCGCAGAAAAACATTGTTGCAACAACTATTTTCCGCTTTGTAGCAACAAATCAGCCAAGTACTCTCAACGCCTTTAACATCATCACAGTCATCACCTCACCCGTATATGTGCACTAAAATTCTGCGGCTTAAGAACACTATACTACGGAGCCCTACAAACAGCCCCCATACGAGATTCACCACGTGACAAATCTGAACCAGCCTACAACGCAGATTACATCCAACAAGTTCACAGCATCGACGCATAGGACACTGTCAACCTATTTGTCACAGCATAACAGCCACCTTAACAATATACACTTCAAGTCTAGAATCAGCCCACAATCCCCATACAATAGGCGCGCACTATGAAGCGAGATTAATTGTCCTGACAAAACAGGAAAATCGTCTGGACAAATAAGCAAGCCTAACAAACTCCATTTTTAGAAGATTCCTGCGCGGACATTTCCGTCCAAAGATTACGCATCCTCATATACTCGTGATGTGACAAATAAGTCAACAATATCGACGCATAGAAACTTTTAACTTTACCTACAACGCTTAATTCAGAGAAAACATTCCCTAAAACGCTCACATGGTTTGTGCCCTCATGGGAAAATACACACTAATTATCACAGAAAAACCAGACGCCGCACAAAGAATAGCCACAGCCCTCGACACGAAAGAAAAAGCCAAAAAAATGGAAGACAACGGAGTCCCATACTACGTGGCTAACAGGGACAAAGGAATCGTCGTCGTCCCAGCCCTAGGACACTTATACACCGTAGCCGAAGAAAGAAAAGGAAGAAACTACTATCCGGTTTTCGGTTTCAAATGGGTACCCAGATACGCCGCCGAAAGAGGAGCAAAACAGATCCGCGTATGGGTCGAAACCATCTCAAAACTGGCAAACGACGCCGACACATTCATCGACGCATGCGACTACGACATCGAAGGAAGCATCATCGGATATTGCATACTAAAATACGCATGCAGCAACAAAGAAAGCATCTCAAAACGCATGAAATACTCCACCCTAACCAAAGAGGAACTAGAGAAATCGTACACGGAACCTCTGCCACATCTGGATTTTACACTCATAGAGGCTGGACGCACAAGACACGAAGTCGACTGGCTCTATGGTGTGAATCTCTCACGGGCCTTGACAATGGCAGCAAGAGACTGGAGCGGAAAATACGCAACATTAAGCACAGGAAGAGTACAAGGACCAACCCTAAAATTTCTTGCCGCAAGAGAAAGAACCATCAGAATCTATGTGCCAACACCATACTGGGAAATCAAAGCTGAAGTCCAAATAAACGGAAAAACCTACGAAACAGAGTACGAAAAAGAAACAATCGAAACCAAGAAAGAAGCACAAATCGTCTTAGATGCATGCAAACAAAAAAATGGAACAGTTGAAAAAATCGATATCAAACAATTCCAGCAAACACCCCCACTACCCTTCGACTTGGGCGCCTTACAAAGCGAGGCCTACGGCTTATTTGGATACACGCCAAGACGGACATCAAACATAGCCCAACGCCTATACTTAGATGCCTTAATCTCCTACCCAAGAACAAGCAGCCAAAAACTACCACCAGCAATAAACTACGAAGCAATACTGAAAAACCTAAGCAAAGCCCCCGAATACGAAAGGCTCACAGCAGAACTCCTCTCAAAAAAAGAACTCAAACCAAGAGAGGGAAAAAAGGAAGACCCAGCACACCCGGCCATTTACCCAACAGGAAGCCTACCGGAAAGAGTTCTAGACGATTCCGAAAAAAACATATGGGACCTCATCATCCGAAGGTTCATGGCAGTCTTCGACGAACCATCCATAAGACAAAGCATGAAAGTCTGCATCAACATCAATGGACACCGCTTCCACCTAAGGGGAAGACAAACTCTAAAAGAAGGCTGGCTACGATTCTATGGACCCTACGTGAGATCAGAAGAAATTCTTTTGCCCCCGATAAAAGAGGGACAAGCAATCAACATCCAAAAAGTGATTCTAGAAGACAAGTTCACAAAACCACCGCCACGATATAATCCAGGCAGCCTACTCAAAAAAATGGAGGAAACAGAAATCGGAACAAAAGCAACAAGGGCAGACATTATACAGACACTATACGACAGAAAATACGTCAGAGACGAAAGAATGATTGTCACAGATCTAGGATTCGAGGTTCTAGACGTCCTAGAAACCTATTGCCCAACAGTCATTTCGATAAAACTGACAAAAGAGCTAGAAGAAAGAATGAATAAGATTCAGGTAAACAACGAAAAAAGAGAAGATGTTCTGGTAGACGCCGTTGAAATCCTCAAACCAGCAACAGAGGAATTAAGACAAAAAGAGCAAAGAATCGGCGAACAATTAAGCAACGCCATAAAAAGAGCGCGACTAGAAGAAAGAACCATAGGCACATGTCCTAATTGCAACACTGGAAAACTCATGATATTATATTCAAGAAGAACTGGCAAGCGATTTGTCGGATGTACAAACTACTTTAAGGGCTTATGCAAAACGTCATTTCCACTCCCGCAGAAAGGCACCGTTAGACCGCTTGGCAGAAATTGCCGCGAATGCGGTTGGCCCACAGTTCAGGTGCGAATAAAAGGAAGCCGTCCATGGACGCTGTGTTTCAATCCAAGTTGTCCACTGAAAGAAGAGCGGAGGAAAAGAGTTGAAATGCGCAGTTTGCAGTAGGGAAGCAGGCGAAAAAAGTTATTGCGAGCTACATGTGAAGGCATATGAAAGTATTGTTAAAAAGTACGAGCTTTGGAGAAAAGCGTTGGAAATCTCTTGGAAAGGGTATTTAAGTGAGATTGTCAAGAATCCGTTAACAGGAGAATGGGCTAAAGAAGTCGCGGAATACCTAATCAAAAGTGGAGAAAGCCAAAATGTCCCGGAAAGTTAAGAAAAAAGTTTCATCGTTGCCATATTCCATGAACAGATTTTACCGAAGAATTTCAACAGTAAAACCCTCAACTCTCATTCTCTCGATAATCGCCATCGCCATTGCCATATTCCTATTTGGAGGCGGTTTATACAACATAATAATGAAGCCGCTTCCAGCAGTTTATTATGGTGGACGCTTCATCTTCCTTTATCCACGGTTATCAGAGCAATTCATAACTGACAGCATGGTCGCCACGATTCTCTACTCACTCGGCATCGTTGGATTAATAGTCATATACCAAAGCACAAAATACGCCTACAAGCCAAGACAGGCCTACATGATGTTTCTAGGCGGGGTCGTTCTCTTATTATTGGCATACATATTCCTCGAAGTAACAGTACAAATTAAACTCAGACCAAGTTGACTTCATAAAACTTTACCAAGGATTATTCTTTACACCCAATTTGTATGCCACAAAATTTGTTAACAAGTGTATGGGAGGAGTTATAACTAGCACTGCTATGACAAGCTCCCAAAACACGATTCCCAACGGAAGAGAAAACAAAATTGCCCCCACTATAAAGTCAACCTGGTCAATAACAGGCAACAAATCTCCTGGAGCCATCCCAAGACGTCTCTTCAAAAAAGCTCCAGCCAAGTCCCCGAACAAAGCCCCCAAGGACAACAAGAAACCGAACAAAACAGGTTGGCCAGTCCCCGGATAATGGAAAAATGCACCTTCTACAAAACCAACAGCCGTCCCAAGAGCCAGCCCAGAAAAGAAGCCCCGAAAAGTCTTATTTTTTCCAAAAATCGATTTTCCATCAAGAAACTTTTTCCCAAAGTCTATTGGAAGACCTCCACCAGCGATTACTGGTAGAGCATTTGCACAGTATGCTGGAAATATAAACGCTAATGCTGTAATGATTAGCTGTGTTATTTCCATTTCCACAACCATTAATGAGTCGAATACTCGTGTATTCCTGTTTCTTCTAGTTCTAAATAGCAAGTTATGGGCTGAACCCTTTTTGTCGTTTTCGGGCTTCTTTCCAACACTGCCTTGACTATTCGTGAGCTTTTCGTGGGGTTCATAGCGATTATCGTGCCAGCCCAGAATTTTAGAACCCTTGTAGCTACAGGTTCTGTGCTTACATGAGCCTCGTTGAAAACACTTCGCACTTGGCTTGTTATTAAAACCGCGATTTTATGGGTTTTGGCGGTCTGCGCTAACAATGCCATCTGTCTGTTTAATTCACGATTTAGCTCAAATGTTTCTTCAGGGAATTCCGCAACTTCAGCACGATAGAGTGACGTAATGGTATCAACAACGATGAGCCCATAGTTCTTAGTTATATAGTCTACCAATCGATCTACGACTGCTGTTTGTTCGCGAAAATCGTTTGGCTTCATAAAAATTATCAGCTCCGCGATCTCATTAAACCTTGTAGAAGCGATCTGAGAAAGTCGATGCGCAGAGAAAGTGCCGTCGCAATCCACAAACAATGTCTTATAACCTTTTCTTGCACAATTTACAGCACACTGCATAGCTAAGGTCGTTTTTCCAGTTTCCGCTTCTCCATAGATCAGGCTAACAATCTCAAACGGGATACCTCCACCTAGAATCTTGTCAATTGTTCTGCAACCTGTTGGAACCTTCTCCAGCATGATAATGCACATCAACGAATATAAGCCACGAAACCAATAATTTGCTTTGCGCTCAAGTATCCGTGCAAATAGGAAAGACGTATGAAAGCGAAGATCGCTGTTGCAACAGTTTCAGGAAAAGCATACTATTTAATTGTTAACGAGCTAAAAAGAAAGGATACGCCGTTTCTAAGCCTAACTCCAAACGAACCTATCCCAATAGAAATTAAAGTTGTGATAACCACCGAAGGAGAGAAGCATCTAATAAATCATGAGAGAATTTTGGTTTACCAAGAAGGGATGGAACCAGAAGCAGTGGTAAATGAAGCCTTACAAATTGTTCGGGGGAAGGAATATTATGAAAAAATCGTTATAGGAGTGGACCCTGGAGAAGTTTTCGGAGTGGCAGTTCTGGCTGATGGAAAGGTCATAGAAACGGGAAACTGCTTTAGCTTTGAACAGACATTAAACAAAGTAAAGAACATTCTGAAAAACCTCGGAAACACCCAAACAACCTCAGTTTCAGTGAAAGTTGGCGACGGAGTCCGAGCTTACAAAGAAAAACTGTTACGAGTTTTAGATAACGCATTACCTCCAAATGTAGTACTAGAAAGTGTAAGCGAAGCCGGAACAAACCGTTACATAAGTGAAACCAAGCACAGAAGAGGATTAAGAGACATTGTTTCAGCCATAAGAATAGCGGGAAGGAATGGGCGTACATTCTCGCGGAGGAAGACAAATGAATCTAACAGTCGAGAGCGACAAAACTCTGCTAGTTGATGGGCCAGCCTCTGTCACAGTGACATCAGGCAAGGTCGAAGTGTTTGGCTCCATAGTTGGTTATGCAAGCAAAGTTGTGATACGTGAAGGTAAGAGGTTGCCTTTTGCAGTGGAGGAAAAAGCTACGTTCGATATTTTACTGGGAGAAAACGCAAATGCCGAAGAAGTTGTTGGGAACACTGTCCCCCCCTCATGGATTAATTCTTGTGAAGAACTCCTGAATTTTCAAACTAGGCCAGTAGCTGCGATAGTGCTTGGCACGGTTGACTCTGGAAAAACAAGTTTTTGCACATGTTTAACAAACAGACTGCTGCAGGAAAGACAGAAAGTTGCGATTTTGGATGGAGATTTAGGTCAATCGGACATAGGACCACCATGCACTGTTGCGTATACCTTTGTAACGAAGCCAACAACAGACCTATTCAATCTAAAAGCCAAAAATGCTTTCTTTGTGGGCGTCACCTCACCAAGTGTGGCCACAAACAGAGTAATTGAAGGCATGACTAAGCTAAAAGAGGAAATTCTAGGGAACGACCCAGACTTCGTTGTAATTAATACAGACGGCTGGGTTGAGGGAGAAGACGCCGTCAAATATAAGATCCAGCTTGTTGACCGACTTAAACCAGATGTAGTTTTTTGTGTCCAACAAAAAGAGGAATTAGCTTCTCTCTTAAATGCCCTTGAAAAATTCAGAAAAGTTGTCGTGGATTCTCCCCTTGCTACAAGACAAAGAAGTAGAGAAAAACGCAGGAGCTTACGGGAACTTGGATACATAAAATACTTAAGAAACGCAAAAGTGCAATCCGTTTCCTTAGGTTGGATAAAAATTGAAGAAAACGGACTGCTTGGCTTAGGCAGAAACCGCGAAAACATTGAACAGGCAAGGAAAATTTACGAACTCTTGGGGATGAAACCACTACACTTCGCGGAACTGCAAGATAGAATTTGCATAGTTATCGGTAGAAGACGCTGGATCAGTGTGGACAACGTAAAAAAAGTGGAAGAATTTGCGAGGAAGAAAGTTGCGGTGATTAGGAAGGGTGAAGAAGAAGGATTGCTTGTGGCTCTGTACGATGCCGAAAGGAAATTTCTCGGGATAGGCGTTTTACACGAAGTCGATTATATAAGGAAAGCTCTAAAAATCTTCACTCCAGTCTCAGAAGGTATTTCAATGGTCGCTATAGGCAGAGTTAAACTCGACAAAAGCCTGAAGGAAATTCCAGCTTTTGCAGAAGAAAATCAAGTGGATTTCGCGGCGCTTAAGGGACTTTTTTGAAGAAATGCTCAAGTTCCTTGGCAATAGCTCCATCTTTGTCGGATAAGATCTTTAAGTTATTGCGTATCCATGACGGAAGAAAACGTCGGCAATAAATTGTAGCAAAACGGTAATCAAGGAAAATCATGGCGCCCTTGTCTTCAAGAGTTCTTATTGGTCTTCCCGCTGCTTGAGAAGCCTTTTTCATTGCTGGAAGAACATACCCGTATTCGCGTCCAAGTCCGGGAAAACATTTTTCAAAATAGCTTATTTGCGCTTTCACTTTTGGGGTTGGCTCCGCATAGGGTACGCCAACAATTATCACAGAGTTCATTTCGTCGCCAGGATAGTCTACGCCTTCTGAGGAGCGGCCGCCTTGAACTCCGAGGAGTACTGCACCTTCATGCTCAGCATACGCTTTAAATTCTGCAACCATCTTTTCATTCTCTCTAGAGCTCATGCCCCTCCGTTCATGGAATAATGCCTTACTTACAGCCCCTTCTAATCCCTCGGTTATCAAGGCGTTCAGAACATCGAAAGAGGCAGCGAAAACTCCGATGTTTGCCGGAGTATTCTGCACAACCTCTTCTATTCGCTCTATAATTTTATTATACATGGGTGGTGTTCTCTTCTCCATCGCTGTTGTCACACCGCAACAAACAAGTGGTAGAATATGCTCCTTCGGAAATGGCGAGGGGACAACGCTTTTGATGGTGTTTTCTGGAAGTTTCGTTATTTGTGTATATGCCTCTAATGGCTGGAGTGTCCCGGACATGACGATGTTAGAGTGAACTGAAGAAAAAACCGGTGCTGTGATTTTCGACGGGTCAAGTGCAACAATTTCCAATTTTGCTGTTGCTACACCCTTTCTAGACATGTATCTACTCATCACGTTTACAAAGGATTGGTCTTCAGCAGTTTCCAGCCATCTCAACAGAAACTCACCCACTCCATGAACGTAAGAACGCGGAAATTTGCCCTCGGCAAGCAAACTTCGCTTTATCGAACCTCCAATGTTATGCAGATGTTCAAAAAATGTCAGGGGTTCATCTATTCCAGCTTTTTCCTGAACAAGCTCAGTTAGATATTCTGGTGAAACCAAAGCTTCTTTCTCGATTTTAAGGGCTGTTTTCTCAATCTCGTTTCTGACCAGATTCGCAAAACTTGCAATATCCTTATAGTTGAAGCTTTTAGCTTCAAGTTCTGCCTGCCTTATGGCGAAAATTGACAGACTGCTACTTGCAATTTCAATAGCTGTTTCCGGGAGGTTGTGCGCTTCGTCAACGATTAAGATTATTTTGTTCATTGGCGTATTCAAGTTTTTGACGAAAACGTTGCGGATTACTGGATCGAAGATGTAGAGATAGCTTAATGCAATCACGTTTGTGTCGGCTAATGAGGCCTTCACAAGCTCGTAGGGACAGAATCCTCTTCTACGACAGAATTTCTGAACTTCCGAACTCTTATATGGGTAGACAGTGGTCTGACGCTGAACCTCAAAATACTCGTCTGTTCTCTCTTCTATATTTCGATAATATGGGCATCTATCCCTAGCCTTTAACAGTTCGCATATTTCCATAATTGCCTTAGGATCTGACGCGTGTCTTGTTACGAAGTTGTTGAGACACATTTCACGGCGTCCGCGTATGGAAATTCCCGAAACTGGTTGCTTTCTAGAAATAGCCTTTAACTCTTCGATTACGCGGTCGTGTTGACGGTGTGTTCGTGCGACGTATAATATTTTCAGATCATTCTCTACAGCCTCCGGGAGGCATGCTGACAATGCGGCGATGGTTTTTCCTAAACCGTTACTTCCTTCAATTAGCACGGAACGACCGTTCTCAACAGCCTCAAAAACTGTTCTGATGAACTCGTCTTGGAAAGGTCTTATATCAGCGTATGGAAAGTACTCTTCAACCTCTTTGATCAACTCAGTCATTTCTATCCCATAAGTGCTTGGATGGGCAAAGCACGTTCACCGGACATTGCTCGCACAACGGCTTCCTAGCTTTGCAATGTTTTCTACCGAGCGAAATCAGCAACAAGTGAACTGCTAAATAGTCTACCGGATTGTAAATTAATTGAAGAGACTTGCGGACTGTTTCGTAGTCTCCATTTGCAGGTGCTAGATCCAACCGTTTTGATACACGGTTAACGTGAGTGTCGACTGGGATTGTGGGTTTTTCGGAGCAAAAAAGCAAGACAACATCTGCTGTTTTAGGTCCGACACCTGGGAGTCGTAGAAGTGTTTTCCTTGCTTCTTCGAGGGGCAATGATAAGATTGGTTTTAGATCGCCGTGGAATTTTCCAAGGACTATTCTTGAGAGTTGCTTTATTGTTTTGGCTTTGTTTCTGTATAGACCGGCCACTTTCAAGCATTCTTGAATATGTTTTGTTTCGGCGTTCGCTAGTACTTCGGGTGTTATTTTGAAACGCTTCAAAAGGTTCTCGAAGGCTTTTGCTGTGTTTTTGTCAGCTGTGTTTTGTGAAATTATCGTTAGAATTAATGTTTCAAATGGGTCTCTGGCGGACATCGTCCATCTTGCCATCGTGAAAGTTTTCTGAAGTGTTTGCAGGATTTGTTCTGCTCGTTTTTCAGCCATTCGATGCATCGCCTTTGAAAACGATAAATAGTGAATGCATGAAGCTATAAATAAGCAGTGGAGGCTCAATAATGGAACGCACGAAAATTGTTAAAGACGAAATCTTTGAGCAAAACATTCATTTTCTAGCGGTGTACTTGGAAACAAAAAATGCTTGCTTGATTCTATTGAGCGAAAGAGAAGACAAACTTGGAACATTGGCAATTGCCGTTCCAAAACCAAGGGATCTGCTTGGACCTACCTCATCATCTGTTCTTTTAGGCGATAAGAACGCAATTTCAGCCCGCATGTTCGCCGAGTACTTGGCTTCAAGAAAGGGGAAGATAGCGTTGGTTTCCATTTATCTAGAAACAATCGCCGAGATGCAAGCTCAATCGATTTTTATGAAGTTAATTGAAAAAGCTGTCCACGCAGAACCAGAAAAGGAGGAAGCAACAGCATGAGCCTTAGGGGCTTTCTTGAACAGATGGAAAAAGAAAAGGAAGTTTTGCACGTGAAAGATGAAGTGTCCACGCATTTTGAAATTCCATTCATCATGAAGAGCTTTGATAACCAAGGCCCAACTATCGTATTCGAAAAGGTAAAGAATTATGAAACAAAAGTTGTTACCAACGTTTGTGGAACTCAAAAGAGAATTTGTTCAGCACTTAATGTTCATCAGGATGGACTTTATCAAAGGTTGATGGAGGCTTGGCATTCACCGAGAAAACCAAAAATTGTTGACGATGACATGATGAAGGAAGTTAAAGAGTCGGTTGACTTGTCTAAGATTCCGGTTTTGACACATTTCGAAAGGGATGCTGGTCCATACATCACTTCGGCAGTTATATATGCAAGAAGTATTGATGGCAACGTTGAGAACGTGTCAGTGCATCGCCTTCAAATTTTAGACAAGAAGCATCTGGCAATTCGTCTAGTTCCGCGGCACCTTTTCAAACTGTGGCAGATGGCAAAAGAAGTTGGTAAAGACTTAGACATATCAATTTCTATCGGTGTTCATCCAGCGGTTATGCTAGCAGCCTCTTCACCTGTTCCTTTCGGAGTGAATGAATTTGATGTTGCAAATGCCTTGATGAACAATGGCCTCCGCTTAGTTGAGTGCAAACACGTGAATGCTTACGCTCAAGCGGAGGCTGAATTAGTTTTGGAAGGCAAAATTCTCGCAACAAAAGAAGTTGCTGAAGGCCCTTTTGTAGATATAACTGGAACATATGACATCCAAAGAAAACAGCCTGTTGTGGTGGTCGTGGGTGTTATACACCGTGAAGACTATATTTATCAAGGGCTTTTGCCATCTGGACTTGAGCATAGGCTTCTAATGGGGTTGCCACATGAAGTTTTGATATGGGAGGCTATTTCAAAGGTTGTGCCGCATGTCTATGCGGTTAACCTTTCTGTTGGTGGAGGCGGTTGGCTTCATGCAATAATATCTATCGAAAAACAACTTGATGGAGACGGAAAAAACGCCATCATGGCAGCTTTTGGGGCTCACGGTAGCCTTAAGCATGCTGTCGTAGTGGATACAGACATAGACGTTGACAATCCTTCAGATGTGGAATGGGCATTGGCCACACGTTTTCAGGGTGACGAGGACCTGGTCCTAATAAAAAATGCGAGAGGCTCAACTCTAGATCCGTCGAGTGACCAAGAGCAGGGACTAACCACGAAAATAGGATTTGACGCCACTAGGCCATTCACTAAACCTAAGGAAAAATTTGAGAGGGCGAAAACTCCTGTAAGCAAAAGTGTCGAAGCACTGGTTCGTAAACTGGTTGGTTTGTGAGGGAAAATTATATACGCGAATTTATATATGAGACTTGAAAGATAAAAAGTCGGTGGTTTTGTTGTCGGGTGAGAAATCGGAGGTAAGCGGCGTGTCGTTGAAAGTTGAGGATGTTATGGTAAAAGAAGTAATAACGATAGACGAAAATTCAAGCGTCAAAGAGGCCGCCGAGATCATGAACAAATTTGAAATAGGCTGTTTAATCGCTGTGAGGAAAGGGAAAGCCATGGGAATAATCACTGAAAGAGACCTCCTAAAGAGGGTGGTTGCAGAAGCGAAGGATGTAAACAAAACTAAAGTGAAGGACGTTATGTCAGGCCCCTTGGTTGTTGTTGAACCCAGCTTGGATCTGGAAGAAGCTGTGAAATTGATGTTTCAGATGAAGATCAAGAAATTACCTGTGATTGAAAGAAAACGCCTCGTGGGTTTAGTGTCGCTAACTGATATAGCTCGTTTTCAACCTCAAATGATTACCATACTAAAACAACTTACCATGCGACAAGCTGCACCGAAAAGCATGAAAAAAGTTATCGGCTACTACGTTGTCTGACAAATGTTGATTGACGGTCTAAACTCATACCGAACTGCCGCACAAAGATGCATCGGGTTAGATTAGCCGCAAAGGCATAAGCAGCAACGTTCTTAGAACTGGTAACATTATGATTCAAAATCTCATATTTCTATTTCAAGCATAATTTCGACGTAACCACTCGAAAATAGTTACTTTCCCTGCTGAAATTCCGGGAATGCCCACTTCTTATAAGAATTAACGATCAATATTGTTAGGTCATAAGCGTAATATGCGGGTCCTTCGGAAAACACGTTTTTAACGGCGGAAAGCAATGTGGAAAAAGAGGCTGATGACCGTTTTCAATGCTACTTCTCGGG
>Ga0315310_10002022_pt1 | contig 12746 bp, 2 predicted proteins | sample TDP5_MG_FD_203630 | JGI IMG/M metagenome (GOLD analysis project Ga0315310, IMG submission 203630) | Freshwater sediment microbial communities from Lake Towuti, South Sulawesi, Indonesia - TDP5 | ecosystem: Environmental > Aquatic > Freshwater > Lake > Sediment | place: Indonesia: South Sulawesi... | reverse complement strand
TCAGGGGAGGTTGATAAAGGATGGTGTGCCTGTGAATGGGCCGGCAGATATGGAATTCAAACTGTACACACAACTGACAGGAGGGACTCCTCTAAAGACGATTCCTATGAATAGTGTTCCTGTTTATAATGGTCTATTCAGGGCAGTGCTTGATTTAGAAGGTATAAACTGGGCAGCTGGGGAGACGATTTATTTAGAAGTAAAGGTAGGAACAGAAATCTTAACTCCACGCGAAGAGATATATGCCTATCCATACGCAATAAACACGCGCTTTCTCGGGGGAAAGGCAAAGGACTATTTTATAAACACATCAACAGACACACAAAGAAAGGATGGCGGATTGAATATAATGGGGAATGTCGGCATCGGCACGACCAGCCCGGGTCAAAAATTAGATGTTGACGGGCATTTGAGGCTTCGGCCTGCCTCAGTCCCCACCGGAGCTAATGGAGTAATATATTACGATTCTGGAACTAATAAATTCCGTTGCTATGAAAATGGGGTTTGGGTAGATTGTAGATCCAGTGGCCCTCGATGGACAGTGAAAGTTTGTGATGCAAACTCTTATACTCTACCATCGCAGTTTATTAGTCCAATAGCTCAGTTCAGTCTTGCCTCCTTCGGCTCAATATGTGTTACAGGCTATGGCGCCGCCGAGCAGTGGCTATCTGACAACTCAGTACTTTTTACTATGAGGGTAAATAGTCAAGGTAGTAATACTAAGCAACTTAAATTATTTGCTGTAGATAATAATATCTATGTGTATTTGAACGGTGGGCTTGTCTATTCAAAGACGGCGTGGTCTAGCCCTAACTCCCCGGAGACAATTACACTGAATTTCATAAACGGCAACAATACAATAGATATTGTCTTTCGTGATTGGGGAGGCTATGCATACCTCTCTCTTTTAGGTGACCTTGTTGATGATTCACTTGTGAAGTTTATTCCGTGAAAAATGGTTGCGCAGAATTCAGATAAGATCAGGAGTTAAATGGGAAATGGTGGGAGGAGGTTATATAATTGAAAAGAGAAAAATTAATTTTTATTCTTGTGTTTGTGCTATGCAGTTTTCTTACGGGGAGACTATTTGCGGCATATGAACTTCAAAAGCCCGCTTGGTGTGTGGTTGATTGTGGTTTGAACGATACTATTGGAACAGGAGATTATGCAGATGGGCTTGACTATGGAGATGTGAATGGTTACAGAGTGGACTGCTCAATTGGACCTCTTGGTGAGGTTAAGTGGCAACCAGAACCACCTACAGGAACAATAATAGAGTCGGGGTTTTACCATGTTGGGTCGACCCACGATTCTACGCCGCCGACCGGGACAATAAAGATAAATAATGGAGCTCCATATACCGCCTCTACTTTGGTCACATTGACTCTCTCGGCAAGCGATGGCGCTGGTACTGGGGTAAGCAAGATGAGGTTCAGAAATGAAGGAGGGGCATGGAGCATTGAGGAGGGCTATGCTACGATTAAGTCCTGGACATTGGCAGGTGGTGGAGATGGGGAAAAGAGGGTATATGTGCAGTATAAGGATAACGCTGACAACTGGAGTGCGCCCGATTCCATAAGTGATACGATAATTCTGGATACTACATCGCCTGAAATTTCTAATTTAACAGTAAATCCCACAATAGCTAAAGCAGGAGCGAATCTAACCATAGCATTTACAGTGAGTGAAACATTACAGAGTAATCCTATAGTAACAGTGGCAGGGAATGCAGCTACTTTCGAGACTAAATCTGGAAATTATTATGCCTACAGTTACACAGTGCAGGGGACAGAAGGAGAAGGGATTAAGGCGGTGAATGTTTCGGTTAGAGATTTAGCCGGGAACCCAGGTTCAGCATCTATATCTGTTACATTTGATTTTACCGCACCGAAAATTTCTACCTTAACAGTAAATCCCACAATAGCCAGAGCAGGAGTAATTTTAACCATTACATTTACAGTAAGTGAAACAGTAGAGGATTATCCTTTAGTGACAGTGGCAGGAAACGCAGCTATTTTCATCACTAAAGTTGCAAATAACTACACCTATACATATACAGTGCAAGGGATAGAACAAGAAGAGAGTGACTCACCAGTCAATGTTTCAGCTGCAGATTCAGCCTGGAACATAGGCTCAGCATCCACCACAGTTACATTGGATTTTACCGGCCCATATTGTTCAGCAGATAACAGTGAGGTGCAGCATGGGGAAGATATCATGATAACATTGACTGCGACAGACGATACTTCAGGTATTGCAATAGCAAAGTATAACTGGGATACACCAGCATCTGAGGCTATAGGGACAGAGTATAGTGATGGCCAGACAATTATTCTTGATACGGAGACAGGGACGGTTGGTAAGGAACTATACTTGTATGCGAAAGACAAGGCAGGAAATACAGGAACCTGGAATGGAACTTATTATCTTGATAAAACTGGTCCGATCTGTTCAGCAGATCATAGTGGGGTCTGGCATACGGACGATACAACGATAACATTATCATTCAAGGCCGGCGCTACTGGAGATATAAAAATGGCAAAGTATAACTGGGATACACCGGCCTCTTCGACCACAGGAACAGGGTATAGTGATGGGGATACAATTAATTTTAATACAGAGATAAATGGCAAGACACTTTACTTATATGTAAAAGACAGTGAAGGGAGAGAAAAAACCTGGAGTGGGAAGTATTATCTTGACAAAACAGACCCGGTTTGTTCAGCAGGTAAGAGCGGGACCTGGTATAAAGAAGATATAACAATAACATTGTCTGCGAGAGATGATATTATATCAGGTATTGCAGTAGCGAGGTATAGGTGGGATACACCAGCATCTGAGACTGCAGGGATAATCTATGGTGATGGTAGCACGATTAATCTCACTACAGAGACCAATGGCAGGACACTCTACTTATATGTAAGAGACAATGCAGGAAGAGTAAAGACTTGGAGTGGGGTATATTATCTGGATAAAACGCCACCAAAGGGAGAAATATTAATAAATAATGGAGCTGTGTATACGAGTACTACTTCAGTAACATTGACTCTTTCGGCAGAGGATAGTGGAAGTGGGGTAAACAAGATGCAGTTAAGTAGCGATGGAGAGAAGTGGAGTCCTGAAGAGGATTATGCCGAGACTAAGTCCTGGATGCTAACAGATGGTGATGGAGAAAAGATAGTAGAAAAGACAGTATATGTGCAATATAGGGATCTAGCTGGTAACTGGAGTGGTATTATAACTGATACGATAACTCTGGATACTATTTCACCAATAGTAAATCTTTCGGTGGATAAGGCAAGGATACTTCGTGATGGAGAGATAGTAGGGGTTATACCTCATACGGCGATGAAAGCTGAATTCAGTAAGGTGATGGACACAGAGTCAGTGAAACAAGGCCTTAAGCTCATAGCAGTGAGGACCAACCTGAATGAAAAGATATATGAAGAAGTCTCCCTCGGTTTTGAATGGGATAGCTCTACAAAGAGAGTAAGGCTCACTCCAGAATCAGCGGAGCTAAACAAGAATTACCTCTATCGGCTTGAGGTGACTTACAGGGTTAGAGACCTTGCAGGTAATCCTGTTAAGGGGGAGAGGGAGCTTACTTTCCGGACAATAATGGACCACAAAAAGAAGAATATTGTAGTTAAGCTGGTTAAAAAAGTAGTTGAAGAGAGTAATGGAAAGATTACGGTAGATTGGGAGGAGAACGCTGTGGTAAGTTTGGAGGCTAATGCCCTGAAAGAGGATGGATATCTGATTATCAATAGAGAGCCTCTCGCTTACCCATTGGAAGTTAATCCTGGGGCGATAAATGCGGCTAATGAGAAGAGCCTGGCCGATGGGTGGTATCCAGTGGAAGGATGTTTGTGGGAAATTAAGGCATGTAATAAGGACGGGGATTGGATTAGGGATAATTTTGGTGAGGTTGAGGTAAGGATTACCTTCCCATACGCTGAGGAAAAGCTAAAGGAGGGGAATGATGCGATTCCGTTAACTGAAGAGACGCTAACGGCCTTCTGGCTGAATGAAGAACATTCTATATGGGTGAAGGTGCCTGGCTCCAGGGTGGACAAGGAAGATAATATTGTGGCAACAGGAGAAATTCCCAACTTCTCTGTATTTTCTCTTATGGCCACAGCATTATACGATTTGAAGGATGCGCATGCCTATCCAGTACCGTGGAAGCCAAATGACGGGAAGGAAGAGACAGGGACAGAGGAGGAAGGGATAACCTTCACGAACCTCGCTGCCGAGTGTGTAATCAAGATTTACACCATAAGCGGAGAACTGGTGATGAAGCACGATTATAAAGGTGCAGGGGAGTGGAGATGGGATGTGAAGAATTCTGGTGGAAAGAAAGTATTCAGTGGTGTCTATATATACTATATTGAGAACGAGAAGGAGCACAAGACTGGCAAGCTAGTAATAATCAGGTAGAAATGTAGCCGCAGAGCGAATAGCTCTGCGTCGTAGGCCTGTCATTGCGAGGCTAAGCCGTGGCAATCTCGAGATTGCTTCGTCGCTTGCGCTTCTCGCAATGACAGCGCTTTGCTGCCACTTCCAACTGTGACTTTATGCCCCGACTATCCTCCAAGTTATCCCACCGAGAGAAACAACAAGGACAAAAACCCAACAAAAATTTACAAAAATTTTACAATTTATTTACACGATTGTGATATGGCTGTGGTAAATTGTTATCAGAATCTGGACTTGGATTCCGTCGGAGAAAAAAATCCGAAAAGGCAAACTCCGAGCAATCGGAGGACGTCCCAAGTAGTAGGGACACGTCGGTCCTCGGGGAAGGGCTGGCGGGCAAAGCCACGGGTCTTATTTATTAAGACGGCCGGGTTGCCGATCACTTAATATAGTAAATAAGACAGCCGGGTTGCCGAAGATAGAACCTTTGGTAACCCGGCTCTCTTTTTATGTAGAGGGCCTAACAATAGGAAAAAAAGTGAAGAGACCGTCCAGAAAAGAATATTCCAGAATCCCACCGATGGGGAAAGGGGGAAAGCTATGCTGTTAGTATGGAAAAGAAGACTATTCTTATTTTTATTGACTGGCTTAGTAGTCGGCATGTTCTTCGCCGGCAAAGGGGCAATAATGGAAAAGAACCCATTACTTGTCACTCAAAAAGCTAACCAGGGTAATGAATTGAATTTTCACAACTATTATCAAGGGGACAAAATAGCCCGACAGGAGGCAGACAGGAACGGGGACGGCAAGACTGATATTTGGAGATACCTTCAAGACGACAGATTGGTCAGGTCTGAAGTAGATAGTGACTATGATGGTAAGATAGATTACTGGGCATACTACAAGGACGGTAGGATTGAAAGGCAGGAGATAGATAGAAATAATGACGGGATTAAGGACGCCCGGGCCTATTTTGAACAAGGGTTTAAAGTCAGGCAGGAAGTAGATTCAAATCACGATGGGAAAGTAGACGCCTGGTTCTATTATAAACTAGGAAAGTTATGCGGCAGAGCAGCAGATACTGACTTTGATGGAAAAATTGATGTGGTTTTGGGAGAAGTCCCGCTCAATAAGTGAAGCAAAGCTTGTGCTTTGCCCCTGAATAAAGGTGGCAGATGATAGCGGAATCGCACAAACCAAAATATAGAGGGATAGTGAGAGTAATTTCCCTCACTGTCGCAATAGTTCAGGCCTGGACTCAGGTCTGCTTCTCCGCAAACTTCACTTTTGCTCCCGGCCTAAAGAAATTGCAGAAAGACCGTGAAGAATCTGGCTACTTTTCCTTAGAACAGCTGGAACAAAGACAAAGACGTCAAGAAAGCGTAATTGAAAAGCAGAGGCAGATTCAGAAGTTCCGGGAGAAGCAAGAGAAAATAGAAAAGGTAGAATCGCTGGAGAAGGCTCTATTTGAAGGGACCGTAGACAGGGCGGTTGCTACAGCATCCATAAGGGAGCAGGCCCTGATAAGCCATAGAAGAGTTCTTGATGTTGCTGCCCAGAAATCGGAGTTTAGATATATCCAGTACAATGATGGCCGTAGAGTATATTTCAAGGATGGGCTCGCCTCAAGAATTGAGAATGAGAAGGTCAAGGATGCTTTTGGATATGAGACTATTCGCCGCGTCTACAATATGACTTATAATAAGAAGTGGCTTCTCGAATCCTACGATGCAGAGACAGTTGACCAGTTCGGCAAGTTAACCAAGGAGCATTGGGAGGCAAAGGGATATACCGAGGATTCTGTCTTCTACGCTACCGATGAGACTAAAGCTAATCAGTTTCTTACCGATTGGGTTGTCACCATAACCGACCCCTACAAGTCTACTTTCACCATTGAATATTCCAATGCCAGGCATACCGGCAAATTCCTCACATCCTACCATAAGGAGATTACAGATTGTTGTGACCACACTACCAGGGTTGAATGGTCCTGTAATGCAAAAGACTACGATTCCAAAAAGAATCTGACCAGAAGCCGTGAGGAAGTTACTGATACTTTTGGGAATTTCACGGTAAAAGAATGGAAAGGAACCTATGACGATGAGCGACTGACCAGCTCAATAGAGGAGAGCTGGACCAGGCAGGTGGACGATTCTAAGAGCCATGCCATTAGCAAGACTTTCTATTCCTATAATAATAAAGATAAACTCGTTGGAGCAACCGGCACGACCGGGACCGAGGGAAAGGACGCGTTCGGGAATACTTTTACTGATGAGGCGAAATCAAGGTATGAGATTGTAAATGGACACCTGGAACTTACTGGCGTTACTGGTACTATGCGTAGCAAAAACATAGATGGTTCCCTTAGCGTAAGTAACTATTTCATAAATTATCTTTACGATGATAAGAATTTTCTCGTGGACGCTTCCGGCGAGACAAATATGATTGGCGAAGACGTGTTTGGAAACAGCTCTACTTCCCACACTACCGACACTTATGTCATCATCGGTGGTCAGGCTAAAAGAAAGGCTTCTCTTACCGAGACCAAAACAGTAAACTTCGATTTCTCCGAAGCCCACACGCAAACCAATACGGAATATGAATACGACGCTTCCGGCTATTTGACTGATTGTAGAAGTTTCAGTGAGACAGTCGGAACAGATGTCTTCGGAAATAAATATGAAAGCCATAGCCGAAATATCTATGCCATAATAAATGGAGAGGCAAAAGTAATAAATTCTACCAGCATTATTGATTCCTACGATGCGGGGTGGCTTTCCGAGACTTTTGGGGAAAGCAGTGGAGTTTACCAATCAATAGTAGACGGGGTGGAACGCTTCTTAAATGGATTCATTAGCTCCGGTTCTGAAGAGAAGAGAGGGATTCTGGCCAGTTTAGGGATTGGGAACTTCCCGCTGATAGAACTTACCACTACCGGAATCTCTGCAATAGTTGAGTGGTTAGGAAAGGCGAGTACAAAAATTCTAAACTGTGCAGTAAACGCCCTCAATAACATCTTTGCTCATCTTGGAATAAAAGTAACCCAGGCTCAAATAGCCCTGAACACAATCCTCATAGATATTCTTACCCGAATAATTACTCCTGAGAGCGCTTCTGGGGAACTCACGACTTCTATGTTTGCTTTAGCCAAGGCGGCAGCGCTGAGTGGAGTCAATCTCTTTGGTGCCCATCTAAGTCTACAAGAGCTTCAGAATCTGAATTCCCCGGTAATAGCCCATGTTGATGGTGACCATTTTATTGTGGTAAAAAGGATTAGCGAAGATAAGGTATTCGTCTCCGGGGTTAACGGAGAGAGTATGATTTCGCTGGAGGAGTTTGCTTCGCGTTGGGCCGGGGATGTACTTATGACTGAAATGGCTCCAGAAGGGAGAGCTCTCGGTGAGCGGCGGATGAGGGAGATAAGAGCCGCCAGAGGAAGCGATACGGATAACGACCCGGATTTTGAGCGTAAGCCGTGGCTTAAGAGTTTTCGGAAAATAGAAGAGGGGAATACCACATATATCTACTACTATAATGTGGAAGATGGTGAGCGAAAAGGTGGCTATAACGGGACAGGAATAATTCAATATATCAAAATAGTCAGGGATGTAAATGGAACTGTCCTGAGCGTACATCGAGAAAGTTACAACAAAGAAGGGGTATTGATGGAAGCCCTTGATGTGGAGAGAGACGCCACGGGCAAAATCATCCAGGCTTTGCGAAAGTACGAGACTATGGGAAACAGGGTCACTCTCCAGCTTACTCCTAACAATGATGGCTCACAAAATTTAAGGGCCATACTAACCTCCAAGGATGGGATGCTGACCAAAGTATTGAATATTCCGCAGCGGGTAAAGGGTCATAGGGTCGTCCCGGCCGACGAGCCGCGCGCTGGCGGTGCTGGTACTGATGTGATGTATATCTTGCCGATTGTGAACCTGGAAAATGCAGGCATAGATAATGGCGATGGAACTTATACTCAGAGTGGAATTCCTCTCTGGGACCACTGGGATGTGACCGTCTACTGGAAAGATAAAGAAACCCCTGGTTATGGGACAAACGGCAATGGCCGGTGGGCCAAAATTGTTCGCCGGGGTATAGATGGAAATGAAATTTCCGTTGATTGGAACATTCTATCCGAGAATGAGAGACAATCTATATGGCAAAAGGTATATGCTACCAATGATAACCAGCAAGAGAATAGAGTCTCAGCACAGATAGTCAAAAGAGATAATAACGGGGACATTGTTCCTGTCTATAAGAAAGATAACCAGGGAAATCCTACTGGTGAACAGGAATATTTTGGCCAGGGAGTTACTTATACCGAGGACAGTAATGGCAGGCGAACCTATGTGATGAAAGACTTAAAGGGCAACATAATTACCACAATTACCCAGGAGCTCTCCGATTTTGCTCCAGCCTGGCAGAACGAGCGGGAAGTAAATGTTGGCTGGAGTGGCGACGCTTGGAATAAGGGAGTAAAGATAACCGTTACTGAGAGCCAGGGAAAAGAAGCAAAGGTGCACGATGATTGGGATACTATATACGATACAATATACAAAATCCAAAACAATCAGGAGTTCACCGTAGAAGTAAAATTGGGAGACGGAAGCACGGTGACTGCAAGATGGGATGGGAGCAAGATTACAGTAGATGGCATTCCTCTCTGGAATTCAAGTTATCCAGAATACATCAGAAAGAGAATTGAGAGTGAGATACTGTCAAAGTCCGTAGTGTACAGGATAAACCTGGGAAGCTTAGATAACCCGGATTACGCTTATGTAACACGAGAAAATAATGGGAGAATCAGGGTGTGGGATATGAGCGGAGTTGATAGAGACATATTAGATACTGAGATTAAAAAGAAGATTGAAGACCTTGTATTCAGGGTGAGAAAAGGAGAAGTTAACAGGGCTTATGTCAGCCATGCCGTCAGGTCTGACTATGTAAAGGATGATAATGATATTAATGGAAATGGAGACCGTCAAGAGCAATTGAGTCTGGCTCGCCGTATCCATACTTGGACGGGGCCAGAAAAAAGTAAGGGTCTGGAAGATGATATTAACCTCTCCTTTTTGAATCGTGGCCAAGTATACGGGATTGAAAATGGCCTCTCCTCAGGCACGATACAAAAAAGAGGACAGGTATATTTTTCCCCTGAGGATTTTGGTGCCGTATTCACTCCGGGAATAGATTTAAATCCTCCGGCTCCAGATAAGCTATTAGAACTAATTATTGACAATTTTACCACGATTGTGAACAATCTCTCTCCCCAGGCCAGAGCTTTCTTTGATAAATTTACCGGTGGATTGGAGAAAGTGGTAGCGTGGCTTAGAGCTAAGGGCGAATTCATCATAAGTCGACCAGTATATACCCTGAACAGGATACTGGAATCTAAGGCCGCGAACTCCTCCAGGAGTGGCGAAGCCGAGCTTCGCCATTATGACGCGGAGCTACCGCTCGGTTACTCCCCGGAAGAGCTTGCCGCGGAGACTGAAAAAAGGGGTCAGAGTCATTTTTCTCTACCTCCTGGCGCAGAAGGGAAAGTCTACACTTTAGCCCAGACGACTGAGGCAGAAGCAAGGAAGAGATTGGATATCGAGACTTTGTGGGCGAAGTTTAGGTCTATATTCCGGATAGGCGCTCCGGGAATTGTTGATAGGGAAGGCGAACAGTTCATTATGGGGACAGAAGCAGAAGACGCCAAGGTACCAGGAATTGAAGCTACAGGTGGAAAGTTAACCGTCCCGGAAACGGAATCCACTTCCCAGCGGGACGGAACTGTTACTGGTACAAGGGCCCCTCCCCAGGCAGAGACAGTATTTACCCCGCCAAATATAGACCCCAATATTCCCACCTTTGAGAAGTCGTACATTGATGAGACTGGCAATAAAGTAATGGAAGTCACAGCTTATGATGAAAAAGGCAACCCGATAATGGTGACCAAGACCATAAATGGGCCTGATGGCTCCACCTCTCGCACTCAGACCTGTACAAATTATGAGTACGATAATAGAGGAATCCTAATTTCTGCTTCAGGAATGAGCGTTACCATCGGACAGGACATTTTCGGCAATACTTATACGACTAGTAGCCGCAACTCATATATCATAATTAATGGCGAAGCGAAAGTTGACAGGTCACTTTCCAGGACTAATTCTTCGAACATAGATGGTTCCACTTCTGTAACTGAAGGTGAGGTAATTTATGAATACGACCCGACGACTGGACTCCTGTCCAAAGCAAGAGGAAACAAAGAAACAGAAGGGAAGGACATATTTGGTAATAAATATTCAACGAATACTGACGATACTTATGCTGTTATCAAGGGAGAGGCGAAGTTAGTCTATAGCCAGAGTGAGACTACGACCCTGAATGTTGATGGTTCCCATTCAAAGACAAATAGCTGGATAAAATACGAATATACAACGGGAGAAGAAAATTCTTCTCAACTGCCCTCCCACTACTCCCAGGAAGGAAAAGTTATTGTGAGCTTATGTAAGGGAGCCTCGAGCGAAAGCCATACCGAAGGTGCGGATATTTTTGGTAATACCTTTACTCAGGATGTAGTTACCGGATATGAGAGCTTGGTTAATGGCCAGCCTAAGCCTAGCAACATTTTTACCACGAGCAGTAACAGAGGTATTGATGGCTCGACCAGTCAAACGGCAAGTTTACTAAACTACATTTATGATGAGAAAACAGGCAATTTGAAACGCGTCGAAATAGACAAGGGTGAGGTGGAAGCGCATATGACCCTTCCCGATGGAAGTATTTGGTCTCATAAGGCGAAGGGAAAAATAGTTACTGTGGGAGCCGATAGTTTCGGAAACAAATACTATACAGAGACGAGTAATAAGTATAGCCTGGAAATGATTAGATTGACGGGACAAGCTAAGGTAGAAGAGAGTAATTCGCTTACTGTAGCAACAGATGTTGATGGGTCAACTTCTGTTACTAATAGCAGAGTATTTTATGAATACACCGGTGGACAGGAGAAATTGGCAGAGTTGCCTGATAACGTGTTGGATAGGAAAAATTACATAAATCCTGATACAGGTCTGGCTTATGCTGGGTTACTGAAGAGAGTGGTGGACGGTTCGGTAATAGATGGATTTGATATAAACGGAGATGGAGATACAGATGACCCCGGTGAAAAAAATCCTTCAGGCACATTAACTCTGGAAAAGGATATGTATGGAAACCAGGTAGAGAGTCTCACTCAGACTGACTATATTATCGTTAACGAGCAAGCTAAGGTGACTTTAGCAAAGACAGTCTCCCATGGTAAGGATATGGATGGTTCAACTACTTATAGTGATATTGCAGTAAAATACACTTATACAGACAAAGGAGTGTTGATAGGAGCCAGTGGAAGTGGGACGACAAGTAGTGATGATGGGTATGGAAACATAACAAAAGGGACAGTAGATCAGAATTATGAGATATATTGCGGTAAGGCGAAGCTGGCCAGGTCACACACAGTAGTGAATGGATGGGATGTAGATGGTTCAATCACACATAGTGATATAGTAGTGACATACAGTTATACAAGGGAAGGAGTGTTGATAGGAGCGAGGGGAAGTGGGAGAACATCGAGCGATGATGGGTATGGGAATAAGACATGGGGGAAGATAGACCAAGAATATGGAATATATTGCGGTAAGGCGAAATTGGTCAGATCACATACAGTAGCAGATGGAAGGGATATGGATGGTTCAACCACGCATACTGATAATGTAGTAACATACAGTTATACAAGAGAAGGAGTATTGGTAGGAGCGAGGGGAAGTGAGACGATATGGAGTGACGATGGGTATGGGAATAAGACATGGGGGAAGATAGACCAAGAATATGGAATATGTTGTGGTAAAGCGAAGTTAATCCGGTCACACGCAGTAACAGATGGAAAGGATATGGACGGTTCAACCACGCATACTGATATAGTGGTGACATATAGTTACACAAAAGAAGGGAGGTTGATAGGAGCGAGGGGAAGCGGTAGAACATCGAGTGATGATGGGTATGGGAATGTAACCAGCGGGACAATAGACCAGGAGTATGAAATATACCATGGTAAGGCGAAGTTAACCCGGTCCCACACAGTGGTAGATGGGAGGGATATGGATGGTTCAACCACGCATAGCGATATCGTGGTAACATATAGTTACACAAGAGAAGGGAAGTTGATCGGGGCAAGTGGGAGTGGGACGATATCGAGTGATGATGGGTATGGGAATGTAACCAGCGGGACAATAACACAGGAGTATGGGATATATTGTGGGAAGGCAAAGCTGGTGAGTTCGCACACAGTGGTTGATGGGAGG
>Ga0315310_10002021_pt1 | contig 12756 bp, 9 predicted proteins | sample TDP5_MG_FD_203630 | JGI IMG/M metagenome (GOLD analysis project Ga0315310, IMG submission 203630) | Freshwater sediment microbial communities from Lake Towuti, South Sulawesi, Indonesia - TDP5 | ecosystem: Environmental > Aquatic > Freshwater > Lake > Sediment | place: Indonesia: South Sulawesi... | reverse complement strand
TTGATCAAGCACTTGATCCCCACGACTGGCGGCGCGACGCAGACAATCCCAAGCATGGCGCCGGCGAACAGTCCTGATACGACCATTCCCAGTTCTGGGGCAAAAGCGAGCGAGTCGAACATCAGCGATGACACCTGAAGGACCCGCATCAACGGGTAAAGTGCGATTCGCACCAGAGCCGTTGCGATTGGTGACGAGGCTACCATCGATGCAATCGCTGGGCTGAACGAGTAGTAGAAGGCGTTGAAGGCCTTCATGAACTGGGTTCCAGCGAAGGTCGACAAGACTTTCCAGTCTCGGAATATTCGCAGTGACTGAACTTCGGGAGCGAGCTCTGAACCGTATGCTGCTGAGGCTATGATGCACGGGCGTATGGGCAGGAAGGTCGTGAAGGTAGTGGCTGTCGACGTCAGAGTTACAGTTGGAGAGTATGAGGTTGCTGTCGTAGCCGTCGTCGATGTGGTGGTGGTCGTCGTCTCTGTTAGGCTGGTGGAGGTCAACGTCACAGTTGGAGAACATACTGTCGTCACCGTCCCAGTTGTCACGGTTGTTGGTATGGTCACGGTCGGAGAGAAGCTCGTTGACACCTGTGTGGAGGTCGTTGTCGTTGAAGTAGTCTCTGAAAACCAAGATATCGATAAGGCAGTAGTGGTTGTGAGCGTGGTTACGCTTTCCCAAGAGGTCGACACTTGTGTGAGGGTTGTGGATGTGGTTGTCGACGTAGTCTCCGTGGAACGTGAGGTCGATGTGTACGTTCTGGTCGATGTCGTGAACGATGTGCTTGTAGTGTGAGTGTACGTTAAGGACCAGTACGTGGAGGAGGTTATGACAACGCTTAACGTGTCAACAATGGTGGAGGACGCAGTTGTGGCAGAGGTGTCTGCCGCGGTTGCCGTAGAACGGTGCACTGTGACCGCACCAGTAGTTCTGGGTCGCGATCCCTCGAATGTCGTGGTCGCAGTCGAAGAAGTTGTCACCGCCGAAGTTATTGAACTTACAGTCGTGGAGACTGTTGGACCCTCTGGTTGCCTGATCCTTCCTATTCTCCGTCCAGCATATTCAGTAAACCACACGTTCACAACGCCTCCGGTCTCTGTGTGGACAGCCAATCCTTGAGGCTTCGCAGTGGGCGTGATGATCTGATACTCTGAGAAGGTGTTGGCCGAGGGAGAATATCTCCCGACCTTGCTGGCGTAGTCCGAAAACTCGGTAAACCATACGTTGCCCTTCGCGTCTGTTTCGATGTCTCGGACCTCACTGTTGGGCGTAGGAACTGAGAACAATGCAAGTGCCCACTTGTTCTGCTCATAGGCAATAGGGTCCAGCCGACCGATGACGTTCACGTCTGTTCCAACCTTCTGACCAGTAAACCATACAGATCCATCGGAATCCACAGCGACATCCCATGGGCTGAACGGTGCAACAGAATATGCTCTGCACGCGCCTGTCTCGGGGTAGACTCTAATGATGCTCTTCCTGCCAAAGTCCGCAACCCAAATGTAAGGCCGGCCGGCGGCTGGTGCGGTCAGACCGGTGCCCACCGCAATGCCTAAGGGATTCGAGTCCACGCCTGCTCCGGGCAGCAGCAGTTCACCAAACGTTGCAGTCCAGCCTCCGCCTGAAGGGAAGCTAATGTTCCCCAACTTCCCGGCGGAGTATTCCGTGAACCAAGTGCAGTTGCGGAAAGAATCATGGATGATCTTTCTGAGACCGCTTCCAGGAGTCGGCACCGTGTATTCAGCGATCGCACAGGTTGCAGTTGCATTCCTCCTCGCCAAGACTCCTATCTTGTTTCCGTAGCTTTCGGTGAACAATGCGCTTGTTTGCGACCATTCAACAAGCGTGATTCCCATCGGGAAGCTGTTTGAAGTTGGCACTGGATACCTTCGCAGCGAGCTATTCGACAGAAAGAGATATCCGACATAGTTGCTGGCACTCTCCGTGAAGGCGACGTGAGTGGCATTGACGCTGAGATCCCAGAGACCAGGGTTCCCCGGTATCAGATACTCGGTGACCGTCGTAGCCTGAGTCGGAGCAAACATCAACACTCCAAGAAGCAAGATTGCAAGGACACTTGTGGCCTTCCGAACTGTGCCTCTAAGCGGGAGCCTTTTCACGGTGTCTGCGCGGCAGAATGACACGATAAGCGCACAAACCGTGAATCCCATAAGACACAGGATTGGTTCCATGTCAGTCACCTCTGAAGACGCGTCAGTTTCCTCCTCAGCATGTTGACCAGAATGAATAAGGGCGTTAGGCTCAGGGTTCCAATGAGGCAACTGGCCAAGATACCCATTAACGAGACTCCTATCTCAGAATCTGCAGGCAGTATTGGAAGGACTGATGCTGCAGCACGCAGAGATGCTAGAAGTGGGTATGTGAGGATTCTTGCCGCAGTTGCGAGATACGGGCTTGCCTTAACCTGCTCTGCGATAGCAGGACTGAAAGAGTAGTAGAAACTGTTGAAGACGCGCATGAATTGTGCTCCTGCGAATGTAGACATGACAGTTCGGTCCCTGAGCTCTCTCAGGAGTTGAACCTCTGGGGCGAGTTCGGATCCGTATGCCGCCGATGCGACTATGCATGGCCTAGTGACTGCGACAGTTGTTGTTGTCGTAGTGGTTGTGGTAAGGATCGAAGTCCCGGTGGAAGTCGTGGGGGCAATTGAGGTTCGGACTGAGGTCGTCGTAAGAGTGGGGGAGAATGTCGTTGTGGCAACGAACGATGTATTCGTCAGTGTGACAGTGACTGTTGGATAGATCGAGGTCGATGTTGCAGTAAGTGTAGTCGTAGTGAGGGATGTTGAAACGGCAACAATGGTGCTTGTCATTGAAGTTGTTGAGCTACTCGTCTGGACGTTCACGGATGTGGAGGTCGCTGTTGTGGATGTCGTTGTTAGAAGGGTTGAAACGCTCACAATCGCTTGCGTCGAAGTCGTCGTTGTGCTTGTCGTAGTGGAGGAGATTGATAGCGAAGTCACCGTGTAGCTAATGATACTTGTGCTCGTCATCAGGAACCTGCTGCTTGTGAAGGTGTACGTTCTCGTTACTGAGGTCACAGAGGCTGTAATCGCGCCTGTCGTAGTTGTTGATGCCGTGTAGGAAGCTGTGGACGAGGTCGTGCCAGCTCGGCTCGTCGTCAGCGTTAGACTTGTCGTGACAGCCGAGGTTATCGTTCCCACGGTTGTGATCGTGACTATAGGAGGGGAAGACCAGCCTTGTATCGTTCCGATCTTCTGGGCAAAGGGTTCGGTAAACCATACTGCCCCGGCGGGCCCGGAAACCGCGATGCCATGAGGCTTCCCCCCTGTTGAAATAACCGGGTATTCGAAGAATACGTTTAGTCCCGGATCGTATCTCCCTATTTTGTCACCGTTGTGCTCAGTGAACCACACGTTGAGGACCCTGTATGGCGGAGTTGTTGCTGCCTCTAGGACCAGCTCGCGAGGTTCCGAGTCCGGTGTCGGAACCGTGAAGGTTACATACTCACCCGAGACCGGATTCAATCTTCCGATGCAGTTTCTCTTGCTTTCAGCAACCCATACAAACCCACTTTGGTCGACTGCGATTCCCCATAATCCACTATCGCCTCCTGTTTCGTAGTGCCTGAACAATGCCGATCCATTCTCCAGCAGCTTGATCGAAGTGATTCTGTTTGTCTTGTACTCGGTGAACCAAACCGAGTAATCGATGGGACTCATTGCTATGCACATAGGCTGAGCGTCCGTTTCCCCTGGTATCTCGTAGAATGAGAATCTGATGTGGGTGGCACCATGCGTTGTGTTCCCGTACATGTGACCGATCCGGTTTCTACCGAACTCGGTGAACCATACATCGTACCTTGGCGTCTTGCCAGTTGTTGACATCTTCGTTATGTTCATGGTTATGCCTCGAGGCCTCGGCGACGCCCCTGGATTGGGAAGCTCCCATTCGTAGAACCTATTCTGTGACGGTACGAATCGACCTATCTTACCTGCAGTTTCTTCAGTGAACCAAATGTCCTCTTCATCCTTGCTTGCAGCTATCGCCCAAGGCACGCTGCCAGGTGTGGGTATTTGATACTCTGCGCCTAGCTTGGCGATCCTGTTGGTGCCTTGCTCCGCGAACCAAACAGTGCCCCCTTTGTCTATGGTTATTCCCCAAGGGATCGGCGTCCCGGCTAGCCCATACTCGTAGACGATCACTCCTTGGGCGGGAGGAAGGATCAGCGCTGTTAGACATATCAGAGAGATCGTTGCGAGTAATGCCCGCGCACGGAGGCGGGGAATCCTAGTTCGCCTGTGGATGAAAACAAGTGAGATGAGGCTTGCGTTGAGCAGTACAAGCCAAGTCGCTGACCACAATCAAACCACGTGCAATCCTTCAGTTCGCCTTATGTCTTCTCCTATCCTTTCTTGACCGTACGCAGGCAATCGCTACGAGTGGAGTGAGGTACACTACTCCGATCAGTGTCGATGCCATAAGTCCTGAGATGGTAACAGCCACTTCTGGCGTCAGGGAAAGCGCATTGAATACCGTTGACGCTGAACCAAGCGCCGCTACTAGCGGGTAGAGAAGCAGCTTGACCGCCTCTCGCAGAACGGGACTTTGCACCATGGTCGAAGCCACCGTCGGGCTGAACGAATAGTAGAAGGCGTTGAACGCCTTCATGAATGCGCTTCCTGCGAATGTTGATTCAACCGATTGGTCTCGGAACATCCTGAGGAACTGCACTTCCGGAGCCAGTTCTGACCCGTGAGCTGCTGACGCGACTATGCATTGTCGCGCCGTCGGCGTGGCCGTTGTCGTCGTCAGGTAAGTCACAACGACAGTTGAGGTTGAAGTTGTAGTCGTTTGAGTAGTTGAGGTAGTGAAACTGCTCGATGTCGAAGTCCAAGACGTCACAATCACGCTGGTAATGGTCGGCCAGAGCGTTGTCGTCGGATAGGTCACTGTCGTCGTCGACGACGATGTCTCCGTGGTCGTTGATGTCTCCGTCGTCGATGTAGTTGTCGTCGTCGTGGATGTCTCGGTTGTCGTCGAAGTCCTCGAAGTGGTCGTCGAGGTCGTCGTCGTGGTCACGGTTGTGCTCGTTGATGTCTGTGTCTTGGTCGTTGTTGAGCTAGTGTAGAGGATGGACTTGGTCTCAGTAACCGTCGAGCTCGTGATAGACCAAGCGGTCTGGGTAGAGGTAGTGAACGCAGTCGTGGTCGATGTCGGCGCTGTTGAGGCGATTGTCGTCGTAGCGGAAGCCGTCACAGTGCCCGTGTATGTTGAAGTAGATGCGTGGCTGACCCAGTCAACAGTCGTCGTCTTTGTGTCCACGCCCCCTGCCATCCATGCCGGCTGGAATAGCCTTCCAAGCCTATTCGACTGCGCCTCAGTAAACACTATTGTGTCAGATGAGTGGATGCAGATTCCGTATGGCTGGCTTCCCGCCGTCGGAGTCGGATACTCATAGAAGTTGCCGGTTCCAGGAACAAACTTGCCTATCTTTGCTGACGCGAACTCTGTGAACCAGACATTGTAGTCCTGGTCGACGATTAGCTCACTCGGGCTGCATCCGCTTGTGGGCACTGCCCAACTGAGAGTCTGGTTCTTCCACCAGTCCAGCCTGCAGATCGACCAAGTTCCAATGGATGTGAACCAGACGAACCCATCTTTGTCGATGGTTATGCCGTTGGGTGAAGAGGGAACCGAATAAATCGTGAATTCACCCTTGAAAGGATTGAACCTGCCAACGTGATTTGATCCGTACGCAGTGAACCACACTATGCCGTCATTGTCTACGGTTATGTGCTGCGGCTGGGTTACCGGAACCGGACTCGTCGGAAGCGGATACTCAGTCAGCCTCCAGCCTACTCCGGACACGTAGACAAGTTTTCCGATTCTGTTGCCCGTGAACTCTGTGAACCAAACTGTCAATCTTGCCCTGTCAACCGCAATGTCATGTGGCTCAGACCCCTGCGTCACTGACCATTCGATAAACTCCCCTGTGATTGGGTTCAGCCGTCCTATCTTGGCACCTACTGATTCAGTGAACCAGACGAATGTTCCTGTGTCCGTGAGTATCTCAGGGCCGAGTGCGATGCCCCAAGGCATTGACCCTGATGTGGGAATTGTCCACTCTGTGAATTTCCCTGCACCCCACTCGACAAGCCCAATTCGGTTGCTCATCTGCGCTGTATAGAACGCCCGGTTCGCTGAGACATCACATGCGACCTCCCATGGACGGGCTGGGTTAGATCCATGCCAATACTCCGCGATCACTGCGGCACTTACCGGCGTGATCAACAAGCCTACCAAGAATGCTGCAGAGGCCACCAGACTAATGCTTCTCAGCCACAGCTTTGTCTTTGCATGCCTCAATCTTCCTGCGACGAATAGGACTAGGAGCATACATACGTTAAGGCCTGCAAATCCGACTATGGGCTCCAACTCAAACACCTCCCAAGGCATTCATCCTTCTGCGAAACGCTTTCAACAGGATCACAACCGGTGAGAGGTACAGTACACCAACCATGCCGCTCGCTAGGACGCCAGCAACCGTGATCATCAGTTGTGAAGCCTGAGGATAGATCTGACTCACAACAGCTGCGAAGCGCAGTGAAGACAGAAGCGGATAGATCAAGGTTCGGGCGATCGCTTGAAGGATCGAGTCTCCAGCCACCAGCTCCGCTACTTTCGGACTGAATGAGTAGTAGAAGGCGTTGAAGACACGCATGAATTGAGCGCCGGCAAAGGTCGACATTACTGCTTCATCTCTGAATTCTCTCAGGAATTGAACCTCTGGCGCCAATTCTGAGCCATATGCGACGGACGCGATTATGCAAGCCCTTGCAGCGGGAGTCGTCGTCACTACGGCTGTGGTCGTCGTTGTAGTGACAGCGAGGACCTGTGATGTCATAGATACAGTTGGCGTTGCCGTCGTTGTTGTCGTCGTAAGATACGTTGATGTTGTGCTGAGGGTTGTGGGGGTCGTGATGGTCGGCGAGTAGCTAGTAGACGTGTAGGTTGTGCTCGTAGTCGTAGTCGTTGTCGAGGTGGAGGAAGATGTTGTCGTCGAGGTCGACGTGACAGTTGTCGTGGTCAAGGTGGTCGATGTTGTGGTGGTGACAGATGTGCTCGTCGATGTTGTGGTCGTGACACTCGTCGTTGTTGTTGTCTTGGTCCAAGTGCTAGTAGTGGATGTCTGCAGAATCTTCACAGTATCTGTCAAGGTTGTCGTAAAGTTCCCATATGTCGGTCTGCTTTGTGACGCCGCAGCTGTCGACGTTTTTGAAGCAGTACTGTTTGTGGTTGTGGTTGTCGCCGCCGTTGTCAAGGTAGTCGCGGAGCTAGTTGTCGTGCTTGCTGAGGAGATCCAGCCCACGGTTGTCGTCGTCGAAGGACCTGAAGGTATGATGATCTTTCCGATCTTGTTTCCAACTTCCTCTGTGAAGAATACGCTGATAGTTCCTCTGTGATCATATGGGGAAGTCTGCAATCCGGGACCGAAAAGTCTTGGCGTCACCGCTATCCCGTGTGGCTTCGATGCCGTAGTCGGCACGACCCATTCCTGAAAGACGTTAGTGCCCGGCACATATCTTCCGATTATGTTAGTTGCACTTTCCGTGAACCACAGGCTGCCGTCGGTGTCATTGGCTAGGTAGAGAGGTTCATTGCCAGGAGAGTGAACAGGGAGAGGAACCTCAGTTATCTCACCTGTCCAAGGATTGAGCTTCGCCAATCTGTCTCCGAGCTTCTGTGTGAACCAAACGAAGCTCTGAGGGGTGACAACGATTCCCCAAGGGGTCCCTCTGGTTGAGTACTCGACTATCTCGCCAGTTTCCCCGTTGAGTCTTCCGATCTTGTTGGATCCGGACATGGTGAACCAAATATGAGTCTGCAAGTCGATAGTACCCCACGGGGTTGTTGGAGTGTGCCAGTAGTTTGGATCCACAGCTATGTCAACCGGATAGCTGTTTGGTGTGGGCAGAGAGTATTCGATGAACCTCCAAACGCCTGCCGAGACATGGAACAGCCTCCCAATCTTGTTAGCTTGGTATTCTGTGAACCAGACGCTTCCATTGTACGGGTCAATATCAAGGTTCCACGGCCCGCTATTCGGAGTAGGAACTGTATACTCTTCCATCATTCCGGTCACTATGCTGACCCTGCCGATCCTGTTCCTCACGAATTCTGTGAACCAGACAAAACGCTCGTTGTGGTAGTTGATTGGGTGGTTCCGATTCAGGGTCAAGTTGCCTAAGGCAACATCTCTGGGCTCAGCTGTCGATCCATCAGGTCCAGACAGGATAAACTCAGTAAACGTATAGTTGGGTACTCCGTTCAGCAAGCATTGCCCTGTGCCCAAGAAGCCTATTCTGCCCGCATGCTTCTCCGCAAAGACCACATAGCTACTGTTTCTGGCAACGTCTATTCCGAACGGGGACCTTACAGGGTCCGTGGGCAGGGCCTTCTCGATAATGATTGTGGCGACTGCACTTTGAGGGATAAGCATCGTGAGCAGAAAGACTAGCGAGAAGATTAGAAGGAGCCGCCTGAGAGCATGTTTTCCGGCTATTCGGCTCAAGAATCGACCGGATAGCATCAAGGCGGCGAAGAAGCATATGTTGAAGCCTAGAAAATACCAAACTGGCTCCAAACGTATCACAGAAGTAAGGCTATACCTTTGGGTAGGCTATATAATGTTAACGACAAGTCCAATGTAATTTTCAAGGCACGTTTATAGAAGATTAGTCGCCAACTTGGCATCGCCGCTTCCGTAGGCCGGGAATCGTCTAGGGGGTCATGGATCGGAAATAGCGGCCTGTCCGGTCAACTCCAAGAACCCATCGCTCAGCCTGAAGGATGAGGGTTCCGGGACAAGCGAAAGAGTTCATCAGGATCAAGACCTTGGAATTGGCAGGTCGGACTTGGAACCCCCTCTTTGGAACTTCGATTCCCCAATGACTTGTTTGATGTTAGGGCTCCATTGGAAACGCAGGTGAATCTCATCAAGTTTAAATATGGTTTGAGGGATTGTTGACTGGGTCTTGAGATATGAACAGGCACTTTTTCGTGGCGATAGTGGCACTTCTCAGCTTGGTAGTTGTCTCAAACACCGCGGTCATCAGGACTGCTGAGGCACAGCCCTTCACGGCTGTATGGTTTGAAGTCTTTGACGGCTTGACTGCTTTCGACGATTTCAGTGGCTCGCTCTCCGATCGTTGGACAATTCACCGGGGAAGCCCTGATATCCGGGCCGGAGGAGGTGGAGGCTCTGTCCTCAGTATGACCCATCCGCTCACTGGAGGGGAACTGGGCGCATTCAAGGACGAGAGTTCTACAGCGCTGTACCTGTCAGACCCGGTGACAGCGAACTTCGCCGATGGGATGATTGAGTTTGACATCTACTTTGAAACGCTCAGAGAGAGCGGCGCTAGCGCCATGCTCACTTTTCGAATGCAAAGCGACGACACCTACTACGCTCTTCGACTCACAAGTACTCAGGATTGGAGATGCTACTTCGTCAAGTACTTCGGATGCGGAAACTGGCGAATCATAGGCACACAGTCAGACCTCGGCGTCTTCTCAACGCAGACTTGGTCTCATGTCATAGTCACTGTTGGTGGTCCAAGATTTCAGGCATACAAGGACGGCGTACGCATCTGTGAAGCTGTAGATGAGACTTGGCAAAGAGGAAACTGGGGCGGAATAGGATTTCAGAACAACTACTATGCCTCCTCCTTCTATCTCGACAACTTCAGAATCCCGGAGGGATTCCAATGGACCGCTTACAGAGGATCCCCAGGAAGAAACACTTCGTCAGGCAGGTCGGCTCCCTCCATGTTCTACGACCATCCGAGTGAGTTCGGCGACGGCGCTCCGTTCGCAGACGTGAACTCCTACTCAGCCTACGTCTCTCGACCGGACACGAGGTGCTTCACGAACGGGGTAATAGAGTTTGACGTACTATTCGACAACCCCGGAGGACAGAAGGCTTTTGTCACATTCAGAATGCAGAGCGACACAGAGTACTATGCTCTCAGGTTGACGAGCACGAACGATTGGGAATGCTACTTCCTCAAACAGAACGGGTGGGGCAGCTGGGAGATCATAGGGACACCCTCGGCGAAAGGAATGATTCCTCTTCAAGCTTGGTCACACATCAGGATCGTGATCAATGGCGGGCAATTCGACTGCTACAGAGACGGCTACTTGATCTGCTCAGCCTTCGACCAAACATGGTCAATGGGGACTTGGGGCGGCATCGGTTTCTATAGCGCATATAACAGGGGACTGTTCCACATAGACAACCTGAAGATCTGCTTCGCAAGATAGAAAGACAAGGCATCGCCCTCAGTTTCGAGAATCTGCAGCAAGCCGCATAGGCCCCTGCAGACTTGGCCTAACACTGCTATTGCAGCATCTGCGCAATTCTTTCCCTACGAGCTGGCTTCTTGGTTCGCAGCATTGGGCAAGTGATTAACTAGAGTCGAGGATCGAACTGGTTCGCAACGCCTACCTGTTTTATATAAGTTTCCAGAATTAGTCGTTTCGGGAATCTTATTGAGTGAGAGGAGTTCAGGCCTAGCGATTCCAGGGGACTTGGCTGAGATTCTACTTGTGGCAGGAGCAATCCTCGCTTTCGGCTTCTGGGAGCACTTCCCGATGATCGTGCCGAACCACTACACGGACATTGCAAGCATCTTCTGGAGAGAAGGCATAGGGAAAGGCCCCCACGGAATCCCCTACTACGACTACGTCTTCGAGTATCCGGTGATCGTGGGTTTCTTCACGTATCTCTCCTCGTACTTCGGCAGGGCGATGTCAGGTGACTTCAGTATCGCAATGGCGTTCTATTCCTTGGCAATGAACCTTGTACTAATCGCGTTTGCATTGGGAACAGTGGTTGTTGTGTACAAGCTCTGCGAATCGCTGGGAGTTGACAGGAAGAGGATGTTCCTCTATTTTCTCATGACGCCTAGCTTCATTATGTTCACGATATACAACTGGGACATATTCGCGATATTCTTCTCAACCCTTTCGATCTATTTCTATCTCCGCGGGCAGAAACGCTATTCCGCGATCAGTCTAGGACTTGGGATAGCCTCAAAGATCTATCCTGCGGTCTTGGGGCCGATCTATCTTCTTGAAGAGAAGACTTGGAAGGCAAGGCTTGAGTTCTTTGCCCTTGCTGCCGGCGTCTTTGCGATACTGAACGCGCCCTTCATCCTCTTGAAGTATGATGTGTGGTTCGGAACTTGGAGACACCATATGACATGGGGGATCGAGAACTCATGGTTGATCTACTTCTTTGATCAGATGGACCTGAACGCACATTACGCAAGCCTGATCGTCCTGCTGTACTTGGTCTATAAGGGAATAGCAGGGACGAGTAAGCGAGATTATCCTTCACAGGCCTCGAGAATCCTTGAGCGATCATTCTTGATGAGCCTAGCATGGCTCATAGCCTCGTATGTCTGCCCGCCCCAAATGGCGTTGATGATTTTGCCCTTTCTCGTCTTGATGCCTCTTGCGCCTCTCTGGTTACTATACGTGGCCGAGATTTTTAATGCACTCATTATTGTGTTATGGTTCACCCCTCAGTTGAATCTCGGAAACCCTTTGGTGGCAAGTAGCCCAGTGCAAGCATTCTCGGCGATAAGGCAGGTGATATGGCTAGTGCTCTTCCTGAGAGTGCTGTATCCCGGAAAACTGAAGATCTGGACTGAAGATCTCTTCGCAAGGATCAGGTAGCTATTCTGCCTATTCGGTTTCAAATCTCTTATATTCAGTTCGACCGACTATATGCAATCATTGGCTGAGAGGCGCCATCGTTTGAAGTATGGACATGTTCTGATCACCCTTCTTTCACTTCTCCTCCTGTTGACTCCTTCCTTTGCTCAGGAACCGGGACTTTCCGTGAAGTGGATCTGGAACGACGGAAATGCTCTTCCACAATCGAAGGAGACATCTTCGGTCAGCATCACCCTTTCCAATGATGGCAAGAAGCAGCTGAAACTCGAGTTCGTTGGCTTGCACTTCGCTTGGATGCCTGAGAACGCCTATGCCTATGGGGGAGGAAGCGAGAAGACCAATCTTCTCGTCCCGGGGCAGAGCATAACTTACACAATTGTCTTTGGCATCCCGAAGGGTACTTCCGCAGGTCCTTACAAGTCCTCTGCAGTAGTAATCTACCATGTGGCAAACGATACGACATGGACAAAGATCTCGACAGTATATTACCCTCCACAGAGCCTAGAGATCGTGCCTATGGTCGTTGTGACTGTTACGTCAACAACAACCGTTGGACAGATCGCCGATTGGACCGTGGACCTTGCGCTTCTGGTCGCGTTCACGATCATTGGATTGGCCTTGCTCGCGACTTTTCGATCGGCAAGAAGGCGAAGAGAAGAGACAGATCAGAAGTGACGACGGAATCAGATGTTGGAGGTGAGGACAGATCAAGTACGGCTTGGACTGGGCCGGCAAACGCCTTCACATGGACCTCAGTTTGAAGGACCCTTATGACAAGGCTCTTGTCTACCTGCTCATAATTGGCCTTGCACTGAGGCTCATCTGGCTAGACCTACCTAAGGGCAGCCTGATATTCGACGAGAGGCAGCGACAAGCGCTGCCCGTCAATGGTACTACGTGAATGCTGCCCGAAACATCTTAGGTCTGCCGCAGAGTCTCGGGAGGGAAGGTGAACCGCCTTACCCTAATGCAACGAAAGGACTTGATCCTAATCGCGAGCATCCACCACTCGCCAAACTCATGATTGCGTCAT
>Ga0315310_10002019_pt1 | contig 12759 bp, 15 predicted proteins | sample TDP5_MG_FD_203630 | JGI IMG/M metagenome (GOLD analysis project Ga0315310, IMG submission 203630) | Freshwater sediment microbial communities from Lake Towuti, South Sulawesi, Indonesia - TDP5 | ecosystem: Environmental > Aquatic > Freshwater > Lake > Sediment | place: Indonesia: South Sulawesi... | reverse complement strand
ACGGCTCATTGAGGAGGTTGCATCGCTCTCCCCGCGGCTCTCCGTAGAGGTCTATAACTTCCAGATTGACATGGACAAGGTCCAGGCTTATGGGATCGACAAAATCCCTGCAACAGCCATTGTGGGTGCCAAGGACTTCGGGGTCAGGTTTTACGGAATTCCGTCGGGCTACGAGTTCAGCTCCCTCGTCGGAAGCATCCTTGATGTCTCGTTGGGAAGTTCGGGCCTGAGCCAGGCGACCCGGGATGCACTCAGGGCAATCAGGCAGCCAGTTCATATCCAGGTCTTCACAACTCCCACCTGACCATACTGTCCACTTCCCCTTGCAATGCTTCGCAGCAAGGTGAGCCTGCCGTGCGCCTGGCACACAAGATGGCGATTGAGAGCGATTTAATCAAGGCTGACATGGTAGATGCCGGGGAGTTTCCGCACCTGGCACAGAGGTATAATGTGATGGGTGTTCCCAAGACGGTTATCAATGAGACAGTTGAGGTCATGGGTGCGGTCCCCGAAGGCGTGTTGCTGGAGCATGTTCTGCGCAGCCAGGCAGAGAAACACTCAAGCTGAAATTCCATTGCATACAAATGCTTTGTTGGCTATAGTAATGTGAGGTAAGGCCTATGACTTCCGATAAAGAGTTGATGTGGTTGCTTGAACATCCCGAAGAGGAGCTCCGGTACAAAGGAGAATACATTGCTATTGTAAACGACAAAGTGATTGCCCACGGGAAAGAATTCCAACAGGTGATAGAGGATGCAAAGCGGCATTCCCCTGACCCTCTTCTGGTAAAGGTTTCCCAATGGGATGTGGTAGTTTTGTGGTTGAATTTCCATATAAGCCAGTAATTTCTGGGACTTTTGAGAGGTTCTGGAAAACTATCGCCATTGTCAGGGTATCACATGAAAATGTCTCCTATCGCTGCCAGATGCTTGTAGACTCAAGGGCGGATATCTCTTTGATCCCGAAGAGTGCAGGGGAATATTTACGATTGTCTCTTGAAGGATCTCCCATTATGGAGCTTCGGGGCCTTGGAGAAAGCGTGGTCCCCTATCTTATAAAAAACGTTCAGATAACGATTGGGTCTGAAGAAATCAATGCGAAGATGGGGTGGGCTCTTATTAAAGAGGTTCCATTCATTCTGGGACGATTGGATATTTTCGATCAGTTTCATATTACCTTTGATAATAATGCCCGAAAAGTTGTTTTCAGGCGACAAGATATAACACATTAGGATCGTTATTACCTTCAGAGAAGACCAATGGGATTGAAAATTACATTTATGTATCGCCTCCTTGAATGGTGGACAAAGCTTATTGCTCTCGCAGGCACAGCTTATGCCCTCCTCATCCTCATCCCTCAGGTTAAAGTTTATAAAGAGGTATCAATTGCCAGTGTTCATCTGTCAAACTTGGCAAATATTACTGAGAACATGCCTGGAGCCAAAGACTTTTCAGATAATGTGATGAAAACCATAGGATCAGATCATATCCCTAATATTCTTGTCTATTGGGAATATGCAAGGAGATCGGACTTCCTGACCAAGGAGCAAAATAGATTGGCAGTCCGTTCAAGTCAAACCGCACAGAATTTTACTGAGGCTGTTCTCCCATTGTCTCGAGGACAAGCTGGCTATGGAAGCGGTATAGTCTCTCCGGATCAATTGGAAGTAGATTCCGAAATGGCACCATACAATATCTTTCTTCTCAGTAATTATTGCATGGAAGCATATGGCTCCATTAAATTTGACTGGCCATGGTATTCTGGTGGGCCTAATGAAACTTTCAACCGAGATATTTTTGAGAAAGTAATTGAAAATTATCCTGACGATGTTAAATGGAATCTATATTCGCGTCTTTATGAGAACAAGGATGTTATAAATATCTACTGGCTAAAAAATTTAACATGGGGAACAGCAGTAGACATAGTAGCCCGAATGGACCCCTATAGAGAGTCGGCAACGAGAACTAGATTTTCACGGAGCATGAGTGCAAAGCCCCGGATAAAAGTCTTTGAAGAGCCGATCCAATATTACGGTGGAGAGGTTATTCGTACAGGAGAAACACCGGTTTCCATTAGATTCCCTTTTCTGAAGAGGGGCGAGAAGGTCATGCTCATTTTCCAATCACTTGGAAGAGGTTTGTCAGATGATTTCCTTGATGTGGCGTTTCAGCGTGAATTTTTCCCAACTCCCTGGGTGGGGATCGTTATTTTCATTACGATTCTTATAATGGGCGTTATCTTATGTTGGTTGGAAAATCGAAAGGGTCCTCCCGTTACGTTACAAGCCTCAAGCAAAAAAGATACTTGACCACAGTTAGTATGCAGGGATAGAATTGCCCTGAAAAGGAGGAATACCATGGCAGACAAACCGCGCTATCCAAGAGGGGGAGGGTTCCTTGTTGAGCCTGTCCTATTGCAAGAGATATTCACAAGGGAGGACATCCCGGAAGATCAGCTGCTTTACGAGAAGACAGCTGAGGACTTTATGAAGAAGGAGGTAGTGCCAAAGGCCGATGACCTTGATGCGAAGAAGGAAGGGCTCATGGTCTCTCTTCTGAAAAAGGCAGGCGAGCTGGGCCTCCTGATGGTTGATATCCCCGAGGAGTATGGCGGGCTTGGCCTTAAAAAAGCCACGGTCGCCCCGGTGGTTGAAAAGCTCGGCCTCAACGCAGCTTTCAATGCCACCTACGGCGCCCACACCGGGATCGGCACCCTTCCCATTGTTTATTACGGGAACGAGGAACAGAAGAAAAAATATCTTCCCCTCCTTGCCACGGGCGAGAAGCTGTCGTGCTACGCCCTTACCGAGCCCTATGCGGGTTCAGATGCATTGAGCATCAAGACAACGGCGAAACTCAGCCCGGACGGGAAGTTCTATATCCTGAATGGGACAAAGCAGTTCATCACAAATGCCGGCTTTGCAGACATCATAGTCACCTATGCAAAGATTGACGGGGACAAGTTCACCTCCTTCATCCTCGAGAGGGATTATCCGGGGATCACAATTGGCCCGGAAGAGCACAAGATGGGGATCAAAGGCTCATCAACCTGCCAGGTGATCCTTGAGGATGTCAAGGTGCCGGTGGAAAACCTGCTCGGAGAGATTGGCAAGGGCCATTACATCGCCTTCAATATCCTTAACATGGGGAGGTTCAAGCTCGGCGTTGGCACCTCGGGTGGGGCAAAGGATGCCCTGAACGAGGCAGTGAAATACGGCCTGGAGAGAAAGCAGTTTAATACTCCGATTGTCCAGTTCCCTGCAATAAAACAGAAGATTGCGGATGTGGCCGTGGCGATATTTGTGCTGGATTCAATAACCTATAGGGTCGCAGGCGCCATGGACCAGGGGATTTCTCTAATCAGCAGCACCGGCGCAGACCATGCAAAGGAGACAATAAAAGTTGTCGAGGAATATGCCCTTGAGGATTCAATCGTAAAGGTCTTCGGCTCGGAAACCATGAGCCTCGCCGTTGACCACGGGGTCCAGATCCATGGTGGATACGGTTACATCACGGAATATCCGATAGAGAGGGCCTACAGGGACGCAAGAATAAACAGGTTGTTTGAGGGGACAAACGAGATCAACCGCCTTATCATCCCGGCCACGATCATGCGCAAGGCAATGAGGGGCCAGCTTCCTATCATGGAGATCATGGGTGAGGTCAAGGATGGTCTCACGGACAAAGGGAAAAGGCCTGTCCTTGGCATGGGGCCGCTGGCTGCTGAGGCATACACCACAGAGATGGCCAAGAGGGCGTGCCTCTATAGCACCAATGAAGCCATTCAGAAATACGGCCAGGGCCTGGACAAGGAGCAGGAGGCGCTCATGGCTATTTCAGACATGGTCATCGATCTCTTCGGTATGGACAGCGTAGTCGGACGTGCAAACAAGATCGTCGGGAAGAAAGGGGCAGAGGCAGGCAAGGTTCCCGTGGAGATCGCAAGGGTCTTTTGCGCAGAGGCAACCGAGAGGATCACCCTGCTTTCCAGGAGGCTCCTTACGCACCTGTTCAGGGGAGACGAGCTTGCCACCCATTTGAAAAACCTGGGCGTGTATATCCAGTCGCCTGACACGGACATCTATGCCTCAAAGAGGGTGATTGCCGACAGGGTCATTGCAGACGGAGGATGGAACCTGACGACCTGTTGAAGTAAAAAGGAGGATTATGAAAGATTTTGATTTTTTCAGAGGGTTTGACTTTTTCCGGAGAGACATTGACCAGATGTTTGAGGCGGCACGGAAATTGGCCAGGCCCTCTCTTCTTGCAGGGAGCGTTTGGCACCCTCCGGTGGATGTCGTGGAGACCCCTAATGAGGTCATTGTCATCATGGAGATCGCAGGGGCAAGGAAGGAGGACATTACTGTCACCCTGGAAGGAGATGCCCTCAGGATCTCCGGCACCCGCTGTCTGCCAAAGGATATTGATGTTACACGGCTTCACCGTGTTGAGCTTGACTTCGGGGAGTTTGAGCGATTTCTTCGTCTACCAGGTCCGCTGAACGGAAAAAAGATCTCTGCAGCATACAGGGATGGATTCCTGAAGGTAGTCATACCAAAGGATTTGTCAGGGAAAAGAAGCGTTGAGATTAGGGAGGAGTGAGCCGTGAAAGAAGAGGCCGAGAAGCCGCTCCCTTCCCTTGATTCTGCGCTTCCCGAAGAGCTTTCCATCCTCCCTGTGAAGGGCGTCGCTATCTATCCTGAGATGTCCTTCCCCCTTCTCATCGGCCAGCAAAGGTCTATTGCACTTGTGGACGAAGCCCTTGTAAAGGACAGGACCATCGGCGTAATCGCCGTCAAGAACGAGGATGCGGAAGAGCCTGGAACGGACGATCTGTTCAAAGTAGGCACGGTCGTTGTCATACTGAAGATGCTCAAGCTTCCGAACAACGCTTTGAGCGTCCTTGTCCAGGGGCGCCATAAATTCACAGTCCAGAAATGGACTGCGAAGGCCCCCTATCTCAAGGCGAAGATTTCCATCATGAAAGATTCGGCTACAAAGGATGAAGAGACCGAGGCGCTTATGTCTTCGGCCAAGAACCTGTTCTCAAAGGTTGTTGACATGAGTCACTCCCTTCCCCCGGAGCTTGCAGTAATATCAGTCAATATTGACGAGCCGAACCGCCTGGCCTACTTTATCGCGGCCAATCTGGACATCTCCCTTGCTGAGAAACAGGAGATCCTTGAAATCCAGGATTCAAAGAAGAGGCTTGAAAGGGTAGTTCAGTTCATTGATAAGGCAATAAAGATCATGGAGCTTGGCCAGAAAATCCAGGCCAAGGTCACCGGCGACATGGAGAAGGTCCAGAAAGACTACATTCTTCGCGAGCAGCTAAAAGCCATTAAGAAAGAGCTGGGAGAGGGGGACGAGAAAACCCAGGAGATCAACGAGCTAAAAGAAAAGGTGAAGCAAGCAAATATGCCCCCTGAAGTAGAGAAAGAGGCAATGAGGGAGATCGAGCGGCTTGCACTCATGTCCCCAGCTGCTGCTGAATATACCGTTTCAAGGACATACCTGGACTGGCTCATAGAGCTTCCGTGGTCAAAGGGAACAGAGGATACACTCGATGTGCCGGGCGCAAGCAAGATCCTGGATGAGGATCATTACGACCTGGAAAAGGTCAAGAAGAGGATCCTGGAATACCTTGCCGTGAGGAAATTAAAGGCAGACACAAAAGGGCCGATCCTTTGCTTTGCGGGCCCGCCTGGCGTTGGAAAGACATCCCTGGGAATGTCCATTGCCAGGGCGCTCGGAAGGAAATTCATCCGTATTTCGCTGGGCGGGGTCAGGGACGAGGCAGAGATCAGGGGTCACAGGAGGACATATGTGGGGGCTTTGCCTGGCAGGATCATACAAGGGATAAGAAAGGCCGGGACAAAAAACCCGGTTTTCATGCTGGACGAGATAGATAAGCTCGGTGCGGATTTCAGGGGAGACCCGTCTGCAGCCCTGCTTGAGGTCCTTGACCCGGAGCAGAATTTCTCTTTTTCCGATCATTACCTGGATGTCCCATTTGACCTGTCCAAGGTCATGTTCATTACAACGGCAAACATCCTGGGCACCATCCCTCCTGCACTAATGGACAGGATGGAGGTCCTTGAGCTTCCCGGCTACACAGAGGATGAGAAGCTCTCCATTGCCAAAAAATATCTCATTCCTCGCCAGCTCAAGGAGCACGGTCTGAAAGAAGGCCAGATCGCTTTTGATGATGCAGCCATTGTCAAGATCATCAAGGACTACACGCGGGAGGCCGGGCTCAGGAATGTGGAGCGTGAGATCGCAGCCATCTGCCGGGGTATAGCCAAGGAGGTGGCAGAGGGTCGGAAGGAGCCGGCAAGTATCACAGAGGAAGACATCCACCGCTTCCTTGGGCCGGTGAGGTTCTTCTCCGAGGTGGCAGAGAGGACATCCAAGCCAGGGGTTGCTACAGGCCTGGCATGGACCCCGACCGGAGGGGATGTCCTGTTTGTGGAGGCGACAATGATGCGCGGGGGCAAGACTCTTACACTCACTGGCCAGCTTGGAGATGTAATGAAGGAATCGGCCCAGGCCGCTTTGAGTTACCTTCGATCACGTGCCAAAGACTTTGACATTGCAGAGAATTTCTACGAGAAGAACGACATCCATGTCCATGTGCCTGCCGGGGCAATTCCCAAGGACGGCCCTTCAGCAGGTGTCACAATGCTCACTGCCCTTGCTTCCATCCTCACTGGCAGGCCGGTGCGCCCCGATGTGGCAATGACCGGCGAGATCACACTCCGGGGCATGGTGCTTCCTGTGGGCGGGATCAAGGAGAAGGTGCTGGCTGCGAAGAGGGCAGGGATCACAACGGTCGTGCTGCCGAAGAAAAACGAGAAGGACCTTGAGGAGGTTCCTGCAAGCGCAAAGGAGGGGATGACATTCAAGTTCGTGGAGGAGATGGGCGATGTCCTCTCCCTCACCCTCCGTAAATAGGGACAGCGCCTATTTATTTTCTCGGCCTCGAATGCGGGGAAAATGCAGGCAGAAGTAATATTTCAGAGGATGATCTATAATGCTCATGGCTTTGCTTAAAGGAAAGCTCTCGCGCGAACAGGAAAATATGGAGGACATCCTCACCTCCAATGTCTTTGGCCTGTTACAATACCTTTCACCAAAAGATTGCCTTTTGCCTTTCCTCCGACTGGCGCAAACTCCTGAGGGCAACAAACTTCTCGAGGAGCTTCCTGACGGCACCCAGGCAAAGTACGAATTTTGGCCCTGGTGGAATGAGAAAGATTGTGATAATTGCCAGCCGGATGTTGTCCTACGGCTTAATATCAATGGGAAAAGGAGTTTGTTGGTATTGATTGAAGCAAAATATTTCTCCGGCAAGTCCTCGGAAGAAAACAATGAACAGGAGCGTCCCAACGATCAGTTGGCCCGTGAGTGGGATAATCTGGTTAGAATAGCTGCTCGGGAGGGTGCGGAGCCAATTCTTGTTTATCTTACGGCTGGTATGGGTTTCCCTAAAGAGGAAATCGAAGATTCTCAGCGCGAATATTACGCCAAGCGAGGAAAACAAGCTTTAATCGCATGGCTTTCTTGGCGGCATTTGGCGGGAGTACTTAATAAGACAGAAGTTCCATCGCTAAAACATCTTAGGGAGGTTCTGGAGAGGTTTAATCTTGTTTTTTTCAGTGGCTTTTCGGATATTGATCGAGTTGCCACAGTTGACTGGGCCTATGGAGGTAACGTTGATTATTTTGACTGGAAAATCTTTAATGTTTCTTCAATGAAATGGAGGTATACACCATGAACGAAATAGGCAAGAATATCATCATTATAATGGAGCAAGTTGAGAAGTTGTTTAAACAGACGTCTCTGCTAATTCAGGATGCTGATAGGTTTATGGGTGAGGAGGGCTGGATTGGGAACGATACCCAATGTATTCAATATTCCTACTCGACGGGAGATGGATCGGCTTGGTTACCACAATATGTATTCCGTTTCTATATTAAAGAGAAATTTGAGCATTTATTGACCTTTATTTCAATCATCTTCGACGATCGTGATAAAAACGGCCTTGTGAAAGAGCCACTCTTGTGTGGCGGGTGGTTCGACTATGGAAAAGGCAACAAGTTTACTGATAATGATTATGACTACCCATTTGCACTCTGCCATATCAAGATGTCAAAGCGGAGGGATGACGGTTCGCTGATATCCGAAGGAACCCAGAGTGCCCAGAAAATCCTTAAAGACCTGACAGCTCAGAAAGGATATAACATTAAAGTGAAAGTAAAGAGAATGAGCACCTTGGCTGTTCCCCTTATTACCATCACAAAGGCTGATGAGTTGAAGGAACGAGTGATAGCCCCGCTCCTGGATGGTATCAAGGCGGATAACGGGTGATACAGGTCGCGTCAGAAAAAAATCTTGCTGCTATATATTATAGGTGCTACTATCTCCTCTTATGAAAAATGTGAAAGCTCAATAAAACACAAAACCTGATACACAGGGAGAAGCTTTTCTGTAAATACGGTCAAGGCATTCAGTTCTTTTTTATATTCTGGAGCGATTTCGAACCAAAATATCTCATGGATTTTTGGTAAATCTTTGATCAAATCGTCCGCCAGTTGAGGTGACATCTGTTGTATCGTCTTAAATATTTTATTCTTGTTCCATGATTTCTTAAATTCAATATTATTTGCGATACAAAATTCAGTCATTTGTGCTTTAGTAATAAATTCCCACTGGGGTTCTGGAACAGTTAAAGTCTCTTTAACTCCTTTTATTAATTTACTATCATACAGTTCCTTCGCAACTTGATCCGCATTTATCCCCATATTCCTCTGAGAATAGGTTGAGCAATCAGCTAAATTGCCAGAAATCTTTCTGATGGCGCTACATAAAACAATTCTTGCCCCGATAGATAAGTTTAAGAAGCAAGCTCTTGTCTCATTCAGGGAGGAAATCAGTTCTGGTTCTTCAATTTGTTTAAATAGAGGATACTCCTGCCAGTAAGGGATATCATCCTTCCGCATCTTTCTAATGAATGAATTTGCGGATTGAACCAGTTTGGGAAACTCCGCTGTGAGCTTATGGTTATATCCAGTCATGGCGGCTGCAAAGATCGAGTTGAAATTTTCTTTTTCAGTAATCCAAAACTCTCTGCCACCTCCGCTTTTGGAAGCTATAATCCAAAGAGCTTTTATGTCCCAACATGCTGATGCATCCGAGTATTCGATGTACTTGTTAAAATCAATACTGTTTATTTCTTTTACCAGCCCATCAGTCCACGAATAGTCACTATATTTATCTGCCCCTATTCCTAAGCCGACACCTGGATTTGCCTCAATTATCTTCCGCATGAGCATAAGTATGGATTTCTCGTCTCCGCTCTTTAGTCGGCTCTTAATAAATCCTGAAAAGTCGGTAACGGGCACTCGAGACGAGGGCGAGTATGTTTTGTTCAAAAATGGATATTGAGAATGTCCAATGGCTTTGACTTTTTTCTCTAATTGTTCAAAAGCACTTGTCTTAGTAAGAATTGTTTCTTTGTCAACTGTAGGCTGTATTACCCGTGAGGCTGTAAGTTTGGGTTTTTCTGAAAAAAAGATCTGCTTTATTAATTTGTAAAGCACTTTGCTATTTCTCCTGTGGATATAAAATCCTACAACTAATGTAATTTATATCCTTTGAGGCATAAATTCAAGCACTTCTGAACGCAGCTCAGCGTGAAGCTTTTCTTTATCTTCAATATCTCAAGTTCTCTTCCAGAACATGTACAATCACATCAAACGGGAGTCAAGGAAAGTCATTTATGGATGCTCCTTCATATAGGTTTCAATAGCCTCTATAAAAGAGATAAAATCGGCTTTGTTTTCTCGTACAAGCGATAGGAGTTTCTCATCGGAGATAAACCAATACCTGTGGATCAAGGAATTCCTGAAATCAAAAAATGGCTTTATTTTCTTAGAAAGAGGCTCAGCAATTATTCCTGTGTGGACGGCACGGATGACAGTTTCCACATAACCAGTGACTGGCTCACCCCTCTCCTTGGCAAGGATATGTTGAAGTATATTGGCTATTGCCTCGGCAATCTCGATAAGAGCGTATTTTAACCCCTTCAATACCCATGGCTGTTTGAGTATTTCCTGATCCAGATGTGTTCGTAGCAATTCTTCAATCTCATAATGACGGGCTTTGATCTCCGAAAGAAATCCCTTTATCTTCTCAGTATCAATCTTCATCCCGATGGAGTCTCAGCAAGCAACCCCGCACATTCCCTGTATTTTAGGGAGACTTGCTCTACAATATCCGTTCTCAGGTCAGGGTCATTATCTATCAGGAGCGCCCCTTCCATAAATATTCTTCTCAGGAAGGTAAATGGTGCATCGTTGATCACTCTCACATCAAAATAATCTGCGATGAAGTTTAACCCCCTGACTTTGGCAAGTAAGGACAATTGAGTTTTTATATCAGAAGAGATTATAAAGGGATTCTCCCCCTGTTTCTTGACATAGACTCCAATATCAATGTCCCTGGGCGATTCACCTGTAACAAAAGAGCCATAGGCATAGGCAAAGACCAGTCGGTCGTCCTTTGTTAAAGCCTCTTTTAATAAGGCAAAGACTGTCTCTTTTTCCATTTATGAACAACCCCCTTATTAATATACTACCAATCTGTTTATATTTACACAAACCCTGGTGTGATTTTATTGGAGGCAACAATGATGCGTGGGGGCAAGACCCTTACCCTTACAGGCCAGCTTGGAGATGTAATGAAGGAATCAGCCCAGGCCGCTTTGAGCTACCTTCGCTCCCGCGCCAAGGACTTTGACATTGCAGAGGATTTCTACGAGAAAAACGACATACATGTCCATGTCCCTGCCGGAGCCATTCCCAAGGACGGCCCATCGGCAGGGGTGACGATGCTCACTGCCCTTGCTTCTATCCTCACAGGCAGGCCGGTGCGCCCTGATGTAGCAATGACCGGCGAGATCACACTCCGGGGCATGGTGCTTCCTGTTGGCGGGATCAAGGAGAAGGTCCTGGCTGCGAAGAGGGCAGGGATCACAACGGTCGTGCTGCCAAAGAAAAACGAGAAGGACCTGGAAGAGGTGCCTGCAAGCGCAAAGGAGGGGATGACATTCAAGTTCGTGGAGGAGATGGGCGAAGCCCTCTCCCTCACCCTCCGTAAATAGGGACAGCGCCTATTTATTTTCTCGGCCTCTATTGCGGGAAAAGTACGAAAAAAAGAAGATTACAACATTATTGACAAGATTGAACAAATATATGTAAAATATGAATATCATATTTTACACAAAAGGGAGGGTCTATGGAAAAAACGGTGAGCGCAACAGAGGCAGTGAGAAGGTTCTCAGAGATACTGAATTCTGTGAAGTATAGGGGAGAATACTACACTATAGTGAAAAGTGGCAAACCAATAGCCTCAATTCACCCAGTAGAGACACATTTTAAGGAAAGAACACTTCAGGAGTTGAAGGGTATTCTGAAAAAGCTTTCTGGGCTTGGGGATGATGCTGAGAAGTTTGATGGCGATCTGAAAAAGATTATTAGAAATCAACCTGCCATACCGGGGAAAAGCTCGTGGGCGTAATATTTGACACGAGCGTTCTCATCGTCATTGAACGAAGCTCTGAAAACATCGAAAGAATTTTTGAGGGGAGGGCAGGTGAGCCGTTCGGCATAAGTTCAATTACTATCTCTGAGCTTTTACACGGGGTTTATAGGGCAGATTCTGAGAAAAGGCGACTTAAAAGAGAGGCGTATGTTGAAAAGATTATAGAGAATTTTCCCATCTTTCCATTTGACCTGAATGCTGCAAGGATTTATGCCAGGGTGTGGGCAGGTCTGGTAAAAAGAGGCATCAATATCGGAGCCCATGATCTCATCATTGCCTCTACAGCCATCTCGTTGGGGTATTCCGTTATGACCTCCGACATAAGGGATTATAAAAAGATTAAAGGACTTACAGTAGAGCAACTTCCCAAATAGGGACAGCGCCCATTTATTTTCTCGGCCTCGAATGCGGGGAAAATACAGGGAGATTCAAATTAGGACAATATTTGCAGTCATAGTATGTGCTTTGGAGAGAAAAGATGGACAGAAGCGTATGTGATTGATATTTTAATCTTACCGTGACAATACGGGGCTTATTGGCAGCTCTTATTATTGGCGTTATTACGATTTCCAATGACGGATGCTCCAGGGAAAAGTTTGGCACCTTCCTTCCTGAGGAGGCATTAAGCTATATCCTGTCTCCATCGTCTTCCATGGTTTTCCCTCTCAGGGTTTTAAAAGCAGATGGAATGATAGAACATCCGGAGGCCATCCTGGCCAGTGATGGAATTGCCGTCCATCTTGAGCGACAGGCCGGTGATCCCCCTGCCCGCCTTATCGTAGACTTTGGCAGGGAGGTGGGAGGGTTCCTCACAATCAAGTCCATCAAGAGCAACTCCCCGGCCCTGAGCTTTGCCTTTAGCGAATCTATTGATTTCCTTGAGCCAGCCGGAGACATTGCTATGGGTGGGTTCACAGGGACGAGTGAGCGCCACTTCCATGTTCCCCAGGCGGCACCTGAACTCTGGAAGGACCCTCTGATCCGCGGGGGATTTCGCTACCTCATCATCTCGCTGGACGGCGTGGGCTGGGTGGACATTGATGCAGTGTGGTGCGAGTTCACATCGTTTCTTGGCACCCCGGAGACCTTCCGAGGCTATTTCTTGAGCGATGACGACCTTCTCAATCGGGCGTGGTATGCAGGTGTATATACCGTG
>Ga0315310_10002017_pt1 | contig 12762 bp, 14 predicted proteins | sample TDP5_MG_FD_203630 | JGI IMG/M metagenome (GOLD analysis project Ga0315310, IMG submission 203630) | Freshwater sediment microbial communities from Lake Towuti, South Sulawesi, Indonesia - TDP5 | ecosystem: Environmental > Aquatic > Freshwater > Lake > Sediment | place: Indonesia: South Sulawesi... | reverse complement strand
ACCTTGGCAAAACATCTCTCCGCTCGCGTCGACCTTCACACAACAGCCTTCTCGGGGTCTTTTACTCCCGATGAAGAGGTTGTGGTTCCAGCCTTCAGAGTTTCTGCTCTGAGGTCCACGGGGGCTGGAGACGCCTGGAACGCCGGCAACATTTTGGGCGACGCTCTCAGACTTTCAGACTCTTGCAGGTTAACTCTAGCCAACGCTGTTGCAGCCCACTACATTTCCAGCCCCACTGCAGAACATCCAACACTTCCCAGACTCATCTGGTTCTGCCAAAAACAGCAACAATAAAAACATCTTGGGTGCAAGTAGACGTGTGTTTGAAAAAAGTTGAGAGCGTGGTTTCTTGAGCGTGTCAATCGAAGCCCTCGACGAGTCGAATCTTGAAGACGAAGTGCTGTTGTGTATGCCCCCACGCGAGTCTCCAGATCATTCTAGGTTTGAGAAGGGTGTTGAAGACAAGGTGGAGTGGCTTAGACAGAGAGTGAAGGATTACGGCTATATAGGATACGTCGCCTATAGCAGCGATGACAAGCCCCTAGGCTTTATCGAATTCATCTCCTCAAGAAACGCGCCCTTGCCTATTGAAGCAGCAGAGACAACAGCCATAATCACCTGCATAGACGTGTCTAAGACGCCACACGGTCAAGGCATAGGAACAAACCTCCTCAAAGCCACTTTGAGACAGCTCTGGAAAATAGGAGTGTGCCAAGTCAAAACACTCGTTTCGAGAAGTCCTCGGTGGATAAACGACGGCATTTACCGCAAGCACGGCTTCCATCTGGAAAAGACCTTCTACAAGGCTGGCAATCCCGAGCCTTTCGATCTGTTAACACTGCGCTTAGACGGTCCTCAGCCAAAAATCGAGGCGGTTACACAACACTTGAAGTCGGAGTTGAGGGACACGCTGCCCGTTGAAGTCCTCTACTTCAGCTCTCCTCAATGTCCACTCAATTCAGCCGTACACAACAACCACGTGAATGCAGTCGCGAAATTCAGCAGAGACTTAGTCACGCTTAAAACCGTTGATTCATGGAGAAATCAAGAAATGGCAAAGCGCTATGGAAGCATGTACTTTTTTGACACGTTCATAAACGGAAGGAGTCCGTTCTTCGCGCCGCCCAAACAAGAACAGATAGAGAACGAGATTCAAAAAGAGATAAACAGAGTTTTAGAACTGAAGGGCAAGAGCTAAGCGAGCGCCAACTTCCTTATCTGCTCTTCGAGTTTTCTCAGCGTTCCCAAGCGCTCGGTAACCTCATATTTTAATATCTGGAAGGTCTCGGAAGCCACAGGGTCACGACGGTGAAGAACAGCCAGGTACATGCTGACCATGTCTAGGGTGCATATGAGCGAGAAGATTCTGCCTAAGATTGTCTTGCCCCTTGGGCGAACCTCAACCACCGACTTAGCCTTCCTCGAGAAGAACCTCTCCTTCAACACGTCTATCCGAGCCTTAACCTCCGAGCGCTCCTCAACCTCACGGATGAGAACCAGCGTGTAGTGCCTCAAAATCCTCTCCGACGCTTCCCACCCCATAATCTCGTTGTGGTTGAGCTCGGGAAAGACATCGAACCTAGCCGGAAGCTTGCAGTTCTCGTTGACCTGTGTCTTGAAGCGCAGACCAGCACTTCTGTAGGGGTCGTAGGTGTAAACCACGGGAACCGTTCCGTAAATCTGCAGAGCCGCCTTTTTTGCGAGGTTTGTTGAGGCGGGGACATCCACAGAGAGTTCCTTGACTAACTCGGCAACAACCCCAACAGCGTCTTCCATCTCTCTATCAACCTTATCCTCGGACACAAGTCCCAACTGAGCCAGCAGGTAGGGAAGCGGCGCAAACAAGTAAGGCAGCGAAGCCCTAGCCGCAGCCATCTTCGGGAGCCGGATCAAAGGCAAACCCAAAGCCTCGGTGACTCTCTGCAGAGCGCCGTCAGAACTGATGGAAATCATCTTGCAGCCTCTCTTGACAGCCTCAGCCATGCAACTCAGAGTCTCCTCAGTGTTTCCAGAATAACTCACGAAGAAAACTAACGAGTTCTCGTCTACGTAGGCGGGCAGACTGTAGCCTCGAACGGTTTCTAAAGGAACAGGGATTTCGCCTCCAATCCAGTCTTTCAAGATGTCGCCCGCGATGGCGGAGCCACCCATCCCAACAAAGGCGACTTCGCTGATGTCACTGTAGCGAATCTTTTTGCTTCCAACGCGCACCTCTCTCGGCATCTTGAAGGCTTTAACATTTTTGACAGCCTTCTGCAGGTTGCGTGAAAACTCAGACTCATCCCTGAACAAGCCGCTGTTGTCTAGAGCTAAAATCGCCTCTTTGTCGTCCAGAATCCTCGCCCTCTCAACCCTCGACATTCTACAAACCTCAAGCGTGTTTAAGGAGCGTGTGATTAGTTGGGATTAGAGGTTAAAATCTTTTGTAAAACCGATTCTTCAGTCTAGGCGCTACAACTCAAATCTTCCCCTAACCACTCCCGCCCGTCTCCTTTCAACCGCTGTGATTCTGAACACCTCTTTCAGCAACTCGATGTCTTCCCTCGTCTGTTTCAAGCCTCTTCTGGCTAAGACTCTCTTCTGAGTTTCCAAGGCTGACTCCAGCCGCAACTCTACTGGTTTTGCTCCCAAGTGCTTCGCCCAGATAGTGAAGGAGGGCACATTTTCGGTCACGAAACCGTGAACATGAGACGCCACGCCTATCTTTATGCCCGTGTAAATCTGCGTTCCAATCGATGTCTTGGCGTGGTCGCCTATGAAGCTTCCCACCTTAGCATGATGAGTGTTGATTCTCTTTCCCATGACCTCCACATGAACCGGTCCATAGGTGTTTTTGAGATTGGAGTTGGTGGTTGCAGCTCCTATGTTCACCCATTCCCCGATGTAAGAATGTCCAATGAAGCTAGTGTGGTACTTGTTCGTGAAGCCTTGAATGACGGTTTCCTCGAGTTCTCCGCCGACGCGGCAAGCACGCCCTATGCTACAGCCCTCTCGCACAAGCCCGGAAGCGATGATAGTTTGGTCTCCGATGTGGGCTGGACCGCTAATCCTAGAGCCAGACTGCACCACACAACCTTCGCCAATATAGATCGGTCCGCCGCGAGCGTCTAACGTGACAAAAGCCTCGACAAAAGACCTTGCACCCACAAAGACGTCTTTCATCTCGCCATTAACCGCTGCGCGGTCGTCGATTGTTCCAGCACTCTCTCCCCCCTTTATGGAGGCGAAATCATCTTTTATCAAGCTCGCGGAGTTGTTAACCAAGTCCCAGAGAAACTCCATCAGCAGAAGTGTGTCCTTCGTCCTCAGAAGCCTGCACTCTTTCTTCAGCCTCTTCAACGTGAGACGCGAGACGGGTTGGCTCAGTTCTCTCCTTGCGATCTTCTCGTCAACATGAGCCAGAACCACGTTTTCCCTCTGCGCTAAGACGACGTTCTTGGCAAGCTTCTTCTGAACAAATTCTCTTGTCCTCTTGTTCACGCTTAGGGCTCCGTTGACCATAAGAACACCGTCGTCTAAGACATCCAACCTGTTCACGGGAACACGAACCTTCTTTCGAAGGATCGGCGACAAGTAGTCTCGAGCAAAAAGAACGATTCTGTGGTCATGGAATGTTCTCTGAGCCCTCTCTCGAAGGGAGAGCATCCCGCTTCTGAGCTCAAAAACCGGTCGCGTGTGCGTGAGGGGCGAGAAGTTTCCATATTTTTCATCTTCAAAAAGCGCAACTATCATTCACTCTAGTCTCCTCTGGCTCCTGTTTCTTGATTTATAGATAGAACGTTCTGGGTTTAAAAGCTACATAAGATAAGAACGTCGACAGCTCATACTATTCCTTCTTTTCAGCGAGGGCAGATGTCTTGGCATAGTATTCCTTGGCGAGTCTCACAGCCTTCTCTAGGTTCTTCTTCTTTGTGTAGAACTCGTACACCTTCTTCATCTCTGGACCGGTCTCGGTCTCGGCGCATTTTTTGAAGAACGTTTGCACCTGGTTCGTTTTTCCCTCGTATAGGGCTATCTGGCCAGCCACCTTGTACATGATTTTTGCTCTGAGCGGGTTGCCTTTCTCCTCGTATTCCGTGGCTTTCTGAGCGTAGGAGTCTAAGCCTTCCTGCAAGGCTTGAGCTGGGTCTAGGAGTATTGTTCTGCTGAGGACTTCGTAGAGTTCGGAGTCTTCGCCGCAGAGCTGCTCTAGCAGAGTCTTCTCTTCTTTCTCTGCCCTTTCCTTCATCTTCTCCTCTTTCTTTTTTCTCTTGAAAAAGCCTAGGGGGCTCATAGGGGCTTATCTTGAGCGTAAAGAATAAAAAAGTTTCTGATTATGGCATGAAAAAGTCTTTTAGCAGCACTGATAAATTAATGCGAAGGTGAAGGCTGCTTGTCTGTGGCGCAGAGGAAGTTTTTCACAGAGGTCGGCGCGCTCGTAGATAAGTCTGTCATGGTCGTGACTATGGATGGAAAATCTTACAGCGGAAGCCTTGCGGGAATAAACCCTGACACGCTGAGTCTCTGTTTGGCGGAGGCTAAGGATGAGAAAGGCAAGGTTATGCACAGGGTTTTTTTGAACGGAAACGTGGTGGCTCAAATCCTAGCCATAGAGAAGCCCTTTGACCTCAAGGCTTTGGCTAACAGACTGGAGAAGGTTTTTCCTACTCTGGTGAAGCTTTACGAGGACAAGGGTTTCATCTGGGTCATGGAGAAAATCAAGGTTACGGACAAGGGCGTGATAGAAGGTACGGGACCAGCCGCCGAGCGAGTTCAGAAAGTCTACGACCAATTTGTAAGCGAAGCCAAAACTTAGACGTGCCAGCGGAAGCCCGACTCTTCCTTCGTTTTTTCCTTCGGCGAGGGCGTGATCAAGCCGAAAGACTCGAGGATGCTGCGAGTTGCCTCCGCAGCCACGTCTAATCGGTTCAGGTCCAGCTTGAGATTCAGCGTTCTGCAAACTGGAATGAGAACCTCTCTTGCGGCTGAGGCGTCAGGGTAGAAGCCGGGCGTCTCTGCCAAGAGACAGAAGCTTTTCATCCCGCGCAGCCTGCTCAAACCAACGAGAAGCCCTGCCACACCGAAGATTTGTCCTTGGATTATTTCCGCGCCCAGGTCTTGTGCCTCCTTGAGGGTTTCGGGGTCGGATGCGGCGCAGTAGACTTTCGGCGTGACCACTTTCTCCTCCACTCTCAAGCCTCCGAGGGTTATCACTTTGTGGCATCCCAATTCTTGGGCGATGTCCAAAACGCGTCCGCACAGCTCGTATTGCCCCACTGTGGTTAGGGCTTGTGTGTTGCCGTATAGGATTATGAGGTCGCGTTCTTGGTTGTTTCTTCCTTTGTGGTAGTGCAGCTCGCTGACTGGAGACCGTGCATTTCCGTCTTGGGTGGTTATGGCGAAGTCTTGGAACGAGGAGGAGCGAATCTCCGCGAAGAGTTTTGTCTTCAACTCTTTGATTAGGTGCAGAGCGGCTATGTTGGCGACGAAGCCTATGCCTGGAAGACCTTCGATTAAGACTGGCTCGTTCAACTGCGGTTCCTCGTAGATTTGTGTGGCGCAAACCATTTCCTCTTCGCCCCTTCTCCCTAGGACTGCATAATTAAAATGGCGGTCTTGGTATTAAGTTATGTCTTAGCTGATGGGTTCCATGTCCTTTGAAGTTCGAGAAAGAGACCTGCTCGCACGAATCGGCAGGCTTGAAACTAAGAGCGGAACGGTCGAAACCCCCCTGTTTCTACCGGTTGTAAACCCAGCGATTCAGCCCATCTCGCCAAAGAAAATGCAAGAAGCGTTCGGTTGCACCGCTCTGATAACGAACGCCTACATCGTGAAAAAGCACTTAGGCAAAGAGGCTATTAACAAGGGTCTTCATCGTCTTCTCGATTTTGACGGAGTGATTATGACCGATTCCGGCGCCTATCAAATCCTCCTATACGGAAGCGTGAAGGTCACTCCGGAAGAAATCGTGCAGTATCAAGAGTGTGTTGACACGGACATCGCCACGATACTCGATGTTCCAACAGGCTGGGCGGTGTCCAGGCAACACGCAAGACACACGGTCAACGAGACCATGAAGAGAGCAAAAAACTTGGCAGAAATCAAGACACGCGACGACATAGCTTGGGTGGGACCAGTTCAAGGCGGACAACACCTAGACCTCGTCGCTCTGTCGGCGAGCGAAATGGGCAAACTCCCCTTTCACGTTTACGCTCTGGGCAGCCCCACGCCGGTGATGGAGCAGTATCTCTTCGATGTCCTCGTCGACATGGTCATGACCGCAAAGATGAATCTCCCTGCTGAGCGTCCGCTGCATCTCTTTGGAGCCGGGCATCCCTTCATGTTCGCGTTGGCTGTGGCGCTGGGATGCGACCTCTTCGACTCCGCAGCCTACGCAATCTACGCTCGACAGGACCGCTACATGACGGAACACGGAACTGCAAGGTTAAGCGAGCTGGAATATCTACCGTGCTCGTGCCCAGTGTGCACCTTGAACGATTTGGAAGGCGTGCGAGCGATGCCGAAGACAAAGAGGCAAGAAAAACTAGCTGAACATAACCTCTACGTCAGCCTCTCGGAAATGAAACGGATAAAGCAAGCAGTCATTGAGGGGCGACTCTGGGAACACCTTGAGATGAGAGCGCACGGACACCCAGCACTTCTTAAAGCTCTGAAAAATCTCGGAAAATACAGTGAGCACGTGGAAAAGAACAGTCCTGTCGTAAAACGAAGCGGGCTCTTCTTTTTCAGCTCGGTTGGGCTGAACAGACCAGAAATTATCCGTCACAGAAAGAGGTTGCAGAACTATCTGCCGCCGAGTGAAGCCGAGGTTCTGATTCTGCTCCCACAGACTCGAAACAAACCCTTTCACAAATCGAGAGAACAACAAAACTTTCTCAGAGAGATTCGGCAGAGGCTAAGCGACAAGATGAATCGCGTCCACATCTGCACTTACGCCGCGCCTTTCGGAGTCGTACCCATGGAACTCGACGAGGTTTATCCGCTCTCGCAGTACGAGGTTGCAACCCCATTCGACACTGAGATGAAGGACCACACGGCGGAACAGGTCGCAAACTACATCGAGGTCAGGTCCTACAAAAAAGTGATACTGCTGAAAGACGCTGAAAACTGGGGTGAAACCATATCCAGAGCTTGCAAGAAGATTTGTCGAAGAAAAGGCATCAAAGCAACAGTGCTCTATTCCAAAAATCTTTGGGGCAAACCCATGGTCGAAAATCTCGTCACAGCCATAGAGGAAGGGGTTGCGTGAGCAAGAAATGATACGTGTGGATTTACACTTGCACACCAAGTTCTCGGGTGACGCCCAAATCAGCCCCAAACAGATAGTGAACGAGCTCCATGCACACCCGTTCATCAAGGGAGTCGCCATAACCGACCACAACACCCTTCAGGGCTACTTCCAGGTGCGAAAACTCGCTGAGCCCCTCGAAGACCTAGTTATAATTCCTGGAATAGAGGTCGCCACCCCAGACGGCGAGCTAATTCTACTCGGAGTCGAGGAAACGCCACGACACCCTCTAACTGTTCAGGAAGTGATTGCCTTCGCACACGAGAACGCAGCCGTAATCGTTCTGCCCCACCCCTATCGAGAAAAGGGAGGCCTATGTAATTTGGCGGAGAAGACACAGGCACACGCCATCGAAGTGTTCAATCCCTCCTCAACCCCAGAGGAAAACAGGATGGCAGAAGAACTGGCGAAGGCGAGAAACTTGCCCGGGGTGGCTGGAAGCGACGCGCACGAACCGAGTCAACTGTGGGCTGCCTACACAGAGGTCGAGGCTGAGTCGAGCGTTGACAGAATCTTGGAGGCCATAAGAAGAGGACACGTTAAGCCTGTAGCCTCGACGAAGATATGATTTAAATGTTAGGAAGCACCTAAACCTTTGAAAAAGCGCGCGTTTGCAACTCATCAACGTTGTCGACGTGGACGGTGAACCAGTTCAGTTGAAAATTCAATTTCTCGGCGGCACGAGGGAAATCGGAAGGTCAGCTCTGGCCGTCATGACCGAAAAGACCAAGCTCTTGCTCGACTACGGGGTCATGGTTGACCACGAACCCGGCTTTCCCATGCACGTGCCACCAAAAGAGGTCGACGGCTTGGTTCTGACTCATGGCCACCTCGACCACTCTGGAGCCGTGCCCATATTTCACATTCAGGAGGGCAGACCCATTTATGGGACAGAGTTAACCTTTGACTTGGCGCAGCTGTTGATTTCGGATTTCATTCACTTGTCAGGCTACTACCTCCCCTTCGAGTACCTCGAGTTGAGGTCTGTGATACGAAGCGGCGTGCGTTTGGGTTTCAGAGAGGGAAAAGCCGTTGGCGACCTGCAACTTCAACTCTTGGATGCGGGTCACCTGCCTGGAAGCGCCCAAGTCTTGGCTGAGTCAGGAGAAGGAAAGCGGATGCTCTACACGAGTGACTACAACATCAGTGACACACGACTCCTTCGCGGCGCGGACAGAAACTACGGTCAACTCGACGCGTTCGTCGTGGAGAGCACGTACGCAAACGAGGAGCATCCAGACAGAGCAACCCTGGAGAAAGAGTTTGTGGCACGAGTCAACGAAGTGGTTGAGGACGGCGGAACCGTCCTGGTTCCAGCCTTCAGCGTGGGTCGTTCGCAGGAAATCGCCTGCGTGCTCGCCGCCTATCACTTCGAGTATTCAGTCACCGTAGACGGGATGTCTCGGGAAACCAACCGAATATTAATGAATCGCTTGAAATATCTGCGCGACCCTCGCTTGTTCATGGACGCTGTTCACTTGTCTGATTCTGTGGAGAGCTGGCGAGACAGGAGACTTGCGACCAAAAAGCCCGGGGTGATAATTTCTCCGGCTGGTATGTTGAAGGGTGGTCCCGCCGCCTTCTATGTGGGGAAACTTGGTAAAAAGAGTCGAAACGCCGTTTTTCTCGTTAGCTATCAGATTCCGGGAACGCCAGGTCGAGAACTGCTAGAGAAGGGCAGGTGTGTGATCGATGGCAAGATGCGCAAGGTTAAGGCAAGGGTTGAGCGCTTCGATTTTTCTTCTCACTGTGGAGCAAGTCAGCTTCAAGAGACCGTGAAGGCTTTGGACGGCAGCCCCAAGATTTTTGTGATGCACGGAGCTGAGGGGAACTGCGAGCGCTTCGCGAGGTGGGTGAGGGAAGAGGTGGGGCTTGAGGCTGTGGCGCCAAAGTCTGGAGAGACCTACGAGGTTTAGGGAAACACGGATGAGAGTGGCTGTTCTGCGCGTCGGAGAAGTCGACGTCGATGTTGTGAGGCGCGTTCAGAAGGGTCTGTGTGAGGCTTTTCCAAACACGGAGTGTGTGGTTCCCGACGATGTTTTGATTCTTCCCGAGGAGGCTTACAACGCCGCGAGGAGTCAACACCATTCGACTACTATCTTGACGAAGGTTAGCAACTACGTGAAAAAGATTGACGCCCGAATCGACCGCGTTTTAGGCGTTGCAGACGTGGACCTTTACGTGCCGCGCCTCAACTTTGTGTTCGGCGAGGCCGAATGCCCAGGAAAAGCCGCCGTCATCTCATTGTTCAGGCTGAAGCCTCAGTTTTACGGGCGTTTAGAGGACAGAGAGCTCTTGTGTGAGCGCGCTCTGAAGGAGGCTGTTCACGAGGTGGGGCACACCTTGGGTTTGAGTCACTGTGGCGCCCCTACATGCGTCATGTTCTTTTCAAACTCTATCTTCGACACCGATAAGAAAAGTTGGACGTTTTGTGAGAGGTGTCGTCGCCTCGTTGTTGAGAAAACAAGCAGGCGCTCTTAGACCTCTCGGATTTCGCAGTGAAGCTTCTTGATTATCTCTTCTGCTCTTGGCGGGTCTACTTTCAGCGTGTACAGTTTTCTCGGTGTTCGCAGTTTGAGTTTGACGGTTTTCTTCAGCCTCTTTATGTTACAGTATTGGGCTCTCTCTGAGATTTGGACGAATTTTTCTGCGTCGAAGACTTCTTCTGGCATAGGCGTTCAACCTTTGTTCTGGCATGAATCTGTCGTCAACTCCATTTTATCTGTTTTGGTCAGGAATTGAGAAGGGTGTTGTTGCACTTTAGATCTGATATTGATTTTGACTTCATAACACATTTTTCGAGGATCGATTAACCCATAAATGATAATCATAATCGACAGTGGCTGCCATGAAAATCGGTTCGCTCGCGGTGCTCTATGTCTTCTTAGTATCATGCGCACTGATGATAGGTGCGGTTGACGCGGTTGCCCAAACGTTCAAGGTGTCGGCAGGCGAAGAAGTCGTCAAGACCGTTGACTTACACGAGGGTGGCGTGGTTTCTGGAAGGGTTAACGTTGTTGGAGGCCAGAGCAATGAGATCAAGTTTTACGTCACTGATCCCGACGGAACAATCATCGTGTGGTTCGAGAATGCCGGCGCCACAAACTTCGGCTTCACCGCTTCGAAAACTGGAACCTACAGCCTCCATTTCGACAACACGCTGTCTGAATGGGACAAGACCGTGTCTTTGAACTACGAAGTCCGATACTACATATTCGGAATGCCGCAGGAACTCTTCTACGCCTTTGTGGTCGTGCTCATCGGCGTGGTTGGAGTCATGGTCTACGTGGCATTAGCACGCACATGAAAAAAGAAAAGTCTAAGGTGGTGGGCCGGGCCGGACTTGAACCGACGACCCCCTGCACGTCAAGCAGATGTCCTACCAAACTAGACGACCGGCCCTCTTCATGGTCGAAATTCTACAGACGTCTTCTGCTTATTTAAGTTTCCACCAGAGCACGCCTTGTTGCTTTTTAAGAAGATTGAAAGCGGTTTTGTTTTTGAAATGCAAGTTATGTTTGTTGTGTCTGGGTTTGTCTTGTTTCTGATGGTGTTGTTGGTTCTGGCGCGGGTCCCGGCTTGGGCGTTGGCGCTGGCACCGCCTCTTTCTTCTTGAAAGTTTCTATGAATCTTATGGCTGTGGTTTCTGGGAAGAACTTTTGTATGTCTGTGGCTATGCCTCGTTTGGCGATTTGCAGCCCCTCCACATAGAAGGCTTCCTCTGGCACGTTGATTTCCAGCCCCGTCTTCTTGGGTTTGAAGTCGAATTTCGCAACGTCTACAGCTGGTATCCTGCGATGGATTAATGCCCTAATCTTCTCATCCTTGGTCTCCAGTTTCTTCTGAACCGTGACCTCGTAAAGCAGCGTTTTGCCGGCTAATGGAGGATTGAAATCGAGCTGAACCCTTCCCGCTCCCATGGTTCTGACGACCGCCAGCTTTCCGTCAACCTCTATGCGCATGCCCAGCTGAGGGGTGATGCCGCGGGCTGTCAGGCGTCGAAGGGGCATGAGTCTCACTTTATCTGGGTCTCGGCTTCCAAAAGCCTTGTCTGGCGGAATCTCCACCGTGCCTGGTTTGTTTGGTTCCAGAGTTGGGAGGTTTTCGTCTAGAGCCTTGAGCACCCAGCCCTCTCCGACCACGACCAGTCTGGGCTCGTAGACTTCTCCTTCCTTGTAGAGTTTCTCCTTCTTCGCCACGTCTTCTTCGGTTGTGTCGAAGACCTCGCCCGTCTCCTTCACTTTAGCCACGTAGTTGATGAGCACGAAGTCGCCTTTCTCAAAGGGCATTTTGAGTCATCTCTAGGGCACTATACTCTATCGAATCAACTTTTAAACTTTAAAACGAACGACATTCACTCCCTAAAGGCGGTCCAGTTTGAGCCGCATCTCCTCGTTGAAGTCAACCGTGGCACAGTTTCCATGTCTTGCCGAACCCAGGTTTACCAACATTGATTTGCCGAGGTAATCTGTTCCCAGTGCCTCGTGCACGTGCCCACAGAAAACGAGGGATGGCTGTCTCTCCTCAATGAATCTTCTGACACTGGAACTGCCGATGTGCACGCCGCCGAAGGTGATGTCGAGTTTGGTGTCTTTTGGAGGAGTGTGTGAAACCAGAACAAGCCAACGCTCGGGTGAGCAGCGTCCAAAGCCTCGATTCAGAGAAGCCAAAATCTCTCGCTCCGAAAGCTCGTAAGGAGACGGATGAACACGGTCGATAGGCACCGCTCCCACGCCGACAAACTTCACGTCTCCGTGAACTTCGCAGGAGCCGTGGATACAACTCGCTCCTTCAATCCCAACCTCTGGAAGAGAGGGCGGGTCACAGTTTCCGGGCACGAAAAGAACGGGCAACCCCAGATTGATTAGAGGCGACATCAAGTTTCTCGCCAGTTGTGTGGCGTCTGGCAGCGAGGCAGTGTAGAATGGGATGATGTCTCCGCACACGATCAGAATGTCAGCTTTCATTCTCTTGGCTCCAACGGCAACCTTGTGAAAGGCTTCCTGGCTTCCGTGAAAGTCGGAGACAGCCAAAACCCTCAAGGACAGGCTTCACCCGAGTTTGCTTCTGGCACATCATTTTCATTTACCGACGAACCATATAAATGAAAAGCCTGCCACTATGGGATGGAGGCGAGCAATCGTGGTTTTGATTCGAGAGATGCGCACAAAAGATGCGAAGAAGGTGTCGGCTGTACTGTGCGAAGCCATGAGAGACGCTTGGGAAAGATACGAGAAGAACTACTACCCCAGAAAAGCCCTAGAATTCGACATAACCTACAACTCTCCAGAAAAACTAGCAGAGAGGCTAGCCGACCCACAAAACTTCACTTTCGTCGCAGTAGACAACAGTGAAATCCTTGGAACAGCCACGGGTCAAGTCATGGGGGAGTCGGGCTTAGCCAGACTAGGCTGGATTGGGGTTCATCCTTCTCATCAGCGCCGCGGAATCGGGGAGGCGCTTATGAAGAGAGT
>Ga0315310_10002014_pt1 | contig 12775 bp, 17 predicted proteins | sample TDP5_MG_FD_203630 | JGI IMG/M metagenome (GOLD analysis project Ga0315310, IMG submission 203630) | Freshwater sediment microbial communities from Lake Towuti, South Sulawesi, Indonesia - TDP5 | ecosystem: Environmental > Aquatic > Freshwater > Lake > Sediment | place: Indonesia: South Sulawesi... | reverse complement strand
CAAGCGGTGATTCGCTGCGGTGCGACCGCTAAGGACGTTTACGGCAGCTACGTCTATCACTTGGTCGGCTAAAGAGGCGGTGACATTATGGCCAAGATCACAGTTGAAGAGGTCTGGCAGAACCTCAGAGAGAATTACTTCAAAGAGGATGTGTCACTTGACCCTGAGTTCGTCGAGAGGTTCTTTGTCTCTAACATCGTTCAGAGGTCGCTTGCCCACTTGGTGGGTAAGACCAATTCGGGGGCCGTGCGGATCAGGGCTACAAGCGCCGGTGAGCTGAAGGTCGCACCATCGGGCACCGGCTACGAGCACAATGAGTCGATCGCCAAGTTTACAGTAGCTGATGCGTACGCAGAAAAGATATTTAGCCAGGTGGTCTCTCGTGTCGATATTACTACCTGGAGCTTCGGCATTATCATAAAGCGTAAGCCTATAGCAGGGGGCGGCTACGAGGGCGAGATAGAGATACCTGCTAATACCATGTACTCATTCGACTGCTCTACGATCTATGTCTCGGTCAAGAACGCCGTAGCCGGCAGCAACGCCTCGTGCCAGATCGTAGGCTGGTACTGAGTTTAGGGTTTAGGGTTTAGGGTTTAGGATTTAGAGATGCCAAACTCGATGTGCTTCTGGAACAAGGTCGATAAGGCAGGGGACACGATGACCGGTAACCTCAACCTGGGCTTAAACTCCTTGATCCTGAGCGATGGGGCATTCGGCGGAAGGATTCGCGGAAATCCGAGCCTCGTTAACAATATCCAGTTTCGTAATATAGCCGATAATGGTTTTGCTACCTTGGCCAACGCAGCTATATACCTAAACGGGGACCTATACTTGTATGCGAACTCAATACTCGGCGGGGATGCGACTGACGGGTTCCGTCTAAAGAAGACCACAGGTGGTGGCCAGAAACTCTTTATCCGCAACTACGGTGACACATCCGATGGCTTTGTTAAATTTGCAGGCGGTCAGATGACGGATAACCTGGCCGTTGACGCTGGCAAGTTAGTCGATGGTCGTGACATCTCTGCGATGGTGCGGGCAAAGATTCTGACAGGCACATACACCGGCGATGGCACCGACGACAGAAACATCAATATCGGCGTGGATCTAACGGCTAAGAGTAACGTATTTGTCTTTGTCAAGGTCAACGCCGCAGGAACTGGCCGCGAGGGCTACGCCCGGATCGAGTATGGTCAGGGCGATCTATCGATGCTGCTAGGGACGGGTGCCGACATCGCCGACCGTATCCAGGCCTTCAATGCTACCGGATTCCAGGTCGGAGGCACGCAGAACGAGAACGGCCTGGTCTATCGCTACGTCGTTATTTATGAGGAGCCGTAATGTTTGCAATTACCGATGAATTTAGTATGGTTTATGATGTGGCAAGTGCGATCGATAACCTATCGCGTGGATATACCCTGCGGGACTATAAGCTCTACTACGTGCCGCCGGGGGCAAGCTGCGATCTGGGTGAACGCTTAGACAGGGGTATGCTGCTCGAGCATAGCGACCCTGTCATCGTCAAGCAGATCCTGGGCCTGGAGAAATTGCTTAACCTGCTGAACTCACGCCGGCAGGAGGCCGAGGGCCTGGGGCTTGACAACGTGGTCACTGCCTACGATGAGGCGATAACGCAATGCGAGCTAAAGTTGCAGAGCTTGTGCAGCTCGTAGGCCTGGTCGTTACGGGCGTAGGGATCGGACTTGAGGTCGGCCGGGCGGCCGATGTAGGATTCTTGTATATCTCGATAGGTAGTATCGTCTTTGCTATAGGATGCAAGCTGAAATGCAGGTGACTCGATGTCAATGAGTGATTATGAGTTCCTGATCGAGAAGGTGCGCACGGAGCTGTCGGAGGCAAAGGCTGCCATAAAGGCTAAAAGGCCGGACATTGCAAAGGCGTGTCTTCTACATGCTTGTAAGCTGTTGGAGACGCTGAAAGGTAGGTGACATTATGAAAGACTGGTGGATCAAGCTAATTGCGGTCATATTATCAAGCATCTCAGGGCCTCTGCGTGAGGTGATCGTAAAAAGCGTCAAAGAGTGGGAACAGAAGGCCAAAGAAACCAAAGAACCCTGGGACGATATCCTGGTCGGGATCCTCAAGTGGATCCTGCTTGTACCGTAAGCGATTTACGATTTACGATTTACGATTTACGATTTGAAAGGCAGTGACAGATGGAAGAGAGGAAATTGACGGCAGATGATGGGCAGCAGAAAATGGACAAAGAGTTTAAGCAGATCGTGCTTGCATGGCTGTGCATTCTGTCGGTAGTAATGACGGTGCTGATCCTGGGCTTTAATAGCCTGGTTGACCGGCGAATTAAAACGCTATTCTTTGGGACATTGCAGGAGATACCGAAGGTCCTTAAGGTCGCGGACAAATAATGGCAAAGGCCTTTAAGGTGATCGATGTACGCAGGATTCCCTCGGCTGATTCGGCCAGGGTCGGTAAGTTAGACTTCCTGGTCACCTATCAGCTCGATCCCCTGCGGACCTACATGGTGACAATCGCCCAGGACCATCTGACAGAGGCGATCATCAAAGAGGCGGTCCGCAAGGACCTGGGGGCCATGCAGGCCTGGACGGGTAAGGAGCTTACGCTTTAGGGTATAGGGTATAGGGTTTAGGGGATAGTGACATGGCGATCCCGGAAATCAGGCTGACGCCGGCGGATAAAAAGGCGCTCGAGGACTTGGGGGCCGACATCGTTGCGCTCGAGCGTGAGATCGCCAGGGCCAGGCGTGCCGGCATCGATGTCACCGCCTTAGAGGCAGACCTGACGAAGGCTAAGAAACTCCGCGAAGGGATACTCAAAGAGTATGGCTAATGAGAAATCCCCTGAGCAAACGATCGTAGAGCTTCACGCATCGATGCGTAAGGTCACTCGCCCGATCATGGCAGTAGCCGATCGGATCTGCAACGATATTCGCAACGCGGGCTTCGAAGCCCTACGCAGGGGAACACGTGCGGTAGTTAGTTCGTTCCGGGTGTACGTTGACCAGGGAAAGTAACTATGGCAGCAGCCGCAGCAGTAATCGTCTCGCTCGGAGCGGCGGTCAGTTCTGCCGTCGGCGCCGTTGTCTCAGTGGTGGCGGCAACGGTCGGCTCGGTGATCGCAGGGGCGATCGCTACGGTCAGCAGCGCTGCAGGGGCGATCACGGCAGCACTATCATCAACGGTCGGACAGGTAGTGACAACCGTAGGCTCGGCGGTTAGTGCCGTGACATCGGCACTGAAGACAGGGATCGCGGACCTGGCTGTCAAGATCACCAAGCCCTTAGAGCCAATCCTTGTACCCATCAAAGACTCCCTGCAGGCAATTTATGATTATACAAAGACGATCGAGACCTGGATCAATACACAGCTTGCGCCCGTGAAAGAGTTAGTTGCCCTGATCGATACCATAACTGGCCTGGCTGTGATCAGGGACTTAACAAGTGGGATCGATGCAGTGGGTAAGCTCTTAGGTGGCGTGGCCGATGGCAAGAGCGAATCGACAGCAGCAGCGATCGCCGAGCTCTTGAAGGGTATCACCAAGACTACCGTAGGCGTTCTGGACTCGACACGGCAGCAATATATTGCCCTGGCGGACCGGATCGAGTACTTCGATGAGACGATCAGGGCGAGCTTCGATAAGCGTATGATCGAGCTAGAGAGCCAGGTCTATGCGACTATCGCCGGTGTCCAGGATGATCTTACAGGGCGAAGCGTGACGGTCCAGAGACAGGTAGCGGCGATCAGCCGGCGATTAGAGGACCTGCCCTGGTTTATGGCCATGTTAGTTAGGGCGTTGGCGTGACATGACGACACTTGAGTACTGGATAAAGGCATATCCCGATTCGTGGGACTTGGCCCGGGGCGATGTGCAGTTGTTCTTTGAGGTCCTGGCAGCCTATGAGATCATCGCCTGGGACGATGTCCCTGAGCTGGTCAAGGCCTGTACGCCGAAGGTCACACCAGAGCTTGAGATGGCCGAGAAGGTCGCTGCTGCTGTAGAGAAAGAACGTGCAAGGATCGCACTTGAGGGGCCTCCAAGCACTGAGGCTATGGAGCAAGTCAGACGTGAGGTCGGAGATGCACTCTTCGAGAAACAGAAGGGCTACTTGGCAACTGCGTTCCACGAGGCACTACGTAGTATCTGGGAGTGGATTCGCTTGACATTCGGTGAGTTCTTCAAGAGTGTCGGAGAGATTCTCAATAGCATCTTTGCAACGGTATGGCAGACGGTCAAGGCGATATTCGAGCGCTTCTCTAGGGCAACTTACGATAGCGTGATGAAGGTTATCACGTCGTTAGGGGTGGTGACACCGGAGATGATTCCAGACATCGCCCTTAAGCTATATAACTTTGCCTACTCAAAGGGCGTGGAGGCACACCTTGAGGCCTTCGCTATCGAGGTGCTTCACCCCTACAAGTCACTCGGTATCCAGCAGATTGCCGCGATGGTCGGTGACTATGCAGGCTTCGGCCAGATCGCTAGCGCCACGATAGGAGTCGTCCAGAGGCTCGCCCTGGCGGGGCCGATGGCCTACATGGTCAACAAACACTGCCGGCCCAAGATTCCGGATGAGTTTATGCTTCAGCAAATGGTTTTCGAGGGTGTGCTGACTGAGGCGGAGATGAAAGAGACACTCGCCTATTACGGATATAGTGACACATGGATCGAGAGGTACCTGCCCACCATGCGTCCTGATCCGCGGTACTTTGAGCTTTCGATGATGTGCGAGGATGAGGCCGCCACGGATCCTTGGATACAAAACAGAGTCTTTGAGCTGGGCTATGAGGCTGACGTTAACCCGATCATGGTCAAGGGTCTTAAAAAGAAGGCAACCCGGACACAGAGACTCGACTACTACAGCAAAGCCTTCGCCCTGTATAAAGAAGGCTACATCACAAAAGAGTATTTTACCCGCGTCCTCGATGAGCTTGAGTTCAGGCCCGAGGCAAAGACATTCGCCATCAAGGCCGCAAGCCTTGCGTATCTCTACGATGTCACCACCGACCAGGTCAAATACTGGACGGACTCGTACCTGAAGGACCTCATCAGCTCCGATGAGCTCAGGCTCCATCTGTCACTGTTAGGCCTGGAACCCGAGCGAGTTTGGCTGCACGGCCAGCTCGCCCGGGTTCGCAAATACAAGAAGCCGGCTGTCACTATCAAGCGTGAGCTCGAGCCGGCGATGACCAAGGTCCAGTCGACCTACAGCCAGGGCTACGTGCAGCTCTATCGCAAGGGCTTCATCGATGAGGCTACGCTCGAGGCGGACCTGATAGCCATCGGGATTGATCCTGACCTGGCCGAGGCAACGGTATTCTTGGAGGTGACACGAAGTGCAAAGTAAAAGCACCAAAACGAGACATCACATCCCGGACTGGATCTTCCAGGTCCCCGAGCGGGTCCTGCCTTCAGGGCCAAAGATGCTCTATCAGTACCTGTGCTTCTTCGACCGCAAGGGCAACTGGGAGTACAACTACCGCCTGGCCAAGCGATTCGGCGTGACCGAGCGGGCGATTCGCAAGTGGATCCACTGGCTAAAGTTCGAGGGCCTGATTACGGTCGTGCAGCCCTTTAACCGCCGCCGCAGGCTTTGGCCTGTGCTTCACGGCAGCCGGATCGACTGGTTTAAGTCCCAGTGCCTTGCCGAGGCCCAAAAGAAGCTCAAGAAGGCCTACATGGGCCAGGAGATGACTCGGGCCGAGCGGGACCGCCAGCTCCTTCTGCTGCTCGGCAGCGAAGCGGCGGTCCGCAAGATAAAAAGTGAGCCACTTCTCTTCAAGGACAGCTTACCCAACTTACCATTCGATGATCTCATACCCCCCTCATCCAAGGGATAAATTCTGAGAACTCGCCTGATTTGAGGCTCAGGAACCCGGAATGTTCGTTCCTCCAAAAGAGATATCCTTCGCTAGCGCTCAGGACTAGGGAAGTGGAGTCCCAATATCGGATTACCTAAATTGACATGAACAATGGGACCCGATCTTCGAATCTCAGGGGGCAAGCCCCCTGAAACCCCCAGGTGGTTCAGCAGAACCACCGCCGCCCGCCGCAAAATTCTATGGTCAAGTCTAGCTCACCGCAAAATTCTGCAGTAAAAGCAGTTATACTCATCGACAAGCTAAGCGGAGCGACAGACTCTTCAGAATTTACAGTAAGGCGTCCAGCACTACGAAAAACGTAAAAAGCGACCTGTGTAGGGGCTGAGAATCAGACCAGGTCAGGCTAAATGCCCTGGCTGGCCTGCGATCAGGGCTGTAATCGAGTCCTACGAGGTCACTTAAGTAGTGAATTTGACTGAATTTAGCAAAGTGGGCCTGCCGGCCAAAATAATAGTGGGAAATATTTGTCCAGAATAAGCTTCCCCCAGACTCCCTGATTTACCCAAGGGCTGGGTATAGAAAAAAATCTGTAAATTTAGCAAAATTCCCCTTGACAGGATTATAGCGTCCCATAAAATTCTATGGACATATAGAAGGCCGATAAGCTGCTGAGTGAAACATAACATATCTTCTATATCAATAATGTCGGAATAGAGAATGGCAGATAATCCAGGACCGGATTGCGATCCTGCAGAGTAGAGGTAACTTATGAAGAAGGGTAAGCGTAACTGGCAGCCGCGAGAGCTACTACTTGTCACTGAGTACTTGCAGAAGAACTATAGCAAGTACCCTTACCAGACGAGAGTCCGGCTTGGCTCTACTCCGGAGAGGTTCAAAGGTATGTACACTTCACAGGCTCAGGAGAGGGCGGTCGGTGTGTGGCGGCGGTGGGCAGACGCGATCGTCTTTAAGCCGGGTGAGATCATCATCATCGAGGCGGCGATCAGGGTGGACCCAGGGGACATCAGCAAACTTAAACTTTATAAGTCCCTATTCCCCCACACGCCGGAGTTCGAGCCATACGCTAATCTACCCATATCCCTGGAGCTGGTGACAGGGATACCGGACGAAGTTGTCGCGCATTTAGCAAAGCAGGAAGGAATTCGAGTTGTGGAGTTCAAGCCAGACTGGCTCGAGGAATACCTGTCTATTCTCTACCCACATGAGCGACAAGCCCCGCTAACAAACGTCAGTGATCTCTCAAAGGGAGAGTAGCTATAATTATGGATAATAGATGTCCAAAATTTTTACGGTGCTGTTCGGTGCCGTGCCATAAATTTTTAGGTAGGGGGGATGGGAAATCACGAAAAAGAGGTGAAATATGGCGATACCAGAGATCAGCTCGTTAAGCCCGTTGCCAGGACCGTATGAGATCCTGGAGTTAGGTGACGGAGGGGTTAAGGACCTGATTGTCACCAAGTACCAGCTCGGCAGAATGACGATCCACCCGCGACCTGTGGGGGCACCTAAAGAGATAGTAGCCCTGCGTGTCTATGTCCCTGAGAGGATCAAGCCTCTATATCCGGATTATTACGACATTACAGGCCAGACGCTGATCGCTCAATTACAGCTGATCTTCGAAGCGGGGGGGTACGAGCGTAAAGTGATAACTATAACCAAGCACGGCACGGGTCCCCAGGCCCGATTCAGTGTGCAGGTTAGATAAGGACCATTGTGGAGATAGCCATAAATACTTTGCCTTCATCCTTGAGCCTTGGGGCCGGGGGCCAGCCACATGCCTCGGTACAGTGTAAGCCTTTTTCTTGCCCCCGGCCCCAGCCGTAGAATTATAGGGGAGAAAAAAAATCCAGAATTATCCTTGACAGAATCGCAGCAGCGCTGTATAACGTCACCCTGTATCGTCAATAGTTGCGTGCGATTTTGTTAAGGAGGTATATCATGCAAGATGCAGTAGCAATGTTAAACGCCGAGTTAGAGAAACTCGCTATGGACAAAGAGTACCGCCGGGCTGCCTTCGTAGGACATCCGGAGGGAAACCCCGTCACTACCGGTCCGCGGGTCAAGACTCCTCAGGACTGGGTCGATGATATGATTAGCGGAGCCAAGGCCCGATCAGCTCGCTGGCTTGCCAACAGTAAGGCCCCCAAGCGGAATCCCAAAGAGGCCGCTCTTGCGGCTGCCGGCAAGTTCGAGAACAACGTCAAGACGGCCCTGGCTGAGAAGCGATACGATGCGGGTATCAAGGGATACGATGAGGCTGCCAGGGATGCCGTGATCGATGCCGTCGGCACACGGGGATTCGAGGAGGGCCTTGAGTCCCACCGGGCCAAGGCGGTTAGCAAGATCAATAAGCTCCAGCCGCTGGTGACCGCTGTCGCCCTGGCCAACGACAAGGCCAAGGTCGATTCCCTGCCCGATCGCAAGACCAAGATGCTCAACAACGTGGATATGATGATCCAAGTCGGCAGGATTATGAAGGGCGTCTCCACGGGTCCTGTGACGGCAATAAAGTAATTTGCGATTTGCGATTTGCGATTTGCGATTTGCGATTTGATTAAGGAGTATTGCTATGGCACTACTTGAAAAGCTTATGGTTAAGCAGGTCTATGGCAACACAGACCTGTCACTTAAGGCAGAGACCGGCAAGAGCCTTCTTGTCAAAGACATCTTCATCTATAACCCCGCCTCCAATTACCTGACCATTAAGACATCGCTAGCGACGGTCGGATACTTCCGGGTCGGCGGCAATCTTGGCAATCACCTGCCTCTGCCGATCGGCTCTTTAAGGCACAGTCACGACCTTATCCTTGGTACTGAGGAGGCGGCCGAGACATTAAAGACATATCCGATCAACAATGCCCTGGGCGTTGCGGCGGCGATCAAATACAATACCGCGACGGGCAAGGCGGGCACCCACTCCAGCCTGCTGCAGTTTGGCTTGATCCCGCTGATCTATTACCAGACGATTCTAACGCTGCTTGCGGCCAGGGGACTCTTTAACGGCTTTCCGATCGCAGCAGGTGAGACGATGGAGTTCAGTGGCGTCAAGCAGGCGGGAGCGCTCCAGGTCGTTATCTACGAGGAGTACGATGCCGGTGACATTAAAAAGACCGATCCTAACGGCTCTGACGCCAATGAGTATATATTTATCAACTACGGCCGAATCGCAGCTGCGGCTACGACCGTCGGCGACAAGCAATATAGCGTGATCCAGACTCCGGCCGAGTTCCCGGACTTCCCCTTCGGTAAGACCGTTGATGCCATGACTCAGATCGAACTACTGGGGATACTCCTTTCGGATGCGGTTGACTACCGCAGCTCCACAGACTATGTGCAGACTACGTACCTAAAGATGCTCAAAGGCAGGGTGACATTGTTTGACCCGGATAAGAGAGGAATCCTGGTCATGGGTCTTACGGGTGTTGTCGATGCCGCTACTCAGATCGCAAGGGGTCTGGCACTAATAGGCAACTTCTCGGATGTGGACGGCAAGCCGCCACTATTCTTTAATCCGCCTCTATTGTTTGGCCCTGGCGAGGAGCTGGGCCTTTACATGACCGTAGCCGTCGGCTCGTCGGTATCGGCGGCATCTCTTGCGGCCGCCGACCTTGAGATCGGACTAATCGAGAGGGTTAAGGTCGTGGCATAAGGAGTAAATCATGGCTAAATATGCGAAGGCATTCTCGATAACAGGAGTTGTTAATACTGCTGTCGAGGATAAAGGCATAAGCAGTTCCGAAGCAGACCACAAGCACCTTGAGAAGATCATAATTAACCTCACCGGTCACGCCGGCAACAAGATCGAGATCTGGTTCGAGCGTGAGAAGTTCTTTGAAATCTACGACTACAGCCTTGATACGGGCGAGGCAGCGAGCACCAACGTCCTTAAGTCAACTACCAAGCTCAACGAGCTTGAGATCGATCGCGACATTCCGATCGGTACGATCATCCAAGCGGTGATTCGCTGCGGTGCGACCGCTAAGGACGTTTACGGCAGCTACGTCTATCACTTGGTCGGCTAAAGAGGCGGTGACATTATGGCCAAGATCACAGTTGAAGAGGTCTGGCAGAACCTCAGAGAGAATTACTTCAAAGAGGATGTGTCACTTGACCCTGAGTTCGTCGAGAGGTTCTTTGTCTCTAACATCGTTCAGAGGTCGCTTGCCCACTTGGTGGGTAAGACCAATTCGGGGGCCGTGCGGATCAGGGCTACAAGCGCCGGTGAGCTGAAGGTCGCACCATCGGGCACCGGCTACGAGCACAATGAGTCGATCGCCAAGTTTACAGTAGCTGATGCGTACGCAGAAAAGATATTTAGCCAGGTGGTCTCTCGTGTCGATATTACTACCTGGAGCTTCGGCATTATCATAAAGCGTAAGCCTATAGCAGGGGGCGGCTACGAGGGCGAGATAGAGATACCTGCTAATACCATGTACTCATTCGACTGCTCTACGATCTATGTCTCGGTCAAGAACGCCGTAGCCGGCAGCAACGCCTCGTGCCAGATCGTAGGCTGGTACTGAGTTTAGGGTTTAGGGTTTAGGGTTTAGGATTTAGAGATGCCAAACTCGATGTGCTTCTGGAACAAGGTCGATAAGGCAGGGGACACGATGACCGGTAACCTCAACCTGGGCTTAAACTCCTTGATCCTGAGCGATGGGGCATTCGGCGGAAGGATTCGCGGAAATCCGAGCCTCGTTAACAATATCCAGTTTCGTAATATAGCCGATAATGGTTTTGCTACCTTGGCCAACGCAGCTATATACCTAAACGGGGACCTATACTTGTATGCGAACTCAATACTCGGCGGGGATGCGACTGACGGGTTCCGTCTAAAGAAGACCACAGGTGGTGGCCAGAAACTCTTTATCCGCAACTACGGTGACACATCCGATGGCTTTGTTAAATTTGCAGGCGGTCAGATGACGGATAACCTGGCCGTTGACGCTGGCAAGTTAGTCGATGGTCGTGACATCTCTGCGATGGTGCGGGCAAAGATTCTGACAGGCACATACACCGGCGATGGCACCGACGACAGAAACATCAATATCGGCGTGGATCTAACGGCTAAGAGTAACGTATTTGTCTTTGTCAAGGTCAACGCCGCAGGAACTGGCCGCGAGGGCTACGCCCGGATCGAGTATGGTCAGGGCGATCTATCGATGCTGCTAGGGACGGGTGCCGACATCGCCGACCGTATCCAGGCCTTCAATGCTACCGGATTCCAGGTCGGAGGCACGCAGAACGAGAACGGCCTGGTCTATCGCTACGTCGTTATTTATGAGGAGCCGTAATGTTTGCAATTACCGATGAATTTAGTATGGTTTATGATGTGGCAAGTGCGATCGATAACCTATCGCGTGGATATACCCTGCGGGACTATAAGCTCTACTACGTGCCGCCGGGGGCAAGCTGCGATCTGGGTGAACGCTTAGACAGGGGTATGCTGCTCGAGCATAGCGACCCTGTCATCGTCAAGCAGATCCTGGGCCTGGAGAAATTGCTTAACCTGCTGAACTCACGCCGGCAGGAGGCCGAGGGCCTGGGGCTTGACAACGTGGTCACTGCCTACGATGAGGCGATAACGCAATGCGAGCTAAAGTTGCAGAGCTTGTGCAGCTCGTAGGCCTGGTCGTTACGGGCGTAGGGATCGGACTTGAGGTCGGCCGGGCGGCCGATGTAGGATTCTTGTATATCTCGATAGGTAGTATCGTCTTTGCTATAGGATGCAAGCTGAAATGCAGGTGACTCGATGTCAATGAGTGATTATGAGTTCCTGATCGAGAAGGTGCGCACGGAGCTGTCGGAGGCAAAGGCTGCCATAAAGGCTAAAAGGCCGGACATTGCAAAGGCGTGTCTTCTACATGCTTGTAAGCTGTTGGAGACGCTGAAAGGTAGGTGACATTATGAAAGACTGGTGGATCAAGCTAATTGCGGTCATATTATCAAGCATCTCAGGGCCTCTGCGTGAGGTGATCGTAAAAAGCGTCAAAGAGTGGGAACAGAAGGCCAAAGAAACCAAAGAACCCTGGGACGATATCCTGGTCGGGATCCTCAAGTGGATCCTGCTTGTACCGTAAGCGATTTACGATTTACGATTTACGATTTACGATTTGAAAGGCAGTGACAGATGGAAGAGAGGAAATTGACGGCAGATGATGGGCAGCAGAAAATGGACAAAGAGTTTAAGCAGATCGTGCTTGCATGGCTGTGCATTCTGTCGGTAGTAATGACGGTGCTGATCCTGGGCTTTAATAGCCTGGTTGACCGGCGAATTAAAACGCTATTCTTTGGGACATTGCAGGAGATACCGAAGGTCCTTAAGGTCGCGGACAAATAATGGCAAAGGCCTTTAAGGTGATCGATGTACGCAGGATTCCCTCGGCTGATTCGGCCAGGGTCGGTAAGTTAGACTTCCTGGTCACCTATCAGCTCGATCCCCTGCGGACCTACATGGTGACAATCGCCCAGGACCATCTGACAGAGGCGATCATCAAAGAGGCGGTCCGCAAGGACCTGGGGGCCATGCAGGCCTGGACGGGTAAGGAGCTTACGCTTTAGGGTATAGGGTATAGGGTTTAGGGGATAGTGACATGGCGATCCCGGAAATCAGGCTGACGCCGGCGGATAAAAAGGCGCTCGAGGACTTGGGGGCCGACATCGTTGCGCTCGAGCGTGAGATCGCCAGGGCCAGGCGTGCCGGCATCGATGTCACCGCCTTAGAGGCAGACCTGACGAAGGCTAAGAAACTCCGCGAAGGGATACTCAAAGAGTATGGCTAATGAGAAATCCCCTGAGCAAACGATCGTAGAGCTTCACGCATCGATGCGTAAGGTCACTCGCCCGATCATGGCAGTAGCCGATCGGATCTGCAACGATATTCGCAACGCGGGCTTCGAAGCCCTACGCAGGGGAACACGTGCGGTAGTTAG
>Ga0315310_10002011_pt1 | contig 12793 bp, 10 predicted proteins | sample TDP5_MG_FD_203630 | JGI IMG/M metagenome (GOLD analysis project Ga0315310, IMG submission 203630) | Freshwater sediment microbial communities from Lake Towuti, South Sulawesi, Indonesia - TDP5 | ecosystem: Environmental > Aquatic > Freshwater > Lake > Sediment | place: Indonesia: South Sulawesi... | reverse complement strand
GTTGGTATCCAATAAGAGAAGAAATCCCTGAAATGCTACCAGACGAACTCAGAGAAGAAAAAGATGAAATTCCATTCCTAAAAAAATGGAAAGATAAATTTCCGTCCAAAATCGTCACAGAGGGCAAGCCATTCAACCTGAAGAGTGAGAGCAGAAAGAAGACCATATAGTCAGAGGCACGCACTCCTCTATTTTAGAAACACTACATTTTTAGGATCAACTTACTAACGAGCAGACATAGCGCCACGGATGCTGCTCGAAGTATATGATTCCCTACCTTTTGATAGCACTCATTTCAATCTTATTGCTGTGCCCTTTCGAGCCGATTTCAAAGCCGCCTCAGCTATTTGAACAGCCTTCAAGCCGTCGACTCCCGTAATCATTGGTTCCCTATCGTTTAATATGCTGTTTGCGAAGTGTTGCAGCTCCAGCTTTAATGGTTCTTTGACCTCGTATCTGGGTGCCACTGTCTGCCCAGCTGTCTCTATGGTGATTTCCTGTGTGATATAGTCTAACGTCATTATGGCCTCGCTTCCAGTCACAATGAGTTTTCTAATCTTATAGGGAGTTAGCCAGTTTGCCTCAATGAAGGCTGTTTTCCTCCCTTTGAACGTAAGCAAGATTTGTGCATAGTCCTCAAATTTCGTGTGTCTGAAATTGCCCACCTTGGCGTAGACTTCAACCGGGTCATCGTTAAAAAGATATCGTGTGATGTCTATGTCATGTATGGCTAAGTCTTTAACCACACCGACATCGCCGATGCGTTCAGGCCACTGGGAAACACGCCTAGCTGTAGCATAAACCATTGTGCCAATTTCGCCCTTCTCAGCAGCCTCTTTGATCCGTTGCAAACCTGGAATAAACCGCATCAAAAAACCCACCATCACATGACGCTGGTTTTTCTTAGCTAAATCAACAATTCTTCGAGCTTCCTGAACGTTATTCGCCATTGGTTTCTCAACTAATACATGTTTTCCAGCTTTCAGCACCCTTATAGTTTCGACTGCTAAATTGGTTGACCAAGTGCAAACAGTTGCGGCTTCCACATCTTCTCGTTTCAGCATCTCGCGACTGTCGGTGTACGCTTCAACGCCGAACAGTTCAGCTACGGCCTTGGCTTTCGCCGTATCTTTATCGCATACTGCAACCAGACGTGTTTCATTTAGTTCTTTCAGGTTTCGGGCATGGTTTCGTCCCCAGAATCCAGCGCCGATAACTCCGACTCCAAGTTTTCTCATTTTGTCCAGACCCCCCTGCCTAAGCCACGATAGATGAAACCTTCTCTTTCAGCTTTTTCTGGTTCTATTATGTGTCCCATGTCAATTATAGCGGCGGTCTTAGTCATTAGCATCTTAAGTTTTTTCAAATTAAGACGTTTAAAGCGATTGTGCCCAACAACGATGACTACACAGTCTGTTCCTTCAATAGTCTTTACTAAAGTTCGTTCTGCTGGAAATCCCATATCCTTCAACTCTTTATTGGAATAGAGTGGGTCGAACACCCGGACAATTGCGCCTTTGGTGGTGAACATTTTGACTAATTGAGTAGCTGCGGTTCCACGAGGCTCTTTAATGTTGGCTCTGTAAGAAACGCCCAAAAGGGCTACTTTTGCTCTTCTAAATGGTTTCTGGCGCTTGCCCATGGCCTCCCGCACTAACTGAATTGTGTGCTCCAGTATTTCATCATTTATCTTTCTAGCCAAAACTAGCATGTTGAGTTTGGCGTTAACGTTTTCAGCCTCTTCCAAAAGCAAATATGGATCTTTGGGAATGTGCCCAGCAACAATCCCGGAACGAAGAAGATGACTATACGGCTGAGTGTTGGCCGCATTCTGCGCCTCCAAATAATCTATTTTCATCTTCTCACAAAACAGGGCAAAATCATTCGCTAAAGCTAGACAGACGTCCCTGTACACGTTTTCAAAAAGTTTAACCGCTTCTGCCGTTCTCAAATCACGTACTTTGACTGTACCGCCTTTAACGACCATGCTCAAAACGAGGCTCGCCACCTTGAAACTCTGTTCATTAATAGCACCTAGAACCCGTGGATATGAAGCTATGTCCCGGAGTATTTGACCCGGCGCAGCTCGCGTAGGACTATTAACCAACCCAAAATCTGTCCCTGCTTTCAAGCCTGAGGCGTTTTCTAGGGTTTCTTTGACCAACGTTTCTGTTATGCCGGGACCAACTGTGCTCGCAAAGATAACAAGCGAACCTTTGCGCAGTCCTAGTCCTACATCTTTGCAAGACTTCTCTACATAGGAATAGTCAGGCTTCTTTTTTTCATCAATTACCGTAGGAACAATGAACATGATTATGTCGCTTTCTGACGTAGCCTTCTTGGTGTCGGTTGTCGCTGTAAGACGACCACTTTTAACATACCTTTTTACCAGCTCGTTCACTCCAGTTTCAACAAATGGCGCCTTTCCTTTTCTCAAGATACTAACCACATTGGGAGCCGCATCAACTCCAATTACTCGAAATCCTGCCTCAGCAAACAGGCACGCTGTGGGTAACCCGATCCGTCCGCACCCGACTACGCACAGTGTATACTTTGCGCGTTTCTCAAGTGAATCCAAGTCACTAGCTTCAAACGACATAGCCATTGATTTGAACGCAGGATCAGCCATGGTTTCACCATCTGCCTTAATGTTTTGCTCTATATATGCAGACAGTGCTTGTATAACGATTTCGAACCTATGATATGGAGCTACACTACTTTATCGATCGCCTTGACAATAGCGTCGATCGGGTCCTCAAAGCTGCTAGTTAGTTTCTGTGCTCTCGCTCCTTGCGCTATTTTGACAGTTTCGATTTTTTGAAGCGTTTTCAGAACCTTCGCTTCAATCCGTTCCAGACTGGTTTCTCGAACAATTAATCCTCTATTTATCAGATACTTCTCAACGAGGAATGGTTTATCGGGATAACACGAAAAGGTGGGCACTCCCAGTAGAGCAGCTTCAGCGGTCATGGTTCCACCAGCACCGACGAAGACTGAGGCATAGGAGAGGAGACTGGTGGCGTCGATGGTGGTCTCGCACACTATAGCGCTTTTTCCCAACTTTTCCTTCAAAAGGGGAGCTTGATTTTCATACCGTGGCATGACGACAGCTTGAAGATTCGTGTTGGATCTAAGGAGACCTTCAATTACTGGCAGCAACCTTGTAGTCTTAGATGCCTTTCCCATGAGATAGCTTGCAAAAGACTCCTCGGTTCTAAATACCACAATGGGTCTGAATTTCTCTAAGCCAAGTTGCATCAAAACATTTTCGTCGGGTTTAAAGTCTTTTAGCCAAGTCCATGCGTCTAAGGCTCTGTACTGGATTATCTTATCTTGTGCGATTCCGAACCTAGTCCAAGCAGTTTTAGGTATGATTTTGGGGGTCAGAAGCAGTGTGGCAAGTGGAACAGTAAGACGGGCTACTGCTTCTGCGTGAGGCGAATCATTTAGGCAAACATGCGGGATATCCAAGCCAAATGCCACTCGAGAGGTCTCTGGCGAAGAGAAAGAAACTGCTACATTTGGCTTCAATTCTGCCATAATGGAGGATAATTCCAATGTTCGTTCTGCACTGGCTTTTAGCTTGCCTAGCAGTGTTTCGCCGCCGTGTCGGCCCACCACGTGTGCCTTTATGCCCTTCATGTTTAGGAGTTGATTTACCTCTCTGTATTCCCGAGTGGCTTCGAAAACTTGGTTTCCATCCTTTCGTAGGCGTTCTGAGAGTTTTGAAAAAAACATGCACTGTTTCGGCGTAAGTATGTCTATGAATACCTTCATGACGCGGCTCCGCCTATCCTTGCCTCTTCATTGATAAGGGGAGAGCACTTTTAAATTAAGCGCACTTGAGAAACGTGTGTTTACATGAGACATTTCGGTGAAAGAACACTTTCAGTAACCTCTTTTTGGGGACAGACAGTAACTCCTTTTGTCAATGTAACGTTGTCATTAATCATAGCGTGGTCGCCTACTATGCAGTTGTCTTCGATTTTCACCCACTTTCCGATGATGGCGTCTTCGCCGATGATTACGCCCTTTAAAGAAGAGAAGTCAGAGATAACTGTCCCCGGAAAGATTATGGAGTTTTCTATGCATACACCTCTTCCAATACTAGCGTTTTCCCCTATGGCCACGTGTGGCCCAATTCTTGACTTGTCTCCTATACCTGCGTGCTCGCCGATAACAACAGGGTTTTTGATTTCCACAGTTCCTTCCAGTTTAACCGAACTTGATACGCTTCCGTTCTTAAGTTCGGAATCCAACAGAAGCCTATTACCCTTCAAGTAGTCAGAGGGTTCACCTATATCAATCCACAAGCCGTCCAATTCGTATCCAAACAGTTTGTTGTCTCGCGTCAAAGCAGTGAAAATTTCTCGCTCGATGGATACAGGTCTCTCAGTGGAAATGTAGTCAAATATTTCCGGGCTCAAAGCGTAGACACCAGCGTTTATCAGGTTGCTTGGTGCTTTTCCACGTTCAGGTTTTTCCACGAAACGTTTTATGCAGTTTTTTTCTCCAATTTCAACCACGCCGTAGCGGCTTGGGTCATCAACTCTGTGCAGTGTCATTGTGGCTGTGGCGCCATTTTTTCTGTGTTCTGCGGTGAGTTTGGCATAATCGACGTTGGATATCACGTCTCCGTTCAAGAGGAGAAAGGGTCCGTCGCGTCCGATGATTTTTTCAGCGTTTTTGACGCACCCGCCTGTTCCAAGAGGTCTTGCCTCTCGGGAATAATGTAGTTTCATTCCATAAGCTGATTCGCCGTATCGTTTGACAAAAGCTTGGAAAAGGTAATTCACGGCAAACACAACTTCATCGGCGCCGCCTTTAGCCAAGCGCTCAAGAGTCCAGTCTAAAAGAGGCTTACCCGCTATTGGAAATAGATGTTTAGGTCGGGTGCAACTTAAGGGGCGTAATCGGGTTCCAAAACCACCAGCGATGATGACAGCCTTCACGCAATAATCACCAATTCAGATGTTGTATCTTTGGCGACATACATTAAAAACTTTATGAAGTATTCCGCACTTCTCTGTTGTCTGGAATCTCATTAACGTCGATGATCGATGATTCTCCTTAAATAATATCTTTGTAAGAGATTGTTCGAATAAGGTTAAAATCCGTCAACTCCGAACAATTCTTTTGTATGCAGGTCAATCAATTATGGGCAAGAAGCAAACTGTAGTTCGGGCTTTTTCTCTGTCCAAAGAGTATCGAATTGGTGATATTTCAATACAGGCTCTGAAAAACGTAAACCTTGAGGTTTTCGAGAATGAGTTCGTGTGTGTAGAAGGGCCTTCTGGCTCCGGTAAAACCACTCTTCTCAGCCTCATTGGCGGACTTGATACCCCAACCGAAGGGGAGATGGTGGTGTTTGGCACTAATCTAAACAATTGTGACGAAGACTTCCAAGCAGTTTTTCGCTGTGCGAACGTGGGTTTTGTTTTTCAATCATACAACCTTATCTCAACGCTTACGGCGCTTGAAAATGTGGCTTTTCCAATCGAGTTGGCTGGTTTTTCAGACGAACGGGTGAAGCAACGCCCGAAAAAGCTGCTTGAATTGGTAGGTCTCTCTCACCGTGCTAACAATTTTCCAGCTCAACTTAGCGGAGGCGAACAACAACGGGTCGCCTTTGCTCGGGCGCTAGCTAATGATCCTCCGCTCGTCCTCGTTGATGAGCCGACGGCGAATTTGGACATGTACACCGCCGGCGAAATAGTTGCGCTGCTGGCGAGGTTGAAGATTGAAGGAAAAACTTTGATGGTTGCTTCGCACGACGAGAAAATCCTTGAGCTTGCTGATCGTCTATTGAAGCTGCGAGATGGGAGTCTTCTGGAATAGATGAGTAAGATAGGGTTTCCTTTAAAGGACTTGAGAAGAAGAAAATTTCATACAACTTTCAGTATTATCGCACTTAGTCTATGCGTTGCTGCAATGGTTTCAACGGTTCTCATCGCGCAAAATTCTGGTCTTCAAGTCACAGCCCTCTTAACAGGTAGATTGAACGTTGGCTTTACCAACATTTTCTCGGGTCTTGCGACTGTTATCGCTTATCTGAGCATTCTAACTGGCGGTGTGATGACGTACTTCTTCGTTTCTGCTAACATGTCAGTCCGAGTGCGAGACATCGGAATAATCAAGGCCTCAGGATGTATACCAGATCAAGCCTTCGGATACTTCGCTATACAGCTTTTTCTACTTGTCCTTTCAAGTTGTGTAGCTGGAACAGGTATCGGTGTTCTCTTAAGCTATTCCTTCAGTTTCTTGAACCCTCAAAGTCTTCCCGCATCGCAAATGTCTGTCAATTTGTGGACTGTTTTCGAGGTCTTGTTAATATTTGCTCTAGTTGCTCACTTCTTAGGTGTGCAACCTATAGTCAAAGCGATGAAGATAAAGCCCGCTGAAGCACTCTTTCCATATTACTTACGCGGAGTATCATTCAAATCAGCTCAATCTACATCGACAAAACTAGGCGCTACATTCAAAATAGCGTACAGAACAATCATGCGAAGAAAGCCCGCAACGCTATCAACAATATTCTGCCTTTCCTTGGCCTTAGGATCAGCGACCGTGGCAGCTGCGGGCACCGCGATTGCAAGTGAAACCTCACAAAACTACCTTAGTCGAGGACTAGGAGAAAACATCGTTCTCATCGGACACAGAGACATCACGACTCAATACACGTATTTCCTGTCTGACCAGCTTCAAGCCGAAAAGAAAACAACAATCAACTATTTAGACTCAAAATACGTAATTCCTCAAGCCACAGTGCTTAGGTTGACTATGATCCCCAATGCGAGATTAGACCCTCGTCTATTTCTTGAAGGGCTAGTGATTGAACGTCCAATGATTCAAATTGTGGAGGAGCAGTACATCGTGATTGGCGATAGCCGATCTAGTGAAGCATTAATCTTCGGTATTGACGCTGAACTCCTCACAAACAATTGGTTGATTGAAGGGAGAACTTTAGGCAAAGCAGACAAGTACTCAGCAATCTTGGGCGACTCGTTAGCCTCAAACATTCTCACCTTTCCTTTCGACCAAAGAGTCACAATTCTGGGAAAAGACTTTGAAGTTGTGGGCTTGGCGTTAGATCCCTTAAACACTGGTTTCGTCGCATACTTGCCTTTAGATACCTTGACAACTGCTTCCAACCACACAGGCTACAACCTAATGTTGCTGAGAATTGAACCCTCAACGTACTCAGAATCTTTAGAGAAGATAAGCGAAGCCGTTAGGGACACGGAGTTGCAACTGGTTGAATTGAACCCTATATTGGACAGAATTACAAGATTTTTCCAATCTCTTTGGTCCTCATTCACGGTTGTTTCGCTTTTATTCTTAATCACTATGGCTCTGTGCCTTTTCACCCACATGACATTGCACATCACGGAACAAGAGCCTGAAATAGCCATTATGCGTGCCTTGGGTGCTAAGCCGAGAAAAGTTGTGGCAATACTCATGATGCAAGCGGCGCTCATAATACTAATCAGCGGGACTATTGGTATTTCAACTGGGCTTTTCGCGTCATTTGCATTTCTGGTCCCATCGCCAGCAATCTCTCCGATGAACCTTTTAACTGTTGGAGTGTGGTTGCTATCCACAATTACTGTCCTCACTGTATCAAGCCTCTACCCAGCTCTCCTTATTGCCAAGAAAACCCTTGCCAGTATAATACCCAAATTATAATACATCAGTCCAAACTTTGCCCCTTATTCCAACTGTACATCTAGCCAGAAATGCCAACAAGAACCTCGAAATAATTACACGCAAATGTTCATTGTCTGCCAATTGCAGAGGCTTAGGAATGAGCGTTAGTCACTTTTTTCCCAATTGTCTCGTCCAAGCAACTAGATTCTCAATTAGTTCTCTGATAAATTTCCTTGTTGCTTCATCTTTCACTCTACCATTTTCATCGATTTTTTCTTCTGCAAACGTTACAATGACTTCCGGCTTGTTAACAGGATACATGTTAAGGAAAACGAAGGTTTGCCGCAGATGATATTGAGCTCTGGCACCTCCAAGTATTCCCGTGGACGCACTCATGATGGCAACGGGTTTACCGTCAAAAGAATTATCTCCGTAAGGCCTTGAAGCCCAATCAATTGCATTTTTGAGAACACCCGGAATAGAGTAGTTATGTTCTGGAGTCGCAATTATAATCGCGTCTGCCGCCTTGATTTTTGCTTTAAATTCCTTAACCCTTTCAGGCATTCGAGTTTCTAAATCTTGACTGAAAGGCGGGATTCCTTCGAGATCAAATATTTCAATCTGGGCGTCCTTAGGCTTCAACTCCACCGCTGCACGCAACAACGCCTTGTTATATGAACCCTTTCGAAGGCTTCCTGCAAAACCGAGGATGATTACTGGTTTGTTCATGAATAAGAAATCGCATGTAAATCTCTATAAAACATTTATGTTTAGTCAAGCGTTGAATAAACGCGAATGCTACTATTATCTTATAGAAGTAGAAACCTCATTGCCTCGACTACATCCTGAAAATCACTTATTTCTTTGTGGACAATGCCCTCTCTCTTCAGTAGTTCAGCTGACTTAGAACCCTTGATTGCGAATGCAAGATCCGCATTTCTAGCTGCGTGGTAATCTGCGAAGCCATCGCCCACATATACGACATTATTACCCTCCCTTTTGCAGCGCCTAACCAAATCATCCTTGAAGCTGATTGATGCTTCATCGAATAATTTGGGGAAGGTAAACTTGATACCCTTAACTGTGCACGTTGCCTTTGGAGCATAAACCTCCATAAACCCGCCCCAACCTCTTTGCTCCAAGAAGTGTCTAATAACGAAGTCCAAACCAGCGCTAACTAAGATTAGAGCAATTTTATACGTGCTGCAATATTCAACTAACTTTTCAAAATTAGGTCTGACAGAGAGAACCGGTTCTATCTCCTTCAGTATAAGTTTCTTAGAAACCCTGACTGTGGAGAATTGTTTTCGCAGACATTCCTCAAGTGTTATTTCTCCTTTCTCAAGTTGCTCGTCAAAGGTTCTCCAATCTCCTTCAGCAAACTTCTCTAAAATGAAAACACACGTGTCAATGTTTAGAACCGTGCCATCGAAGTCGCATAAAATGGCAAGGCTCATGTGCAGTGCTCCTGAAGATTCTGTTATTCCCATTCTATTGTGGCTGGCGGTTTGTGAGTAATGTCATAGACAACTCTTACAACATGCGGCACTTCGTTGGTAATACGTGTAGAGATCTTTTCTAACACATCATATGGGATTTTTGCGAAGCTGGCGGTCATGGCTTCTCGGCTTTCCACGGCTCTAACCGCAACAGTGTAACCATAAGCCCTCGCGTCGCCCCTAACCCCGGTTGACCTCGTTTCAGTAAGAACGGCAAAGTATTGCCACAAACTATCCTTTAACCCTGCACTCTCAATCTCTTCTGCAACTGTTTTGTCAGCTTTCTTTAGAACCTCAACCTTTTCCTTGGTTACCTGCCCAGTAACTCGCACAGCCAAGCCTGGACCTGGAAAAGGTTGTCGCCAAACAATCTCTTTTGGCAGCCCCAATTTTTGGGCGACTTTTCGTACTTCGTCTTTGTACAAGTCACGTAAAGGCTCCACTACTCCTTTAAACTCCATTTTTGTGGGTAGTCCAGCCACATTGTGATGTGTCTTAATCTTGTCTGAAAACTTTCGGAAGCCCGACTCAATGCGGTCAGGGTAAATCGTGCCTTGAATTAGGTATTCGGCGCCAACTTTCTTGGCTTGAGTTTCAAAGACTCGGATGAACTCTCTGCCGATAATTCGTCTTTTTTCTTCAGGGTCAACAACGCCTTTCAACTTTTGCATAAACTGTTCTTGCGCGTTAACAGAGACAAAATTGATGCCCAGTCTTCCAAAGGCTTGTTCAACAAACTCGGGTTCGCCCTCACGCATGAAACCGTGGTCGACAAATACCGAGGTCAAATTTTTTCCCAAGACCTTAGCCGCCAAGGCTGTGACTGTGCTGGAGTCGATGCCGCCGCTGAGAGCGACTATGGCCTTGCCCGGGCCAATGGTTCTTTTCATCTCTTCAAGTGCAGTTTTTATGAAGTCTTCCATCTGCCAGTTTGGCTCGCATTTGCAGACTTCAAAGAGAAAGTTGCGCAACATTTGCGTTCCATGCTCGGTGTGGACAACCTCTGGATGCCACTGCGACCCGTAAATTGGTTTTTTCTTGTTTCGAAACGCTGCAACAGGGGTGTTGTCTGAATGCGCCAAAACTTGGTAATCATCTGGCAGAGCAAAAACCGTGTCGCCGTGACTCATCCACACCAGTTCTTTTTTTCCCAGCCCTTTTAGCACATCTACTGGATGGTCAATAACAACATGAGCTATCCCGTATTCTCTGCGCTTAGCTGGTTCGACTTTTCCGCCTGCCATCTGCGCGATGAGTTGATGACCATAACATAGGCCCAGAAGGGGCAGGTTCAAATCGAGTAGGGCTGGGTTACCCTTTGGAGCGTTCTTTTCGTAAACGCTTGCAGGTCCACCTGACAAAATCAAGCCTTTAATCTTAAATTTCTTTTTTAATGTTTCGATTTCTTTTGGTGTGATGTCGTGGGGCACTATTTCTGAATACACGTTTTGCTCGCGCACTCTTCGTCCTATGAGATGGCAGTATTGTCCGCCGAAGTCGAGCACAAGGATAGTGTCGTATCTCATTAAGCGAGTCCTCTAATCTTTGATGGTTCTAGACGACTACACAATGAGACATCTTATACTTTGCGCTTACTGAATGATACCCTTCGCTCTTAGTCGTTCTTTGATGTAGTTTTCAAACTCCCAAACTTGACGGGGTTGAGAAGCTTTGCCCTTATCTGTCTTCAATTTTTTTGGGTTTTCGGATTTTGGCGAGTTTTCCTTGTTCTTTGAGGTTCAAGTTTTTCAAAGATTTTTCAACACTCCATGTTTAGGCAAGGAGGTATTTCTGCAGTTCCCATTTTGTTATCCTACTTGCGTTTGCGGCGGCGCGTCCTGAGGATTGGTATTCTTTCCACTCTTCCATCTTCAGTTTGAGATATTTTTCAGCGTTCTCTTTGCCCAAGGCTCTGACGCAGATGTCGTCGCTGTTCCATTCATCTAACGCTTCTTTGAGTGATGTTGGCAGCGTCTTTATACCGAGTTCTTTTCGGCGTGATTCAGGGAGGTGGTAAAGGTTTTCGTCAACAGGGTCTCCTGGTTCAATTTTTCTCTGTATTCCCTCTATGCCTGCTTCAAATAGGACGGTGTAGGCTAGATATGGGTTGCACAATGCGTCTGGACTCCGGTACTCTATTCTTGCTTCGTTTTCTTTTCCTGGAAAATATTCGGGTACTCTTATCAGAGCCGAACGGTTCCTCCTGCTCCAAGCTAAGTATACCGGCGCCTCGTAGCCTGGAACCAACCTTTTGTAGCTGTTAACGGTGGGGGACACCATGGCTGATAAAGCTCGTGCGTGTTCTAGCAGACCGCCAATGAAGTATCTGCAGGTTTGCGATAGGCAAGCATATCCTTTTGGGTCAAAGAATAAGTTCGTCCCATTTTTAGATGAGAACAAGCCCAAGTGCACGTGCATGCCGTTTCCTGCCTTGCCGAGCAGGGGTTTGGGCATGAATGTTGCGGTCCAATTGTATTTTCGCTCGGCGAGTGCTTTGGCTGCTAGCTTGTACCGGGTTATGTTGTCTGAGGTGGTTTTTGGGTTTGAATATTGAAAAGTGATTTCGTTTTGAGCTGAGCCTACTTCGTGATGCTGTCTTTCAACCGTTATTCCCAGCGACGACAATGTGTCGCTGAGGTCCATGCGATAAGTCTCTGTGATGTCTTTGTCAGGTGCTATATCGAAATATCTGCCTGGATTGTCTTTGATTCTGTGCTCCACTGGGCGCACTTCGTCGGTTGCGTCTTTTTCCACCAGATAAAATTCCAGTTCCGCAGCCGCTGTGGGTTCATAGCCACTGTTTCTTGTCTGGTCCACTTTTCTCTCGCAGATGTATCTTGGGTCGCTGTCGAAACGTTTGCCGTCAGGTCGATAAATGTCACAGAGGAAGCTCGCCACCGCCTTGTCGTAAAAGTAGCGGGGTAAAACAGCGAAGGTTGATATGTCAGGTTTCATGACCATGTCGCTTTCATGTATGTTCACATAGCCTGGGATTGAGGACCCGTCAAAGCCCACGCCTTGTTTTAACACTGATTCTGCCTCTTCCGCTGGGACGGTTCGACCTTTGAGCGCGCCGAGCAGGTCCACGAAGTGCAACATTACGTGGTCGGAGTGGCGGATCAGCGACAAACACAATGTCATTCTTTCTCTTGCCTGAAAATCCTCGCCGTTCATGAAAATTTCTCCATGTTAGCAAAGTTTCGACAGAAAGACTTATTTGTATCAGAATATAAATGTTTTGAGCAAAAATTAGAACAAATGTTGAAACAAGGCGGTCTTTGATAAATGAATGTTCAATGGAGGTGAAATGGCATGGATCTGGATGAAACAGATGTCAAAATCTTGAAGGCGTTGGTTTCGGACGCTAGGCTTTCTTCGAGGCAGACATCGAAGAAGTCGGGTGTTTCCATCGGCACAGTTTTATCTAGGATGAGGAAGATGGAGAAAGAGGGAGTGATAAGGGGATATACCGCCGTAGTCGACCACGAGAAGCTTGGCTACCAGTTGACGGCGCTTATTGAGATAACGGTTTCAAAAGGGCGCCTTTTAGAGATGGAGAATGAGATCGCAAGGATGCCTAACGTCTGCTGTGTATACGATGTAACTGGCCTAACCGACGCTTTCATCGTGGTCAAGTTTAAGAGTAG
>Ga0315310_10002010_pt1 | contig 12794 bp, 10 predicted proteins | sample TDP5_MG_FD_203630 | JGI IMG/M metagenome (GOLD analysis project Ga0315310, IMG submission 203630) | Freshwater sediment microbial communities from Lake Towuti, South Sulawesi, Indonesia - TDP5 | ecosystem: Environmental > Aquatic > Freshwater > Lake > Sediment | place: Indonesia: South Sulawesi... | reverse complement strand
AGCGTGATATGGCCGGGCATTTTCCATTTCGAACGGGAGAAAAGAGAGAACCTGAGTATTGCCCACACTGCCACAAATCCGTCCTTCCAGGTGATCTTTTTCCCCTCCTCGTATGTCCTCCCCCTATAGGTGATGGGGACTTCGTAGACCCGTGCTCCCGCGAGAGCAACCTTTGCTGTGATCTCCGGCTCAAACCCAAAACGGTTGGAGGAAATGGTGAGGCTCCTGAAAAGCTCTCCCCTGAATGCCTTGTAGCATGTTTCCATATCTGTGAGATTGAGGTTTGTAAATATGTTGGACAGGAAAGTGAGGAGTTTGTTTCCCAGTGCATGCCAGTAAAACAAGACCCTCCTTGGCCCGCCCATGAAGCGGGAGCCGTAGACCACATCAGCCTTGTCCTCCAGGATGGGCTGGATTAACCCTGGGTAATCGTTGGGATCATACTCAAGGTCTGCGTCCTGGATAATAACAACATCTCCTGTTGTTTTCTTCATTGCCCTCCTGATGGCCGCACCCTTGCCCTGGTTCTTCTCCTGGAGAATCAAGGTGAAATGAAGCTTCTTCCGAAGATGCAAGAGAAGCTCCCTGGTCCCATCAAAGGAGGCGTCATCCACGACGATGATCTCTTTTTTAATTGAGCCAATTGGGGCTTCAAGGACTCTCATTAGGACCTCCCTGACGGTAGCTGTCTCATTGAATACAGGGATAATGATTGAGAGTTTTGCCATGTTTTTATGATACACCATAAATAGGGACAGCGCCCATTTATTGGTTGCAAGTTTCTCTGCATTACAAGCGCATATTGGACGAGGTAGCGAGCCTTGTTAGGCGGCTTATGCAATGATAAAGTAATAATCGCATGAGGATATTTTTCGTCAATCCACCGGCAGATGAAGGCATTAAGCAGGTAAGGGAAGGGCGATGCATGCAGAGGATGGGCGCATGGACAGCCCTGTGGACGCCCGTGTCCCTTGCTTACTGTGCAGCCCTGTGCCGGAAAGAGGGTTTTGAGGTAAGAATCGTTGACTGTATAGCCGAGGAGATTGATTTTACCGGGCTTGAAAGGATGACAGGAGAATATCGTCCGGATCTTATCATCCTGAATACAATTACGGCTTCAATAGTTAGCGACCTGTCCACAGCCGACATGATCAAGGAACAGACAGGGGGATAAAGATCGGAGTGATAGGTATCCATGGGACTGCAGTTCCCGATACCTGCTTCAAGATTTCGCAAGGCCTCGATTATGTTGTCAGGGGCGAGCCAGAGCAGACAGTCCTTGAGGTGGCCCGCTCCCTGAAAGATGGTGCCAGCGTTGAAAAAGTTGACGGTATATCCTTTCGTTCGGGGACAAGGATTGTTCACAATAAAGACAGGGCTTTCATCAATGATCTGGACGCTCTTCCGTACCCTGCCTATGATTTGATTGACCGCACAAGATACACGCTTCCCTTCACCGGGAAGCAATTCCTCCTTGTGACAACAAGCAGGGGCTGCCCAAACTCGTGCAATTTCTGCACAGACCATACTTATTATGGGAAAAAGTTCAGAAAACGAGATCCGGAGAAAATCGCTGATGAGCTTGCCTTTGACAAGAGATATTTCGGCACAGAAGACTTTCTTTTCTGGGCAGAGGGCTTCACGCAGGACATTGACTATGCCAAAGAGGTGGCAAGGGCAATACTCAGGAGAAAACTGGGCATCAGGTGGGTCTGCAACGGCCGAGTTGATCGAGTAGACGAGGAGATGCTCCCATTATTTAAAGAGGCAGGCTGCACCATGATCGGATTCGGGGTTGAATCGGGCGTTCAGGAAATCCTGGATAGAATGAACAAGAAGACAAAAGTGGAGCAAATTCGCCGCGCCGTTGGACTGGCAAAAAAAGCCGGGCTGGAAACCGTTGCACACGTGATGCTCGGGTATCCAGGAGAGACAAAAGAGACAGCACGGAAGACCATTGATCTTGTCAAGGAGCTTGATGTGGATTTCGCGCAGTTCTACTGCGCCGTCCCCTTTCCCGGCTCAAAGTTGTATGAGGATGCAGAGAAGGAGGGCTGGCTGAACTCCCCCAATTGGAGGTTCTACGAGCAAAACTTCAGCGTCCTTAACACCCCTTTCCTGAAGGCAGATGATGCTATGCGTCTCAGGAGAAAGGCATTCCTTGAGTTCTATATGCAGCCAAAAGTTGTTCTGAGGACAATTAAAAAACTAAAATCTCCCGGCGCAATCATACGTTTCATCTCCATGCTGAAAGAATTCCGTACCTGGGTATAATCACCAATTGAATTATTTGTAATCTTAATATAAATTCGGATACATGGGATTAAAGTTTTATTCCCTTGCTGTTTTCCTATTCATATTAGTCTCTGTGTCTAATGCTGACGAAAAGCTCTTCCCTTATCCATCCCTTTCGGGCGAGACAGGTGTTCTAAGGGCGGTATCTGCCCAAAACAATGTCTGCGGTGCTTTTAGCGCGATCGGGAGCGGGCAGTTCTTCAGGACCACAAACCTTTTGAATACCTCTTCAGACTCAAAGATCACAAATACCAACTGGGTCGGCGACCTTGGGGCCTCATACGCCGTGATGGATTTCCTTGAGGTATTTCTGACCGAATCCAATACCTATCATGATTTCAACAACGGCTCAGAGAATGCATATGCCCTGGGAGACCTCACTTTTGGGATCAAGATCGGGCTTCCCCTTGCCTCGTTTTTGACCATTGGGGCCGATGCCTCTGTGCGGTTCCTCTCAAAAGTGGGAGCATGGGGATACGATTCTTCCGCCACAAGCTGGGGGGGAAAAGCCATTGCCACCGTGACCCCCGAGGGCATTCCCCTCAGAGCCCATCTCAACATCGGATACTGGAATGACAAGTCCTCTGTATTCTCAAGAGATATTGTCTCTCCCATCTACCAGTATGCCACGAAGATTGGGGACAACCGAGTCCTCGGAGCGTTGGGCCTTGAGGCCCCGCTTTACAATGGCGTATTGATTCCCCTGATTGAATATTCCACAGAGGTTGCTTCGGGCACGGATTTTTCCAAAAGCCCTAACCGGATCACACCCGGCATAAGGGTTGTCCCGCTTCCTCCATTGTCCGTCACCCTTGGACTGGATCTTTCTCTCACCAGAACTGATGAAACCCCCACTGGTAAAAAGTTCAAACTTCAACCACCATGGAATTTAATCCTTGCAGCGAGTTACACCTATGTGCCGGAAAGGCTTCCCATGGAAGCAGAGGCCCAGGTGCAAGAGATTGTTCCTCCCCCTGCCGCTCCAGCGCCGCCTCCATCTTTGGAAAAGAAAGGTGCCATCCTCATGCTTGAAAAGGGAAAGATTGAGCTTGCCGAGCCCATCCTTTTCTTTGAATACGACCAGACCAGGATCATGCCTGAGTCTTACTGGTTACTTGACGCTGTTGCTGAGATTTTAAAGGCAAACCCGGACCTGAAGATAAGAATAGAGGGGCATACAGACAACATAGGCGGTGAGCGCTACAATATGCTCCTGTCCCAAGCCAGGACTGACTCTGTAAGGAATTATCTCCTTATAAAGGGTATTGCTATTGATCGCATGGAGGCCGTGGGCTATGGCCAAACCCGTCCCATAGCAGACAATGACACCCTTGATGGCCGCGCTAAAAACCGCAGGGTAGAGTTCACCATTATCTCAAAGGAGCCAAGTCCTTCCCCATAATACTTATTCGCGGAAAACTCAATCTTTCTTTCCCTTGGAGGGTTTTTCTCCCCTGATCAGTAGATACCATCCTATCCAGGGCGAGAAGAAATTTCTTACAATGCTTGGAATCATTGTTCCGTCTGAGGCCGTTACACATACTGTCAGGGAAAGCCTGTCAAAGCGGGAGAAAAGCTCTCTTGCTTCTTTTCGTGAATATACCTTTGTCAGAGGGTTCTTTTCATCTGTTGTTTCAGTATGACTGCTTATTGTCCCCCTGAATCCCCTTGTGAAAAGCTCGCCTTTCAATATTCCATATTTCATAAGGATGCGAAGAACAGCCCAGGAATATTTATGGTAAATCATGATAAGTATATTCCCTCCTGGCTTTAAAACCCGATAGATTTCCTCAACTGCTTTTTCCGTATTAGGAGTGTGATGAATGACACCCCAGCTATAGACCAGGTCGAATGAGGCATCTGGAAATGGGAGAACTTCTGCATCGGCCTCGCGAACTTCTCCTTTCACTTTGTAAAGCTCAAGCCTTTTTCTCGCAAGATCTAATGCTGTTGTGCTTCTGTCAATACCGACGATTTCAGCCCCGGCACGGGCAAATTGAAGAAGGTCCGTTCCCATGCCGCATCCCACCTCAAGCACCCTTTTCCCTCTCCATTGAGGGAATTGTGCGAAGGGATGAATGAAGGGTTCTGCCTCGTAGCGGTATCTCTCAACCTCCTCAAAAAATTCAAGGGTTCCCGGGGCTAATTGCGTTGCCTGGGCGCCTGAAGGATGTGAATCCCAGAATTTTTTTATCTCGTCTTTTTGTGTCATTAGACAATGGAATTAATAAACTTCAGGAGGAAACGATTAAATTCTTGCGGCTTTTCAAGAGTTATCATGTGGCCGGCGTCAGGGACGATCTCAAGGATCGAACCCATGATCTTATCGTGCAGGAATTGTGAATATTTCGCAGGGGTGAGTTTGTCCTCTACTCCGCAAATGATGAGAGTTGGAAAAGAGATCCCCTGGATTTTGTCCATTACATCAAAGGCATTGCAGGCCCTGAAGTCTCCGATCATAATCTTTGCAGTTCCCTTGAGCGTGTCCTGAAGATAGGCCTGGATGACATCTTGGGAGGTTTTCTCCGAGAAAAGCCATGCCGAAGAGGTCCTGATTGCAGTTTTAAAGTCTCCTTCAAGGACCTGGAAGACCATGGACGCAACCCTGAGCCTTGCACCGGTGCCCACGAGCACCAATCTTTCAAGACCCTCTGGCCTGCCCAGGACATAGAGCTGGGAAATGGCCCCGCCCATTGAATGGCCAACGAGGATGTGAGGGCCTGGCGAAAGTGCCTTTATGAATTTCTTTAGAAAATCGCAGTAGTCCTCTATCCTTTCCATTCCGTTTCCCTCTGATTGGCCGTGGCCGGGAAGGTCAATTGCAATGCTTCTGTGGCCAGGCGGAGGAGAGTTGAGAATGTGTGTCCATGTGTATGAGCTTCCGCCCGCGCCGTGAACAAAGACGATTGTCTTCCCGCCTGGGACTCCTGCCTCTCGGAAGAATATTTTTGTTCCTTCAATACTGATTTCGGGCATGGGGCTATTATATATCACGATCTCTCAATATTTGTCCCCTTTTAGGTGAAATGGATGGGCTGATGCGAAAGGAACTATAGTTACTGTAACATATAATAGGTTTCACATATCCTAAGGCCGTGTTATGTGGGCAATAATGAAAACGGCCTGCAGCCGCTGGATTATACTCTTTCTTCTCCTCGGGGCTCTTGTGGCCTCGTTCTGCACCCTGCCCCACAAGGAATTTCTTGAATATAAGCCCCCAGTTAACCATGCCCCTGTTGTAAGCCCGATTCAGGATCAGACAGCCCTGGTTGGCGATCTTATAGGCATCACTCCCTCTGCCACAGACCAGGATGGAGATGCCCTGAGCTTCACCATCACCGGATGGATGACCGAGACTACAAAGGTGGCCCTTTCGTCCGATGTTGGAGCACGAACAGTAACAGTTACAGCAAGCGATGGGATATCAACCTCATCAACAAGCTTCACCGTGATCATTGGTAATTATAATTGGTTTAAACTTATACCAAGCGGGTATTCTATTCCAAATCTTGTGGGACATTCTGGAATATATAATTTAATGAATAAAAGCTTTATAGTTTTTGGAGGAATTTCATCTGGAATATATCTTAATGATACAACGGGATTATCTTTGACAAGTGAAGGATTCGAAAATTGGAAAGATATGTATCCATGGGGTTGTCCTTCTTTCCCTAGTAGAAGAGCACATCATAGTGCAATTTATGATTCTCTTGATCAGAGAATGATTTTATTTGGTGGAGAAGTATATACAAATCCAACAACGAATTATTTTAATGATATTTGGGAACTTTCGTTTACTTTTACAGGCTCAACAGATGGAAGATTCTGTCCTCTTTCGTGTAATGGAACTCCTCCGGGAAAACGGGCAGATCATTCGTCTATATATGATTCCATAAATCATAGATTAATAATTTTTGGTGGTTCAAATTTTACAAGCTCAGGGTGTACACCCGAAAATAATTGTACATTAGAAGACCTCTGGGCATTGAACCTTACAGCCTTGACCTGGGAGGAGATCTTTCCTCCCCAACCACGGCCTTCTCCGAGAAAGGGCCATACCGCATTCTATGATCCTGATAGAAAGCAGATGATCGTATTTGGGGGAAGGGCGTGTCCCACAACAACATGCGCCGAGGCCAACGATGTTTGGTCTCTTGACCTCTCATCTCAAGGAAATGAAAAATGGAAGCAGCTTTCCCCTGAAGGCTCTCCACCCGATCCAAGGGAGGGAGCAGCCGGTGTATATATCCCTGGCTCAGGCAAGATCATTTTTGTCGGTGGGAACGCAGGATCTGTCAAGCTCGGAGATGTATGGTTTATTAACCTTGAGAGGCCAACCTGGGGAAGGGTTTATCCGGAGGGCGGAGTCTTTCCAGCCCGCACCAGCCATACAATGATCTATGACACATATAACTCCCGCCTCATTGTTTTCGGCGGCCTCGATATAAATGGTCAGGGCCTCAACGACACCTGGTCCCTGAAATAGACCACTCCGCCCGGAAAACATTTGCGCTAAATATTGCATTTGCAAAAGAAGCTGCGTTTATAATGTTTTGACTTCATATTATTAAATTGACATTGCATGAAAGCCTGTGTATTTCTGGAGTGATGAAGGAGACGGAATATCATAAGTTATCAGAAACTGAATTATCTATCGTAATTCTTGCCAAGGAGGAAAAAGAGAATCTTGTTCAGCTCATCCCTGAGCTGAAAAAAACCCTTGATTCTCTTGCCTTGCGCTACGAAATTCTCATCATTGATGGAAACTCATCGGATGGGACAATACCTGCGATGGAAAGGCTGGGCTGTAAGGCTGTTTCCCAGGATCAGAAGGGATATGGCTCTGCCATGATTCAGGCAATTAATCTTGCAAGGGGCGAGTATGTCCTTACGATGGATGCGGACTTTTCCCATGACCCCCAGTTTGTTCATCATCTGTGTGCCAAACGGGACCAGGGAGGCCTCATTGTAGCCTCCAGATATGTGGATGGGGGTAAGGCCGAGATGCCCTTCATTCGCCTCGTCCTCAGCCGGATTCTCAATATTACTTTCTCCCGCGTCTTGTCACTTCCCCTGAAGGATATCTCAAGCGGATTCAGGCTCTACTCCAGATCCGTTCTGCAGGACATCCTTCCTCTTCAGTCTAAAGACTTTGATATTCTCCAGGAGATTCTCATAAAAACATTTTGTTATGGTTGGAAGGTCCTGGAGGTTCCATTTTCTTTTAGGCCTAGGCATAAGGGCCGCTCAAAGGCCAGGATTATAAGCTTCGGAATCGCCTACCTTCGGACCCTGAGGCGGATGTGGCAGCTTAGAAATTCTGCTTTTTCTTGCGACTACGATTCGCGGGCATATAACAGCAGGATTCCCCTTCAGAGATATTGGCAAAGGAAACGCTATTCCATTGTTATGGGATACATCTCTCAACATACAAGGATCCTGGATGTCGGATGCGGCTCCAGTAAAATCATCCAGTCTCTTCCCGCTGCTGTGGCCTTGGACATAGACCTAAAAAAGCTTCGGTATCTTAAGGCCACCAATCCCTTTGTCCTGAAAGGGAGCCTTGCCGCCCTTCCATTTGATGACGGGAGGTTCTCAACAGTGATTTGTTCTGAGGTCATAGAGCATATTTCTAAAGATCCTCGCATGTTTGAAGAACTGAAACGGGTGTTGAGTCCCGGCGGCGAGCTGATCATTGGGACCCCAGATTACGCATCTCTATGGTGGAGGATATTTGAATGGGGATATAGCAAGGTCCTTCCCATGGCTTATGCTGAGCAGCACATCTCTCACTATACAGGGAAAGAACTTGAGGGAATCCTTCAAGGCTTGGGATTCATCATCTTAGACAAAAAGTATATTGCTGGTTCAGAGATTATCTTTAAGGCACGAAAGCAGCCATGAGCACGCAGTCAAGCCAACTTCTTCCAAGGGCCGTGTCAGAAGTTCCTTCATGGGCAAAGGCAATCATTACATCCACGAGCTTCATTATTTCGTTGGTTGCGGTTGGCATAATCCACCTCCTTTTTCCCGGAAAGCCATGGAAAGACCCAGGCATCATCGGCGGATATGGCTGGCTGGATAAGCATGGAGAAGTCAGTTTCTACACCCTTACAGTGGTTTTCTTCCTCTTCCTCCCTTTTGTCCTCTGGAGAAAAGGGATCCTCTGGGCATACAACAGAACACAAAAAGGGGCGCCTCTTGCCCTCTCCCTTGCAGTAGTCCTTGTTCTTAGCATTGCCTTCTTTTTAATAGTCTATGGGTGGTGGTATCAATAAAAGGGACATTGTAGGTTATGTCCTCTGTGCGGTGGTGCTCGGGGTCATTCTTCTGGGGCCAGCGCACCGGTATCACCTGCTTGATGGGCACGAGATCGTCCATTTTGGATACCTCAATGACCTCAGGCACGGAAAGCTTATTGTAGCGGAAACAAGGATGCAGTATGGGCCCCTGCTTGGTCTGAGCATATATTGGTTTATGTCACTGGTTGGGTTTGATATAGAGCACTTCAGGCTCTACTGGGTCCTGGCCACCTATATTTTCATGCTTGGAGCTGTGTTCTTACTGAAGAGAATTTTCCTTAAATGGATCTGGGTGGGCCTCGGCCTCCTCTTCATCTTATTTTTTACGCATGTGAGCTTCTATCTTCCTGATTCTTCCGGACTAAACTCGGGCTTCTTCGGATATGCAAATCCAGGAAGGCTCGGATTTGCGTTTCTCACTCTTCTCATCCTGTTTGGAAGGGGCGGAGAGCCTCCTTCCCCTCTAAGATGTTTAATTGCAGGGATCCTTCAGGGGGCGTGCTTCTTTTACGCCCAGGAGTCTGGGCTGCCGGCCATCGCAGCGTCAGTAGTCTATATCTTTTTGGTGGGGAGAGATAAGGGTGCATCGTATGTTTCAGGGATTGCAGCTCTTCTTGGAGGGGTCGGCCTGTTTACATTTTTATTTTCTCTCCCCTATATGCTGCGGGGCCTCTTCAAGAGTTTCGTCATAAATATGATGGAGATGCCTCTTATGGTGAGTAAGGGTTATTCCAATACTCCCTTTCCTTCCATACTGGAGGATATTGCTTTAGATCCGCTCGGCGCCATGACCAAGACCGCCCTTTTCTATTGGGCACCTGTCATCTATCTTGTGTCCGCCTTTCGCGTGGAGAGGCGCTGGGCCGTCCAAGGCCTTTCTAGCAAGGATTCTTTTATGTTTTCCTCGGCTGTCTTCGGACTCGCGTCTTTTAGAGGCGTCCTGGCCAGATCAGACTCTACCCACCTTCTTACAGTGCTCCTTCCTGCAATAATTCTACTTTTGTATCTTATGAAGGAAAGCCGGGAGGGCTCTCTTTCTGGAATTCAGAGATGGATCTGGAATGTGGGATTTGTGCTCATGCTGTTATATGGCAGTGTCCTCTCTCTAAAAAATCCATTGCTGGTCGCTGAAGGTATGTGGAATAAAATCCGGCATTTTCCATTTCCCCCCATTGAAAAATCTCTTGTTCAATTCCCCCATGAGAGGGGCGGAAGGTTAATGCTTCCAGCCGAGGGAAGCTGGAGTGTCAACTTCCAGTTTGATATACAGGATATTGCTGCAGCCAAAGAGATCGCCCGGGTGGCAGGATCGTATCCTGTATATATTCGGGTGCCGTTGAAACAGCCGCTCCTATATTTTCTCTCTGGCGTTCAATCTGCAACCGCCTATTCAGAATATGAGGCCAATGTTTTCTTGAAGAGGCATTTTATTGAAATAGACAATCAACTGAAAAAGACTCCTCCCTTTCTTGTTGTTACTTCAATGCCTGTGCCTTCATTGGGAGGACTATACGAGCCAATGGAGGTCCTGCCGGGTCCCTACTATTTCTATGTTAGGAGATAGGTTTCACCAGATCTTCCAGTGCGCTTGCCTTGAGTATCATCCGGTAGTAGTTCATGTCAATCTCTCAATAAGTTTTAGAACACACCTGACATTGGCCTCCCAGGTATAGTTTTTCTCAACAATCTCCCGCGCCTTCTTCCCCAGCGCCTCTCCAAGCTTCTGATTCTTGAGAAGCCTTAGGATTCCCTGGACGAGATCTTCGGGATCGCCAGGCTGGACAAGTAATGCGGTTTCCTCGTGCCTGAGGACCTCGGCGATCTGGCCGAGCCTGCTTGCCACTATGGGCTTACCCATAGCCATGTATTCAAAGAGCTTGGTTGGAGATCCAAAGAACTCGGTCCCCTGGGCCAGGGGCACATGGGGTGAGACAAGGATATCGCAAGCTGCAAGGTATTGTGGAACTTCCTCATGCGGAACGCTGCCCACGAAAATTGCCCTGTCCGGCACCCTCGATTCTTTGAGGATGTTCTCAACATCGTTTCGCAAAGGGCCATGCCCAATAAAAAGGAATCTTGCAAGGGGTTCTTTCCTGGATACAGCTCCTGCTGCTCTTGCAAGGATGTCGGCTCCATGCCAGGGTCCGAATGTCCCCAAAAACCCAATTACAATCTTTCCATGCAAGCCGAACCTCTCCTTGATGCTTTGGCTTGAGACGTTGGGATGGAAGAAATTGGGGTCAACCCCGTTGGGATTTACAATGATCTTTCCCTCCTTAGCCCCAAGCTCAACAAGCTGCCTTTTTAGGACATCAGATACCACAATAATTGCCCTCGCTCCTGAGAAAGAAATGTCTTCACACAGGGCACACAAGCGTTTTAGTGTAAGCTTTCCCCAATTTGCCTGGTGCCATACTTCAGAGGCATTAACCTCCAGGATCAAAGGGACGCTCAAAAGCCTGGACAAGATCACCCCGCTCACGGTGAAGTCCGAGTGGCGCTGATAGAGGGCATCGGGCCTCTCCATTCTTAGAATCGGCATGGCTTTCCGGATAAAACTTATGTTGAACATTATTCTATTAAGCTCGGGAAGAACCTCAAAGAAGCGCGGGTGATCCACTACTGTAAGGGGAATATCTTTGCCTGCAGAAGGGGCAGGAGGGGCCGATGCGATGAAGAATACTTCGTGACCCAATCTCCGTAGTGACTGGACAAATCCATCGACATGAGAGAACGACCCGCCCCTGGGCTCGGTTATAAAAGAAAAATCGTCTGTCCTGAGATAGGCGAGCTTCATTGCCGCTGGGTGAATTTGACAGACCACAACACAGCAAATGAGAAAAAGAGCACGACAGGAACAATCAAGGCTTCAAAAACAAGTTTACCCAGGGAACAAAGAAATGTTCCGAAAGAGACATTGACTTCTTTGCCATTTTCATCAACGAGCGACCTTTTATTTGCCCGCACACCCGTAATGAAGCAGGTATATAGGGATCTTCTTTTGAGAGTCTCCATGTCCTTGCAGAAAACCATGGCGTGAGAATAAATCTTGCCCCTCAGAATCCCTACAATCTTTCGGATAGGTAATTGGCGAATTTCAGAGAGGGCATAGATTTGTTCTGAGCCCTTGGGAGGGGTTGCAGGAGGAACTAACAGGACAAACCTTTCAGAATTATCTCCTTGATTACGTGTCATTTTTGAATGGATCTCCGGATCTTCTTCAGAATCAGAGATTATCATAAAAAGTCAAAGTTCCATAATTCTTTTGGGATGTTATGCGACATTTAAGTATTGACAAGGGCATTTGTACTCCTGTAGTCGTCCCATTTATGGGACATTTGGATGCCCGATGAATCGGGCAACTACATATACTCATACATACTATTGACAAGATTTTCAATGGGTGATAAATATAAGTTAATATAGGAGGCGACCTATGAAGTTACGCATAATATTAATCCTCCTTCTATTTTCATTTCTCCTCTGCACACGTTCTAATGAACCTCTTCAGCCCCAATCTCAACTTGAGGAATCTCCAACACTTTTAGCTAGGATTGAGGCCCGGATAGACCCATCTGCCCTCAATGTCAAACTTGGGGAATCCGAGGAAGCCACACTTCAACCCATGAGCAGTTCCAAGGAAGGGAACTGTATTACGGATAAGAAGGGCAAGGCGTGTTTTACCAATCCATCTGTGGTGACAAAGAAAGATGGGGTGTTGAGCTTTGAGACCTCTGTAAAAAACCTCACAACAGAGCCGTGGACAGGTGTGAATTTGACCTTGACAGGCAGCGACGATGAAACAGTGAGTCCTGCGAATTCGAGCAATGGCGAAGGCAAGGGCAGTTGGTTCTGGGCATTACACGATATACCTGCCGGCCAGGAAAGCTCTCCTACAACTATGTCTTTAAATGTTCCCGGGGAAAAACCTTTCAAGATAAAGTTGGAGCTTCACTCAGGGAATCCGGACTTAGAAGAAATTGAGAGGGACTGCGATAAAGGAACAATTACGATAAAGGGGAAGAATTTCGGTGCTGATCCCGAGAAGGGCAACCGTGCCACGGTAAGCCACAACATAACGGTCAACGGGCGGGTAATACAGGATGACGAGGTATTGTCCTGGGAGGATACAAAGATCACAGCCACATTGGGCAATGGTGTGACTGAGGGATTTGTTGCTGTGACAAAGGGCGGGCA
>Ga0315310_10002008_pt1 | contig 12800 bp, 13 predicted proteins | sample TDP5_MG_FD_203630 | JGI IMG/M metagenome (GOLD analysis project Ga0315310, IMG submission 203630) | Freshwater sediment microbial communities from Lake Towuti, South Sulawesi, Indonesia - TDP5 | ecosystem: Environmental > Aquatic > Freshwater > Lake > Sediment | place: Indonesia: South Sulawesi... | reverse complement strand
ATTTGAAGATTCAATCGCTGGATGCTCTTCTCCAGCCTGAGAGCCTCCTTCTTAGGCAGCCGATTAAAAATACCCCTTTCTTTCTGGTCTTCTAAATGAACCAGATAATCGATGCGCGCTTGAATAACCTTAAAATTGGTAAGCATCCCCCCTATCCAGCGCTGATTAACAAAGGGCATGCCACATCGTTTTGCTTCCTGCTCGATCGCTTCTCGAGCCTGCTTCTTTGTGCCTACAAAAAGGATATCTCCTCCTTTAGCTACAACATCGGTGACAAAGCTACAAGCTTTTTCTAGCAAGGCTAGGGTCTGCTCCAGATTAATAATATGAATACCATTGCGTTGAATAAAGATGTATTTCTTCATCTTTGGGTGCCAACGACCCACCTGATGTCCAAAATGGGCTCCAGCCTCGAGCAATAATTTGATAGAAACTGCATTTGTCGAGCGCTGCTGAGTCACGGCTCCTCACAAGATATATCGGCTAAGATTCTCATCCTTGATTAAGCCCCCTACTTGCCGCCAGACATAGTTAGCATCCACTACCACTTGCTCGCCTTTCCTTTCAGAGGCGGTAAAGCTCAAATCCTCCAATAACCTTTCCATAATAGTAAATAGTCGCCGAGCACCAATATTCTCAGCACGCTCATTCATCAATACTGCCAAGCGGGCTATCTCTCGAACCCCATCTTCAGTAAAACTGAGAGCGATCCCCTCTGTAGCTAATAGTGCCTGGTATTGCTTGGTTAAGGAATTATAAGGTTCAACCAGAATCCTCTCCAAATCTTGTTGGCTGAGGGGATTAAGTTCTACCCTCAAGGGGAAACGCCCTTGAAGTTCGGGGATGAGTTCAGAAGGTTTATTTTGCGAGAAGGTACCGGCAGCGATAAAGAGTATATGTTCCGTCTTTATCAAACCATAGCGTGTCATCACTGTTGTCCCTTCCAAAAATGGGAGGAGGTCACGCTGCACCCCCTCTCCAGAAACATCCCTCCCTATATCTACTTTAGGACCACAAAGTTTGTCGATCTCATCAATGAAAACTACCGCATTCTCTTCTGCCCTGTTTATAGCCTGCTCTACTATCTGGTCGAAATCAAGCAGCTTATTAGCCTCCTCCCTAGTGAGAATGCGTCTTGCTTCCTTAACGCGGACCTTGCGCTTTCGCTGTCCGGCATTACTTCTAAAGACTTTGTGGAATTCGTCGAAAAAACCGCCCTCTAAGTCCATCTCCAAACGAGGTTCGATTAGTGCACCCGTCGCTTCCACATCATTGCCAACTTCAATTTCAATGAATTGTTCTTCTAATTGGTGGTTAAGCAAAAGCTTAGTCACCCGCTGGCGGCTCATAGCCGAGGTTCCCCCTTCTCTTGCCTCAATTGGTATCCTCTTTGTTGTTTTGGAGACACCGCTAAGGGCTTGCTGACTCCTCGCCATTGCTCGCTTACCCCTTTGCCCCAGTTGCTGACATAAATAACCAACAATTCTTTGGGTAGCTAATCTCTCTGCCTTACTTTCTATCTCTTTTAATTCCTCCTGGTAGACCTTATTAGCACTGACCTCCACCAGGTCATAGATGATTGACTCTACATCGCGTCCCACATAGCCTACCTCAGTAAATTTAGTTGCCTCTACCTTAAGGAAAGGGGCGTTTATCATCGCTGCCAGGCGGCGGGCTATCTCTGTTTTCCCCACCCCTGTTGATCCAATCATCAGGATATTCTTAGGAATAACCTCATGGCGCATCTCTAAGGGGAGCTCTCTGCGCCGTTCTCGATTAGATAAAGCAATGGCTACTGCCTTCTTTGCCTCTTGCTGACCGACAATATACTTATCTAACTCCTGAACAACAGCTTTCGGCGTCAAAGCACCCATTTAACCTCCTCTAAGGAAGTCATCTTGGGGTTAAGTTTAGCACAGGGAGATGGGAAAGGCAATAGAGTCCTTACCGAGATTGTTTAGCAACTCTACTTGTCATTCTGACCCCGATTTATCGGGGGAAGAATCTAGAGACCCTTCGCTATCGCTCAGGGTGACAACTAAACGACCTCCTTCCCTTAAATTGACTTCACCTAGTAGCTATGTTATTATCACAGCAGGCTGGAGGAAGGGTGTTGGCACTGGCTAGACTTTATCAGGAGATGGCTAATTGTCATCAGTGTGAGCTAGCCAAATATCGCAATAGAGTAGTGCCTGGTGAGGGGGCAGAGGATGCCGATATAGTATTTATCGGCGAGGCGCCCGGCTGGCACGAAGATCAGCAAGGTCGTCCCTTTGTCGGTTCTGCGGGGCACTTTTTAGAAGAGCTGCTTGCCTCTATCGCTCTGAAAAGAGAGGAGGTTTATATCTGCAACGTCATCAAGTGTAAACCACCAGAAAATCGAGACCCTCTGCCAATAGAGATAAAAACTTGCCAGCAATGGCTTGACCGTCAGCTAGAATTGATTCACCCTAAGCTAATCGTTACCCTAGGGCGCTACTCTCTGGCTAGATTCTTCCCTGGGGAAACTATCAGCAGGGCTCATGGCAAGGCACGCAAGGAAGGTGGTGTTATCTATTATGCCATGTATCACCCCGCGGCTGCTCTCCATCAACAAAGTCTGCGCCAAATAATTCAAGCTGATATGCTCAAAATCCCTTCCTTGCTTGCCCAAGCAGAGGAAGTCCCGGAAACAGAGGAGAAACCCCAGCAACTAAGCATGTTTTAAAAGGCAAGCATCTATGAGGATCTTTCTCAGCATTATCACCTCCCCTTTGACACGGCGACTTCTGCCCTTATTTATTGCCACAGGTTTAATAATCGGGTTCTGGGGCAGCCTGCTTCGCACCTTTGGGATAGGCATTGCCCTGCTGATATTAGCCGCGGCAATCCTTATTTGGGCAATATGGCAGCGCAGGTTTTCTCTCTTTTCACACTGGTGGAATCGGTGGCTGGGCGCTATCGCCTTTGCTGCCACCTTACTCGGTCTTTTCGCCTTCTTTAACCCTGACTGGTGGATTAGTGGTGGTATCTTTCAGGAAGATGTCTCTCTTAAGGAGGTATCCTTGGGAGGGAACTGGGGCGGGGCGATTATCGGAAGCCAGAGCTTAGTCGGCGTAATGCGAATAATAGCCCTGGCTGTAATTGGGATGGCCTTGGTAGCACCGCGTTTCTCCTGGCGACTCCTGCGTAGCGGTGCAAAGAAAATTATCCCTGCGTTGCAGCAGCTTATACACTGGGGAAAACGCTTAATCCTGTGGCTAGTTGAGTTCTACTCCCAACATCCAGTTCACCAGCTCCTCCTTAGTTGGATAAGGAAGCGGCGTCGTGCCCCAGCAATCTCACAGAGGGTTTCTCCCCCTCAACCCAAAGTTAAGCCATCGCCAGAGACGAAGGAGGTTAAGATTACCCCGAGAGAAGCTCCTCAGGGGACATCGGCTCCCTTGCCCTCCCCCTTCCCGGGAAGTTGGCAGTTGCCCAGCATCAATCTTTTAGATGAGAGCTCTGAAATTGTACTTAGTCAAGCTGAGGTAGAGAAAAGGGCAAGGCTAATCGAAGAAGCCCTCACTAGCTATGGTGTGGAAGCTAAGGTAGTGCAAATAAATGTCGGTCCCACTGTTACTCAGTTTGGGGTGGAGCCGGGTTGGGACCGGAAGTATAAGGAGGTAAAGGAAAAAGATAGGAGTGGTAATCTCAAGGTGAGGGTCGAGGAGGTTTCCCGAACTAGAGTTAAGGTAGAGCGCATCACCTCCCTGCAAAATGACCTAGCTCTAGCTCTAGCTGCCTCCAGCATCAGGATAGAAGCGCCCGTACCTGGTAAGTCGATAGTGGGGGTTGAAGTTCCTAATTCCGCTATGAGGTTGGTCTCTCTTCGCGAGGTGATGGAAAGCAACGCCTTCCAAAAACTCAGCTCAAAGTCAAAGCTTGCTTTGGCTCTAGGCAAAGGTACCGCTAGCGAGATAGTAGTCGGGGATTTAGCTAAGATGCCCCACCTGCTTATTGCTGGGGCTACCGGAAGTGGCAAGACAATATGTCTAAATTCTATTATCGCCTCTCTGCTGATGAATAATACACCCGAGGAGCTACAATTTATCATGATTGATCCTAAGAGAGTGGAGCTTATCGCTTTCAAGGGGGTGCCTCATTTGATGACCCCGGTTATCACTGAAAAGGAAAAGGCGGTGGAGGTATTAAAGTGGGGCAGCCAGGAGATGGAGAATCGCTATCGTAGATTAGCTTCAATAGGAGCGCACAATATTGAGGCATACAATAAAAGCAGTAAAGCGGAGAAGCAAATGCCCTACCTTATATTCACCATTGATGAGCTTGCTGACCTGATGATGACTAAAGAGGAAGTGGAGCCCCTCCTTTGTCGCCTAGCACAGATGGGTCGGGCGGTGGGCATTCATCTGGTAGTAGCTACTCAGCGCCCTTCAGTAGACGTAGTCACCGGGCTTATCAAGGCTAACTTCCCCACCCGTATCAGCTTTGCGGTAGCCTCACAGGTGGACTCACGCACTATCCTTGACTGTGTTGGTGCGGAAAGGCTGCTAGGGCGAGGTGACATGCTTTACCTTACTCCCGAAATAGCCAAGCCAAAACGCCTTCAAGGATGTCTTGGCTCTCCAGAGGAAATCGAAAGATTAGTGAGTTTCTGGGGTAACCAATCTCAAGCCCAGCAGGCTGAAGCCTTTGCCTACACTGACAAGGAGGACACGCTCTTGGAGCAAGCGAGACATCTAGCCAGAGAACATAAGCAAATTTCCGCCGCCTTTTTGCAACGGCAATTGCGCATCGGTTACCCCCGAGCAGCACGACTGATGCAGCTCCTCCAAGAGGAGGGCATAGGCGAAGATGAAATAAGCAGACCTTAAGAGAGTAAGAAATGGAAAAGGTGCTGAGAGGCATAAGGATCCTTGACTTTTCCCATTGGTTTGCTGGTCCCTATGCTGCTACGCTTTTGGCTGATATGGGGGCTGATGTTATCAGGGTCGAGAGACCAGATGGCGAAGAGGAAAGGAACTTTGGACCTTTTGCTCCCAATAGTGAGAGCATGCTTACCATGGTTACCCTGCGAAATAAGAAGGGAATCACCTTGAATCTTCGCAGCGAGAAAGGGAAGGAGATACTCCAGGGATTGGTGCAGTGCTCCGATGTAGTGCTACATAGTTTCACTATCGGTTCGGAGGAGGCGAAGATATTAAGCTACCAATCCCTTAAAAAGATTAACCCAGCGATTATTTTGGCAACAATCTCCGGTTTTGGTTCCACAGGACCTTATGCAGAGCGCCCTTGCTTTGATACTATCGCCCAGGCTTTATCAGGGGCAATGAGCTACACAGGTTTCCCCAACGGTCCCCCTATCAGATCAGGTGTAGCCTGGGTAGACTTTAGCACCGGCACCCACGCTGCATTAGGAATAATGCTAGCCCTATACTATCGGCTGCTAACCGGAAAAGGACAGATGATAGATTTGGCTTTACTAGATGTGGCTGTTTCTTGCGTAGCTGGTCTTGCTGTTGCTGCTGAGTATAAAGTTTTAGGCTTTGTCCGTCAGCAAATTGGCAACCACAGCTATCACACCTTCACCGATTGCTTCCAGGCTGAGGATGGGTGGGTGATGCTGGGCGCTTCAAGTAATCCCATTTGGAGGAGATTCCTTAAAGCAATGGGAAGGGAAGATTTAAAGGATGACCCTAGGTTTAAAGACGATGAGAGTCGTTTTCAAAATCGTGAGCTTATTCAACCCCTAGCTAGAGAATGGGTGGGTAAAAGAACTGTGAAAGAAGTGGTTCAACAGCTGACCCAGGCAAGGGTGCCTTGTGCTCAGGTAAATAATGTTGCCCAGATGGTCAATCACCCCCAGGTCAGAGCAAGAGAGGCACTGGTGGACATGGAATATCCTGGTGTAGGTAAGGTGCCTCTACCAGGGGTGGCGATAAAGATGTCTGAGACACCAGGCACCATAGAAAGACGCGCCCCTAAGGCAGGAGAAAACAACGAAGAGGTCTACAGTGAGCTTCTAGGCTTTACACCCAAGGAACTCTCCCGACTTGAGGCAGAGGGGGTTATCTGAGACTCTTTCAACATCGCCCTTGACAAATAGGCAAAGATCTGTTATTCTGTAAATGCCATCGACCGTAAGGCGATGAGCCTTTAGAAGTTTAAAAATAGCTCGCTTGGATCGGCAACGACCGAGACGATTAATAGGGTGAGTTTAAATACCTTCTTGGCGTTGCTGAGAAGGTATTTTTATTATCGGTCTGGGGATATGCCGAAAATAGGTTTCATTGGTGCTGGGACTGTGGGAACAGCCTTAGCAGTAAGACTGAGGGAAAAGGGCTATAGGGTGATAGCTGTCGCTAGTCGTACTCGTGCCTCAGCCGAAAGATTGGCTGGTATGGTTAATGATTGTAAAGTCCACGATAATGGTCAGGCTGTAGCAGATATGGTGGAGATGGTCTTTATTACTACCCCGGACGATGCCATTGCCAAGGCTACTGCACAAGTAAAGTGGCACTCAGGGCAGAGTGTGGTTCACTGCAGCGGGGCGGAATCTGTGGACATCCTTGAACCTGCCACAAAAGCTGGGGCTAAAGCTGGTGCCTTTCATCCCCTACAGACCTTCGCTAGTGTAGCCTATGCAATAGAGAACATCCCTGGCTCCACCTTCGCTTTAGAAGCGGAAGAGCCATTGCTGAGCACACTTAAGGAAATGGCTATTGCCCTTGAAGGGCGATGGATAGAGCTTAAACCCGGTGATAAGGTTATTTATCACACAGCAGCAGTATTTGCTTGTAATTATCTGGTAGCTCTGGTCAAGCTAGCTACTGACCTATGGCAGATAATCGGGGTGCCCACCCCAGAGGCAACCCAAGCTTTGCTCCCTTTGCTAAAGGGCACCATCAATAACCTAGGTAATGTAGGACTACCTCATTGCCTCACCGGACCCATTGCCCGAGGGGACTTGGGAACAATAAGAAAGCATTTAACGGCTCTAAAAGCTAAAGCACCAGCATTGCTCACCACCTACCAAGAGCTGGGGAGGCAAACCATACCTATCGCCTTAGCCAAGGGAAGGATCGATGAGCAAGAGGCAAAGGAGCTGTGGGAACTTTTGAGCCATTAATGTGGGAGACCCCTTCTGGGGTCGATGTTTCTATCGAGCCTGGAAAGGCTCTCCCACAGGCTCTAATTTGGGGGTGAATCATGAGGACGATGCTAAAGAGCAAGATCCACCGAGCAAGGGTCACCGCAGTGAACGTCGATTATGAGGGTAGCATCACCATCGACCCACTGCTCATGGAGGCAGCTGATATCCTCCCCTATGAGATGGTGCATGTGTTGGATATTAATAACGGAGTTCGATTTCAGACTTACGCTATCGAGGGGGAGGCAGGCTCTGGGGCAATTGTGGTCAATGGAGCTGCAGCAAGGCTGGTCTCTAAGGGCGATATAGTGCTCATCCTTTCTTATTGCACTATCAGCGATGATGAAGCAAAGCTTATTCAGCCTAAATTGGTCTATGTTGATGCTAAGAATGCTATCCTCTCTCAGAAAAAGGGAAGGGAGTGGGTGGAAGATTTGGCTCAATCATTGAAGATGTAGTGCAGGTCTTTAGACCTGCTATTGGCTCCGATAGATCGGAGCATTACAAAAATCTGTACTTATGGATTAAGGGGAAAGATGAGAGTTACTATCGGTGAATTAAAGGAGATGAAACAGAGGGGCGAGAAGATACCCATGCTCACTGCCTATGATTATGCTACGGCTAAGCTGATTGATGAAGCCGGCGTTCCCCTCATTTTAGTGGGGGATAGCCTAGGAATGGTGGTATTGGGCTATGAGTCCACTATCCCGGTAACTATGGAGGAGATGCTTCATCATACTAGGGCTGTGGTTAGAGGCACAAAGCGAACTCTAGTTGTTGGGGATATGCCCTTTATGACTTATCACGCTAGCATTAGCGATGCCCTCTACAATGCTGGTCGCTTTATCCAACAGGGTGGAGCTCAAGCGGTGAAGCTAGAGGGGGGTGAGCCAATGGCTGAGGTAGTACATCGAGTAATGGAGTGCGGTATGCCAGTTATGGGCCATATTGGGCTCACCCCTCAGTCTATTCATCAGCTTGGCGGATTCAAGGTTCAGGGAAAAACCCGAGAGGCAGCCATTCGTTTGCTAAAGGATGCTCGCGCCTTAGAGGAAGCAGGCGCCTTTGCCATCGTCCTTGAATCCATCCCTGCCCCTTTGGCAAGGATAATAACCCAAAAGGTCAGCATTCCCACTATTGGCATTGGGGCTGGACCTTGGTGCGATGGGCAGGTGCAGGTCATTAGTGACCTCCTGGGTCTTTTCACCGACTTTGTTCCCAAGCATGCTAAACAGTATGCCAAGCTTTTTGACACAATCAAAAATGCTGTGGCTGATTACATTAGCGAGGTGCAAGCTGGCACCTTCCCTACCAAGAAGGAAAGCTATACTATGGACGAAAACCTTCTAGAAGGACTGGAGTAGCCAGTGAAGCTTCCTGAGCCGAGAGCAAAGGGTAGGTGTGGGTGTCAGGTCTCGGACCTGACACCCACCATGAGAGGATAGAGTAGGAGTTTGGTTGGTAAAGCTTCCTAGTCCAAGGAAAAAGGGAGAGGTTTCAGTTGAGGAGACCTTAGAAAAGAGGAGGTCTAAGCGAAGCTTCACCCTCAAAGAATTGAGCTGGGAGCAAATCTCTCAACTTCTGTGGGCAGCTCAAGGTATAGTTGGAAGAGGGTTTCGCACCACCCCCTCAGCCGGGGCACTATACCCTCTGGAGATTTACCTAGTAACAAAGGAAGGCGTTTATCACTACAAGCCAGAATCACATGAGCTGGAGCAAACCCTAGGAGGTGATGATGCGCGTCCTCAGCTTTGCCGAGCAGCCCGACATCAGGAATGCGTAGAGGAAGCGCCGGCTAATATTGTCATCGCTGCCGTATATCAGCGGATGGAGTGGCGATATAGAGAGCGAGCTGCTCGCTATGTTCATATAGAGGTAGGACATGCGGCTCAGAACATCCACCTGCAAGCAGTAGCTTTGGGATTAGGCTCTGTGCCTATTGGCGCCTTCTATGATGAGCAGGTGCAAAGGGTCCTCTCTCTGCCCAAAAATCAGCAGCCCCTCTATATCATCCCGGTGGGATATCCTGCAGAATGAAAGTCCTTTCTCCCATTGCTGAATTCAAAGAAGCCAGACAAACCATAAAAGGCTCAGTAGGTTTTGTGCCCACTATGGGCTACCTTCACGAGGGACACCTCGCTTTGGTGCGGCGGGCAAGGGCAGAAAACAAAACCGTAGTAGTTAGCATCTTTGTCAACCCTACCCAGTTTGGACCTAGGGAGGACTTTGCCCGATACCCTCGAAACCCCGAGCGTGACCTCGCTCTACTAGAGAAGGAAAAGGTGGATTTGGTATTTATGCCCTCTGCTGAGGAGATGTATCCTAAAGGGTTTAGCAGCTGGGTAGAGGTGGAGAGGGTGACAGAGAGGCTTGAGGGTGCAGCTCGCCCGGGACATTTTAGGGGGGTAGCTACTGTGGTGGCTAAGCTATTCAATATTGTTCAACCCACCAGAGCCTATTTTGGGCAGAAGGATGCCCAACAAGCAGTGGTGATTAAAAGGATGGTAGCCGACTTAAATATAGATCTGGACATTATAGTAGTGCCTACCCAGCGTGAACCTGATGGGCTTGCCATGAGCAGTCGAAACATCTACCTCAGCCAAGAGGAACGGCGGGCAGCCCTGGTTCTATGGAAGTCACTCAATCTAGCTCAGCAGCTCTGGTCGGAGGGGGAACGAAATGCTGAAAGGGTGCGCCAGCAAATGGCCGCCCTTATCCAGAAGGAGAAATTAGCTAAGATTGACTACATTAGCATAGCTGACCCAGAAACCCTAGAGGAATTGGTGGAGATAAACCCGCCGGCTCTGGTTTCCCTGGCAGTGCGCATCGGAGCGACAAAGTTGATAGACAATATAACCTTAGAGGATTAAGGTGAGCTTCCTGTGTTCGAATTCAGCACGGCTCACCATTTTAGGATAAAAGGTGAGACTTTTTCTAAGCCATGTTTTTAGGTTTGTCATTACATTCTCAGCTGTATTTCTTCAGCAATTCCTCCGCCCGTCTTAGCAGTTCCTCAGGGTTCACTGGCTTCTGAACATATTCTTCTGCTTCCATAGTCATCCCTGCCGACAAGGGGATATTCGTTTCTTCCATGCCACGAGGGAAAACGGTTAGCAACAACACCGGAATCTTGGAAAAAAAGTAGTAGTGGGGATTCTCCTTGAGCTCTTTGCAAACTGCAAACCCATCCTTTCCAGGCATGATTACATCCAGGATAATCAGATCGGGCTTTTCCTCTACTACTTTCTTCAAACCATCGTCTCCGTTGTATGCGGTAACAACCTGGTATTTGCTCTCAAGAACGGCTTTTGTTGCTTCTACAAAATCGGGGTCATCATCAACAAGAAGAATTTTGGCTTGCCTTTGCATCCCTTCCCCCTTTCCTACATGAGGCTGTTTAATCTTCATTTTCTGTTCAATTTTGGGCATTTTGGAAGCCGTTCACCCCCAAAATTTCTATAGTTGCCTGATTTATCAGGCACTCGCCTAAGGCGAGCCAAATAAATTGGGCAACTACATTTTTAAACAGCCTGTACATCCCAAGCCATGCTCAAACTCGAGGCTATGCTTTCTTCTGTAAAAGTTTCTCCACTCGCTCAACCAAAGTATATGGATCGATTGGCTTCTCCACATAATCATCGACATTGAGTTCCAACCCTGTTTCCAGCTCATACCTCCGACGGCTAGCATCCTCTCTTACCGAGGTTAGGATCAGGATTGGTATATTGCTATACTTAGAGCGCCTGGGATCCTGGAGTTCTTTCAAGACAGCAAATCCATCCATCTTGGGCATTAAAAGGTCCAGGATCATCAAATCTGGCCTCTCCTCCTTTAGCTTGTCTAAGCCCTCCTCCCCATCACGAGCGGTAACCACCTGATGGGAATGAGCCTCTAGAACAGCACATATCGCTTCCAGGATGTCGGGGTCATCGTCCACAACTAGGATCTTTGCCTGCCTTTGCATTTCCCCTCCTATATCAATGGTCTAGGTAGTAATCCAGCCCTTTCCACGATTGTTGGCACAATATCCTCCCAACCGACTGCCATTATATGAATGCCATGAACACCGGGTATCTCTTTAATTTGCTCTATTATCTCAAGGCATATCTTTAACCCCTCCTCCCGAGCATCCTTAGCATCTTCCATCCTGGTAACTATCTCATCAGGAACACTTACACCAGGAACCTTGTCCCGCATATAACGAGCCATTCCTACCGATCTAATTGGTATTACCCCGGCAAGGATATGAACCTCCTTGTCCAGACCTCGATCCGTCACCATTCCCATCCATTTAGCGAACTTGCTTACATCATAGATGGCTTGAGTTTGGATGAAATCAGCCCCAGCCTTTACCTTCTTGGCTAATCTCAGGACGCGGTATTCAAAGGGATCAGCATAGGGATTCTCCGCAGCCCCGATGAATAGGGGTACCTCTCCCGAAATCTTTTCTCCAGAAAGGAATTTCTTCTCATCCCGCATTTGGCTCAACATTTGAATAAGTTGGATGGAATCCAGGTCGAAGACGCTCTTAGCCGTAGGATGATCGCCAAAGCTTTGGTAATCGCCAGTCAAACAAAGGATATTCCCGATGCCTAGAGCCACCGCCCCCAAGATATCGCTTTGAATGGCAATCCTGTTTCTATCACGGCAAACCATCTGCATCACCGGGTCAACACCTAGCTGTTTCAGAAGAACACAGGCGCTAAAGCTCGACATTCGTACAATGGCAGTTTGGTTATCGGTCACATTCATTGCGTCACAAGAAGGCTTGAGCAGCTCGCCTTTCCTTTGGATAACGCTTGGCACAGCCCCTCTCGGGGGACCTGCCTCAGCGGTCACCGCAAATCTTCCGCTTTCTAAGACCTTCTCTAGATTGGTGCCCGCTTTCATGACCTCATACCTCTTTCTTCCCACCCTGGGTTGTAACCAGATTTTTGGGTAAGATAAAAGTAAATTTGCTTCCTACCCCACTTTCAGGGCAAGGGCTTTCCGCCCAGATTTTGCCGCGATGGGCTTCGATAATCCTCTTGCTTATGGACAGTCCCAAGCCAGCTCCCGTTGAGTCCACCCTAACACCTCGATAAAAGTCAGTAAATAGCTTAGGTAATTCTTCAGAGGAGATGCCAATGCCGGTATCCATAACCTCCACCAAAATATGGTCATCTTCTTCACCCACTCTAAGAGTTATTGTTCCCCCCTTGGGGGTAAACTTAACCGCATTCCCCAACAAATTGGTAAACACTTGCTGTAGGCGGTCTGGGGCAGCAGCGATCAGGGGCAACTCTTTGGGCACCTCGACCTTCAGTTGCACCTCTTTTTCTTTAGCTAGAGGCTGGACGATTCCTCTGGTGCTTTCCACCACTTTGAGCAAAGACGTTGCTTCCATCTTTAACTCTCTGGTGTCGATGCGGGAAATGTCCAAGATATTATCGATTAGATTTAGGAGTCCCCTTATCCTCTCGCTACTTCTTAGCAACATATTCTTTTGCTTTTCAGTGATTTCTCCAGCATAACCATCGAGCATAACTTTATGATAGCTTTCAACGGCAGCCAAAGGTGCCTTTAGGTCATGGGAAGCTATAGATAAAATGTGGGCCAGCATATCTCTAGTATCTCTGAGCCTGAAGGAGAGTACACCAACAAGCCTTTTCGTAACCTTATATCCCATATG
>Ga0315310_10002007_pt1 | contig 12802 bp, 13 predicted proteins | sample TDP5_MG_FD_203630 | JGI IMG/M metagenome (GOLD analysis project Ga0315310, IMG submission 203630) | Freshwater sediment microbial communities from Lake Towuti, South Sulawesi, Indonesia - TDP5 | ecosystem: Environmental > Aquatic > Freshwater > Lake > Sediment | place: Indonesia: South Sulawesi... | reverse complement strand
TTAGGTGGTAGGCGACTTTTAGTCCGGCGTCTTTCAGTGTCCGTGTGGCGGTTATCACGTCTTGAACCGTGTGTTCTCGGTTGACCAGCTTGTAGATGTCGTCGTGTATGTTTTGTACTCCTAGTTCAACGCGGGTTACGCCCATTGAGAGCATGTTGTCTATGTGTGGAGTTTGGGCCCAGTCTGGTCGGGTTTCAACGGTTATGCCTACATTGCGGATTAGGCTGGTTTCTGCTTGTTTTTTGGCTTCGTTTGGTGAGTTTGATTTTTGTTGTGTTATAGCGTCGAGGCAACGTTGAATGAAACGAGTTTGATGCTGTCTTGGTGTGGCTGTGAATGTTCCGCCCATTACGACTAACTCAACTTTGTCCACGTTGTGTCCGATGGCTTCTAGTTGGTTGATGCGGCTGCGCACCTGCCTGTATGGGTCGTAGCTGTTTTGTATGCCGCGCATGGCGGCTGGTTCAAGCCCTGTGTAGCTTTGTGGAACACCGGCGGCTGGACCGCCTGGACAGTAAGCACAGGGAGCGGTTTTTGGGCAAGGATAGGGTTTGGTCATGACGGCTATGATGGTTACGCCTGAGACGGTGCGAACTCGTTTTCGGCGTAGTATGGAGATGAGCCGTTTTTCCTCAGGTTTCAAACTGCGTATCAGCGTCGAGTTGCTCGGGAGGGTCTGCAGGCTGTGGTCTTGGGCGATTTGCATTTTGATGAGGTTTAGGTCTCTTGTCGTTGGCTGATGAATTTGCATCAGGCGTTGAATAATCTGTCGGCAAGCGTCGTTGTTGCTCATTGAACTGCCCATTCAATACCATTAGGTGGGCATAGATAAATCCTACATAGATTCCTCTGGGACAGTGCTCTGTTTGTTATGGGGAAATGTTTTTAGTTGGTTATCCGCATGTATTATGATAATGAATGGGTGCAGTCTGAGATTTTGAGTGGTGAGGTAGGTGTCGGCGGCTGAGTCTTGGGAGAATATCTGCTGTCGTTGCGGTAGTGAAATCAAGGAGACGGAGCATCCTGGGAAGAGAGCTTGTCACGTGACTTGTGGTCCGTGTCTGTATCCTGACAACCCCAAGTGTGCCTCCTGCGAGATTGTTGGCTACTGCAGACTTGCTTTGGATTACTTTAAGAGTCTGAAGCCTAGCGTCGTGAAGAAGAGGGTCTACTTTAAAGAGCAGTTGACTGGAGAGGAGACTCTGTATCATACATTGTCTTTTGTTAACGCACATCAGAATCTCGTGAAATCATTGGGCGAAAAGAAGTACCTGAGGTCTCTAGTGGAGGCGAATTCGAGGAGGGCTAGTCTGCCGATCAAAATGAAGGAGTTGCCTAGGAAGTCAAAGGCCTTTCAGGAAAAGGCGAGGGATATAGAGGCACGTGAGAAGGAGAGAAGACTAGTGCTTACGGAGATAGAGAATCGGGGTCCGTCGACAATAAGCGAACTAGCAGAGTTTACGCGGATGGAGAAGTCTAGACTCCTGAGGCATCTGACGGCTATGAGACAGTTCGGAAAGGTGTCCATCGTCGGCGAGAGGGACAGGCAACCCGTGTATGACTTGCTGGAATAGACCTCAGACACTGCATGTCACATTTCACTAGAGCATCTGGTTTCAGTCAAGTTTTTTCTTGACATCTTCGAACCCTCTGGCAAGAGTTTGTCAATGTTGCAGTAGCTACTCGGAGAAGAGCTGGGATTCTTTAGGTTCATTTAGTGAACCAAAACAATTAAGTCCGGCAACTAATTCCGTTACGGCAAAAGTGATTCATAAGGTTGGGGTCGCATGGCGGACGTTGAACCTCTGAAGGTTGCTTCTGGTGTTCATTGGGTTGGAGTTAACGACATAGAAACGAAGCTGTTTGAAGGACTATGGGAGATTCCTGAGGGGGTTTCGTATAACTCTTATCTTGTTGTAGGGTCTGAGAAGACGGCGCTGATAGACTCTGTGCTTAAGCGGTATGAGGGTGAGCATCTTGAGAGGATTAGACATCTGGCTGATCCTTCAAGTATCGACTACGTAATTATCAATCATATGGAGCCAGATCATACGGGCGCTGTGCCCAAGATTCTTGAGCTGTCTCCTGAGGCGCAGGTGGTGCTCACGCCTGCAGCTGTGAACATTCTCAAACACTTCTATCACGTGGAACCCAAGGCTATTGTTGTCAAGGGTGACGATGTAAGTGTTGATTTGGGAGGTAAGACCCTTCGGTTTATATCTACTCCTTGGCTGCATTGGCCTGAAACCATGTGCACGTATTTGGTGGAGGAGAAGGTACTTTTCAGTTGTGACGCTTTTGGTTCGTTTAAGCGGCTTCCTGACTGCTTGATTATGGAAGGTGACGTTGAGGATGTTTATGAGTACATGCGCAATGCCTCGAAGAAGTATTTTGCAGGCGTCTTCAGCGGGCAGAGAGAATGGGTTTTGAAGGCTCTGGGGAAGTTCGAAGACTTGGGCGTTGAACCCAGCGTGTTGGCTCCTAGTCACGGTCCACTGTATGATGCCAATTCTAAGGAGATTATGAGGCTGTGGGCTTCTTGGAGCAAGCCTGACTATGTTAAGAAGGTGGTTGTGGCTTTTGGTTCGATGTATGGAATGACAGCCAAGTTTGTTTATGCCGTTGTTGAAGGTGTTGAGGAAGCTGGAGGCGAGGCAGTGGTTTTTGATCTCTCAGAGAACGTGCCTATTGATGTGTTGACTGAGGTGCTAGATGCTCCTGGCTTGATGATTGGTTCTTCAACGTATGAACATCATATATTTCCAAAGGTGAAGCAGTTTCTGAACCTGTTGGAGCTGAAGAAGCTTACGGACAGGTCTGTGGGGGTTTTTGGAAGTTTTGGTTGGAGTGGTGAGGCTACGAGAAGGGTGGCGGAGCAGCTTGCTGCGATGGGTTTCAGACTGGTTGGTCAACCAGCAGCGGTTCTTGGAAGTCCTGTGCAAGAAGACCTTGAAAAAGCTAAGGCATTGGCTAAAACTGTTGCGGAAGCTGCCTTCTCTGAACGAAGATTATGACTTCGCGCGCAAATTCACTTTTGAAAGAGTCTTGTAAGACCTTGGAATATTTCTTGTTCCCGTCAACTCGTAGATCTAGTACGTGCATGCGTGCTCCTATGTGTTATTTCAGTTCCGATTTTATTGCTTTCCTAGCTACATTTATCCATGTCTTTATCTTCTCAAGAGACTCATCCTGTATCGGGCCCGGATCTAGTTCCATGAAGGTCTCTCTTCCGACTTTTAGAACCTCTTTGATTCTTGACCCCATGGTTGCAGCGTCACATAATTTTAGGTCTCTGAGTGGATGCATTCGCTTCTGGAACACAAATTTCCTTCCTAGTTTGCTTACAGCTGTTTGAAAATTAGTAGCTGGACTTATGTGGAGTTTTCTTAGGCCGTGTATAGTTGAAATGGTGTCTAGGAAAGGTGTAATGTCTCCGCAGCTGTGGAAATAGAAGATTCCTTCCGGGTAGAAATCTGCAAGCTTATTCTCATATGGGTGAGCGAAGACTTGGTATATTTTGGGCGATATTACTTGTGCATTTACCTCGTCGTTATATAAAGAAGCTTTTTCAATTTTCATCCCTAGGAATTTTTCTTTTTCTCTTTCCCACTTCATTCGAGACTCAGTAATAAAGGAGAGAAGTTTATGGACAAAATCCGGGTTTCGAAAAGTGTCCACCAAAAGCTTAGTGAGGCCCCTCAAATGCACCGCTACCCCCCATGGGCTTCTGTCCCAGCTTTCAAAGAACAAGGGAATTTTGCCCTTTGTCATTTTTTGGGCCGTTTCGTATAGTCTAAGGACTTTTGGCATTAGGCCACTTTCATAGAAGTCTGGATAATTGAGGTTCTCAAGATCCTCCTGTGTTTCAATGATAGGTTTGCCTACCCATGGATCTGCGTCGGGCTTGAAGATGGGTTCGGAGCCAAATAGGCTGGATTCGAAAGCTTCTCCATAGGTTAATACTATTCCTCCTAGAATCCTGTCATCAGGAATCTCTTTGTGCTGGAAAATCAGCATCTTAAGTGAATTTTCAATGTATTTTTCGGGGTTCTGGTAATGATCGATCAGATTAATATTCAGAACCTTGGCGAAGAAAGTCATGTTAAGAGTAATTTTTATCGGTATTCTGTCTGCAACTTTCAGTGCATAGAAATCATTCCAAAGTCTTTTAAGTTGCTCATATTTAGGGTTGGCAATTATTCTCTCTACTTCTTCTACTAGGTTTTTCAACCGCATTTATCTCTCCGCAGCGCGCGCGCTCTATTGAGATTGTCCCGAGTGACAAACAAACAGAACCTAGTAAGATTACATAGTACTTCTACGGCCTCGATCACTTCGTCGCTCATAATGCTCCTTCGAATAGCCACGTTTGAAGGTTGGCACTTAAGCATTTTGCATTAGTCTTCGAAGAACCCACTATTAGAAACATGCATTCACAATCAAACTGTATCCAATCGGCGCCTTATTTTTATCCAGCCCTCTGAGCTCCTATAGTAAAAGGTCGAAAACAAGACTGTTTTTGGTCTATGTGTGTCCGACCGACCGAGAGACTGACCGCACGCACACGCGCACGTGCGTATACGTTTGGGCTTGGGTTTGGATAGAAATTCTATCCAACCCAGTCAGTCTGGGATTGATTTCTTCCTATGTTCACTTAACACCCTCTTTCCTTAGTGCGGGTTTCGTGGCGATGAAGAATAGACGCTGAACTTCAGTCAGTGGAAGGTCTCCTTGTTGCCGCCCAAGTCCAGGATATACTGCCTTGAATTTCCAGCCTGTTTTCTCGAAAATGTCAATCAGTTCGTGAAGGCTCCAAAGGCGATGATCAATTGTGACCTCCTTTTCAAGGACAAAGTTCTTGTCATCTTTTTTAACTAGATAGGTCCACGTGCTTCTTATTCGTGAAGTTTTTGCGTCAAAGGTCCTGTCTTCCAATTTTATCAAATTCTCATAGCGAGAAAATCCGTGTGGCTGGAAGTTCCTAACAATCCAATCTCTGTTCATAATCTCCAAAGCAAAAAATCCTTTAGGACGAACAAGACTGCAACACTGACGCAAGATGTCAGCATTAGTCTTGTCATCGTAAAATCCAAAAGAAGTGAAGAGATTAATGATGCCATCGAATTTCTCTCTCGCAAGCACTGCACCGATCCTACGCATGTCGGCTACTTTGAAACGCACTTTGTCTGCGACTTGTTGGCTCTTGGCAAGTCTATTGGCAATTTGGACGTAGTAGGGTGAAAGGTCCGTTCCAAGAACGCTTATGCCTCTTTTTCCGAGTTCTATTGAGTGTCTACCCATGCCGCAGTTAAGATCCAGGATTCTTCGAGGCTTGAATCCTTCCTCGCCGATATACTTCAGAAAAAGGTCAACCTCGTCGCCGGCAATCGAAACGCGTTCTTCTAGGCCTTTAACAAAGAGTTCAGGATGGTTTACGAAGAGGTCTTCCGTCCAATGTGACATAGTCTTCTTCCCTAAGACATCAGAGGAATACCTTACATATTTCAAAATTCCTCTCCGGTGTGCTCTATTTCAAGAAACACCTCATTCTTCTCTCATGACGCAGCTTGGTACCCTCCTTTAGGGTGCTACCTATCCACTCTTCCATCACTCCCACACCACCCACGTCATTTTACCTCTTCTATGCGGTTTGTGAAGCTGAAATCAGTCCGAGGAGGATTGAGTCCTATCCAACCAAGACGGGTTACGGAGTTGCCCGCTAGCCCACTCACGGCTCGACAGAATCACGCGAATTCAACATCAGGCGATGCTCGGCTGCTGACGCACGAAAACTTAAGAACCTGCACGATAACCAGTCTGCCCAAGAGGGAGAAACCGAGTTGGAGAACCTGCCCAAACGACTGGCAGCATCTGGCGCAGTTGAGATGCGGACTAAACTAGGCTCAATTTCCGGCGGAAAGGTCTTAGATATTGCAACAGGCAGCGGCGACTTCATTGATGTTTTAATGAAAACACTGAAAAACTATGACAGCTTCGTCGGAATTGACATTTCAAAGAAGGACCTAGAATCCGCGAAGAAGCGGTTCAAAGATCAACCCGTTGAACTCCTAGAGATGAACGCGGAATCACTAGAGTTTAACGACAACTCCTTCGACACAGTAAGCATGGCTTATTCACTGCACCATCTTGACAGAATAGACAAGGTACTCGCCGACATGCAACGCGTATTGAGACCAAGCGGAAACCTCATCATTCAAGAAGAATTCAGCGATGGAGATCAAACAGAAGCACAGAAAACCGGCCTGCTACAGCACACGTGGGACGCAGAGATCGACACGCTGCTAGGCAAGACCCACAGAGCAACCTTCACCAAACACAAAATCAAGGAACTTGTCAGCAACCTACAGCTTGAACAGGTTGAGATACTAGAATCCACACACCCTGTCAAATGTTTATCTTGTGAAAAAAGACACAAATGCGACAACCCAAAAAACGAAGAAACAATCAAAGACTCAATCAAAGAGATCGATGACAACCTCAAGAGACTGCGGGATATTGCTGACCCAGAGACTCGCATCAGCCTTCAAAAGAAGGGCGAGGAACTGAAGGAAAGAAACAGAGAATACGGCAACACTAGCCCGTCCTTAATACTTGCGATTGGGAAGAAGCTCTGAAGCCTTCAGCCTCAGCGCTGCAACTTCAAAGCACAGCGTAGCGATGCGGTCAGTGTTTCTAGGGCAGTGTCAACATTACTATCCACGCTCAAAGACTAGGAACTCCCTTAAAGAATGCTCTCTGGCTGCAGGGTAGAAGAAGGCGCTAAGCGATTGTTCCCTTCTTCTTTTGAATCTCTTTTCCCGCAGCCCACAGAGCCTTTGCCTAGTATCCTTCTATCGTGCAATGTTTCTTCAGGTAATCCTCAGCCTTGTCCCCTAATACCTGCTTCAGCAGAGTCATCCGCTGCTCCAAATACTCCTCCCTCAACAAGTCAAAAGCGTAATCATCCCACGTTCTGCCATTCACAAAAACACACTGCCTGAACACACCCGTCTTCTTGAAACCGCACGCCTCCAACGCCTTATGACTACGCCGATTATACTCAACACTGCTAGCCTCACAACGATCCGCATTCATCTGATTAAACGCCATCTCCAATAAGCCAAGATAAACCTGCTTACCCAAACCCTTACCCCACAACTCCTTCCGCCCAATATACGCGCCAATGTCACACGACCTCACCCTGCCCCAATCATGCACATGCAAACGCGCAGTGCCAACAGCCTCACCAGACTCAACAAGCTCAATAATAAAACGCAGATGCTTCTCATCCTTCATCCAATCCTCGTACTGCCTCTCCAACTGAACCATACTAGCAAAATTCAAAGGCCTACCACGAGAATACATAATCACTTCAAAATCATTCTCCCACCCATGCAACAACCGCAAATCCTCACGCTCAACAGGCCTAAACCGCACACCGCCAAACTCAAACACGCAAACTCACCACGCAATTCTGCAATGCTCTACGAAGCTCCTATTAACCTAATCGAGCACGAGATGGTCGGGACAACAACTTGAAAATGCTCAAGACCGCCCAAGGAACAATCTTGGACCTACACATAAAACCACAGTCAAACAAATTCCAAATAACTATCGAGCAAAGCGAACTCACAGTCCACTGCACAGAAACTCCCGTCAAAGGAAGAGTCAACAAAGAACTAACCAAAGAACTCGCAAAACTCTTCAAAAAAAGAGTCACCATCGTCTCCGGTTTCACATCAAGACAGAAAAGAGTTCTAATAAAAGACGCCGACCCAGACGAAGTCAACCAGATTCTAAGAAATTACTGCTTCCAAAAGCCACCAAGGTAGACTAATTTCCAAAACTAGAAGAAAGGCACAGCTACACAGCTTCTATGCGTCCTGTTTTTCTCGCCATACGCTCAAACAACCTAAAAAAAGCATACCCCAAGAAAATCGAAACGGCACCAACAATCAACATTTGTCCCAGCAAAGGCACAACATCAGCCAAAGTTGCTCCAGCAATAGCTCTCCGGCCAGCCTCAATACCATAAGTCAAAGGAAAAACATACGAAACCACCTGAACAGGCTGAGGCAAAGCCTGAACAGGAAAATTGACTCCGCAGAAAATCAACAGAATAAACGTGAATATGTTGGCAAACACGAGAGGCTCACGGAAATAGAAAGAGAAACCGCCAATCAATAAGCCAAACCCGGACATGGTAAACGCTGTTAGAAAAACCACAACTAGTAGCGCCAACAAATCAGCGTTCGCAAAGTTGACCCCAAACAGGAACACAGCAAACAGAAAAGAAATCGCCACACTGAGCATGCCATCAAATACATGCACCATCGCGCGACCCACAAACAACGGCAACCTCGAAGCAGGAGTCGCCAAAACAAGAGGCAAAGTTCCACCCCACTTGTCGCTACTCGTTATATTCACAACTGAAAACACAGTATTCCACGACAAAGCCTGTATCGCGTTACCTATCGCAATGTAAGCCACCAAATCAGTAACACCGGCGGGAACACTGCCAGCCGTCAGAAGAAAACGCCCCACAAACACAAAAAAAGACATCTGCGACAACGACATCACAAGCTTCATTGTAAGCCACATAGGAGGATACAACCAGTCAAACTGCGCCTTAAACGAAAACACAGCACTACTCACGAATATCCTCAGCAATCCCAACGGCCTCATGCCTGCACCAACGTCCCGTCCCGTCTAGATTTCTCTTCAACCTTCTTGAACAGAAAAGCCGCCACAGCCACGTAAGCCAACGTGATAAGAACCATCACACCCACATCTTGAAAGAATGTAAACGAAACATTGGCCTGTCCCGCAGCCGTCCGAATAGCCTCTATCCCCCAAGTAGGTCCCAAAACATAAGACACAGGATGAGTCCAAAACGGCAACAACGCAATCGGAAACATCGACCCCGACACAACGTAAATCGGAAACTCCAACCCATTAGTGAACACCTGCGCAGACCTCGAAAGCACAAAAGCAGAAGCAAAAATCAAACCAAGCGCAGACACCGAAAGCAACGTCAAAACGATAGCGACCCCAAACAAGACTGGGTTAGCAACACCCAAATGAACCCTAAACACAAACGAAGCTATCAGCAGAATGGCCACCATGTTAGTCAAACCGAAAACCGCGTTAGAAACCGACCTACCAGCAACCACATGCATAAGATTCGAAGGCGTCGCCACAACCTCCTCAAGCGTGCCCTGCCACTTCTCAAACTCAATCGCAAAACCCGAAGCATATAACGTGTTACCCCACATACCCATCATTCCACCGCCTAAAACAGCATACAACCCAAACGGTCCACTGGCCTCTTTGAAAAGCGTAAGCGCCACAAACGTGAAAACAAAGGGCGCAATCACGTTGGGAATAACCCACTGCGGATCAGCCAACCAATGCAACATAGCCAAACGAAAAGCACTGTACACCACTCTCAAAGTTTGACGAAGAGGCATTACTCACCGCTTCCCTCAACTAACCGAAGGTAAGCATCTTCCAACGTAGGCTCCTTAATCTTCAAGTCATAGATACGGCAGCCTTTCAAAATCTCCTGCACCTCCGAGATGATTTCTGAGCCCTTCGGCGTCTGAATCTTAAGAATCTGCTTATTCTCACTCAAATCAGCACTCACAGCCAAAACCTCAGACACCTCCTTAAACCGAGCCACCTCAGCCTCGGTTATGCCAAACCCCTCAACCTCAACCACACTCGTGTCCATAACATACCTCTTCAACCCAGACGGTGTATCCAAAGCCACAATCTCACCATTCCGAATGACAGCAACACGCCTACACAGCTCATCAGCCTCAAACATGTAATGAGTCGTCAACAGAATGGTCTTACCCTTCTCAACCAGCTGCCGAATCATACTACGCGTTTCCTTAGCAATCTCAGGATCCAACCCAATCGTAGGCTCATCCATAAAAATAAGCTGCGGATCATTAATCAAACCCCTAGCCAAATGCAACCGCTGCTTCATGCCCTTAGAATAAGTCTCCACACGATCACGAGCCCGCTCCCACAAACCCATAAACTCCAACAACTCCCTAACCCGCCTGTCCCGCACACTCGTAGGCACACCATACAAATCAGCAAAATAACGCATATTATCAATAGCGTTGACCCGAGTATACAGACCCCTTTCACCACCCAACACAACACCAATCCGCTCCCTAACCCTAGTAACATCCCTCCCAACATCATAACCCAACACAAAAGCCCTACCAGAAGTCGGAATCAACATAGTAGTCAACATCTTAATCGTCGTAGTCTTACCAGCACCATTCGGACCAACCAAACCAAAAATCTCACCGTAATCAACCACAAAAGAAACATCCTTCACAGCCACAACCCGAGTCTTCCGTCGGCGCAAAGTCCCCTTACTAACGTTAAAAACCTTACACAAATGCTCCGCTACAATAGCCCTATCGAAAGACACCTCCCCAACCTCTGAACTCACATCAGACACCCACAGATGCACGTGGCCCGAGCCAGCCGCCTACTCAAAGCGCCTTCCCTAACATAGAAAACCAGACTTATCAAGATTTATCCCACACTCCAATCGCCACGCTTGACAACATCAAACGTCACTTTTAACATCAAAAGTGCGCCAACCCAACCTCAAACACAACCCAAAACAAACCCCAACACAAAAACAAAAACAGAAACCAAAACACAAACAAAAAACCACACCCCACCAAACAAAAAAATTTTCCAGCACAAACTAAACCCAGGCCAAAACAAAACCAACACTAAACAACACAGCGCAACACTAAGTACACTAAGTACATTAGGTTACAGAAACGCACAAAAAACAACAAAAAACAACAAAAAAGTACCAATTTGACAGAACAAGAGAACACAAAAAAGAAACAACCCCATCATGAACACCATACAGACACCACTAACCACTCAGCCACATCAAACACCCCAAACATATCGTCCAAACGCCCAGAACCCAAAGCTTCAGCCCGACACCTCGGGCGATTGGGAGCCGCAGGCTGAACATCTCGACCGAAGTCTTGACGCGTACACCCCGGCTCCATCAACCCCATCTTCTATGGGAGCCCTCGTCCCATGACACAGACCCGTTACCAGGCCTGCTAATGTCGGGAATGGCCGCCTATTTTCAGGATGGGCTTCGAGCTTAGATGCTTTCAGCTCTTATCCACAACAGCGTGGCTGCCCGGCAGTGCCCTGTCGGACAACCGGTAAACTAGAGGCTGCAGCGTCCCGTTCCTCTCGTACTGGGGACCCTCTCCCCTCAGGCGACCAACACTCCCAGCAGATAAAGTCCGACCTGTCTCACGACGGTCTAAACCCAGCTCACGTTCCCTTTTAATAGGCGAGCAGCCTCACCCTTGGTCCCTTATGCAGGACCAGGATAGGAAGAGCCGACATCGAGGTACCAAGCCGCGGGGTCGATGGGGACTCTCGCCCGCGACGAGCCTGTTACCCCCGGGGTAATTTTTCTGTCATATCCAGCCCCCACCAAGGAGGACATGGATGTTCGCTAAGCCCGGCTTTCGCCTCTGAATCCCTTGCTCTGGAGGATTCAGTCAGACCGGCTTTTGCCTTTGCACTCTGCGACGGGTTTCTGTCCCGCCTGAGCCGATCTTTGGGCCCCCTCGATATTTTTTCAAGGGGGTGCCGCCCCAGCCAAACTGCCCATCTACCGTTGTTCCAACACGCCAAAGCGCGTCGGTGAGAGACATGGTCACAGAAGGACGGTGTTCCACTTTCGCCTCCCCCAGTCCCCGGAGAGACCAGGATCGACGGCTCCCGTCTACGCTCTGCATCCGCAGCCACATCCCAGCGACAGACTGCAGTAAAACTCCACGGGGTCTTCTTGTCCCGCTGGGAGTTCGTGGACTGTTCGTCCACGTTATGTGGTTTCACCGGGTACCAAGCGGGGACAGCGGGGTGCTCGTTGTTCCATTCATGCACGTCGGAACTTACCCGACAAGGCATTTGGCTACCTTGAGAGAGTCAGAGTTACTCCCGGCGTTTGCAGGCCCTTAGCCCGGTTGAACCCGAGTTTGAGGAACCTGTACTGGCCAGGATTCAGAAGCCGTTCACACGCTTTCGCGCTTGCGGCTTCCTGTGTTTTTATTAAACAGTCAGCACCCCCTTGCCACTGCGACCTGCGTTTCCAGCAGAAGCCAAAAACGCAGGCACCCCTTATCCCTAAGTTACGGGGCTAGATTGCCTAGTTCCCTCGCTTGGTGTCCACCCGACACGCCTTAGGTTTCTCGCCTAGGGGCACCTGTGTCGGATCTTGGTACGGTCACGAAGGATCCTTCCCAACACCCTTTTCACTGGCTCCAAGGATCAGCTGAACCCTCCTAAAAACGGAAGGCTATTCCCGCTTTCACCTGGTTCTCGCAATTGCGGCACTCCCCAGGCTTATACGGTTAAACAAGGCGACAACCCTGCTCAGCCTACCCCGAAGCGTCGAGTGTTGAGCTTGCGTCACCGCGTGTACCCTCGTGGTACAGGAATTTTAACCTGTTTCCCTTTCGAATAAATCGGTTGAGACAATTCTTAGGACCGACTTACCCCCAGCTGACGACGCGTCGCTGGGGAACCCTGGCCCTTTCGGCGGAGAAGATTCTCACTTCTCTCAGCTGTTACTACCACCGGGATTTTCAATCCCGAACTGGTCCACCGGACCTCACGGCCCGGCTTCCGCCCAATCGGGACGCCCTCCTACCGGATCACAAGGCTTAACCTTGTGCCCTGAGGTATCGGCGGCTGGCTTAGTCCCGTCCATTTTCAGGGCCGTCAG
>Ga0315310_10002006_pt1 | contig 12806 bp, 11 predicted proteins | sample TDP5_MG_FD_203630 | JGI IMG/M metagenome (GOLD analysis project Ga0315310, IMG submission 203630) | Freshwater sediment microbial communities from Lake Towuti, South Sulawesi, Indonesia - TDP5 | ecosystem: Environmental > Aquatic > Freshwater > Lake > Sediment | place: Indonesia: South Sulawesi... | reverse complement strand
CTTGGCACCTCACACGTCTGTTGGCGTAGTCGGCAGGGTGATAGGCTTCACCGATGCGAGCGTGTGCTTCGCCCATCCATACTGGCATGCCGCGAAGAGGCGTGACTGCGACGGCGACGAGGACGCTGTCCTTCTAGCCCTAGACGCCTTCACCAACTTCTCGGTCGAATATCTGCCCTCCCAAGTAGGCGGACTCATGGATGTGCCGCTCTTGGTCACCCCGACGATAAACCCGTACGAGGTCGATTCCGCGGCGCACAACATGGATGTGGCAGCTTCCTATCCCCTGGCCTTCTACGACGCATGCCGAGAGCAGGAAGACCCAAGGAGGCTCTTGGGCGTCACAGACGTTGTCGCCGGGAGGCTTGGGACCGAGGCTCAGTTTGAAGGCCTCAAGTTCACTCATGAGACGTCAAGCATCTGCGGCTGCAACCTGCAGAGCGCCTACAGGCGGCTTGAGACCATGAAGAGCAAGATCGAGAGCCAGCTTCTTCTGGCCGACCAGCTCGACGCAGTGGACGTAAGGGAGGTCGTAGAGAAGATACTAGCGTCGCACTTCATAAGAGACATCATGGGAAACCTCAGGACGTTCTCAGGGCAACGCTTCAGATGCAAGAGGTGCAACGCGACTTACCGAAGAGTGCCGTTACAGGCTAAATGTACGAGGTGCGGGGCAGACCTAGCCCTTACCGTCTACAGGAAAAGCGTTGAGAAGTACGTTGAGATAGCCTCAGAGATGGCTGAAAAGTACCAGGTGGACGCTTACTACAGGCAGAGGCTAGCCCTGATCTGCGACGAGATTGAGTCGTCGTTCGGAACTATCCGGGAGAAGGCCCAGGCAAGCCTGAGTCAGTTCATGTGACAAGCCCCCCCTGAAGAACGGCTGTCCTGGGGCGTTGAGAGCGAGATGCCTGTCGAGGTCCTCGGCTTGGTAGGAGCTGCCGTTCGGTCAACCAGGAAAGCCTTAAGGGAGGCATCCTGTTCACGAGGCTAGGTTTGGCTTGGCCCCCATCGCTCTCATCCTTATCCCGATGCTGGTTGGTGCCTTCGCCGGGTTCTTCGGCGCGCTACTTGGGTTCGGCGGCGGCATCTTCATTGTTCCCATCCTTGCGCTTTACTTGGGCCTGCCGATCCAGCAGGCCATAGCAGCGAGCATAGCGTCGGTGATCGCGACCTCGAACGCAGGCGGCTCCTCATACGTGGAGCAGAGGATAACGAATGTCAAGTTGGCCGTGTTCCTGGAGGTGTGTACGACAGCGGGCGCCGTGACAGGAAGCCTCCTCGCACTCTTGCTCTCAGGATGGCTCCTGTACATGGTCTTCAGCCTTCTCCTCGTGTACTTGGCGGCCGCCGCGTTCCGAACTCGAGGGCTGGATGAAGCTCGGTTCGCGAGGAATGCGTACACTATGAGTACACCCAGGGGGTTGGCTGGATGGCTTGACATACGCGGAATCTACTTCGACCAGGCCGAGGCTGCCAAGGTCGAGTACGTTGTGACGACGGCCGGAAGCGGTTCCTTGTTCTCTTACGTCGCGGGAGTCGGCTCGGGGCTTCTCGGGATCGGCGGCGGCGTCATAAAGGTGACCGCTATGAACCTGTACATGAATGTGCCTTTGAAGGCTGCTATCGGCACCAGCAAGTTCATGATAGGCGTGACGGCGGCCACGAGTGCTCTCCTGTTTCTGGCTTCGGGAACGCTTGACCCCTTCACAGCAGCGCCCATCTGCATAGGCACAACCTTAGGGGCGACCCTGGGGACATGGGCGATGAACCGTTTGAAAAGCCGTACTTTGAAGCTGAGCCTCGTCGCTCTAATGGCATATCTGGGATATGCCATGGCTGCCCGAGGGCTTGCGTTGAGCGTCGGCGTTCATCTTCCAACCCTGTCCGTAGGAGGGTCATGATGGCTGACGTGAACAGGCTCGTCTACTTCGTGCTGGTAGTCGGAATGGCTGCAAGCACCGCCCTTTTCGCCGTTGGGCTTGCACTCACCTACGCCCCGGGGGCTGAGCCAACCTCCACCGTCGACCTCATCAGCGATCTCCCAGGTCTCATCGAGGGCTTGGCAGAGGCGAGACCGTCAAGCATACTCTGTTTCGCAACCCTGATACTCGTACTGACACCCGTGGCTAGGATTCTTGTATGCGCACTCGTCTTCTTGGCCAATCGAGACCTCAGGTTTGCCCTCCTGAGCTTCGTGGTCCTGTCCATCATCGTCACTAGCGCATTGATGGGCGTGCTTCTCGGGATCAAACCCGCGGCGTAGGTTGTGCCCTCCGTTGTTGCAGCCGTTGCACTCAGTGGGGCTGCGCGGTGGAAAGACACAATAGGAGGATCGCTTTCCACCTGTCGGCGAGTCTCTCATGGTGGGCGTCAGGAGTAGCGTCGCAGGGCCTTCGAGGCATGCCTTAGGGCGTTCGCATCGAGACGCTTCGTGAGGGATGACGATGTCCTCCCTGCAGGCTCAGCTGACAGAGGAGCGGGTTGATTGGGGCCATTAGAGGCTGTGAGTCTGCCTTTCGTCTCGTTCGCTGTCGGCATAATATCCTCTATGATAGGCGTCGGCGGTGGATTTCTCGTCGTGCCGATGCTGGTCCTCGTATACGGCCTGCCAACGCAGCAAGCTGTCGGGACAAGTCTCGCCATGGTCATCTTCACCGCCTTGTCTTCCACGCTGGCTTATGTTCGCCAGCAGAGGGTTGACTACCTCCTAGGGATGATACTTGTCGTCGGCACGATTCCTGGGGCGATGGCCGGTGCATATGCGACGAGGCTAGTCTCCTCCGCAGGCCTCTCCTCTCTCTTCGGCATATTCCTCGTCGCAGTGGCTGCCCGTATGCTGCTGAGCTCGATCAGCGGCGGCGCCGCCAAGCCATCAAGTACTGGCGGCCGAGGCTGGCGCAGGAGGTTGGTCGACTCTAGGGGCGACGAGTTTCAGTATTCTGTGAGGATCAAGCCGGGGATACCCTTAAGCATCCTCAGCGGCTTCGCCTCGGGCTTCTTCGGTGTCGGCGGCGGGGTGGTGATGGTGCCTGTCATAAACTTGGCGATGGGGGTTCCCATACACTTAGCAGTGGCAACCTCGATGTTTCTTATGATCTTCACAAGCCTTTCGGGAGTTGCGACTCATCTGGCTATCGGCAACGTTCTCCCCGACTACGCGCTTTTCCTAGCTGGAGGGGTCATTGTGGGTGCGCAGATAGGCGCCCGCGTTGCGCGGAGAATGCAGGCCTCCCACCTCGGCTCACTCTTCGCTGTTATGCTTATCATCATAGGCGCTCGCATGGCTCTGGAGTACTTTCTCAAATGACCCTGTTTGTCGAGCCGGACCTATGAAGCCCTCTTGAGGTCGCAGCAGCGAGTACACGGGACTCCCACCCTCGACCGAAGAAAAGCTGAGGCTCACAACACATGGTTCAATGCAGCGGAAACGCTTATTGCCTAGGCTGGATCACGGGTGATAGGCGAAGCGGTTGAGCGGGAGACAGAAACGGCGGTCCAAGGAGGCTCCGATGCCAGCTGCCAGCGCAGGGCTATTGAGATTCTTTGAGGGAGAGACGAAGGGGATCAAGGTCAGGCCTGAAGCGGTCGTTATTCTCTCAGCCGCGCTAGTCTTCCTGGTGATCTTCGCCAGAATGGGCTTCCGCCTCTGAGCAGGGCCCTACGCTAGTGCTGAGATGCTCCCGGTAGGCCGGGCGGCAGCTGAGGGCTGGCTTACCGTCAACGATCTAGGATGTGGACAATGGGTTCTTCCTTCTTCCTCGACTGGCGATGGGATCAGGTGATGGTGATCGGTGACGGCTCGCATGCCAAGGGCTAAGTCTCAGGTGTTCTCTCGGTTTCCTCCTCTTTGTCCCGTGTAGGGGTAGCGCCGCGGTGGAGCACCTCTATTCTCTGGACATGGTTGAGGTTTAGGAAGATCTCGCTCTTTTCCTCTCGTCCGACAACCTCGGGTACTGGTCTCCCGAGCGTTGACCTCAGTATGACGGCTTCGGAGTTTGACAGCCAAACCCCGGGAGGTGAATCCGAGACTGAGGTGAGGGTTCCCTCGAAGCCAAAGTCAGGCTCTACGGTAACAAGTAGACGTCGGCCAATCATCCTCTCTAGGTAGTGGAAGACCGAGGGGGCCATCCGTCGCTCTCTGCTCAAGCCAACCCGTCGCCCTCTATATGCTTCGAGGCGTTATAAGAGGATCGGAGGAGACACGGCCAGAACGCCTAGATTGGCAGAGCCAGAAGCAGGGCTAGGGCTGCAACCGCGGCTGTGGGAAACAGAACTGCCGCAGCCCTCTTTGCCTCGGCGATCGCCGCATCTGTAACTGCGGCGAATAGATCCACGTTCTTCGGCCCAAGGAACCTAACGTTCTCGACTACCACCTCCTTCCATCCCATGCCCACGTTCTTCCGGTCCGCTAGCGCTTCACAGACCGACCGTTCCACCAGCTCGACTAAGGCGTCGTTGTCTATCGCTTCGCCTATGGGGTGGTATCCACGCCCAGTTATCGTCGCGTTCACTTCATGGGTGTCGCTCGTGAAGACCTCGCCGATGGATACGCCGAGGTCGTTTAACCGGGTCAGGATCCTCTCCCTGAGGTTCGAGACCATGTTGTTTCCGTCTATCGCGACGTAGGCAGCTGCCTGGCCCGGGACGGTGATGACCACGGCGGTGATGCCGCCACGCCCCATTCCCTGCTCAACAGTGAACCCGTTCGGCGTTACATAAAATGCTCCGACGGTCGCTGGTAGCAGAGGCCCTTCCTTGACTGCTCGCAGAGCCATCTTAGACGCGGTTATGACCGCGTCGATGTCCTCATCGCTTAGCACAGGCTCGGTCTCTCCGACACTGTTGTGCGCGTCTATGACAAAGACTGCGTCGAAACCCAGGGTCTTCCCGTAGGTGGCGACGGTCGAGCCTACCTCCTCGGGGAGGTCCTCCATGCTAGAAGGGGCCAGCGTGACAGCCAGAAGCCCGATGTTGTTCAGCCTCTGGCAGGCAACCTTCGCCCTGCCCTGCGTAAGTCTCACCATAGACGTAGCCTTGAGGTCGTCGAAGCGGAGAGTCAGACCTGGTCCCAGGGCCTCTATGATCCTCTCCATCTCGTCGCGAGTGGCAACATCCTTCTCATGTCCTGACGTTCCGTGGAAGACTGCGACAGGACAGCTCGCTGACCGCTGAAGCCTCTCCTGGATGAGGCTTGTCAACAGGCTGCTGCCTACGTTCTTGAAGGGTCCCGCGTGAACGTACGGGATAACCATTACGGCGGACTCCGCATCAGCGTCGGAGAAGCTGACCAGCCCCAATCTCGCCTCCCCGGCCACTGCGATCTGATCGAAGACCTTCTCCAAGGGTTCACCTTGGTCTTCCATCCAGTCGGCAGCGAAGGCCCTGAATAGTTCCAAGGAGCCGTAGCCTAGAGCAGGCTTAGCCACAGAGTCCACCCTTGAGAGGAAGACCCAGACAGAGGCCATCATGAAGGGAAGTGAGGCCGCGACGTAGACCAGTGTCTCAGACCCAAGGGGGTATGACAGCGAGGTTGCTAGAAGACACAAACTGGGATGGGTGACGGTGAGAACGACCGTTCGCGGAATCGCCAAAGGTGAGACCGCGCGGAGAACCATGAAACGTGACGACGCAGCGGCTGAGAAACCCATCGCGTATGAGATGAGAACCGCTTTGCTGCCGAGGCCTAAGAGCGTCGCAAGTCTGCCAACCGAGACGGAGCAGAGCCAGAGGAAGTCTGCGAAGAGCGCGAGCGCCATGATCCGTCTGAGCCTAAGTATCCTGTCGCCCCCGGCCACGTAGAAAGTGAGGATATCTGATGCAAGCGAAGGCAGTGTCATCCATAGAACCCCGTAGAGCAGGCCTTCGGGCTGGAAGCTCAGCGATAGGCCGAAGAGTGATCCCACGACGAGGCGGAGAAGTATCATCACGGGTCTCTGGGGCAACGTGAAGAGCGAGCGGTAGTGCCGAGTTGCCCTTGACAAGCCGCGCCGCCATGGAGCAGAGATGCCCAAGCCGCAGAGACCTTGCCAACAATCAAGCACTGGTCAAGATAAGACCTTTCATCAAGTGCCGAACCGTCGCAGCAAGACATTGAGCTTAGAGAGCCACGGAGACGGCGAGGCGGACCCTGCCCCTCGTACAGAGCAGGTGCACTATCGGAAGCCTTTTTCTCCATCTCTCGTGCCTCATTCTTAGGAGGCTTGAACGGCACGTCGACGGCGAGGTCCAGCCCGGTCGCAGCGTGGCTCAGCAAAGCCGAGGTGCTGCAGAGGATTCTCGCGGCGCGACGTGACATCAGCGCGGAGGCGCTTTCGAAGCTGATCGAGGTGAAGAAGCGAGAGCTAGGGCCCTTGCTGACCGATGAGGGCGCAGCCTACCTGGTGTCGCAGGACCTGGCCGTGGAGCTGTTCGAAGAGCCGGCTACGAGACTGGAGTCGCCGATAGGCGGCCTAGTGCCCGGACTTAAGGATGTGTCCGTTGCCGGTCGGATACTAGTTGCCCATACTCCGCGCAGTTTCATCCGAGAGGACGGCTCGCATGGCTGCGCGCTCAGGCTGATCCTAGCCGACAGGACGGGCTTCGCCCGGGTGGTTCTCTGGAACGGCAAGGTCGACGAGTTCTCAGCCAAGGGCCTCGCGGAAGGCCGGGAGGCTGGGCTCCTGCACGGCTATACGAGGGAAGACCCTGATGGCGGAGTTGAGGTGCACATCGGCGAGAAAGCCGCAATCGAACCGTTGCACGATAGCGCTCGCGCTAACCTCTTTCCACTACGAGAGGCGCTGTCGGTGAAGATCGGTAGCTTGGGACCGGTAGGAGGCAGTGTCTGGACGGAGGCGGTGGTTGCGCGGGCGGAACCCGCCTCTGTGTTTGAGAAGGAAGGCGGGGAGGGTAGGGTTAGGCGCCTCGTTCTGCAAGATGAGACCGGCCGGATCAGTCTCGTGCTCTGGAACGAGGAGATAGATGGACTTGGGCCCATCGAGGAGGGGTCACGAGTCTCAGTTATGTGTGGCGTCATGAAGCCGGGGCTGACCGGTGAACCTGAGATACATCTGGGAAGATGGGGGAGGGTGGCAGTCGTACCCGCAGAGGTGGAGCCCAGTGTGGGTCGAGCAGGGATCGCGGAACTGGAGAAGCTTGGAGGGAACTCGCGGGTTGAAGCGGTCATCGTAGCCGCTGCGCCGTTGAAAGAGTTCACGCTTCCTGATGGGAAGGCGGGGAGGGCTCTCTCGCTGCTTCTAGGAGACGAGACCGGCATGGCGAGGCTGACCGTGTGGGACGAGGCGGTTGACGATGGCCTCGGCCTGAAGGAAGGCGACATCGTAGAGTTTCAGCCAACAAGTTTCAGGAGGCGCTTCGGAGACCTTGAGCTACATCTCCGCAAGAGGGGCTTCTTGTCAAAGCTGGCTTCTCGATCTCACCGGGCCCCGTCGTGGGTTGAGCGACTGGTCAGTATCCGCGACCTGGACGGGAGACGAGGCTACGTCACGGTGGAAGGGGTTGCAGGCACTGTGCCATCAGCCAGGCGTGTGACGACGGCCAAGGGGAGAGAGACGCAGGTGGTCTCCTTCTCGCTCGGGGACAGCTCGGGAGAGGTGAGGGTCTCAGCATGGGGTGCTTTGGCGGATAAAGCCATGGGTTTAGCTGCAGGAAGCCATGTAAGGCTTCGACATGGGCGAATTGTGAGGGGCCGCAGCGGCGAGCGTGAGCTCTCGACGAGTGTGTTCTCATCACTCGAGGTCACAGGCGAGGAGAAGGCCTGAATCGGGCTTGACGATAGCTTGGCCAACCCTCGCGACTCAGCCAGAACCTACCTCTTGGCTAACCTCGTTGACAACGAGCTCTACTGTTGCCATCGTCTTCTCCAAGAGGTCCATCTCGATGGTCAGTGCGGGGCTGATACGCAGCGTGGAGAGGCCGTCGTAGCCAAGGATGACGCCTCTCCTCCAGCATCTCCTGAGGATCTCTTGAGCTTCAACCCTGCCTAGCGTCTTCTCTCGTGGGTTCCGGATGATCTCGAAACCTACCAGAAGCCCCTTTCCTCGAACATCTCCAACGAGGCTAGACTTGCTCTGTAGTTCCTCAAGCCTCTTCTGAACGTGCCTGCCCTTGTTCGTCGCCTCAGAGACCAGCCTCTTCTCTCTTACGAGCTCTAGCAGCTTGAGTGAGGCTACGCAGGAGAGCAGGCTTGCACCTGGGAGTCCTCTGTGCGAGCCTGGGTCCCAGTCCATAACCTCCGTATCAGATAGCACTGCGCCAATGGGCAGGCCTCCGGCCAAGGCTTCGCCGGCGCACAGAATGTTGGGCCTAGTGTTCCAGTGCTCTAAGGCAGACCAGCTGCCTGTTCGGCCTGGCGTGGTCCAACCCTCGTTGTCTATGAGGAGAATGCTGTGGGCGTCAGCCAGATTCCTCAGCTTTCGAAAGTAATCGGGCGGTGGGACAATGCAACTCCGCACCTGCACAGCCTCAAAGATGATCGCGGACGTGTCTTCAGGAGGAAGCTCTCTGCCAAGGACGTGATCCTTAAGGTACTCGATGCAAGCATAGCCGCATCGCGGATGCGACTGCCCGAAGGGACATCGGTAACAGTATGGGTACGGTGCGAAGATGACGCCGGGGAGGAACGGTTCGAAGTATCTCCTCGTCGCAGGCTCGGCTGACGAGACGCTTAGCGTTCCGTACGTTTCACCGTGGAGGCTCCCAGCCAACGCGATGAACCCGCTGTTCCTAGTATGCCATCTAGCTAGCTTCAGAGCTGCCTCCACGGCGTGGGCGCCACTTGTCTCTAGGAGAACTTTGCATTGCTCCTTGAAAGGGAGGATGGATTGAAGCAGTTCCCCAAGCCTCACGTGGGCCTCCGACGAGAGGGTTGAAGCCGCAGATGCGTGAAGCCTAGCCAACTGCCCCGTGATAGCTTCGACCAGCGGCCCAGGACAGTACCCTAAGAGGAGGCTTCCCATCCCGGCGTCGAGGTCAACGTACTCTTTCCCATCAACATCCTTCAGAACTGAGCCGTGTCCCGTTTCCGGAACTGTCGGTACGCTCCTTTCCAGTGAGGGCGACAGAGCCCTCTCCTCTCTCCTTAGCACATTCAGAGCTTTGGCGCCTATCCACGGCTCGACCCTGCGAGACCTAGGTTGATCCTGAGCCAAAGAGCCCCTCCAACTCGCCTAATCGAGGAGAGAAGCAGATAAATCAGTTGCTGGCGTCGGGGCTTCCGCGGAACGCTTGCGCGCGGGTCCTCGACGAGTTCTCCCAGCTATGGGCTTGAAGAGCTCCCTCTCAGGGTATCACCCGCTCGCCTCGAGTGAGCAGAAGACATCCGTGCGGTCAAGAGTTGTCTCGTGCAGACGCGGCCCGATCGCAGGGCTTCACGCGAGCGGAAAAAGGGGAGCTGGAGCCTTCGCCTTGCCTCTTCCCTAGGGCTTGGCTATCGATATGTCTATCGTCGAGACGTTTGTCCGTCGGCCGTCTTGGCCCGTCAGCTCCTGTGTGCTGATGTTGATCCCTCCTTCCGGGATCACAAGGTTCTTGATGAAGGCTCTGCGGATCAGCTCGACTGTATCCACAGCCCTCGGAATGGCCCTTCCACGCGCTTTGATCGTGACCTGCTTGACGCCTAGATTGAACACGGTCATGCAGGCCACGACGTAGTTCATCACAGGCTTCTTCCCTATCAGGACAACGTTCTCGGCCGTTCTTTCAGCCACTTGTGTGCACCTCCTTCAGCCTCTCTTGGACTTCCTTAGGTTCAGCCCGAGCGTAGAGGCTCGAACCTCACGTGGCCGCAAGTTTTATAAAATACTTTCCTTCCTCAGCCTCGAAGCGAGCCGTAGCGTCCCACAGCCAACTCAGCCTAGGCCGGAGGCTCTAGGGCAACTGTTCGTCACGGCCTCAATACCCTTGGAGTACCCTGATCCTCTTCACGATGTTAGGGTGCGTTGAGAAGAGCTCGACAAGCCTGTCAGCCCACGTCAAGGGTCGCGCCATCACGCTCATGACAAGTTCGCGGTCAGTAGTGAAGCCCCCGGCATGAGCAAGCTCCACTGTGTCCTGTGGGGCTCTCTCAGGGTCAGAGATGAATAGTGTCTTGAAGCTGCCTGAGGCGCCGAGGCTCTGCCGTCTCATCCGGCCTGTGCTATAGGTGATCTTCGCAAGGGCCTCTGAGAGCTTCCTAGGTCCATCCTCAACCACCTGAGCGGCGTGGCTGTCAGCGTAGTACTCGCGCAGCCGGCTGAGCCCCAGGGTGAAGAGCGTCACCACAAAGTATAGCGCCATTGAGAGCGTTCCTACCAGGACGGCTAATCCGCCGTTTCCCTCCCTGGACCTACCCCGGTAGTAGAACGACGACATCATGAGCGAATAGCCGATGTAGTAAAACAACGCTGGCAGGACTGAGACGAACATCATTATCTGCACATCCCTATGCTTTAAGTGGCCCAGCTCGTGGCCAAGAACCGCCTCAACCTCCTCGCTCTCAAGCTTATCTAGAAGCCCCGACGTCACCGCTACCCTGTTTCCTCCAAGGGGGGAGCCGTAAGCAAACGCGTTCGGAATCGGCAAGGCTGACAGCATGACCTTGGGCTTCTTGATCCTACTCGCCGTGCTAAGCCTCTCAACCATACGGTGGAGTTCAGGCTCTTCCCTTGAGGAGACCTCCCTGACGCCGTACATGGCGCCGATTATGTACGGTGCGATCAGCCATTGGATCAGGCTGAAGGCGATGACAAAGACTGGCATCAACAGGATCTCGCCTCCCGCGAGGGACAGGAGAACGGTGAAGAACAGCGTCGAAACCCCTATGAGCACTGCCAGGGTTCCAAGCATGTAGACACGAAGCTTGAGAAGACCCATCAATTCGCCTCCCACTTGGCTACGCCGAATCGGCGCCGATATAAAGGTTGCTCCCTGCCTGTTAGGACCTGTAACATTTGTCTCAGCCTATGCTCCATCACAAGGTGTAGTGCCTAATTGAGCCGCGAGCTGAACAGAAGCCATAAATAAGAGGTTCAAGGCCATTCCGCGCTGGCGAGGCCATAGTGAAGGTTCCGAAGACAATCAACACATATTGCCCGAAGTGTGGAAAGCACACCGGGCACGGCGTTTCGCTCTACAAGCAGGGGAGGCAACGAGCTCTTAGCGCGGGTGCGCTCCGCCATGAGAAGGACCTTCACGGGTACGGCGGCCAGAAGTTCCCTGAGCTGAAGAGGACTGCCAAGACGACGAAGAAGCAGATCCTTAGACTGAAGTGCCGCACCTGCGGCCATACGCTTGAGAGACTTGGTGTAAGGCTGAGGAAGCTCGAGATAGCTGCTTAGGAGCGGGCCGGGGCCGAACCTCGTCTGCCGCATCCGAGGCGCTGGATGGACAAGGCTGGTACTTGACGTTGGTCTTTTCGTCAGCATAGGCCGCTAGTGATTCTTCTCTTCCCGCTGTCTGGATGCTTTTATAGCCGCTCTTAACAGAGTTGGGTTTCAGAGATCTAACGGGAGGTGATCAAGAGAGTTGCCGTTGGCCTTTGTGCTCATAAACGCGGAGATAGGCGAGGAAGCGGAAGTCCTCAAGGCGTTGAAGAAGGTCGAGAACGTGAAGGAAGCATACTTGATCTACGGCGTCTACGACATCATCGCTCGGGTGGAAAGGCCTGCGCCAGATAGGAGCAGGCCCCCCAAGCCGACAGCATGGAGCGACTGAAGGAGGTCGTCACCTGGAAGATGAGGAAACTTGACAAGGTGCGCAGTACACTGACGATGATTGTGATAGAGGGATCGTGAGCAGTGACTCGTTAAACCCCAGAGTGATGCAGGCTAGCCCTCCTTCCTGAGCGGCCTAAGCATGCATCCTTTCGCGATGGGTTCGATCCTGTGCATGCTGGCGTCGAGGCTATAGAAGGCCGAGCCTCTTGCCCCTAGGGCTCAGAGCGAGCCTTGGCACGCGCGCAGCCTCTTGGCCTCTATGGAGCTGGGCTGGCCTCCTTCACAGCGGCTCTGGGGTCTATCGCCCATGTTGCCACTCGCGATACTTGATCAACCTGTATGGCGGTCAAGCCTAATATGGATCGGGCCGCCTGTCATATGGCCGCGGATAGGGCGGTGTGATGCCCGAAGTAGGCCCGTTCAGGGACCACGACTTTGTGGCTACAACAGAGGCTCTCCTCTTCTGCGTCGTTGGGAACGTCCATCCTAGAGGGCGGGCGATCAGCTATCTCAAGTATGTTCCCAGCGAGAGAGGGAAGTGGGGTCGAGTTGACAGGTATGAGCGGGTCCTGAAGGACTACACGATGCCCTCGGTGGAGGAGACCCTAGGGCTGTTGAAGCTGAGATACCCGCAGTATGTTTTCCGGTCTAGAGTTCTCGGCATGGAGATGTCTGCTGTCCCCCATCGATTCGTGAAGAGACAGTATAGGCCTGAGGAAAGGCTTCGGGAGCTGCGTGCTTGCAGGGCAGGCTTAGACCCTCTTGAGGCGAAGGTTGCCGAGTTCACTTCCGTGCTCTCGGAGTCCGGGGCCCTGAGCCCTGACTGCCTAGGCGTGACCGGTTCTGTTCTAACAGGGATTCACAACCCTTCCTTCTCTGATATCGACCTGACCGTCTACGGGCGACGGAAGGCACTGAGGCTGAAGACCGTGCTGGAGGGGCTGTTCGAGGATGGTGTCGCGACAGCCTTTCAAGGCCGATTCCTCAAGTCCTGGGCCGAGAGAAAGGCGAAACGAGTCCCGTTGAGCCCAGCTGAGATAGTCGAGCTCTATCAGCGGAAGAGAGACAGAGGGTCCTATCGTCGAACCCAGTTCTCGATCCACCCTGTAA
>Ga0315310_10002005_pt1 | contig 12818 bp, 10 predicted proteins | sample TDP5_MG_FD_203630 | JGI IMG/M metagenome (GOLD analysis project Ga0315310, IMG submission 203630) | Freshwater sediment microbial communities from Lake Towuti, South Sulawesi, Indonesia - TDP5 | ecosystem: Environmental > Aquatic > Freshwater > Lake > Sediment | place: Indonesia: South Sulawesi... | reverse complement strand
GGAGACGCTGCTTCGTATTGAGACAGCGGATAGACCTCGTCTAGTTCTCTCGGGACGACTCCGAAAGGCGCTGCGTACGTACAGATGTGAACTAGGCGTTTCTTCTCGCCTAGTCTCTGCTCCATTTCCTCTAAGAGTCTGCTGTGTTCTTTTGACTTATGGAAAGGCTTGAGGCGGGTCTGTGGTAAAAGCACTAGGATTTCCGTCTCGCTTGGTGGAACATATCTTTCTAGAAGTCTTCTCTTGTGTCGCACAACCTCTGGACGGTTTAAACCCACTGAGCTGTAGAAGAATATGCCGCTCCTTTTGGTGGCTGGACTGTTCGCTTCAAGATACTCAGCATACTTGCCAAGTCTTTTGAGCGCCTGAAAGAGGGCTGGGTGTCCGTGTGATCTCATCTCCAGGTGGTCCCAAAGGCGACCCTCCATGATTGCTTGCTTTACCTGTTTGATCTCTTTCAAACTGATGTGCAGGTTGTGCCGAGCTAGAAACACCTGCCGCTCGGTTTTGGGCATCTCCTTAACGCTTTCCGGACTTGTTCTGGAGCAGACGGGACACGAACATGGAAAGTATTCTAGCTTCGTGAGCCTTGTCGTTCCAGTCTCAGTCATGTAGCGGTCGTCCCTGGCGTAGATGGCGTAAGCGGCCGAGTCAAACAGATCGCAGCCGAGGGCGACCACAAGCCCGAATATGAACGGGTGACCAGCGCCGAAAAGGTGTAGTGCACGATTCGGCGGAAGATTACGCTTGGCGGTCATGATCATATCGACAAGTGCGTCGAAGACGTATTGCTCCATGACTGGAGTTGGACTGCCCAGTGCATGGACTTGAAATGGCATCTTGCCCATTGCCTTAGCGGATTTGGCAACCCAGTCTAGGTGGACGCCGCCTTGGACTGGCCCTACCCAAAGGATGTCGTCTTTCGACTTGATCTTGAAAAGCTCCTTGCCTCTTTTCAGCGTCTCCTCAACAGTTTCTTGAGCATGTTCCTTTGAGAAGCCCCAGCCAGTTGGCACGTCAAGAATCGTAGCGATGTCAGTATCGATCTGCTCTTGAAACCGTACAATCTCAGCGTTGGTCGTTCCTACGTTTCCGTAGACTAGGATTTGGTAGCCGCCTGAGTCGGTCATGACCACGCCGTCGAAGTCTAATAGGCGGTGAACACCGCACTTGACAGCTTTTTCTGTGGAATGCTTCTTGATTATGTAGGCGTTTGTTATGAGTGCTTGGCAGCCAAACTCTCTTTGCATCGCTTTTGGTGAAATGGGCTGTATGGCAGGGTTGATTACTGGCAGTAAGGCTGGCGTTTCCACTGAACCGCGTTTGGTTTCTAGCCGTCCTATTCGACCAAGCAGGTCTCTTTCCCTGATTTCAAGAGCCATGATTGATCGTCTGTCCGAGGAGTAAGTAATACTTGACCACACTTAAATGGAGTCATGTGAGAAGCTCCTTTTAGCGTAAGGAATACACCTAGAAGCTATTTTTTCACCTACCTCCCGCAAGTCCCAATATTCAGTTTCTATCAAAAAAAGCGCCTGACTCTTCCCCCACGGTTCCTCCTGGAAGTGAACCACGGACACAAACAACGCAGGTATGGGGGATAGAAATTCTGTCCCCAAAGCCAAACTAACTAACAAGAATGTAATTTGTAATACATCTCAGCGCGGTGCGAAACTAAATCTCTTGTTCAGTAGCGCGCTAATAGATAGAAGCATCAGGGGAAACGTGTTTCTTCTCCTAAGAAGGGCCGATGACTTCCACTTGATCCACTTTAAACCATCCCACGAGGTGGATGTGGAATAGGACTTCAAAGTAGTAGTAGTTCGGTTCACTAGGAGTTGCAAAAGTAATCCAGTCGCTCATTTGCCACGCGGTCGATGAGACTTGAGTTATGTAGAAGCGATCAGTGCGGATTCGTTCTTGTGAACCATTCACTATCTTGAAGTAGTTAATCACAATCCCAACAGGTTGGTTGCCCTTTATGGCTGCTCTAACTGAATATGCTCCAGCCTTGCCGGGTTGCAGGTCCCACCATGGAATAATCGTTCTCCAGATGACACTGCCTTCTCCAGTCGGGTCTGCTTGGGTTATGTTGCCTCCAACGCAGTGTGTTCCATCGTAGGCGTCGTCTGAGTAATAGGTCGTTGTGCCCACAAGTCCGCCGTTGGGATTGTTAACCCAACCCCTCCAATACTCTGGACCGAATTCGAAGGAGGGATTCAGCGCTATGTTGGTTCCTTGTGTTGGGCCTGGAATCTTGAATACAGCGGTCAGTGTGTGGACAGTTCCTTCGGTCTGCGAGTTAACGAAAATTGGGTTGCTGATTCCAGGGCCTAGGTATAACCCATCGAGCTGCCACGAATCTAGAACATAATTCCCTGAGGGCGTTGCTTCCACTGTAATCCCTGAGCCGACGGCGATGTTCTGTCGCCCGCTTGGAATAAGTGTTCCACCCGACGTTGGACTGGCTTCGATGTAAAGCCCCCAGAAACCTGCTGGTGGCGGCGGACGTTGAGGGGTTCCGCCGAGGGTAAGGTTGCCTAAGGCATAAAGGAAAGCGAATGAAAGGATGACAATCAAAACGACAGCGAGAACCCATTTTCTGTACGACCTGAGTAAAGCATAGACTTGTTTTAGTCCAGAAACAAGGACTTGTTTTAGTCTAGAAACCAGAGGTTTTCGTCTAGAAACCAGAGTGTATAAATGGACTGTTATTGCGGCAATAACGCTTAAACCACTCATTGCAAGCAGCGCGCGCGCTGTGTTCCAATACGGCGTAGCCCATTCGTAGCTGAATTGAAGCCCGTAGCTGTAGAGGTCGCGGTGAACAATCTGGTCTATCCTGAGCATGCAGACCATTGAGAACAACGAAGCCGCAGCCATGACTATGACTACCTGTGAGGCTAAGCGGCCGCCTGACTTCATTTCAAGCAACTCCTTTGGACGAGAGAGTCGTTTGAAATCTGATTAAGCTTATTTCTACGCCGAGAATATGTTGACTTGCAGATTATTCAGCGCGCGCAAGAGAAAAGGGTCAACGAAACGAAAATCGCGCCTTGGGTTGTTTATGTACTGCGAAAGAAGTAGTGGGCTTAGGGTTTCTAAGCGATTTTTAGGTTGGGTTCTGGTTGGCGTTGGGTTGCGTAGACTGCTAGGCTTAGTGCCCAGAGTTGGTCGTCGTGTGTGCCCTGTGGGTGGCTGAAGGTGAGGTGGCCGGTTTTGGTGTATTCGTATTGTTGTTGGTTGATTTGTGTGATTAGGGTTCGGTTGTAGGGTAGTTTTAGTTTTTTGTGTTCCATGGTTAGTTTGAGGTTGGTTAGGAGCGCTTCTTTTGTTTGTGTTGTGAATGTGATGCCTTCTGTGTTGGTGATGTCTTGGTTTTTGAGTTCTTCTTGTATGGGTTCGCCGACGCCTGTTTGGTCTATGCATAGTTTTATGAATTGCATTCTTTTGTTTGCGTTTGCCGTGAAGCCTATTACGTGGCTGTACGGTGTGCCTAGTGGGAATTCGTGTATGTGTACTAGTTTCAGCAAGTCTTGGTCGTGTTTGATGATGGCTACGACGCTGTGGTCGTTGAGTTTGCCGAGGTCTATGCCTGCGTAGTATGTGCCGTTTGGTGCTTTTTGTGGGTCTGTTATTTGTTCGAGTGTTGGGTCTATGCATTGGCGTATGAGGTCTTGTGGGAAGAAGCAGTGTTGGGTTTCGGTGAATTCGGCTAGGTATTCGCTTCTGTAGATTTCGTCTGGTAGGATGCGTTTTTGTTCTTGTAGGAATTCGGGTTTGGTTAGTGGGCATTCAGTTGATTTAGCATGGTGTACACTGTAGTCTGGGTTTGTGTAGGCCTTGTAGAAGAAGTGGTTTTTGCCCCACGGTGTGCTGAGGAAGATGGCTGTGCCGTCTGTGGCGCTTAGCATGGGGAACATTACCTGTGTGATGGTTTCTTCGGGCATGAAGGCGGCTTCGTCGCAGATTATGAGGTCTGCGGTGTATCCTCTTAGTAGGTCTTCGCTGCAGGGCAAGGCGATGATTGTGGAGTCGTTGTGCAGGTGGATTTCTGTTGTGGTTTGTTTGGCTATGCCTTGGTGGAGTATGGGGCTGTTTTGGGTTAGTTTTTGGATTCGGTTTAGCATGTTTTTGCTTTGTCTTAGGCTGGGTGAGGTGACTAGGGCGGTCACGTGTGGGTTGGTGTATGCGTAGTGTATGGTTTTGACTGCGACTGTGGTGGTTTTGCCGCATTGTCTGCCCCAGCAACTTACTATGCGTTTGGATTGGTCGGCTAGGAGTTTTTGTTGATATGGGAAGGGTTGCCAGTTTACGAGTAGTTTAGCGAAGAGTGCTGGGTCTGTTTGGATGTTTTGAAGTGGGTCTTCGGGGTTTTTGCTTAGGTTTTGGTTGAGTGTCCATAGGGTCCAGAGGAAGCCGATGGTTGTGAAGCCGTTTTGGTGGTTGATGTTTTTCTTTATGCAGAGCAGGTAAGCAGGGTTGAGGGTTTGGTCTTGTTGTTGATTGCTGTTGATGAATTCTAGGTCGGCTGGATAGTATTCTGTGGCTTGGTTGTAGTGGTATTTTTGTGGCCATGGTTGGTTGAAGAAGTAGTCTGAGTGTTGGTCCATGGCTTGTATGATGTTTTTGAGTGTTGTGATGGGTTCTGTGTTTGGTTGGAGTTGGCTTAGGAGGTGGCATAGTTCTGTGAGTGGTATGAGGCTGTTTTGTGGTATGGTTTTCATTTGTGTTTGTTCGCCAGCAGTGTGCGGAGTGTGTGGGTTTCTTTTCTCCAGTGGTTGAGTATGTTCTGATACTCGATGATGTCGGGTGGGAGGGTCTGCATGATTATGGGTGGTGTGTCGGTGTACGTGGTTCTGTATGTGGTTCTTCTTTCTTTCCGCACTAGTGCGGGTCTGATTGCTAGGCGTTCGAGTATGTCTTCGATGTTTACCATTAGTTGGTCTGTTTTTTCTAGGCCTTTGCGTTTGAGTCTGGAGACGGCTAGGTCGTTTAGTAATCTGCGTAGGGTGTTGTCTAGGCGTGTGATGTAGGTGCCTAGGAGTAGTGTTTTTTGGGTTACGCCTTTGATGGCTTCGTAGGTTTCGACTCTGGAGATCTTGATCAGGTACATGGCGGCTCTTTCAGCAAGAATCCTGTCCGCAACAGCATCTAGCTTGTAATGTTTGGTTAATTCGTTGACTAGTTGTTCGTAGGCTTCTTTCTCGACTGTGCAGATAGACTTTGAGTTGAATTGTTCGCAGTTTGCGTTCATGTTGCAGCGGTCGCAGAGCATGAAGCCGATGCGCCACAGTCCATGCCGTAAAGCGCTCATCTTGGTATCGACCTCAAGTGGATTGACCAGTCGCGGAAGAATATCAAGGTTGTCGGATAATGTGAGACAGCATAGCAAATGTGATAAAACATATACATTACAGAAGAGACCTTATAAATGGTTGACAAATGATGGGCGTGCCTAAATCAACCGAAATGACCATTCGGGATCTGCTTCAGCAAGAATTGCGAAAACGTGGCGTCACTGTTGTGCCTGAGTTCTCTGTCTCGACGCCGACCGGTGTGCTAAAACCCGATATTTTGCTCCGTAATGGTGCACCCTATGTTGTTGAGACAAAGCTAGGCGTCGAGACAAAGCTATTGGACGCTATGGTGAAGCTATATGATTATCAAAAGTACGTTACGGAGGCTAAAGGCGCATTCGCAGTTTTGTTCCCTCAGGAGTTGCGTCAGCCTTGGTCTGATGAGGTGATTTTGAACATTGCCAGAAACCCAAAGACCGAGTATGTTGTCACAGCTATTTTCAAGGACTTGAGACCTAGCACGCGTTTTGCGGGTAATCTGTCTGAAATTGTTGATTGGATGGCCAGTCATGTTTTGCGTGCTCCAGTGGTTGAGGCTGATACGGGTTTTGCGATTCGTGTTTTGCGGGATGCTGTGAGTTATATTACGGCCAGCGTTCGGCGGTTGCGGGGTAAGGAGTTGGAGGATATTTTTGGTGGTAAGACGGTTTTCGAGAATATTCTGCAGTATGAGGAAGGACGCTATCCGCTGAAGGAGATGCGTCAGGCTGCCACTTATCTTCTGGTTAACCAGTTGTTGTTTTATCATGTTTTATCGCGTGTGGATGCAAGTTTTCCAGCTGTGGATGAAGAAAAAATTGAGAAGCCTGCTGATTTGGCTATGTATTTTGAGCCTGTTCTAAAGAGGGACTATAGCAGTATTTTCGGTTTTGATGTGGCTTCTCGTTTGCCTGATTCTGCGAATGAGGTTGTGAAAAAAGTTGCTATTGTTGTGAAGGCTCTGGCGCCTGAGAAAATTAGGCATGATTTGTTGGGTAAAGTGTTTCACGAGTTGATTCCGTTTGAGATTAGGAAGGCTGTGGCAGCGTTTTACACGAATAACGAAGCTGCTGAGATTCTGGCGCAGTTAGCCATCGACAAGCCCGACGCTAAAGTTATGGATTTGGCGGTTGGCAGTGGCACACTTTTGGTTGCTGCTTATCGTAGAAAGAGGGAATTACTACAGAAGGTTAAGGGAACAATAGAGCTTGAAGACCACAAAGGGTTCTTGGAGCAGGACTTGACTGGTATAGACATCATGCCATTCGCAGCACACCTTGCCGTAGTGCATCTTTCTCTTCAAGCTTTGCTTTACGAAACGGAAAGAGTGCGAGTGGCTGTCTGGGACTCAACCGAACTGAAGCCTGGACAAATCATACCCGCGATTTCGAGTGAATTGAAGGTTGCGTATCGACGACCAACATTGGACATGTTCGCAAAAGGTGGATTCACGGAAGACGCTTATGTAACCAAAGGTTCTGTGACAATGGAAGGAGTGGGTGGCGAAAAGATTCCTCTGGAACAAGTCGATCTCATCATAATGAACCCGCCCTTCACTAGGCAAGAACGTCTTCCTCTTCAATACAAGGAAGCACTAAACCAAAGACTGAAAGAGTATGCAGGAAAACTTCATGGCCAACTCGGTCTTCATGGATACTTTACATTTCTCGCAGATAAATTTCTAAAACCTGATGGAAGACTGGCTTTGGTTTTGCCAGCCACTGTTTTAAGACTTGAATCGACTCAAGGAATTCGAGACTTGCTCACCGAAGATTACGTGGTTGAATACATTATCACAACATACGAAAGGGCTGCTTTCTCAGAAGGAGCTCAATTCAGGGAAATACTCTTTGTGGCAAGGAAGAAACAAAAAGATACAACTTCAACCAGAAGAGGTTCTGACCTCTGCGCAATTATCACATTGAAGAAACTGCCAGTAAATCTTGCTCAAGCCAAAGAATTCGCCAATTCCTTCAAGGATCTTAGAGAAAGACTCATCGAAAAAGCTGAGAGGGATTGTTTTTCTGCGATTTTGGTAACACAAGGAGAGTTGAAAAAGAATGGTGATAATCTGTTTAGGTTGATGGCTACAACAGAACCAGACTTGGTTAAAATCTGGTCTAGTGTTAAAGACAAAGACGCAATGACGAAACTCTCTGGTTTTTTGGAAAGCGACGATAGGCTTGCTAGAGGTTTCGAAATGACTCGCAAAGAGGCGTCTCCAGCATCCGCTTATAGGACAGTACTTATTAGAGACTCCGCAAGAGCTATGAAAAAACATGATCAATGGATTGTCGCAGAAATCAGTGGCAAACATGTTATTGCTGAAAATAGGTTTACTCGTGTAACCACGCAAATACCTCGAGACGCCTTGATTTATGCACTCCGAAGACTCTCTGGCGTTAAAACACTTGACCTTTCAGAGACCCTTGATTTTATGGTCGTGAAAACCTTTAAGGGATGCGAGCTTCTTTTTGAAGGCAAATCACATCTTGACAAATCTTTACTTTTATGGAGTCAGTATGTTAAAAGCCGTGAGACAAACTTTGTCTTCATTCGGAGATTTGATCTTTCTGCTCCTGGAACAATTCTTTTCGCTCATTATTCGCCCTATCGTTTTGCCGCTTCAAAAATGATGTATTGTTTCAAGGATATCTCTGAAAACGATGCCAAAATATTGACGCTCTGGTTTAACAGCACTTTGAATGTATTGCAGGTGTTTTTAGACAGAATCGAAACAAGAGGCGCCTTTATTGGTTTCTCTAAATATGCTTTATTGGATACATATGTTCTTAACCCACTTAGACTTGGCAAAAAACAAAAGGACGCCATTCTGGGTCTCTACTACAAAATAAAATCAGTTGAGTTCCCCAGTCTTCTAAAGCAATTTAGAGATAAGTTTCCACCTAGGGTTGAGATAGACAAACTAACGCTTAGGGTGCTTGGTTTTGGTGAGGATGAGATTAACCGCATTCTTGACAGCCTCTATCCAGCTTTAGCGAAGGAAATCGAACAGCTTAAGACTTTGATGCAAGGATAAATGGAGAAATGAGAATACATGATTCTTCTTAAAGATGGCGTGAAGTATTTTCTTCACGATTACGTATCTGAGGAAGAACTTGAAAAGATGGTCATTGAACACCACCGAGACATTTTTGGCACCAATAGCCTTTATTTTGACCCTCAAACAATGAAAACTCAAACCGGAATAGAAGCAAGAAACGACGGGGTAATTCTTACACTCGACCAGAACAAATGGTACATCTTGGAAGTCGAACTGACCAAGCATAGGCTTGACGAACACATCATTCCACAAATAACAAAATTCAGCATAGCCTACGAAGAAGCAGGAACCAGACGGAAAATCATAGACACATTGTATAGGACAATCCGACAAGACCCTGAGAGAACTGTCAAGATACGAACCCAAGAAATCGAGGATTTACATAAAACACTCTCCGACTTAATAGACATAGAGCCAACCATAGCAATAATAATCGATCAAAAAACACCAGAACTCGACTCCATCTGCAAGAAGCTTCCATTCCAAACCCGAACAATAGAGTTCAGAACCTACTCGAGAGAAAACATCGGCACAGGTGTCCACATACATGAATTTCAACCACTATTCGAAAAGAAGATCGAGATGTTGCCAACAAAGCGACCAACGGTACCTTCTGGAGAAGGACCAAGAAAGTTAGTAGAAGTCATCGAAGTTGCGGAGCTGGTTTTTAGAGGGGAACCACTAAATGAAGCCTTCAAGAACATAGCAAAGCAGCACGGCATCAATGAATCAACAGTGAGAGACAAATGCACAAGGCAACTAGGAATCAACACAGGGCAATTCAAAGAGAAGATTCAAGATAAGAATCGCTTCATCACGTTCTTAAAAGAAAAATATCCACAACACGAGCATCTAATTGACGAAAGACTGTCATGAATCCTCGGCATGTCGTTTTAGTTGCATTTCTTAACCATCTCTATCCTGCCCTAGCCAACGAAATCCAACGACCCAAAAGCACACGCAAAGATGACAACAGTGGTTAGCTTATCTCCCATGAAATAATCAACTGAAACCTTTGCGCTCCTTGAAAGAAGTTAAGTACAAGACAAAGAGAATAGAACTTGCAAGAACAAAATCACCTACGACGTGGTTTAAGAACCATGATAAGGGCTCTCCAAATCAAGAACTTCAAATCAATAAAACACCTCAAACTCGACTGTAAAAGGATAAACGTCTTCATAGGAGAACCAAACACAGGAAAATCAAACATACTCGAAGCCATAGGACTCCTATCACACTTCCACCTACAAGACATCAAACGCTTCATCAGATTCGAAAACATGAGAGACCTCTACTACGACCACATCCTGGACAATAACATAAAAGTAGGATTCAACGAAAAAGCCCTGAAAATCACATTCAAAGACGGACGTTTTTGGGGGCAATACTCTAACGGGGAAACGCAAACTGATACCTTCGTCACAGATTATGCAGGAAAAAACTTGGGGTCGCAGGCACTACATCCAGATTTTCAGCAATTCAAATTCTATAGGTTTGGTGCAAAAGAGAATTTTCCAGATCAGCGCTCTGAATTCCTCATTCCCCCTGATGGAAGCAACCTTCCAGCCGTTATTCTAGGCCGTAAAGAACTCAGAACCATAATCAAGCAACTCTTTGACCGTTTTGGTCTCAGCTTTGTCCTTGAGCCACAAGAAGGGAAGATAAGAGTACAAAAACAACTTGAAGACATTATAGTCGCCTTCCCCTATTCCTTGACATCAGAAACACTGCAGAGACTCGTCTTTTACCTAACTGCTATTCACTCCAACAAGAACTCAGTCCTCGCCTTCGAGGAGCCTGAAGCCCATGCCTTCCCTTACTACACAAAATACCTCGCAGAAATAATAGCCCTGAACAAAAACGAGAACCAATACTTCATCTCAACCCACAACCCCTACTTCCTCCTCTCCATACTCGAAAAAACCCCAAAGACCGAAATAGCCATCTTCACCACACGCTTAGAAAACTATCAAACCAAAGCAAAGGCACTAACACAAGATGACATGAAAGAAGTCTTGGAAAAGGGAACAGACGTTTTCTTCAACATTGAAAGATTTCAGAAGTAACGGAGCAGACCAAAACAAATGTATCTAGTGGAATGTAAACCAGAAGAGGTCTTGGTAAAATCACTAACGTCTACCTCAAGAAAAAACATCAAGCATGCAGGAAACAAGTCGGAACTGCTCAAAACACTCTCCAAACACTACGGCAACTCCAAAGCAATCATAGACGAAGACCCCGGGAGCATCCAACCTCCACACCTCCAAAAATTCAAAGAAAAACAAGACCTAACAAGCCACAAACTCAAAATACTACACCAAAAAAGCAAAAACAACACCATAATCATACTACGCCCAAGACTCGAAGACTGGATACTCGACGCTTCAAAAGAAGCCAACATAAACCCACAAAAATACAACCTCCCAAAAGACTCCGCACAACTGCACCAACAAATAAACATCCAAATCGACAAATTCCAAAAACTAGTCAAAGACTTGGCCAAAAGCAAACGACTCAAAGAACTAAAGACCCACTTAACAAGAGACATCTAAAGCATCGAACATGATCGTTATCCTGCCTGAGCCAACGAAACCAAACAGCTCAAAACCTTAATGCAAGAACAAACAGATTTATAGCATTACACAACCTACACTTCAAAACGGTGATTCCTCTTGGAGAACGCTGCTCTTCTGATAAGAAAGTACGACAAACTAATGAGCAAGCACCCCGGAAAATGGGTCGCCATCTCCAACGACAAAGTAATCGCCACATCAGAAAACATCGACGAACTCACGAAAAGGATAAAGCAACTAAACGATGTTCTAGTAGCATACTCGCCCACTCCTTCTGAAAAGAAAATCGGCTACCTCCTCTAAACGAGGACAACAACTTGAGATGCACAAGATCTTTGCATAGTCCCCATGCGCTAGGGACAGTCCTCTTGAAGACCTATCGGTAAAACGCCCAGTCTATAAGCGCTACCTATACATTGCAGACAAAACAGCCACTCCACTTCTTACTTTTTCTCTTTCGTTCTCTCCCTTCGGCCGTTGCTTTGTACGTAGTCCACCATGTTGACACTCATCGTGCATAGAGAATTCTTCTGTATGGAAGAATCGCAAAGCTTTTTTAGTTAGCTAATAAGTACCATTATATGTGGATAGTTCCATGTCGGCATTATCCACCAATGTACCATATTAACTGAATAATTCTCATCACAGCAATCCATGAACCTTTTGCCTAAGCTCCCTAATCGAATAAACCTCAATATCATACATATCCTTGAAAGCATAGGCTCTTTCCTTGGCCTTCTCGCCAGCATAAGCATAGACGTCACCATCTCTAATTTTGCCAGCATCTATGCCCTCATCAAAACCCTGAAAACCACCACCCTTCAACGAAGCATAAGCCGCAGCGCTAACGTAGGGATCGCCCGTCAACTTCGATATACTGATTCCTTCAATGTCCAGAAAAACCATAGGACGAGCCAAATAGTTCACAGTCTCAATTGACTCTTGGCTAAACCACCTGTATTTTGAGAGCACATTCTCATCTAGGAAACGAACCTCAACTCCAAAATCATAGTCGCCCCAAACTTTCTCAACATTGTGAGGCTCCAACCACAGCTTCGCATCCCAGAGCTTCTTCTCCGTCAAATAGGCAAACATATCAGCAACAGAAATCAAAGGATTACACTCATCACCCTTAGGAAAGATCTTCGGCGTAGTATGGTCTATTAGATCTTGCCACGCCTTTGTGACCCTGCTCGAAAAATTATGAAGCAAATACAAATGCTCTTCCTTCAAGTGCCGTCCAGTATAACTCCAAGCGGTAATGTACGAAAACATCGGAGAGAGAGATTTCTGAGAAAGGTCATAGTGGGAATATTCTCAATCGGACAGCCATAACCACCAACATCAACACTCTTCACCTCATCAGTAGGAAGAACCACATAAGAAACAAAAACTAAATCGATAAACTTCTGCAGCCCTCTTATGACATGGTCACAAAAAGGCACAGCCTTCCTATGCCCAACCTCTTTCCACAGGCTAGCATGGGAGTAAACTACACGCGAAGTTGGAAGGTTGAAATCACCAGCCAGCTTCTTGCAAACCGAAAGATAGGTAGATTTGAACTTCCTTACGGATTTCTCATCAACAGACACTCCGACGCCCAACGGAGTGAAAAAGACAACTTCCATTCCACCATCAACTTTCTTCCGACGAGAAAAATCGCCCGAATCAAACGCAACAATGTGCATGATAATAATGACCAAGATCTATTGATAAAGACTTTCCCATGTTAAGACTACTAGACGAAACTTCAAAAATGGCGACTACTTCTTCCTCCTTCCCTTCTCCTGCTGTTTCTTTTTGATTACTTGGCTGATGCTTTACTCTTACGTAGTCGCCTTC
>Ga0315310_10002003_pt1 | contig 12827 bp, 9 predicted proteins | sample TDP5_MG_FD_203630 | JGI IMG/M metagenome (GOLD analysis project Ga0315310, IMG submission 203630) | Freshwater sediment microbial communities from Lake Towuti, South Sulawesi, Indonesia - TDP5 | ecosystem: Environmental > Aquatic > Freshwater > Lake > Sediment | place: Indonesia: South Sulawesi... | reverse complement strand
TCCGATCATTGCATTGATCGCCCTTGCCACAGCGGAAATAGCCACGCCGCGCTCTCCGCATGCCTCCCTGTCCGGTGCGACCCTTACCTCGGGTGCGCCTATGATATAATCCGAGTCCAGATCGACCATCAGGCCGCTCGCCTTTACCGGCCTCAAAAGCTTCACAAGAGGGATGTTGATCTGGTATTATTTAATTCGAACACAGACGAAAATGGGATGGGAAACTTTATTGGGTCACGAAAAAATGGCCAATATTAATAAATACATTTTCACCATTGGCCATTCCAATCACACCATGGAGACCTTTCTCCGAATGCTGAAGCAATATGATATAGAGGTTATGGTTGATGTTCGGTCTCAACCCCATTCAAAAAACGTCCCCCATTTTGACCTCCACATTCTCAAAGCAACATTAACCCGCTCGAGGATTAAATACCTATATCTGGGAAAAGAATTGGGGGGTCGGCCAGATGGAGATGAATTCTACGACCCTGATGGCCACGTGCTCTATTTTCGCCTTGCGAAGTCCGAACTATTTCTTAAAGGCATTTATCGCCTTGAAAAAGGCCTCCAGAAATACCGGGTTGCTATCATGTGTAGCGAGGAGGACCCAACCTCCTGTCATCGGCGCCTCCTAATCGGCCGCGTGTTGGCTGAAAAGGGATTTAGCCTCAATCACATCCGGGGTGACGGCCGGCTTCAGATGGAGGAAGATCTTACGAAGCAGGAGTCGCATTGCCCCCAGAATGAAGGACAATTGGGGCTGTTTTCAAAGGGAGAGGAGATCGTATGGAGGTCTATACGATCGGTTTCACACAGAAGACTGCGGCCGAGTTCTTCGGAGCGTTGAAACAGGCGGGCGTAAAACGCCTCCTCGATGTCCGCCTCAATAACTCATCCCAACTTGCAGGGTTTGCCAAGCGGAAAGACCTTTCGTTTTTTCTCAAGGAAATCTGTAACATTGACTACATGCATGAGCCGCTCCTCGCACCAACTCAGGATCTCCTCAACTCATATAAGAAAAACAAGGGTCGCTGGCAAGATTTCGAGGAGAGATTCTTGCACCTCATGTCCGAAAGGAAGGTTGAAGAAAAGTTCGACCAAAACTTTTTTTCCGTTAAAACAGTGCTCCTTTGCAGTGAGGCGAAGCCCAATCATTGCCACCGGCGCCTAATTGCAGAATACCTCAGAACCAAGTGGGGAGACTTAAAAATCGTCCATCTTTAGAAAACATACATGCGAATCGTCGTAAATCACCTGACTCGTATGAGGCCAGGGTATATATGCGTTGCGGGACTCAACCTCGAAACCGGCAAGCATATTCGTCCAATCCTCGAAGGAGCCCAGTTGGGTAGAGATCTCCTGGTGCGCCATGGTGGGCCGTTTGACATTGCCTCAGTGGTTGACCTTGGAGCGACGAGACATACTGGGGTTCCTCCTGAAACAGAGGATTATGTTTTTGACCCGAACAATGCCACTCGGGTGAAAGATATGACTCCTGAAAAGTTCTGGGAGCTTCTGGTCAAGACTTCCCATAGAAGCTTGGGGAAAATTTTTGGAGGCGATCTTAAGCAGAAAAGTCGGGGCTGCGTGATTAATGTTGGGAAGGGAAAGACATCATTGGGCTGTCTCTGCCCATCCACGCCACCTGAAATGGAAGTGACCATTTACGATAAGATCCGGATTAATCTCACAGACAGCCCCTTTACTTTAAACCTCTCTGTTACCGATTTGCGGCTCTACAAAGATGACCATGTGACACCCAGACGCAAGGTGGTGGAGCAAATTGCAAAGCGAGTCAAAGAGGGGGTCGGTGTGATCCTCAGTATGGGTTTGACAAGGCCGTGGACGAAACCCGGCGATAATGCCCCTCGCCACTGGTTGCAGGTCAATAACATTCATTTAGAGGACGATCCAACCTGGCAACTTGGTTAGGATTTGCTATAATTCCTTGAGGTAATCAGGCGGGGGGATGAATGCCTACATTTGAGTGGATTGGGAAGAAAGCGGTTCTGAACCACCATTGTAAGACCCGATGGTGGATTTTGGATGGTCAGCTCTGGCCCATCTCCTTGAGGACCTTGCGCAGCTCGGTCCAGTGCCTCCTGCTCTCGAAGCGGGAAAAGACCGTCATGGCGCATGGCACAACAAACAGGGTAAGGAGCGTTGACACAAACACCCCCCCGATCACCGCAATTGCCATGGGGATTCGGATCTCTGCACCAGGGCCAAGGGCCAGCGCTGGAGGAACGGCTGCAGCTATGGTGGACATGGATGTCATTAGGATGGGGCGCAGCCGGATGGGACAGGCGTCCAGGAGGGCTTCCCGCAACTCCATCCCTCTGGCTCTTCGTTCGTTGGTGAAGTCCACCAGCAGGATAGAGTTCTTCTTCACGATGCCCATGAGGAGGATCAGCCCGATCATGCTATAGATATTCAATGACTGATTCGAAATCCACAAGGCAATAAACGCCCCTGAGACGCTGAAGGGGAGGGCGAGGAGCACTGTTACAGGATGGATATAACTGCTGAATTGGGAGGCCAGGATCATGTATGCAACTGCGATGCCCAGGACAAGGGCAAAGATAAGGTTTTGGAAAGACTCCCGATAGGTCTGTGCGCTCCCGGCCATAACGACCCTGTATCCTTCAGGAAGAATTTCTTTTCCGATCTTCTCCACCTCGGTCAGGGCAGTGTCCTGGGACTTTCCCGGCGCCACATTTGCCATGATCCCGATTGCCCGCTCGCGGTTTCTTCTTGTTATGCTTTCAACCGTGGGCTTCTCCTCAACCTTCACTACATCGATCAAGCGCACAAGCTCTCCCCGGTTGTTGCGAACCCATATACGGCTGATGTCCCTGGAACTCTCCCTCTCTTCAGAGACAAGCCTGATCCGGATGTCGTAGCGCCGGTCACCCTCTGTATACTGGCCGACCCGCATTCCTCCGATCATTGCATTGATCGCCCTTGCCACAGCGGAAATAGCCACGCCGCGCTCTCCGCATGCCTCCCTGTCCGGTGCGACCCTTACCTCGGGTGCGCCAATGATATAATCCGAGTCCAGATCGACCATGAGGCCGCTCGCCTCCATGCGTTTCATTATCTCCTTGGAGTATTCGACAAGACTGTTCCAATCAGGGCCCCGCACTGTGAACTCTATAGGAAAGCCGCGCATGGACGAAAGTCCTGAAAGGGAGGGGTCTTGTATTACGACCTTTCGCAGGCCCGGGATCTTGCCGAGGTCTGTGCGCAGAACACCCATGAACTCCTGCTGGGTGAATGGGCGCTTCATTGGAAGCACAACAGGCCGTTCCTTGTAAGGGTGCAGCGACACAAAAACCATTCCTGTGTCCACATCTGTCCCGCCGAATCCGCCCACAAAACCCTGATAGCGGACCACCTCGGGGCGGTGCAAGAGGTAATTCTCTATCTCCCTGAAACGGCCGTCAGTGTAATTGAGCGAGGATCCGGGCGGCGCCTGGAAGCGGACGAGAAGCACGCCCATGTCCTGGGGCGGATTAAACTCCTTTCTGAGCAAGGGAAGGAATACAAAATAGGAGGCAAAGAAAAAGCCTGCTGCCCCTACCAGAACCCAAAGGCGATGGTCCAGGGCCCATCCAAGGGCCCGGCGATAACCCATACGGGTGGCGTTCATAGCCCCATCCATCCATTTCCCGGCCCTTGTCACGCGTCCAACCTCCAGGAACTGCGATGTCCGCATGGGTGTCAGGGTGAGTGCCTCAAGCAGGGATAGCATCACAGCCACCGACATGGTTACACCGAACTGGAAGAAGAATCTCCCGATGATGCCGGACATAAAGGCAACCGGCACGAACACCGCAAGCACGGCGATAGAGGCAGCCATGGCCGCGAATGTTATTTCGTTGGCGCCGATCATGGCTGCCTTGATCCGGCTCATCCCTGATTCCCTGTAGCGGGTGATGTTCTCCAGCATCATGATGGCGTCGTCCACGACGATCCCGACAGCCAGTGTAAGGCCCAGGATCGTGAAAGTGTTCAGGGTGAATCCCAGGAAATAGAGGAGAATGAATGAACCAACAATAGAGGTAGGTATTGCGAGAAGGATGTTGATCGTGGATGTCCATGATCCCAGAAACGCCCAGCACACAATAGAGGTCAGGATGGCAGAGAGGATCAATGTGAAGGTCATCTCGTTCACGGACTGCTCGGTAAATTGCGTGCTGTCGAAATTCACAGAAAGTGTCATTCCCTCGGGCAGGGACTTTTTTGCCTCCTCCATGCGCTTTTTTGCCTCCCGTGCCACTGCAACTGCATTGGCGCCCCTCTGCTTTCGTATGCCCAACCCGATGGCGGTCTGTCCCATTGTCCGGGAAACCCGGCGTATGTCTGCCAGACCCTCCTCAACCATCCCCACATCCTTGAGCCTTAAAATCCGGAAAATGGGCTGGCCGCCTGCCCTGATAGGGATAATGATGTTCTCGAATTCATTGACACTGCCGGCCTCGCCGGTCACCCGGACATTTCTCTCTTCTTTCTTGGACTCAATGGTGCCTGCGGGTAGCTCCACATGCTGCATCTGGATCGCAGTTATCACATCGTCAACCGTGAGCTGGAGCTGCTCCATTTTCTTTGAATCAAGCCAGATGCGGAGGTTCGGGTCAATGAAGCCTCCCAGGAAGATCTCGCCGATCCCCGGGATCGTCTGAAATTTGTCCTTCAGATGGTCCCTGGTGTATTCCATAAGCTCCCTCAGAGGTCTGTTTCCACGAAAAGAAAGCCATAGGATTGGATGATCTTCGGGATTGGATTTCATTAGGAAGGGTGGATCCATCTCTGTTGGAAGGACCCTCTGGATCTGGGCAAGTTTGTTCTGGATCTCCTGGAGTCCCACATCAATATTTTTACTGAGGACGAACTCCACCGTGATGGCGGCCCTTCCCAATTTTGCCGAAGAGGACACCTCTTTGACCCCTTCGATCCCCATGATTGCCTCCTCCATGGGGTCAACAACCTCTGTCTCCATGACCTCAGGGGCTGCCCCCTCCATGGTGGCTACCACTGTGACAATAGGAAAGTCCACATCCGGCATGAGCCCGACCCCCATCCTCCCGAATGATATAGCCCCGAATAGGAGGAGTCCGATCATGAGCATCCATGCAAAAACCGGATTACGAATTGCCCGATCCGCCAATGTCATAGTATTAACTCTTCCACTCTTGTTTCCTCTCCTTGAAGGGGAGAGGGCAGGGTGAGGGGTTCAAAGAAACAATTCCTCTCCCCTTTGGGGAGAGGGTAGGGTGAGGGGTTCATTCTTTTTCCTCCGCCATCTGAATATCCCCGACGGCAATCTTCAATTGGATATCATTGAGCTTCACATTGTATTGACCCTGGTCCCTTGTCAATCTTGCTCCGTAGAGCGTGTTTAGAGCCTGAAGCACTTCCAGGTTTGAAACAAGTCCCCTCTTGTAATCGCGGGTCTGGAGGGTGTAATTGCGTTCAGCAAGGGCTGCTGACTTGTCATAGAGATCGAACATCGCGATGGAAGCGCGCAGGTTCTCCCAGGCGCTCTTGACATCGGTTTCTGCCTGCCTTTGGAGGCGCTGGAGTGTCAATTCCGCTGCCCTATGAAGCGACTGGGCCTGCTTGACAGATGAATGAACCTGCCCCCATGAGAAAATTGGCACATCCACCTGTGCAAGGACATCCCATGTTATGTCCTTCTGGTAGCCCTTCCGTGTATGATCGTAGTAATTGGCCTGAAGGCTCCATGTGGGGAAATGGCCAGAGCGGGCGACCCTCACGCCAGCCCTTGCTATATCAACTGCGTCCTGCTGGGCCAGGATGTCCAGTCTCTTCCGTGACGCTTCAAGATAGGAATTCAGGTCTTTTGGTGGGGGAGGAAGCGCAGTTGTGTCCTTAAGGGGGACATCCTTTTCAAGACCCGTAATAAAAGCCAGGAGCTCCCGGGCCACCACCCGCGCGCGTTTCAAACCCTCGAAAGATGCCTCAACGATTGCCAATTGGCTCTGGGCAGCAACAACCTCGGCCTCCCTGGATCGCCCAACCCTCTCCCTGTCCTGCAGCTCCTTGATTAGATCCATGGTCAGTAATCGTTGTGCTTCAGTGATCTTGATCTGATCTTCGATCTGGACAACTGACCAGAATGACTGGGCCACTGAGAGATATAAGTTCTGCTCGGCCCGTTTTTTGGCATACTCGCTCTGCTGGATGAAGGAAGAGGCTGACCGTATGGCGGCGAACTCGCGGTAGAAGGTGAGCGGGGCGAGGTTGAGCCTTATGCTTCCAGAGGGAGACGGCGAAATGATGAGGGTCGAGCCAAGCGGTGAAGACAGATGCGAGGTGTCCTGCCAGTATTCCTGCCCGTGCAAAGAGAGCTTTGGCGGAATTGATCGCCAGGCCTGCTTGAACTGCTCCTCGGCCTGGACGATTGATTCCTCACTAATGGCAATCGTCTCGCTTCGCTTGAATGCGCTACTAAAACACTGCTCGAGGTCAAGCGCTTCGCCTGTGTATTGACCCTGGTCGGCAGCACGGGCAAGCGCTAGGGAAAACAATATCAAGAATGCTATAGCGGTATATCTCATTTGTGTCTCTTCATCAGGAATTCCGATGCGGCCTTGAGGAAGATCTCAAAGCCCTTCATCAACTGTGCTCTTTCTTTTTTTGTGAGATTCTTCAGTATTTCTGCCATGGTTTTCTGCCTCGCCCCGTCCATTCTTCTTAAAAGGGATCTTGCCCTGGGGGTGAGTCTCAATCGCAATGCCCTCCTGTCCTTAGGGTCCTCTGTCCTTTTCAGGATGCCCTTCTCCTCCAATCGGTCTGCGATCCCCGTGATGTCAGCCAGGGTGACGCTGAACTCTTCTGCAAGCTCTTTCATCAGGCACCCTTCATTCTTGGAGATGAAGCGAAGAACCTGTGCCTGCATGAAGGTTATGCCCAGTTCGTCCAGTTTTTGCCAGAGGTCTATGGCCTTGGCCCGGAACGCCATGGCATGCGCCAGTTCGGAAATCCTTTCTATTTCTTGTCTTTTAGATTTCATGTGCATAAAAATAGTTTATATCATAAACTATTTACAATGTAAATATATCGCATTGCGCCATGTTACATGTAACTCTTGTGGTGTCAGGTACCCTCAAAGATCAATAATATATTGAAATTAAAAGAGTAGAGGACCACATCCAACAAATAATGTGGTCCCCTATCTGGAAATAAAAGGTCCTATCTGAAAGAGAGAACTGTAGCTCCTACGCCCTTTTTCTTCTCATGAACCTCGCCAGTCCTGTCACGACCCCGCAGAGGATCAGGGTTCCCAAAGGCTCAAGGTTTGAGTTGGGCAGCGAAGCTGTGACACATCCACAACCCCCATTCCCACCCCCGCCTGCAGAGACGGTGGTAAAGCTCCAGGTGTAGTCTGCGGCCAGGGCATTGCCCACCAGGTCCGTCACCCCTGTAGTGATCGTGGCTGTGTAAATGGTCGAGTAGGACAGGGCGCTGGTGGGGGTGAAGGTCGCGGTCTGTGTCCCGGAATCATAGCCTACGGTGCCTGAGACAGCATTTGTCCCATCGCTCAGGGTAAATGTCGTGGTATTGATGGTTGATGCCCTCATGGCCTCAGAGAATGTGGCTGTGACATTAGTGGCAATCGCGACGCCTGTCGCATTGTTCGCAGGTGCCGTGGAGGCAACTGTCGGCGGAGTGGTTTCACAGGCATTCCCCACGCGGCTGAAGGCAATGTCAGGCGGGGCAGCCGCCCAGTCTTGGTATGCCACAAGAAAACTCGAACACAGGGGATTATAGGCGACTGCGGGATCAAATTTATTGCTAGAAGTAGCAGAGATCGTAAAATTAACCCCAGAGGTGATGCCAACGCCATACAGGCTCCCATCGGCATTCACCACCTGCCCATAGATGTCACTTGGTCCGTTGCGCTCATCCTGCCACACCACCAAAAACCTCTGATTCACACTGTCATAGGCCATAGAGGGGGATTGCTGGTAACCCAGAGCATTGGAGATCGTAAAGTTGACCCCGGAGGTGATGCCAGCGCCATACAGACTCCCATCGGCATTCACCACCTGCCCATAGATGTCCCAGGCTCCGCTTCGGTAATCATACCACGCCACCAAATACCTCTGATTCACGCTGTCATAGGCCACGGAGGGGGCATACTGGGCATTCAGAGCATTGGAGATCGTAAAGTTGACCCCGGAGGTGATGCCAGCGCCATACAGGCTCCCATCGGCATTCACCAGCTGACCATAGATGTCATTGTTCCCGTTGCGCTCATCCTGCCACGCCACCAAAAACCGCTGATTCACACTGTCATAGGCCACAGAGGGGTAGTACTGGTAATTCAGAGCATTGGAGACCGTAAAGTTGACCCCAGAGGTGATGCCAGCGCCATACAGGCTCCCATCGGCATTCACCATCTGGCCATAGATGTCATAGCTTGATCCGCTGCGGTAATCCATCCACGCCACCAAAAACCTCTGATTCACACTGTCATAGGCCACGGAGGGATTATACTGGTAACCCACAGCATTGGAGATCGTAAAGTTGACCCCAGAGGTAATGCCAGCGCCATACAGGCTCCCATCGGCATTCACCAGCTGGCCATAGATGTCAGTATCTGATCCGTTGCGGAAATCCTGCAACACCACCAAAAACCGCTGATTCACACTGTCATAGGCCACAGAGGGGTACTGCTGGTTATTTACAGCATTGGAGACGGCAAACTCAGGGCCCACGGCCGTGCCGTCAGGACTCAAGAGCTGTCCATAGATGTCGTAAACAGTACCAGAACCATCTACCTTAAAATAGACCACGAGGAATCGGTTGTTTTCAGGATCATACGCCAGGGAGGGTTGGTGATCACCCGGGCCGGCTGTGCCATACGCTGAAAAGGCCAGGAGGAGATCTTTTTCCTTCCCGACATCCTTGACCCCAAGTTCGTGTAACGGGATCGTGAACTCGTAGACCTTGTGCTGATAGGCCACTGTGTCCGTATAGGTGAACCTGGCCCTGCCCCATCTCCTCTCCGGCACCGAGACCCGGAACTCCTTGAGCCCCTGGCTGGTCTTCGCATAGACCATGGCATAGTCCTTGTCTCCGTCCATCGTATTATCCGGAGTGAAATCTATGGTCACATACAGGTTCTTCTCGTCGTTCTTCACCCACCCATAGGTATATCCTGAGGGATGGCCGGAGCCGGTCCGGGAGTATTCCTTGAAAAAGGGCTCCTGTGCGCCAGCCCCAGAGCTGAGCGTGTAGGGGTAAAACCGGGAGCCTGAGGTCATCTCTCTATACAGGTTCTCTCTGGGAAACTGGAAGGGGGTCGTGCTGATCTCCGTGCCCTCCACCCGGGCCGTGATTCTCAGCACTGCATCATGTCCCTGGGACGGGAAGACCACCTCGCAGTTTTTCTGAAAGGCATCCAGGACATCGTAGTCCGTCTGGGAGACCTTCTTTAAGGCAAAGCGGGCATTGTATCCCTTCACCTTGACCTCTGTGGGCATGAGCCCTCCGAGGAAGACCGAGTCAATATGCGCGGCGCCTCCGCCCCTCTGCACCAGCCGGACCCTCACCGCCTTCTGCCCTGAAGAAGAGAGATACGGACCGAGGTCCAGCTCCCTCTCCCGGAAAAACCGGTCAAAGCTCAGGGTCCCCACCTCCTGCCATCGGGTGCCCGTGAGGACGAAGATCACATACTCCCCATTGGGCCTCATCGTGTCAATGGAGTGGATGCCGAGACGCGGCAAGGGCGTCACCTCCGGGCTGGCCTGGGCAAGGGCCGGAAACATCACCAGTGCTGCCAATACTACAGTCAGTAAAAATGCTCTCTTTTTCATAAAGGCCTCCTTTGACCTTGTTTTATTCCAGGAGACGGCCCTTGTCAAGGATTCTGAATGAGTCAAGGAAATGTGCGGAATTCCTCCTTCATCCACTTAGAACTCCAGGTACTTGTGGGGTCTATGAGCAATGAAAAAGAAAAGGTTCTCCAATGGGACTTTATGGATCCTATGGGGTGGAAGAATATCACCGGATCGTGTAACATATTAAAAAGACAAGCGTGAGCCGGTAGCTCAGGCGGCAGAGCATCGGCCTTTTAAGCCGAGGGCCGCGGGTCCGAGTCCCGCCCGGCTCACCAGCATTTTACCCGCTGTTTATCGCATAAATCGAGAAAATTTACGTATATTCGGAGGGTTGTTGGAGGACGGCTAGCGATGCGGTATAATTAAAAGATGGATCACGAGCTGGGATATATTGGGGTTGAAGAACTGAAGACCCTTTCCATTCCGAAGGAGGTCATCCGCATGATTCCAAGGACAGTGGCGGAGGGAATGGGGGTTCTACCTATTGGATTCACTGAGGATGGGGCTTTGCTTGTTGCTGTGGCTGATCCTAATAATTCCTCCATTTTAGAGGAGGTGCAGTATTATACCGGCATAAAGGCAGTAAAGATCTACTACGGGTTTCGCACCGCAGTCATGAAGGCAATACAGGAAAACTATAACCGGTTGATTGATACGCTTTCTTCAGACGAGTCTCCATCTGTGGATTTTGGCGCCCAGTATATCGGGGCAGAGAACGACACAGAGGCATTTCCGGGGATATTCGATCGTCCGGCCCTTGAGAAATTTATTGAGGATCACAAGGAGAAAAAACAAACGAGCCAGGGTGTGTCAGGGTCTCTTCAGGACATGACCCTCCCTGACATCATGCAGGTGCTTTCAGCAGGAAGAAAGAGCGCAGTGGTTTATCTTGATAATAGGGGCCAATCGGGACAGATTCATATTAAGGAGGGACAGATCGTTAATGCATTTTGCGGTGATAAAGAAGGGGAGGAGGCATTTTACGATATGATCGGATGGAACGAAGGGGACTTTAAGGTGGATCCGGATGCTGAGATCGGCCGCGAAGCGATCATAAAACCCAACGAGGCCCTTATCCTAGAGGGATTAAGAAGGCTTGACGAGCAGAAGGTAGGTCAAGACTAAAAGGCTTGAGAAGGAAAATATAGGCTTATTGCGTTATAATAATATTTGTGCCGTAACGCTTCTTGGGCAGACACACCATCTTGAGGGGGTGGAACCTCTGGTCTGAAGCGCTATAATTTAATTAGTGCCGCAGTGGTGGAATTGGCAGACACACCATCTTGAGGGGGTGGCGCCTACGGCATGTGGGTTCGAGTCCCACCTGCGGCACCATTTATTCCTTCATTCAGTATTAATTTCCCAAGTTGACCAGCCGCTTGAAGGCAGAGTCGGAATATTTGAAAAATCGGCGAAACGCAGGACAGAAATAGGAAACTTTCGCTCGATCTTTTGGGCAGCCCCCTTGACAAAGCGAAAGCCATTTGCAGGACAGGCACTCGTCAGGCAGGAGTGCCTTGATCCGTCCGAATTCCCTTTGCCGCTCCCCTGAAAATATCGTGACGAGAAGGTTGTCATTTACATTTCCCAATTTCCAATCCGGGGTGACATAAAAATCGCAGCTGTAGATATCGCCGTTATGCTCCACAACGAGGTATGTTCCACACTCTGACAATAGGGTGCAATCGTTCGGCGGAAGTCCTGACTGGATCGCCACAAGCGACTCAAAAAACCTTACGGATGTGGTCGGCTTTCCATCTTCAAAATCCTTGAGCCACTCGTCAAAGACCGCGCACAGAAATTCACCATAGGCGTCCGGCGGCACCGAATACGCTGCTGGCAGGCCGTTGGTGGACGGATCGCGCTCATAGCAGGGTATAAACTGCATATACACAAGCCCCAATTCTTTAAGGTAAGAATAGATTTCTTTTGGATAGCGAACGGAGTAATCGGTCACCACCACAAGCGAATTGACAGACACGCCGGCGTCAAGAAGCATTTGCGCCCGCTCATGAACTGTGCGCCATGTGCCTTTGCCTGCGAGATTGAGCCGGTAGTGGTCATGGATATGTTCTGGGCCGTCAAGGGAAAGACCCACAAGGAACCGGTAGCGTGCCAGGAATGCGGCCCACGATCGATCAAGAGCGATGCCATTGGTCTGGAGTGCGTTGCTGACCGTCTGGCCGCGGCCGAATGTCATTTCGTATTCAATCGCGACCTGGAAAAAGGGCAGCCCCATCAATGTGGGCTCACCTCCCTGCCAGGAGAACGACAGGTTGTCTGAATCTTGTCGGAGCATCTGTTGGAGCGTCGTTGACAGGATCTGATCCGTCATCCTATGGGTGGGCGTTCCCGGGAAGAGCCGCGCCTTGTCCAGATAAAAACAGTACCTGCACCCGAGATTGCAATCGGGGCCAGCAGGCTTGATGATAATATTTGTCAGCGCCCTGGGCTTCAACCGCCGATCATGCCGAGACGGTTCTTCGCCATAGCGTCCTCCCAGCGGGACATTCGCGACGCCATTTCTTTGACCTTTTCCGGGAAACGGCCTGCCAGGTTATACGCTTCTCCGGGATCTTCGCGAAGATTAAACAACATCGGCAGGGGACCTCTTGTGTGATGGCTTAACCGGCCGAGTTTCTTGTTGACTGGTATCGGCCAGACATAGTGGTTGATGGTGCGGATATATTTCCAGTCGCCGGTTCGCATCGCCTCGAGTTCGCTCTGATGGTAATAATAAATGTCCCTTTCGGCCTGGCGCGCCCCGGGATTCACCAGGAGTTCTTTCATAGAGATCCCGTCTATAATACGGTCTTGCGAAAGCTCTGCGCCGGCAAGCGATATCATGGTGGGGAAAATGTCCAGATTGGATGTGAGCGCAGGGCAGACCCGTCCCCGGGGCACGGTGCCGTCCCATTGCACGATAAAAGGAACACGATAGCCGCCCTCAAA